>Ga0209913_1000073_pt1 | contig 121052 bp, 93 predicted proteins | sample PersoiDNA2013203_FD_185805 | JGI IMG/M metagenome (GOLD analysis project Ga0209913, IMG submission 185805) | Permafrost soil microbial communities from the Arctic, to analyse light accelerated degradation of dissolved organic matter (DOM) -... | ecosystem: Environmental > Terrestrial > Soil >...
GAGCGCTCCGCTGCGCCAAAAGAAAAAGGCCCCGATGGGGCCTTTTTCGATATCTTGGCGGAGCGGACGGGACTCGCCCACATCCTGCGGGCCGCGGCTTCGCTTGCAAGCGAAGCCCTTCGAGTCCTGCCGCGCTCTCCGCAGGGAGAGCGCTCCGCTGCGCCGAATGCAAAAAGGCCCGACGAATCGGGCCTTTTTTCTATTCTGGCGGAGCGGACGGGACTCGCCCACATCCTGCGGGCCGCGGTTTCGCTTGCAAGCGAAACCCTTCGAGTCCCGCCGCGCTCTCAGCAGGGAGAGCGCTCCGCTGCGCCAAAAGAAAAAGGCCCCGATGGGGCCTTTTTCGATATCTTGGCGGAGCGGACGGGACTCGCCCACATCCTGCGGGCCGCGGCTTCGCTTGCAAGCGAAGCCCTTCGAGTCCCGCCGCGCTCTCCGCAGGGAGAGCGCTCCGCTGCGCCGAATGCAAAAAGGCCCGACGAATCGGGCCTTTTTTCTATTCTGGCGGAGCGGACGGGACTCGAACCCGCGACCCCCGGCGTGACAGGCCGGTATTCTAACCAACTGAACTACCGCTCCAGGTAGCATGCAGTCGCGAGGTGATGTATGAGCTGGCGGAGCGGACGGGACTCGCCCACGTTCCGCGGGCCGCGCCTTCGCTTGCAAGCGAAGGCCTTCGAGCCCGGGACCGCGCTCCCCGCAGGGGGAGCACTCTGACAACTATGTTCTGGCGGAGCGGACGGGGCTCGAACCCGCGACCCCCGGCGTGACAGGCCGGTATTCTAACCAACTGAACTACCGCTCCAGCTTGAGGACTTCGCCTCCATACAACCAAGCACTGCTTCTGCAAACACCGGTGGGTAGCTATTGACGACAAGCCGCGGTACAAAACGGCAATACATATTACCCACCGAAGTTCGTTAGTTTACAGCATCTTTCAGGGCTTTGCCAGCTTTAAATTTCGGCACCTTGGCGGCGTCGATCGTGATCTCTTCCTTGGTGCGCGGGTTGCGGCCGGTGCGGGCTGCGCGCTCGCTGACCATGAAGGTGCCGAAGCCGACCAGGGTAACGCTGTCGTTCTTGGCCAGGGTGGTGGTAACGCCATCGATCATCGCGTCCAGCGCGCGTGCCGCGGCCGCTTTCGAGATGTCAGCGGAAGTGGCGATATGGTCGATCAGTTCAGTCTTGTTCACAGCTTGTTCCCCGTCACAAAGGTTTAAATCATTTATACCGTTTCCGCGCCGTCATCGGCGCGGCGGTAGATGGAAGGGGCTTCGAAAAATCTGCGCGACCAAACGGCGGCACGCGCACGGGGTGCGGCAGCGCTCCCCGGATGAGTCGCAGTGGATTTTTCGAGGCTCCCTATAGGGCAGAGAAAAATCTCAGGCCGTATTAAACAGGCGGCGCTTGCTCTGTGTCAAGGCGTGAAGTTGTAAAAAGTGCGTGTAAAAAGCAAACGGGCACCGCTTGGGTGCCCGCTTGTGGTCCGAACCTGGACTCTCTTAGTGTTTTACTACTTCGCTCTGGCCATCCGGCTTGGCCGTGGCGGCTGCCACCGGCTCCACCGCAGGGACGTCGGCCAACGCTTCAGGCTGACGTTCCAGGGCGATTTCCAGGACCTTGTCGATCCAGCGAACGGGCACGATTTCCAGCTTGTTCTTCACGTTGTCCGGAATCTCGGCCAGGTCCTTGACGTTCTGCTCGGGAATCAGGACCGTCTTGATGCCGCCGCGATGGGCCGCCAGCAGCTTCTCCTTCAGGCCGCCGATCGGCAGCACTTCGCCACGCAGGGTGATCTCGCCCGTCATCGCCACGTCGGCACGGACGGGAATGCCCGTGAAGACCGACACCATCGCCGTCGTCATCGCGATACCGGCGGACGGGCCGTCCTTCGGCGTCGCGCCCTCCGGAACGTGGATGTGCATGTCCTGCTTCTCGAACACCTCGGCCTTGATGCCCAGGCGCTGTGCGCGGCTGCGCACGACGGTGCGGGCGGCCTCGATCGATTCCTTCATCACGTCGCCCAAGGTACCAGTGCGGATGACGTTGCCCTTGCCCGGCATGCTGACCGCCTCGATCGTCAGCAGGTCGCCGCCCACTTCCGTCCAGGCCAGACCGACCACCTGGCCGACCTGGTTTTCCTTCTCGGCCACGCCAAAGTCGTAGCGGCGCACGCCCAGGAACTTGTCGAGGTTCTTCGGCGTGATCAAGACCTTCTTCTCGGTCTTCTTCAAGAGCAGCAGCTTGACGACCTTGCGGCAGATTTTCGACACTTCGCGTTCCAGCGAACGCACGCCCGCTTCACGGGTGTAGTAGCGGATCACGTCGCGGATCGCCGCTTCGCTGACCGAGATCTCGCCTTCCTTCAGGCCGTTGTTCTTGATCTGCTTGGGCAGCAGGTAGCGCAGCGCGATGCTGGTCTTCTCGTCCTCGGTGTAACCCGACAGGCGGATCACTTCCATCCGGTCCAGCAGCGCCGGCGGGATGTTGTACGAGTTCGACGTCGCCACGAACATCACGTCCGACAGGTCGAAGTCCACTTCGATGTAGTGGTCCGAGAACGTGTGGTTCTGTTCCGGGTCCAGCACTTCGAGCAGGGCCGACGACGGGTCGCCGCGGAAGTCCGCACCCATCTTGTCGATCTCGTCGAGCAGGAACAGGGGGTTGCGCACGCCGACTTTCGCCAGCGACTGCAGCACCTTGCCCGGCATCGAGCCGATGTACGTACGGCGGTGGCCGCGGATCTCGGCTTCGTCGCGCACGCCGCCCAGTGCCATGCGCACGAACTTGCGGTTCGTGGCGCGGGCGATGGACTGGCCCAAAGAGGTCTTACCTACTCCAGGAGGACCGACGAAGCACAGGATCGGGGCTTTCAGTTTGTCGACGCGCTGTTGCACCGCGAGGTATTCCAGGATGCGTTCCTTGACCTTGTCGAGGCCGTAGTGATCGCCTTCCAGCACCTTCTCGGCATTGGACAGGTCATTGTTGACCTTGGACTTCTTCTTCCACGGCAGCGATACCAGGGTGTCGATATAGTTGCGCACGACGGTAGCTTCGGCCGACATCGGCGACATCAGCTTGAGCTTCTTCAGCTCGGCATTGGCCTTGTCCAGTGCTTCCTTCGGCATCTTGGCGGCGAGCACTTTCTTTTCGAGTTCGTCGAAATCGGCGCCCTCCTCGCCCTCGCCCAGTTCCTTCTGGATGGCCTTGACCTGTTCGTTCAGGTAGTACTCGCGCTGCGACTTCTCCATCTGGCGCTTCACGCGGCCACGGATGCGCTTCTCGACTTGCAGGATGTCCAGTTCGCCTTCCAGCTGGCCCAGCAGGTGCTCCAGGCGCTTGGCGACGTTGAAGATCTCCAGGATGACCTGCTTCTGCTCGAGCTTCAAGGGCAGGTGTGCGGCCACGGTATCGGCCAGGCGGCCGGCATCGTCGATGCCCGACAGCGATGCCAGGATCTCGGGCGGGATCTTCTTGTTCAGTTTTACATACTGGTCGAACTGCTGCACGATGGCGCGGCGCATCGCTTCGATTTCGGAATCGTCGCCGATTTCCGATTCGAGCGGCGTCAGGTCGGCCACGAAGTGCGTGGGCGCGTCGGTGATCTTGCGGATGCGGGCGCGCTGGGCGCCTTCGACGAGGACCTTGACGGTGCCGTCGGGCAGTTTCAGCATCTGCAGGATGTTGGCGACGCAGCCGATTTCATAGATGTCGGTGGCGGACGGTTCGTCCTTGGCTGCTGCTTTCTGGGCGGCGAGCATGATGCTCTTGCCCTGCTCCATTGCGGCTTCCAGCGCCTTGATCGATTTTGGACGCCCCACGAACAGGGGTATCACCATATGCGGGAAAACAACCACATCCCGTAAAGGCAACAACGGCAGTTGAGTCTGCTCAGTTAATTTGGAAGTTGTCATGGCGTACCTTATGTAAAAGCATGTTTATGATGTAGGCACTTGCAGCCGAATCACAAGACCTGCGGTCATAATATTTATCGACAACACATAATATTGCCTAAATATTAGTCGCTTGCAGGGTTCACCGGACTTTATAACCGGCTCGCCTGCTCTAAAAAAATGCCGGCACCGAATGAAAAAAGCCACGCGCGACAGGCGCCGCGAGTGGCTTTTCGAGTGAAGCCTGCTTCTCTTATTGGTTTCGATTGTACTGCCTTGCCGTACGGATGCAAAACGCTTTTTGCGGTTGTGTGCAACCCTTAATTAATTTTCACCGGACGCTTTTGGCGATTCCTGATAAATCAACAAAGGTTTCGCGCCCTGCGTAATGGTGTTCTCGTCAATAACGACCTTGGTGACGTTCTGCTGGTTCGGCAGGTCGTACATGATATCCAGCAGCGCATGCTCCAGGATGGAACGCAGGCCGCGCGCACCGGTCTTGCGCGCCAGCGCCTTCTTGGCGATCGCGTGCAGGGCCGCCGGGCGGATTTCCAGTTCGGCGCCTTCCATTTCCAGCAGCTTGCTGTACTGCTTGATCAGCGCGTTCTTCGGCTCCACCAGGATCTGGATCAGCGCTTCCTCGGTCAGTTCGGCCAGGGTCGCGACGACGGGCAGGCGGCCCACCAGCTCGGGGATCAGGCCGAACTTGATCAGGTCTTCCGGTTCCGCTTCCAGCAGGATGTCGCTGTTCGAGCGCTGTTCCTGGCTCTTCACGGTGGCCGAGAAGCCGATGCCGCTCTTTTCGGAACGGTTCGAGATGATCTTGGCCAGGCCGTCGAAGGCGCCGCCGCAGATGAACATGATGTTGGTCGTGTCGATCTGGACGAAGTCCTGGTTCGGGTGCTTGCGCCCGCCCTGCGGCGGTACCGATGCCATGGTGCCTTCGATCAGTTTCAGCAGGGCCTGCTGCACGCCTTCGCCGGAGACGTCGCGCGTGATCGACGGATTGTCGGACTTGCGCGAAATCTTGTCGATCTCGTCGATGTAGACGATGCCGCGCTGGGCCTTCTCGACATCGTAGTTGCAGCTCTGCAGCAGCTTCTGGATGATGTTCTCGACGTCCTCGCCGACGTAGCCTGCCTCGGTCAGGGTGGTCGCATCGGCGATCACGAACGGCACGTTCAGCATGCGCGCCAGGGTCTGGGCCAGCAAGGTCTTGCCGGAGCCCGTGGGGCCGACCAGCAGGATGTTGCTCTTGGCCAGCTCGACGTCGTCTTTCTTGCCCAGGTGTTTCAGGCGCTTGTAGTGGTTGTACACCGCCACCGACAGGATACGCTTGGCCGTCTGCTGGCCGATGACGTATTGGTTCAGCAGCTCGGCGATCTCGTGCGGCGTCGGCAGATCCGACTTGGCGCCCGTGACGGACTCGATGCTGGACGTCTCATCGCGAATGATGTCATTGCACAAATCAATGCACTCGTCGCAAATGAAGACGGAGGGCCCGGCGATCAGCTTCTTGACTTCGTGCTGGCTCTTGCCGCAGAAGGAGCAGTACAGGAGTTTTTCGCCGCTGGAAGATTTTTTGTCGGACATGGGACGTTTTCTTTAGTTGCAAGAATGGGTGTTGCGCTTTGGATACCGGGCCGGCAAAGTGCGGTAAAACCTTGTTTTACCGTGACTTTCGCCATGTAAGCAGGGCAAGAAATCCTGCACACAACCACCATGCTACCCGAAATAAAAATAAAACGCCCGGAACGTTGTAGCGTCCGGGCGGATTTTTAACGATTTCGCTTGGGACGCATCAAGCGCGGGTCGTCAACACCTTGTCGATCAGGCCATATTCTGCAGCCTCGTCGCCGGACATGAAACGGTCGCGGTCGGTATCCTTGGCAATCTGGTCGATCGACTGGCCCGTGCGTTCCGCCAGGATGCTGTTCAGGCGGTGGCGCAGGTACAGGATTTCCTTGGCCTGGATCTCGATGTCGGAAGCCTGGCCTTGCGATCCACCGGACGGCTGGTGAATCATGATGCGCGAGTTCGGCAGCGAGAAACGCTTGCCCTTGGCGCCGGCGGCCAGCAGGAAGGCGCCCATCGAGGCGGCCATGCCCGTGCACAGCGTCGAGACGTCGGGCTTGATGAACTGCATCGTGTCGAAGATCGCCAGCCCGGCCGAGACGGAACCGCCCGGCGAGTTGATGTACAGCGAGATATCCTTGTCCGGATTTTCGCTCTCCAGGAACAGCAGCTGGGCGACGATCAGGTTGGCCATCTGGTCGTTGACCGGGCCGACCATGAAGATCACGCGCTCTTTCAGCAGGCGCGAATAGATGTCATACGAGCGTTCGCCGCGACCGCTCTGTTCGATGACCATCGGCACCAGGCCGAGCATTTCCGTATCGAGTGCCGGGTTACGATTCATTCCGATCATTCTCTTTCCTTGTGAAGCAGCACCGGCAGCAGCAGTGATGACACTGTCTGCTGCCGGCGCCGGGTGTGGGGCAGGAACTTAACCCTGCGCTGCGCTACCCATCAGTTCGTCAAACGGGATTTCCTTGCTCGACGCTTTCGACAGGCCCAGGACGTAAGTAACGACGTTTTCTTCCAAAACAAGGGCTTCCACTTCGGCCAGGCGGCGACGGTCGCTGTAGTAGTACTTCAGCACTTCGCGCGGGTCTTCGTAGCTCTGTGCGAAGTCTTCGATCTGCGCCTTCACCTGTTCCGGCGTGGCGGCCAGGTTGTTGTCGCCGACCAGCTTCGACAGGATCAGACCCAGGCGCACGCGACGCTCGGCCTTGTCCTTGAACAGCTCTGGTGGGAATGGTACATCTTTTACGTTCATGCCGCGCTGCGCCATGTCCTGGCGGGTCATCTCGGCCAGCCGCTCGGTGTCCTGGGCGATCAGGGCCTGTGGCACCTCCAGCGTGGCCGTCTTGACCAGCGCGTCCATCACGGCTTCCTTGTTGCGGGCCTTGACGCGGCCGGCGACTTCACGTTCCAGGTTGACCTTGATATCTTCGCGCATCTTCGTCAGGTCGCCATCGGCAACGCCCAGCGACTTGGCGAACTCCGCGTCGACTTCCGGCAGGTGCGCCCATTCCAGCTTCTTCAGCGTGATCGTGAACTCGGCGGTTTTGCCGGCCACGTCCTTGCCATGGTAGTCCTCCGGGAATGCCAGCGGGAAGGTCTTCGACTCGCCCACTTTCAGGCCGACCGTGGCGGCTTCGAATTCCGGCAGCATGCGGCCTTCGCCCAGCACGAAGCTGTAGTCGTCGGCTTTGCCGCCTGGGAATTCGACGCCGTCGATCTTGCCGACGAAGTCCACCGTCACGCGGTCGCCGTTGGCGGCAACGGCTTCGCCGCCGTCGCCGTGCTCACCGGCCTCGCCCTTGGTGTGGAAGTGCACGCGCTGCTTGCGCAGGATGTCGATGGTCTTGTCGATTTCAACGTCGGTGACGGTCGACTTGACGGTTTCCAGCTCGACGGCGGACAGGTCGCCGATTTCCACTTCCGGGTAGACTTCGAAGGTGGCGTCGAACGACAGCTGGCCTTCCGGCGCGTCGGACTTCGGCTCGATGTTCGGGAAACCGGCCACGCGCAGGTTGTTCTCGTTGGCGGCGTCGTTGAAGGCGCGGCCCACTTTATCGTTCAGGACTTCGGTTTCGATCTGGTAGCCGTACTGCGCCGCGACCATCTTCATCGGCACTTTGCCAGGACGGAAGCCTGGGGCGCGAGCGGATTTGGCCTGCACTTTGAGGCGCTTTTCCACTTCGGAACGGACGTCCGACAGCGGGAAGGAAATCGTGATGCGGCGTTCGAGTTTGCCCAAGGTTTCGACAGCAGTTGCCATGTAAAAATCGTCCAAAAAATGTGAATTCTGTTGGTGCGAGGAGGGGGACTCGAACCCCCACACCATTGCTGGCGTCAGGACCTAAACCTGGTGCGTCTACCAATTTCGCCATCCTCGCGCATCTCGGTGCCGTTCCGCGCTTGCGCGTCGGATTGGGGCACCGATCTCTTTTGCAAAAGCAAAGGGCGACCATTAATTGAAAACGGGTCGCCCTACCCTGAAAACACCCAGGGGCTTTCAACTTCAACACGGTATTTTACTGGGTTTTAGGGGGAATGGGGATGGAATTTTGGCGTTTCGCCAACTGAGCAGTAAAACCAAGCCCAAACCGGGGACGGGGGTCGGATTCTTCCTGTCCGACCCCGCCCTTTCCCCTGTATCTATTATCAGGCCGCCGGCTTCTTGACCCGGAACCACGCCGCATACAGCGCCGGCAGGAACAGCAAGGTCAATGCCGTCGCCACCACCAGCCCGCCCATGATGGCCACGGCCATCGGGCCCCAGAACACGGAGCGTGACAGCGGGATCATCGCCAGTGCCGCCGCTGCGGCCGTCAGCAGGATGGGACGGCAGCGTCGCACGGCCGATTCGATGATGGCGTCCCACGGCGCGCTGCCGGCCTTGATGTCCTGCTCGATCTGGTCGACCAGGATCACCGAATTGCGGATGATCATGCCAAACAGCGCGATGATGCCCAGGTTGGCCACGAAACCCAGCGGACGGCCCAGCAGCAGCAATGCGAACGCGGCGCCGGCCACGCCCAGGGGCCCCGTCAGGAACACCAGCAGAGAACGAGAAAAGCTATGGAGCTGCAGCATCAGCAGGGTGAAGATCAGGAACAGCGCCAGCGGCAGGTTGACGGCGATCGACTGCTCGGCCTCGCCACTGTCGGACGCTGCCCCCTTCTCGACGATGCGGTAGCCGGCCGGCAGCTTCGCACGCAGATCGGCCAGTTGCGGGTCGATCTGGCCGGACACCGTGGGGCCCTGGATGCCTTCGACGACGTCGGCCTGCACCGTGATGGCCCACTCGCGGCCCAGGCGCCAGACCACGCCGGGTTCCCACACGAAGTGCACGCGCGCCAGCTGCGAGATCGGCACGGACTTGCCGGAAGCCGTCGGCACATTCGTATTGTTCAGCACTTCCATCGTGCGGCGCTCCTCCAGCGGCTGACGCACCCGGATGTCGATCAGGCGGATGCCCTCGCGGAACTGGCCCACCGTGGTGCCGGACAGGATCGTGTTCGCCACCCGCATCACGGTTTGCGACGTCACGCCCAGCGCGCGCATCTTGTCCTGGTCCAGGTCCAGGCGCAGCACCTTGACGGACTCGTTCCAGTTGTCGTTGACGCCCACCGCGTTCGGGTTGGCGCGCACGATGTCCTTGACCTGGTCGGCGATGGCCCGCACCTTGTCCACTTCCGTGCCAGTGACGCGGAACTGTACCGGGTAAGGCACCGGCGGCCCGTTCGGCAGCAGCTTGACTCTTCCGCGCACTTCCGGGAAATCGTTGCGGAAGGCGTCCGTGATCTTCTGCTGCAGCACCTTGCGTGACGCCAGGTCTTTCGGCAGCACGACGATCTGCGACACGTTCGTCTGCGGGAAGATCTGGTCCAGCGGCAGGTAGAAGCGGGGGCTGCCCGTGCCGACGTAGCTCGTCACGCTTTCCACGCCGGGCTGGGCGCGGATGAACGCCTCGAACTTCTTCACCTGGGCCTCGTTGGCCGTGAACGCCGTGCCTTCGGGCGACCACATTTCCACCATCAGCTCGGGCCGCGACGAATCGGGGAAGAACTGCTTCTCGATGAAGTTGAAGCCGTAGATGCCCAGCGCGAAGATGGCCAGGGTGGCGCCGATCGTCGCCTTGCGCCACGTGACGCACCACGTGACGACGGCGCGGAAGCGCCGGAAGCCGGGCGTGTCGAACACGTCGTGCCCATGCTCGCCTTCGGCGTGCGGCTGGACCTTCAGCAGGATGTAGCCGATATACGGCGTGAACATGACGGCCACCACCCATGACGTGATCAGCGCGATGGCGTTTACCGAGAACAGCGAGAAGGTGTATTCGCCGGCGGCCGACTTGGCCAGGCCGATGGGCAGGAAGCCGGCCACGGTGATCAGGGTACCGGTCAGCATCGGCAGGGCCGTCGACGTGTAGGCATAGGTGGCCGCCTCGAAGCGGGACATGCCCTCCTCCATCTTCCTCACCATCATCTCGACGGCGATGATGGCGTCGTCCACCAGCAGGCCCAGGGCGATGATCAGCGCCCCCAGCGAAATCTTGTGCAGGTCGATGTCGAGCATGCGCATGAACAGGAACGTCACGGCCAGCACCAGCGGAATGGTCAAGGCCACCACCAGGCCGGGGCGCACGTCCAGCCGCAGCTTCGGCTTGGTGTGCAGGCCCAGGGCCAGGAAGCTGACGGCCAGCACGATCAGCACGGCCTCGATCAGGGTGTGGACGAATTCGCCGACGGAAGCGGTAACGGCGCGCGGCTGGTCCGACACCCGTTCCAGCTCGATCCCCACGGGCAGCTTGCCCTTCAGTTCATCGACGGTCTTGGCCATCGCCTCGCCCAGCGCGATGATATTGCCGCCCTTTTCCATCGACACGCCCAGGCCGATCACTTCCTTGCCGTTGAAGCGCATCTTCTCGGACGGCGGGTCCTGGTATTCGCGGCGGATGGTGGCGAAGTCGCCCAGGCGGAAGCTGGTGGTGCCGGCGCGCAGTTCCAGGTTTTCCAGGTCCTTGACGGTGGCCAGCGCCCCCGTCACGCGCACCTGCAGGTTGTCCGTCGGCGTGACCAGGGTGCCGGTCGCCTCGACGGCGTTCTGCGTGGCGATCTGCTGCACGATCTGGTCGAACGAGATGCCCAGCTGGGCGAACTTCTGCTGCGAGAAGACGATATTGATCTTCTCGTCCTGCACGCCGAACAGCTCGACCTTCGACACCTTCGGCACGGCCAGCAGCTGCTGGCGCACGAAGTCGGCGTAGTCCTTCATTTCGGCATAGGTGAAGCCGTCGCCGGACAGGGCGAAGATCGAGCCGTAGGTGTCGCCGAATTCGTCGTTGAAGACGGGGCCGACGACGCCGGCCGGCAAGGTGCCGCGGATGTCGCCGATCTTCTTCCTCACCTGGTACCAGGCGTTGCCGGTTTCCTTCGGCGGCGTCGATTCACGCAGGTTCAGGATGATCAGGGTCTGGCCGGGCTTGGAATAGCTGACGATTTCGTCGATATACGGCGTCTCCTGCAGCTTCTTTTCCAGCTTGTCCGTCACCTGGTCGGCCATCTGCAGCGCCGTCGCGCCGGGCCAGAAGGCCTGCACCACCATGGCGCGGAAGGTGAACGGCGGGTCTTCGTCCTGGCCCAGGTTCTTATAACTGAGCATGCCGCCGATCAGCATCACGGCGATCAGGTAGCGCGTCAGCGGGATATGCTCCAGCGCCCAGCGCGACAGGTTGAAATCCTTCATCGCGCCGCTCCCGCCGGCACTGCCTTGTTCCCCTTGTTCTGCGGCAGGTCGTCGCCCAGGATGCGCACGCGCTGGCCCGGTTTCAGCAGGTGCACGCCGGCCGTGACCACGGTCTGGCCGGCCGTGACGCCGCTGGCCACGATCAGCTCATTGCCGTCGGCGCCGGCCACGGTGACGGGCACCAGTTTCGCCACGCCTTTTTCCACCACCCACACGGACGTGGCGTTCTTCTCGTGGTACAGGGCCGACAGCGGCACCTTGACGCGGGGCTCCTTGGCGCGCGTCTCGAACTGGGCGACGGCCGTCATGCCCAGCTTGGCCTGCGCGACATTGGCCGGCAGGGCCACCTTGAACGCATAGGTGCGGGTGGCCGGATCGGCCACGGGCGACACCTCGCGGATGGTACCCTTGAACGGGTGCTCCGGGTCGGCCCACAGCCGCACCGTCACGCTGGTGAGCTTGCGCAGCTGCTCCACCTGGTCTTCCGGCACGCCGAACACCACTTCCTTCTCGTCCGTGCGCGCCACCCGCACGACGGGTGTGCCGGCCGTGACGACCTGGCCCGCCTCGGCCTCGATGGCCGTGACGACGCCATCGATATCGGACACCAGGCTGGCGTAACCGGCCTGGTTCGACTGGCTCCGGTATGATGCGCGGGCCGCTTCCACGTTGGCCTGGGCCGATTTATAGGCCGACTCGCGCTGGTCCAGCACGGCCTGGCTCACGAAATTCTGGCGGCGCAGCTCGCGGTAGCGTTTCAGTTCCGCGTCGGCCAGGTCGCGGTTCGTCTCGGCCGCGCGCAGGCTGGCCAGCGACTGGGCCTGCGACAGTTGCAGGTCCTGGGGGTCCAGCTGCATCAGCACCTGGCCCTTCCTGACGACGCTGCCCACTTCCACCTTGCGGGCCGTGATCTTGCCCGGCACCCGGAAACCCAGGCGCGATTCGTAGCGGGGGCGCACCTCGCCGGAGAATTCCGCATCGACGTCGATATCGGAAGCGGCAAGCACAATGGCGCGCACGGGGCGGATATCCTCGGCCTTTTCAGCGGGTTTGGAACAGGCGGTCAGGGTGGCCGCGGTGAAGGCTGCGGCGGCGACCAGGGTCAAGGCGGGTAAGAACTTCGGGACGTGCACGGTATTTTCCTTCTCCGGTATCGGCCGAAAATTGCGGCGGTAACAATTTGCCACTATGATTGCAGCCTGAAAATTAAATGACTTTCCGTTAAGTTAGAAAATTATAGACGGCATGCCATTTTTTGAAAATGACTTTCGCGTCACTTATTTACTGTATTCACCTGAAGTTACCTGCGCTTACCTGCAGATTATCGAGACTTTCCTCTAATGAGCGTCGAGCACTACGAAAACTTCCCGGTCGCGTCCATCCTGCTGCCCAAGCGGCTTGTTCCGGCGGTCGAAGCCATTTATGCCTTTGCCCGCAGTGCCGACGATATCGCCGACGAGGGCGATGCCACGCCGAAGGAACGGCTGGCCGCCCTGCATGACTACGAGGCAGCCCTGGTGCATATCCAGCTGGGCCAGGGCAGGCTCGATCCCATGTTCGCGCGGCTGGCCGCCGTCATCGCCGAACACCGCTTGCCCCTGAAGCCCTTCCACGACCTGCTGTCCGCCTTCCGGCAGGACGTGACGGTCACGCGCTACCAGACCTACGCCGAGCTGCTCGACTACTGCGCCCGCTCGGCCAATCCGGTCGGCCTGCTGATGCTGCATTTATATGACGCGGCGAGCGAGGAGAACGTGGCCGACTCGAATGCCATCTGCTCGGCCCTGCAGCTGATTAACTTCCTGCAGGACGTCGCCATCGACGAAGCGAAGGAACGTATCTATATCCCGATGGAGGACCTGGCCCGTTTCGCCGTGCCGCCGGCGCAGATGCACCTGCCGGACGCGCGCGGCAAGTGGCGCGCGCTGATGCGCTTCGAGGTGCAGCGGGCGCGCGCGCTGATGCTGCAGGGCGCGCCGCTGGCCACGCGCCTGCCCGGGCGCATCGGCCTGGAACTGCGCATGGTGGTGCAAGGCGGCCTGCGCATCCTGGAAGCGATCGAGGAAGTGGACTACGACGTGTTCCGCCGCCGGCCCAAGCTGGCGCGGGCCGACTGGCTGAAAGTTTTCTGGCGCGCGCTTCGGATGCGCCGCGCTTCCCTATAGAATAGCGCCTTCGAACTCCGCACCTTGCAAAAGATATAACATAATAATATGTCTCCCGACGAATACTGCCAGCAGAAGGCCGCCCAGAGCGGCTCCAGTTTTTACTACAGCTTCCTGTTCCTGCCGCCCGAACGCCGCCGCGCGATCACGGCGCTGTATGCCTTCTGCCGCGAAGTGGACGACACGGTCGACGAAACCAGCGACGAATCGCTGGCCCGCATCAAGCTGGCCTGGTGGCGCACCGAGATGGCCGCCATGTACGAAGGCAAGCCGACCCACCCCGTCACGCAGGCGCTGCAGCCCTTCGTCCAGCCCTACGACCTGAAACAGGAACACGTGCAGGCCATCATCGACGGCATGGAAATGGACCTGAACCAGACCCGCTACCTCGATTACGCGGGCCTGTCGAAATACTGCTGGCACGTGGCCAGCGTGGTCGGCATCCTGTCGGCCAGCATCTTCGGCGCGACGCGTCCGGAAACCCTGAAATACGCGGAAAAGCTGGGCCATGCCTTCCAGCTGACGAACATCATCCGCGACGTCGGCGAGGACGCCCGCAAGGGCCGCATCTACCTGCCCATCAACGAGCTGCAGCAGTTCGGCGTGACGGCGGCGGACCTGCTGAACGCGCGCCACACGGAGAACTTCGGCAAGTTGATGGCCTTCCAGGCCGAACGGGCCCAGAAGGCCTACGACGAAGCCTTCGCCCTGCTGCCGAAGGAAGACCGCCGCGCCCAGCGCCCGGGCCTGATCATGGCGGCCATCTACCGCACCGTGCTCGATGAAATCGAGCGTGACGGCTACCACGTGCTGACCCAGCGTATTTCGCTGACGCCCCTGCGCAAGCTGTGGCTGGCGTGGAAGACGTGGGTGAAGGGTTGACAATGGCGCCAGAGGCGGAGCGCTGCGCGGCATGAAGGTCGCCGTCATCGGCGGTGGCTGGGCCGGTTGCGCCGCCGCCGTCGAACTGGCGCGCCGCAAGGCGCAGGTCACCGTGTTCGAGGCGGCCCGCACCCTGGGTGGGCGCGCGCGCCGCATCGAAGCCAATGGACGCACGCTGGACAACGGCCAGCATATCCTGCTGGGCGCCTACCGCGACACCTTGCGGCTCCTGGAGACCGTCGGCGTCGACCGCAAGCGCTGCTTCCTCGAGCTGCCGCTGCAGATGCGCTACCCGCCAGGCGCCGGCGCGATGGACTTCGTTGCGCCCCGCCTGCCGGCGCCCCTGCACCTGGCCGTGGCCCTGCTGCGCGCGCGCGGCCTGGATCGCGAGGACAAGCTGGCCATGGCGCGCTTTTCGACCAGCGCCCGCTGGATGGGCTGGCGCCTGCACGTCGATTGCAGCGTCACCGAACTGCTGGAACGCTTCGACCAGACCGAACGCCTGGTCCGCCTGATGTGGCGGCCCCTGTGCCTGGCCGCGCTGAACACGCCGCCGGAGCGGGCTTCGGCCAACGTCTTCCTGGCCGTGCTGCGCGACAGCCTGGGCGCGCGCCGCCACGCGTCGGACATGCTGGTGCCCCGCGCGGACTTGTCCGCCCTGTTCCCGGACGCGGCAGCGACCTGGCTGGCAACGCACGGCGCCACGGTCCGCACGGGCGCCAAGGTGGCGGGGGTGACGCCGGACGGCGCGCGCTGGCGCGTCGGCGACGAGACCTTCGACGCCGTCGTGGTGGCGGTAGCGCCGACATCCGCCGCTACCCTGCTCGCACCCCTGCCGGATGCCGCGCCCCTGGTGGCGCAACTGGCCGGCTTCACGCCGGAACCCATCACCACCTGCTACCTGCAGTATGAAGGGTCAGTGCGCGGGTCGGTGCGCGGGTCGGTGCGCCTCGATGCGCCCTTCTTCGCGCTGGAAGACAGGCCGGCCGAGGGCCACTGGGGCCAGTTCGTGTTCGACCGCGGCCAGCAGGATGCGACGCAAGCGGGCATGCTGGCCGTGATCGTCAGCTCGGCCGGCGACGCCGCCGCCCTGCCCCAAGCCGAATTGGCGGCCGCCGTCGCTGCCCAACTGGCCCACGTGTTCGGCCAGCCCGGCCTGGCCAGCCCCGCCTGGACCAAGGTAATCACGGAAAAGCGGGCCACCCATGCCAGCACGCCGGGCCTGGTGCGGCCGGATAACGCCACCCCCTGGCCCGGCCTCGTGCTGGCCGGCGACTACACGGCCGGCGAATATCCCGCCACCCTCGAGATGGCCGTGCGCAGCGGCGTCGCGGCGGCCGCCCTGCTGGCCCGGCGGGCGTGACGGCCGCATGACGGTTCAAAAGCGCATGCACCCTGTCCCCGCCCCGCGCCGCCTGCGCCCCGAATCTTGCAGCCCGTCGCACGCAACTGGCGTGCCAGGCCATGCTCCCCTACAGTGGCAGTATAGGAATTTCACTGGGAATTTCACTGCGAATTTCAATGCGAATTTCAATGCTATATCGGGAAAGCTGGCAATGAGGCAACAAATGAAACTCGGGTTCGGCACCATCGCCGTCATCGCAATCGTCGTGCTCAGCATGCTCGCCATCGCCCACATCGATGGCGCCGGCGTGCCGCACGTTGTCGCGCACGCGCTCCATTGACGGGCACCGCGATGGGCAAGGACGACTACCTCGACGCACTGCGCAAGGCCATGGCCGGGCTGCCGCCCGAGGCGGCCGCGCGCACGATGGCCTACTACGAGCAGCGCTTCATCGATGGGCTGACGGTGGGCCGCAGCGAGGCCGAGGTGGCGGCTGAGCTGGACGACCCCCGCAAGATCGCCATGACCCTGCGCGCCAACGCCCACCTGTCCGCCTTCGAGCAGCGCAAGACCCCCGTCAGCCTGCTGCGCATGGCCGGCTCGTTCACGGGCCTGGCCATCTTCAACCTGTTCATGGTGGTGCCGGCCGCCGTCTTCTCGGCGCTGCTGCTGGCCATCTACCTGTGCTCGTTCGCGTTCTACGTGAGCGGCATCGCCATCACGGCCAGCGGCCTGGCGGGCGCCAACGAAATCGTGCTGTCCGGCCCCCTGCACAACCTGGTCGGCCTGGCCGACCGCCGCGACGGCCGGGAGGTGCAGGTGGAGACGCGCATCTCGATCGGCACGGATGGCATCCACGTCGACGAGGAAACGGCCCGCGACACCGAGCCGGGCGACCGTCCCAGCCGGTCGGAACGCATTTTCGACAGCGCCGAGGCCATGGCCGACGGCAGCGTGCGCATCGCCATCGACCCCGAAGGCTCCTCGCGGGGCGCCCAGACGACGCTGGGCATGGGCATGGTCCTGGGCGGCATCGCGCTGTTCCTGCTGTCGCTGGTGGTGACGAAGTACACAGCCATCGGCCTGCGCCGCTACGTCCATATGAACTATTCGCTGCTGCGGGGGCACTGACATGCGCATGCGTACCCTCGTCAAGGTCGGCGTCTCGCTGCTGATGCTGGCCATCCTGCTGATCGGCGTGTCGTATACGATGCTGCGTGCCCAGGGCGTGGCCAATCCTTCCAGTACGGCCGGCCGCGTTACCCGCACCGAAACGCGGGAGATCGGTCACGGCATCCGCGTCATCGATCTGGAAGGTCCGATCGACCTGACCGTGCGCCAGGGGCCCGTGCCGTCGCTGAAGGTGCGGGGCGAGCAGCGCCTGCTCGGCAACGTGGCGGCCAGCCAGGACGGCGACACCCTGCATATCGGTACCACGGGCATGCTGTTCCACCACCGCCGCCCGCTGCAGGTGGAACTGGTGCTGCCGTCGCTGCACGAAGTGCAAGTACGCGGCAACGGCGACAGCACCGTCACGGGCTTTTCCGGTGAACGCCTGACAATCGGCTTGAACGGCTCGGGCAACCTGAGCTTCCAGGGCCGCTACCGCAACGTCAACGCGGCCGTGCGCGGCTCGGGCGATCTGGACCTGAAGTCGGGCAACAGCGAAGAAGTGGAACTGGAAGTGGTCGGCTCCGGCACCATCGCCAGCTCGGGCAGTTGCCAGAAGATGGCCGCGGAGATCTCCGGCTCGGGCAGCGTCGACGCCCAGCACATGGCGTCGGACGATGCCGTCATCAAGATCCAGGGCTCCGGCTCGGCCCAGGCCTTCGCCCGCAAATCGGCCACGGTGTCGCTGGCCGGCAGCGGCGACGCCACCGTCTACGGCAACCCGGACCAGCGCGTCGTCAGCCGCACCGGCTCGGGCTCGGTCGACTTCCAGTAAAAATTTGCCAGGTTCGTGCCATGTTCGTGCGTCACGTTCGTGCGCCACGTTCGTGCGCCACGTTCGTGCGTCACGTTCATGGCGATGACGATTGATTACAAATCGTCCACAACATCGCACAGATTGGACCGCCGAGCCTGCCTATAATTTCGCGCAGCGACCCGGCGCGCTCCGACGCCGTGACTTCCGATCCCATGAACAAATTCCTCGCCTTCGCTGCCGTAGCCGCCCTGGCCGGCTGCGCCGCCCGCTCCACCGTGGAACTGGCCGACAGCAAGTCCCCGGCCCCGCAGGCCCATGCCGAACAGGTCTGCATGCTCAAGACCGCCCTGCCCGCCAACGTGAAGTACGCCGTGGTGGGCAGCATCAACAGCTCGAAACAAACCTACGGCAGCGTCAACGAACTGCTGCCGTTGATGGCCGCCGACGCGCGCAAGGTGGGCGCCGACGCCATCGTCAACCTAAACACGGCACAGCGCATCGGCGCCTGGGCCTGGGCCCGGCCTGTCGGCACCGGCACGGCCGTCAAGCTGGCTGACCGCAAGGGCTTCGATTGTAAGGGGCTTGGGGGCGAACTGCGCTAGGACTGGCCGGCGCACGCTTCAACCGGCGGCAGCGTCGTCGCCGAAGCAGCAGGCGCTGCCACCTTGCGCCTTGGCCTGGTACATGGCCGCATCGGCCTGCTGGAACAGCTGGCACGTCGACGCGCCGGTCTGCGGCGCAAGGCTGATGCCGATGGCGGCGCCGACCGTGACGTCGCGGGCGTCGATGGTGACCGGCATCTCGATGGCCTGGATCAGGCGCCGGGCGATGGCCTCGGCAGCGCGCCGGCCCGCGCAGCGGGCGGCAACGATGAATTCGTCCCCGCCCAGCCGGCCGACGGCGTCGCCGGGGCGCATGCAGCCGTGCAGCCGCTGGCCCACCGCCTGCAACAGCGTGTCCCCGGCGGCATGGCCCATCGTATCGTTCACCTGCTTGAAGCGATTCAGGTCGATGAAGAAAACGGTCGCATGGCTGCCGTCGCAAGGCGCCGCCAGCAGGGTGTCGATGCGGCCGGTAATCCACGCCCGGTTCGGCAAGCCCGTCAGCGCATCGCGCGTCGCCATGTCTTCGAGCTTGTGCAGCATTTCCTTCTGCAGCGTGATGTCGCGCGACACCATTACCGCACCCAGGCCGACGCCGGGGCCGGCCGCATCGATGGCGCTGCCCTTGGTGCCCAGCCAGATGTAGCGCCCGTCCTTGCAGCGCTTGCGCACTTCGACCACGTCGGGCCGCTCGGTACCGGCCAGCAGCTCGCCCAGCGCCTCGGTGGCGTGGGCACGGTCGTCGGGATGGAGGAAGTCCACCACCAGCTCCCCCACCATGTCCTCCGGCGTCCAGCCCATGATGCGGGTATAGGATGGCGAAATGCGGGTATAGCGGCCATCCGCGCCGCAATGCGCGATCAGGTCCGTGCTGCTGTCCACCAGCAGCCGGTGCTCGGCCGCGCTGCGCACGGCGTCGTCCATCGCCTGCCTTTGGCACGTCACGTCGACCATCATGCCCGTGAAGCCGGCCGCATTCGGCATGCCGGACAGCAGCAGGCGGCGGGCGACGCCGTCCTGGCAAGCCAGCGCGAACTCGAAGTGGAACGGCGCGCCGCGCGCCAGGGCCTGCGTCACTTCGCCGGCATGGCGGGCGCCGTCGGTCAGGGCCGCGCCGGAAATCCAGCCCGGCAGCGACCGCCCCGCCAGCTCGGGCAGCAGGCCGGCGACGCTTTGCTGGGCGGCGGTGCAGCAGCCCCTGGCGTCGAGCGTCCAGATGACGGTGATGAGGGGTGGGGTCACGACAATGATGGGCCTCGCTGCGGTGCGGATTCGGCCGGCGGCGGCCGGCGAAGGGTTGGACGCCTTTACGGTAGCACGCACCCGGGCGCACGACAATGAATGTTGCAATACAGAACTACTCTGTTGTAATCGCGCCGCGCCTCGGCTGAGCGACCTGCGTGCCTATTCCTGGCGGCCCGCCAGCCATCCCGCCACGTCCCGCCCGGCCGCCACGCCGCTGGCCAGGCAGGCCGTCAGCAGGTAGCCGCCCGTGGGCGCTTCCCAGTCCAGCATTTCGCCGGCCACGAAAACGCCGGGTAGCGCGCGCAGCATGGTGCCGTCCAGCCCCTCGAAACGCACGCCGCCGGCGCTGCTGATGGCTTCATCGATGGGGCGCGGTGCGCGCACGGTGACGGGCAGCGCCTTGATGGCCCGGGCCAGGCGCACGGGGTCGGCGTACGCCGCCTTGTCCAGGCATTCGTGCAGCAGGCCGGCCTTGACCCCCTTCAGGTGCAGCCGCCCTTGCAGGTGCGAGGACAGCGAGCGGCTGCCACGCGGGCGGGTGACTTCCTCCAGCACGCGCTGGGGCGTCAGGTCGGGCAGCAGGTCCAGTTCGATGACGGCGCTGCCTTGCGCGGCGACCTGGTCGCGCAGCGGCGCGGACATGGCGTAAATCAGGCTGCCTTCGACCCCGGTTGCCGTGACGACGAACTGGCCCTGCTTGCGCACGCGCGCGCCGTTCGCATCAAGCCACGTGGCGGCGACGGTGGTCAGCGGTTCGCCCGCATGGCGGCTGGCGAAATGCTCGCTCCAGCCCACGTCGAAGCCGCAGTTCGATGGCAGCAGGGGCGCCACGTCGACGCCCCGCTCCTGCAACAGCGGCACCCAGGCGCCGTCCGAGCCGAGCCGCGCCCAGCTGGCGCCGCCCAGGGCCAGCACGACGGCATCGGCCTGCACGGCGATGTCGCCGGCCGGGGTGGCGAAGCGCAGCGCGCCATCCTGCCAGCCGGTCCAGCGGTGGCGCTGATGCAGGTGCACGCCCGCCTCGCGCAACCGGTGCAGCCAGGCGCGCAACAATGGCGCGGCCTTCATCTCCTTGGGGAAGACGCGCTGCGAGCTGCCGACGAAGGTTTCCACGCCCAGGCCGTGGACCCACGCGCGCACGGCGTCTGGCCCGAAGGCGTCCAGCATGGGCCGCAACTGCCCCGCGCGTGCGCCGTAGCGGGTAACGAAGCGATCGTAGTCTTCGGCGTGGGTGATGTTCATGCCGCCGCGGCCGGCCAGCAGGAACTTGCGCCCGCTCGAGGCCATGGCGTCGTAGACGTGGACGTCGCAGGTGGGAGCCAGGGTTTCGGCCGCCATCAGGCCGGCCGGGCCGCCGCCGATGATGGCAACCACGCGCCGTGTAGTAGGAGAGGAATTCATAGGGACGGCATTGTAGTACAAGCCCGGCGCGGGATGGCGGGCCGGCTTGGAGCCACTGGGAAAACCTGTCGACGCAACGCCAACTGATGCGTGAGCAAGCAAGCGGTCGACATGCCGACGCTGCGCCGCGCACGACTGCTCCGCGCCAACGCGGACTCCAGGCATCGCGCAAGCTCGCACCGCCGCGCCGATGTGCGAGAATAATTGCGCCGCATGCCGATCGGTCGCGCATCCGCGTGACTGTCGCCCCGACAACCTGGCACCAATCCGCGAATGGAGATCTGGAAAACATGAATATGAAGATGCCCGGCCTTGCGACCGCTTTCTCGCTCACCCTGCTCACGTTCGCCGCCGTCCCGGCGGTCGCGAACGCGCAGGCCAGTGCATCCGCGACCGGCGGCCTGCCTTTCGACGTCAAGCCGGTCGGCACCTTCAAGAGCCCTTGGGCCATGGCGTTCCTGCCCAGCGGCCACGTGCTGGTGACACAGAAGGAAGGGACGATGATCCTGTTCGATCCGGCAACCGGTACCCGGCGGCCAGTGTCCGGCATCCCCGCCGTCGTCAGCGAAGGCCAGGGCGCACTGATGGACATCGTGCCCGCTCCCGACTTCGCGGCCAGCAAGCTGCTCTATTTCAGCTATTCGGAAGCGGCTCCCGGTACCGGCAGCCGGGTCGTGCTCGCCACCGCCACATTGGATCAGGCAGGCGGGGCGCTGAAGGGTACCAGGGCCATCTTCCGCGGGCAGGATGCGTCGACTGGCGGCCACTATTCGGGCCGTATCGGCTTCTCCCCGGATGGCAAGCATCTCTTCTTCACGAGTGGCGACCGCCAGCTCTTCGATCCGGCGCAGGACCCCAAGTCGACGCTCGGCAAGGTGCTACGCCTGAACCTCGACGGCACGCCGGCCGCCGGCAATCCGCTTGCGGAAAAGGGATTCCATGCGGCCGTTTGGTCGTACGGCCACCGCAACCTGCTGGGCATCGCCTTCGACAGGCAGGGGCGGCTGTGGGAGATGGAAATGGGACCGCGCCACGGCGACGAGATCAACCTGATCAAGCCAGGCCTCAACTATGGCTGGCCGAGGGCATCGAACGGCAGCCACTACGACGGCCGTGACATCCCGGACCACGCGCCCGGCGACGGCTTCGAGGCCCCGAAGGTGTCCTGGAATCCGGCCATTTCGCCCGGCGGCCTGGCCTACTACGATGCCGACCTGTTCCCGAAATGGAAAAACTCCCTCTTCATCACGGGTCTCTCGGGCCAGTCGCTGGACCGCATCGCCCTCGACGGCGAACATGCGACGAAGGCGGACCATTGGGACATGGGCGCACGCATCCGCGCCGTGCGCACCGGGCCGGATGGTGCATTATGGCTGCTGGAAGACGGCCCCCGTGGCCGGCTGCTAAGGCTGGCACCGAAGAAGTAGGCCAGCGCGAACTGCCTGGCGCGTGCATGCCGCTGTGGGGCAATGTGTAGAGCCCAGGCTCAGCCTCATGGGCACACAATCAGACCGAGCTGGCATCTCTTCATAAAAACGACACCGGCGCGCCATGCCGGTACCGCGTCTAAGCTCACGCGGCGGGTGTTCCCAAGGCGTCCCGGTTCAGATGAAAACGCAATTGCAGTCAGGGCTGCTTGCTCGCTGATGCGCGGCTGGCCACTCTTGAACGATTTTCGGTGATTTGGCAGATGCATTTTTATCACCGACCAAGGCCCTTTGGACAGCGGTGCCGGGGCATGACGCCAGTCAGGCTGCGAAGATGGGTCGCATCTTGACGCGGTCCGTCTGCTGCATATTTCTGGTTCCGCCCCATTGCAGACATTCATTCAGTGCTTAGACCCGTGCAGTCGCCAGGGGCCGGGTATCGCTAAATTTCGCGACGAAAGAGCGAGCGGCTTCGTTAGGCAAGTTGATGACGATGGTTGCACTACTGTCCCAGCAAGCGATTTCGAACAAGGCCCCGTCAAGCTGGGGAACAGGATCTTCCCCGCTCCAGTAGCTCGGGTTGCCCTCGACGTATGGTGCAGGAGGAGGGGTAGACCGAAAGCCCTTTGGGACCGCATTGAATACTGCCCAGATAAATTGCACCTCGTGTTTGTTTAAAAATAACGCCAGTTCTTCGCCAGAGAACCATTGGTCAACTGGCGAGAATCCTGGCGGTGTCTAGTTTGTTTCAATGCCGCTGACGTACCAGTCATAGCCTTGAGGCGCGATCTTCGCGGCATCAAGCATGTTTGTGAACCAGCGGACTTGATCCGTCTTTCCAAGATGTGATTCATCTGCGTCCTTGTAGAGTTCGGCTTCGTACGGGCGCTTCTGGCCGGAAGCGGTCCGTCGGCTAAGGCGCTTTCGCCTCGACACGGCTAAGACGATGTTGCCCACTCTGTTGAGCAACCGCTAAAGCGAGTTCTGGATGTACTCGATCAGTCCTTCAGTGAGACACTCGAGCTCACCAGGGTGGTACTGAATCACAGCCTCTTCAACAGGTGCGCCGCGTTCCACCCAGTTGTCGCCAAGTTGCCAGATCTCCTCGCGTATACACGGCCCGCCACACACTGAGCGCTCGCTCGGCCTTTCAGTTTCCATCATCCTTCTTCGCCGTGACGGCCAGCGCATTACTGGCACGGAATTTCGTGCGGCAGTGCCGATGACTAGCTGTCTGTTGATCTAGCCGACGGACAGATGGCAGAACGGGAGCGGGGCAACTTATATGGCTGACCTCCTGTAAGACGGCGCGCTTCAGATCGGGTCGCATTGCAAACCCCTGTTTAATCCGTCCATTGAACTAACCGACGAGCGCGGATTTGTGTTAAGCGGCTATGAGATCGACACGCGCGGCGGCGAGAGAGTACTGGTCAAGCAGGATTGTGGCTCGTTCGACCGATGTTGACGGCTGCGTTTGCAACGTAAGCCGCGCGGCAGCGAATAGTCTTGGCAGGTTATATTCGCAGGTTATGATGCTGAATTTAATACTCAGGCAAATTCATGCAGAACATACCGCAGCGCATTGAACTAATAGAGAGTCTGCTTGCTCACGATACCGTTGAATTTGCGACTTACGCAGCCTTGGAGTGCCGCAGCACTATCGAAGCAATATGTTACGACCGATTTAAGGCATTGAATCGCCATTTAGCGCTGGCAGACCTTCGGAAGTGGCAACCACGCGATGTTATACGGCAAATCATCGAGGACGGCAATGCTGAGGCGGCTAAAGGGCTTGTGCTGTCCATAGGTAAGCCTATTGACCCAACATTCGTAGGCCCGGTACGCCTGCAGGATCTAGAATACATTGAACTTGGCACGCAGACGGAGCTTCGCGATAAGGTGTTAGCAAGGTTGCACAATGCGCTATCCAATGTAGCGCTGCATGTGCAGTTGCCAACCCCTGACACCGAAGCGAGCGTGTACGGCGACAAGGAAAAAATAAAAGAGAAGGTCAAGGAAGCGCTTCAAGAGCTGGAGAGAATCGCGCCAGGGAACCTCTTAGTCAGCGGAATCGGACCAGATACGCGTTTTGAATGCGAATGCGGCTCGACCATTTCGCGCATGACGACTCTGCTAAAGGACGGGCAAGTCGTTTCATGCAATAGGATCGACTGCACAGAGAGCTATGAGGCCTCCTATCGTGATCGAACGTGGTGGTTTACTCGCCGAGCGCGGCTCATTCCTTGTGAAAGTTGCGGCAAGCCGCGCAGTGTTCTGATGCTACGCCCGAGCAAAGGTCTCGCGCATGACTTCCATGTCGTACTCGAGTAAGAGATCGTTGTGTCGTTCGTACAGTTCTGCTAACGCTGAGGTTCGTTGACTGATGACGTCCATGCCGCGGTCATCGTATGGATGAACGACAATTCCCTTAGTCAGGTTGATCAGATAGACCCGGCAGTGCGGATTCGGGCGTAGTGATGCCCCGAAGTCGGCAGTGACTGCACACCAAAGCAGATTTTGTAGCTTGGCTGTGGAAACTTCAAAAGCGCAGTTTACCCAATAGCTGCTTCCGTTCACCTCGTTCGTTTGATCTTCTGCGTCAAGCCAAACGTCTCTAACCTTTGGGATGAAAATTCCGGCTATATGAAGCTCATAGAGCTTTTTCCGCAACGCAAAACCGTGCGCGGGAGCGAACGCTTGTAAGTGGACGAGTATGGTTTCTTCCTCGCCAAAAACGTCATCGCAAATGACAGTTGCCTTACGCAGCGCCGTCAATGCCTGGTCGAGCGGGCTGCCGCCGTCCGACAACTCAAAACGTAGCCCACCTGGGAAGTTGTAAAACAATGCGTGTCGGTAAGGTCTCCCAACAATTTCCTGAGTTTTTCTTCTGAGGTTCATACGTTCGCTCTCGTTGGAAGAATACGCTTCGTGCTCGATCCTTCAGGAGGTAACTGCAATGCCCGCTCTGGCCGAAGTCGGCCGTTCGCATCAGCTTAGCAGGTTACCGGTCCGAAAAAAGCACCGACTGTCTCGACAGGCAGGTTTCGCCCCACAGCAGACCTTTGGGCTACTTCGCCGTCGCGTTCCGTAGCCAACTTGTGACCAATGGGCTATTGCCGGGGCTAAGGTGGCTTGAGAATAATTTCAATTCTCGGCTGCACTCAATGGCACGGCCGAGATATTCGATCTCCCGTATCGACCACCAACGATCGAATACCGTTTCCGATATATCGGCTGAGCCGAAAATATGAGCACGCGTGCTTTCTTCCTGAAAGATGTCCAGTGTCTGAGCAAGATACGCGAGCTTCACTACTGCGCAAGCGTCGGCCAACGTCCAATCAGACTTATCGGGCAACTCGTGACTCATCAAGTGCGACGAACCACAGAGACTGAGCTCCTCTTCTGTGAGTGCCCCCCATTCAGCAAGTGATCCGCTGAGCGGTTCGATTAAGAAGAACTTTGGATGTAGCATTCCGGCTCCCGATTGATCGTGCCTATTCGAATGGCCGCTCTTGGCCGATTCCGGCCGGTCGAGCTAGCATACTATGTTGCTGAGCGGAAAGACTTTGGAACTGCCACAACAGGCGGCTCCCGCCCCAAACCGGACGGTCAGATTGTCTTCGATAGCCGTGCTTTCGTTTCCCTATCGCAGAGAATAATACTTCCTACCGGCACGGAATCCCTCGGTATCTTGCCCAGGCAAGTCACAATCTTCCATCGCCTTTCAACGGGCACGTCCACATCCAGAATTTTGAAATGCGAAAGGTTAAAGGATGCGTCAACGTCAAATGCCGGGCGATCAGGAGGCTGGACAGTTACAACCGCAGAGAAATTGTTGAACGGACCTTGCGGTGACGGCTGAAAAAAGGGCGTGCACACGAGTCCTTGGTTCGTAAGATCGAATACGTCCTCCAACCTCAAAAGTTCGACTCTCATAACTTCTTTATGTTCCTGGGCATGTCTTTGGCGACGTCTCCGTTGTCCGCTGTTGGCCGATTGCGGACCGTCGGAGTAGCATAGCATGTTGCCGTCGTGAAAAATACCGCGAAGTATCGCGAACGGCCGCAACCGCCCTGTAGTGGGCGATCGGGCCGAAATAAGCACGTTGAGGCGAACGCTTTGTCACCCCGAGGCAAACTGGGCGCGGTCAGGCCATAACCCAGTAGAGCGGAACTCCTTGAGCACCTTGGCGGCTGCTATGCCGAACCTGCTTCCCGCGTCATCGCCCAGCATCGGAAACAGTAACTCGGCACCAAGCGTTTCTCTATCGAAGCGAAAAAGGCCTCGGCACTCGCCAATCTTCATCGACCGGCTCTGGAAGCGCGGATCTTTGCACCAAAGATCGGCCACAAAGAAATAGTCGATGTAGGAGCCGGTTTCCTTGTCCTTGAGTATCCCGATGGACTGCCCATCAACCCGCATATCTTCATCAAGCTTCATTTCTACCTTTAGGTTCGACGTCCGGCTTAAGCAATCTGGTCCGTTTCGAACGACTGTTTCTGGCCGATTGCTGCCGTCCAGTGAGGCCAGCTCCCGCCTCATAACGGACATTTTAGCAACGCTACCGCTTTGTACACGACCAGGCGATGGCCCGGTACTGCTGTCCATGCATTCCTGCTTAAACGGTCCATACTCCTGCCGTCTGGTGAAAAATTGATTCCATTGGGGATCAAATATTTCTTGACCTCAATGACAAGCGCTTAGATACTTGCTCAAGCAAAGCAAATCAAGGTAGAAGACATGAGCGAATTTCGGCCCACGCTCGAGACCAAGCGCAAATTCTCATTAAACTGGGGCTACCTCGGGGCCATGGCCAGCGGACGCTCGGCGATCGACCTGGGCGCGCTTGCCCTGCGCAACGTGCACGATGCCCGCGAATTCGTGCGCGAATACGGCTACGACCTGGACCAGCCAGTCGCCCGCGAAATCATTCGCAACGCCCACCGCGAGGCTGTCGATTTCATCGTTGGCACGTTCCTGCAGGCGGGCCAGGAAACGCTCATTCCGCGTGAGGTGCTCGAGCCCAGCGATCCGGTCCAGCTGCTGGTCTACGCGTCCCACCAGGCCCAGCAACATAGCGAGCAGCGCATGTGGTCTTGTGCCATCCTCAAGGTGATGCATGCGATTTTCTACATCGACAACAACCTGGAGCTGCGCCACTTCAATACGATCCGTGAGCAGGTGTTCGCCACACTCAACGAGGTGATTCACGAAGACGACAAGGGCCGTTATTTCCTGTCCAACGGCGAGCTGTGCCTACCCCTGCACCATTTCGAACGCAAGCGCAACAAGGGGCGCAACAGCATCTTGCTCAAGCTGCTGCAAAAGGCGGCCTATCTGGCGCAGGACATTTATGACCATCTGGGTGTGCGGCTCGTCTTCGACACCCGCTTCGAATGCCTGTTGGCGTTGGAGACCCTGCAGCGCGCTCACATCCTGTCCATCACCAATATCGAGCCCAATCGCACCCGCAACACCTTGCTCGATCTGGATGCGGCCAAGGCAATCTTCGTCAAATACCGCTGCATGCTGGAGCGCAGCCACGAATATCCGGCCGAGCTGCTGCAAAAGATGGACGCGGAGCTCCTGGCCGTCGCCAAGCGCCAGACGCGCGCCGACAATCCGCATAGCGGGGCCGATTTCAGCAGCATCCAGGTCACGGTGCGCAAGATGATTCATCTACAGCCCGAGCAAGGCTATCCTGAAACGGCGGGCCAGGATTATGACGTGGGCTTTTTCTTCGACTATGAAGTGCAATTGATGGACAAGGAGAGCCACCAGCGCAGCATGACCGGGCCGTGCAGCCACGACGCATACAAGCGCCGTCAGGTCGAGACAGGCCGCCTGCGCGTCTTCGGGCGTGAATTGAGCGACTGGATCGCTGCACATTCCAGACCAGTACCAGAGCCCGAGCCGCTGGCTGCATTGTCTTCCGCCGCCTGACCCGATCGAAGCCGCGCCCTGGTACTCGCTGACAGCAACCCGGAAACTGTATCGATAGCAAGGCTGCAAGCTTGGTCCTCGGAAAAGTCCCTGCTTCAGGACCACAGGATGACCAGACCGCCGTTGCACCCAGCATTCCCACCACGGACTTGGCCATCCTGCACACAGCCTGATGCGCCAATCAGCTCTCCCACTGCAACTTCACCGTCACCCCCCGGCTGGCCCCCGGCAGCATCCCATTCGCATCCGACGTCGCCCCCACCGACAACGACCGCCCATGCCGGGGAATATGCCGGTATAGCAGCGAACGATGCCGCTGGCGCTCCTGCAATGGCTCCAGCCCCGCGAACCAGGGCCGTTCGCCGCCCTCCTCGCCCGGCAGCACGCCAGCCAGCCGGCTCGAGGACGTGTTCTGCACGATGGCGCGCAGGGAATCGCGCGCGGTGGCGTGCAGGGTGCCCACCCAGCGCCAGCCGTAGTCGCGGTAGTCCTGGCGCGAGCGGTGCCTGACCCATGCGCGGTTCCAGCGGTGGTCCGATTCCAGGCTCCAGCCGCCCGGCAGCGGCAGGCGCAGGTTCGCTTCCGCCTCCAGCGTGCCGCCGCGCCCGACGGCATCGGCATCGACGTCGAGCTGGCGGCCCACCGTCAGCTCGGCGGCCAACTTGACCAGCCATGGGAAGGGCGAACTTTCCACGCCGATGTAGACGACAGGCGTGCGGTGCAGCAGGCCGCCGGGACGGGCGCGCTGGCGGTCGATGCCGAGGTCGGCCCACAGCCGGGTCTGGCGCGCGCCATACAGCCAGAACCCGGGCCGTATCCACCGTTGCACCACTTCGCCGGCGCCGCCCCAGGGACCGTGCAAGGTACGCTGTTCGTGCAGGCCCAGGTGCAGCTCCGTCTCATACGTGTCGACGGCGCCGAGGCGACGCGGGCCCAGCCGCCGGTTCAGCTGCAGTTCGCCCTTGACTAGGCCCCGCTGCGGCACGAAGCCGTTGTCGTTGACGAAGTTCGCCGTGATGACTTCCAGTTGCAGCGCATTGGCCCAGCCTTGCGTCAGCCAGTCGGCCTTGGCCCAGCCGTGGGCGCCGTTTTCCGTCGCGCCGGACGCGGGCACGCCGCTGTCGGCAAAGTGGGCCGTGTTTTGCGAGCCCATCAGCGACCATGCGGCCTGCACGGTGCCGCCGCCGCTGCCCTCGCCGCGCCACTGGCCGTCGACGCCGGCCACCGTGTTGCGTCCGCCATCGCCATAGTCGCGCACGGCCAGGAAAGCGCCCGCGACGGTGCTGTCGTCGTGCAGCCGGCCCCGCAGCAGGCCGACCGTGCTGCGCGCCGTGTTGACGTACTCGTCCGTGGCATACGGGCTGCCGCGCAGCACGACGCCGCCCGGGTCGTCACCGGCCGTCAGGGCCGTGGCATCGCTGGCGGCACCCCGGAAGGTGGCGCGGGCGCCCCAGGCCGGGTCGGCGATGGCGCGCGAATAGAAGGCCGGCAGGCGCATGCCCAGCACGTCCGAGCTTTCCAGGAAGAAGGCGCGCTTTTCCGGCAGGCTCAGTGCGATGCCGGTCGTGCCGGCGCTGTTAGGCTCGTCGATTTCGACCTGCGAAAAATCCGGATTGAGAGTGGCGTTGAAGACCCAGTCGGCGCGGGGCCGGGCCACGATGTCCAGGCCCAGGTTGGTGTCGCGTTCCTTGCCCTCGGGCCCGCTGTTGCGGCGTGTCGTCAGTTCCGGGCGGAACGACCAGAAGCCCTGGTCGCGCACGGCCGGCAGGATGCCGTCCAGGTTGTTGATCTCGTCCATCTCGGCGATGAAGCTGAGGGCGTTCTTGTCCAGCGGGCTGGAGAGCAGCAGCAGGCCGCCGGCGCCCGGGACGGAACGTTCCACCATCAGCCGCCACGGCTTGGCCGCGCCGTGCGGAAAGCGCAGGCTCGACAGGGGCCAGCGCAGTTCGATCGTGTAGCCATCCGACAGCTGTCGTACCGCACTCTCGACGGGGAAGTCCGGGCCCAGGTCTTCCTCGTCCGCGTCGGCCCGATAGATGCCGTCGCCCTGCACGCCCGCCACGTTGACGCGCACGAACTGGGCCGAGCGGCCGTGGCCCGTGGGGTCGATCCAGATGCCGATATAGTCCTGGTCGCGCGCCACCTTGTCGCGCCGGGCCAGCGTGCCCAGGGGCGCGGTGCCGGGCGGATGCCAGGCGCGGATGGCGAACACCAGCGCTTGCCGGTCCATCAACACGCGCACTTCCGTGCGGTAGCCGTCAGGCGCGAGCAGGCCGTCCTCGGGCTGGTACTGATAGAAACGGGAAAATGCCGGGGCCGCGGCCCAGGCGGCGTCGTCCAGCACGCCGTCGATGACGGGGGCTGCCGTGCCCTCGCGGATGCCGGCGGCGATGCCTTCATGGCCCGACAGGCGCCGGGCCGGTTCGGCCGCGACGGCATCGCCGCCGGCTTGGGCAACGGTCAACAGACCATAAAGTGCAATGCGGTGCAGGATGGCGAGGGACAACGACGGGCTCCAGGGTGGGTCGGCAAAACCAGCGGCGTATCTTAAACTCTTGATAACACGCTGGCAATGCCGACCTTCCCTCCCCCACCTCTCTTATGCCGCCATTCCCGGGCGCGGCGCCAGGTAACGGTCGAAGCTGTCCGGCGTCACCAGCTCGCCGAACTCGACTGAGCGGTGGGCAATATCGTGGTAGGCGCCCACCAAGCCCATCTCGCCCCGTTCGATGCAGCCGCGCAGGTAGGCGCTGCTTTGCAGGATCTCGGCCAGCGAGTTCTCGACATTGCGACGCGTGACCTGTTCCAGCAGGTGCTTGTCGGTCGTGCCCAGGTGGGGAACCGAGCACTGGCACTGACGGATCGCCGTCTGGATCTTGCCCGTGATCGAACCGATGCTGTGCGCATGCTCATTCTTCAAGGCCAGGCCGATGGCGCCGCAGCTGGAGTGGCCTTTCACGACGATCAGCTTGGCACCCAGCTTGTGGGCGATTTCCAGGCTGCCGATGATCTCCTTGCTGATCACGTTGCCGGCGATACGGATGGTCAGCAGGTCGCCCAGGCCGGCGTCGAATATGATTTCCGGCGACGTACGCGAATCGATGCAGTTGACCACGACGGCCATCGGATGCTGCCCGCCGGCCGTCGCGTCGGCCTGGTGCAGGTAGTATTTCTTGATCCAGCGGCCGGCCTTGAAGCGTTCGTTACCGTCACGCAGCAGTTGCAGCACGTCTTCCGGGGTCAGGCGGGTCTGGGTTTCCTTGTCCAGCGCCGTGACGAACTGGATCGGGTCCTTCAGCTGGTATTCGTCGCGCAGGCCGACGATATTCAACTGCACATTGCGCTCGGCCGCCACGACCCGGTAGTCCTGGATGGTTTCCAGCACGTCGTGGTCGATGAAATCGGCATTGCTGGCGTCGATCAGCACTTTCGCGCCTTCGGGGATTTCCCAAAGGGCCGTCTTGATGGTGGCCTTGTTCAGGAACGATACCTGGTTCGGCAATTCCATCTTGATGACGTCGCCGATATGCAGGCGGTATTGCTCGATCGAGTAGGGATTGCGGAAATTGCTGCGCATCAGGTAGAACAGGCTCGTGCCCAGGCCGATCAGCACGCCCATCAGCAGGTCCGTCAGCACGATGGCGACGATGGTGACGGCGAACGGCACGAATTGCGACCAGCCCTTGCCGAACATGTCGCGGAACAGGGAGACCTTGGCCAGCTTGTAGCCCGTCATGATCAGGATGGCCGCCAGCGCGGACAGGGGAATCAGGTTCAAGAGCGGGCTCAGCACCAGCACGCTGGCCAGCAGCAGCAGGCCGTGGAAGACGGCCGAAGCCTTGGTGCGGTTGCCGCTGTGGATATTCACGGAGCTGCGCACGATGACGGACGTCACCGGCAGGCCGCCCAGCAAGCCGGCGAAGATATTGCCCACACCCTGGGCCACCAGCTCGCGGTTCGGCGGGCTTTCGCGCTTGTGCGGGTCGAGCTTGTCGACCGCCTCGACATTGAGCAGCGTTTCCAGCGAGGCCACGATGGCGATCGTCACGGCAACCACCCACACGTCGCGATTGCCGAAATGGCGCCAATCGGGCAACTGCAGATAAGAACCGAGATTATCCGTATCCAGCGGGGGAATATCGACCAGATGGCTTTGACCGATCTGCAAGGCCGGAACATAATTGGCGAACAGGATATTGAGCAGGATGCTGAGCGCCACGACGAATAAAGGCGCGGGCAGCAGCTTGATTTTGCTCAATGGTGTTTTATCCCAATATAACAGTATCAGCATCGACAGGCCGGCAATCACGACGGCGCCCGGAGTGATCATTTCCAATGCATGCAATATGCTCGAAAAGGTATTTTCCCCGTTGGCCTGGGCGAATGCAAAATCATCTGCCGCCTTCGGATCGTAGCCGATCGCATGAGGAATCTGTTTGAGTATCAGCAGCACGCCGATCGCCGCCAGCAATCCCTTGATGACATTCGACGGCACATAATTGGCGATAAAGCCTGCACGGAACAGGCCCATGGCCAATTGCAGGAAACCGGCGATCAGCGTGGCGACCAGCAGCACCTCGAAGGCGCCCAGTTTCGTGATCGATGCCAGTACCACGGCGGCCAGGCCGGCGGCCGGGCCGCTGACGCTGGAGTGGGAGCCGCTGAGCAGGCCCACGACGACGCCGCCGATGATGCCCGAGATAATCCCCGAGAACAGGGGCGCGCCGGAGGCCAGTGCGATGCCCAGGCATAAAGGCAGCGCGACGAGGAAAACGACAATGCCGGCAGGCAGGTCATGCTTGAGATGGTTGAGTGTCATGATAGTTCGTGGCCAATGGCTTTCCGAAAAAGTTATCAGTCACGCACCACGGGGCCTCCGGCAGGATCGGCCGGAATTGCATAGGCGTGTACGGGATGGGCCGATGCGAGATCACCTTGTCATAACTGGGGTCAGCACCCGTCGGTTACCGTGTGAAATGGGACATCGTCATCAATATATCCCCGCCAGGCGAAGATATAAGCTGCGAATGCTATCAGTAACGGTTACCGCAACGGAATCGGCGGAATCAATATAACACGCGTTTTTGACGATACAAATACATTGCAATAGTACGTTACAATAGCTTGAATGAAACACGCATTTCAATGTGGACAAGCCTGTTTCCTTTTATTAGGCTTATTCCAAATCGCTCCATATACGTGATAACCACAGTTTCGCAGGCATATCCTCGCTATATATATCAGACATTCACGTTAAATATAACGTCGGTTTTTCTCGGCGCCGGGAACGCATCGCCTTTGCTGGCGGGCCGTATGTCGAGGCGGTCTCTTCTCTTCAGTTTCTGCAAGGAAAACTGTGTAAACACTTTGTTTGCAAATCCAGGTGGCGGCACGACCGCTCCTGCCGGGCTGTCTCCTGCAGCGCGGGCACCGCGCCAATCTCGCCACTAGCCAATTGCAAGCGTTGTAGCGATGCCGCATCGGCATGCCGACCTGTCAAGCTTGACAGGATCTCCGTGCTGAAAAAATTCCTTGCGCCTGAATTTTTTACTGTTATAGTTCACTACAACACCAGTCCTTTAAAACACCGACACTGGAGGAACCATGTATGTGGAATGACAAGACGCCGATCTACCGCCAGCTCAAGGAGCGGGTGATCGGCATGATGCTGGACGGCGCGCTGAAGGCCGGCGATCCCCTGCCCTCGGTACGGCAGGTGGCGGCCGACTTCCAGCTCAACCCGATCACCGTCTCCCGCGCGTATCAGGAGCTGGTCGACGAAACCTTGGTGGAAAAACGGAGGGGAATAGGCATGTACGTCACGGAAGGAGCTGTGGAAAAACTGCTGGCCAGCGAGCGCGAGCGCTTCGTGCGCGAGGAATGGCCGGCCATGGTGGAACGTATCCGCCGGCTGGGACTGGACCTGGAACAGCTGCTGCGCGCGGCCGGGAGCGCCGCATGAGCGCCGTCATCACCGCCCGTGGCCTGACGAAACGCTACGGCAAGCGCACCGCACTGGACGGCACCAGCTTCGAGATCCAGCCGGGCCGAATCGTCGGCCTGATCGGACCGAACGGCTCCGGCAAGACCACCACCCTGAAGGCCATCCTGGGCCTGTGCCGCTTCGACGGCGAACTGTCCGTGCTCGGCATGGACCCGCGCAAGCAGCGCGACGCCCTGATGAACGACGTCTGCTTCATCGCCGACGTGGCCATCCTGCCGCGCTGGCTGAAGGTGAAGGACGCCATCGACTTCGTGGCCGGCGTCCATCCCCGCTTCGACCGCGACAAGGCCGAGCGCTACCTGGCCAACACGAAGCTGACACCCAACCTGCGTGTGAAGTCCATGTCGAAGGGCATGATCGTGCAGCTGCACCTGGCCCTGGTGATGGCCATCGACGCCAAACTGCTGGTGCTGGACGAGCCCACGCTGGGCCTGGACATCATGTACCGCAAACAGTTCTACCAGCACCTGCTGGAAGACTACTTCGACGAAAACAAGACCATCGTCATCACGACGCACCAGATCGAGGAAGTGGAGCACATCCTGACGGACCTGCTGTTCATCCGTGACGGGCGCATCACCCTGGCCGCGTCGATGGACGAGATCGGCGAGCGCTATACGGAAGTGATGGTCGAGCCGCAGCAGGCCGCCGCCGCCAACGCGCTGCAGCCGATGACGCAACGTACCGTGTTCGGCAAGTCCATCATGCTGTTCGACGGCGTGCCGCGCCAGCAGTTGCAAAACCTTGGCGAACTGCGCACGCCCAGCGTGGCGGACCTGTTCGTCGCCAGCATGAAAGGGAGCTACGAATGAAAACGATGCAATGGCTGATCCGGCGCGAATACTGGGAAAACAAGGGTTCGCTCGTCGTGGTGCCGCTGGTGCTGGCGGCGCTGATGGTGCTGTTCACGGCCGTGATGGCGGTCAAGGGCCAGAACGCCACCTTCACCATCAACACACCGGACGGCGCCGTGTCCAGTGCCGACGTGCTGATGGGCGCGCGCCAGCAGCGTGTCGTCACGGACGTGATGGCGACGGCCTACCCCCTGGTGGCGGCGCCCCTGTATGTCGCGATGGCCTTTTCGGTGTTCTTCTACTGCATGGGCAGCCTGTATGGCGAACGGCGCGACCGCAGCCTTCTGTTCTGGAAATCGCTGCCCGTGTCGGATACCGCCACGGTGCTGTCGAAGGCAGCGCTGGCCTTGCTGTTGATCCCGCTGGGCACCCTAGTACTGGGACTGGCGACGGCCATCGTGATCACGATGATCGGGCTGGGCGTGCTGGCCATGAACGGTCCGAACCTGGTGCCCCAGCTGCTGGGCTCCGGCCAGCTGTGGCTGACCGCGGTGAAGCTGGTTTCCTTGCTGCCCGTGTACATGCTGTGGGCGCTGCCGACGGTGGGCTGGCTGCTGATGGTGTCGAGCTGGGCCCGCTCGAAGGTGTTCCTGTGGGCCGTTGGCGCGCCCCTGATCACGGCGGCGCTGCTGGCCTGGGCCAACAAGATGGGCGGGCTGGCCATCGACGTCGAGTGGCTGTTCCAGAACGTCATCAGCCGCCTGCTGATCAGCGTCGTGCCGGGCTCGTGGTTCACCGTCGAGTCCCTGCATGTCGCCGTCGAGAATGCGGGCCGCGCGTCGGGCCGCGATCCGACGGGCGCCCTGGACGCCATCTACATGCAGTCGTGGGCCGCACTGGGCACCGTGCACTTGTGGCTGGGCGTGCTGGCGGGTGCTGCGATGATCGGCGTGGCCATCTGGATGCGGCAGCGCCGCGAAGAAACTTAACTCAGCAGTGTAAGGGTTTTCTTACACGGCTATTCGGAGTACACCGATGGGCGGGTAGGACGATCCTTGCGATAATGCCACCATTCTGCCAGCGCCAGTTCCGCTCCTCCGCGAAACTCGCGTTGGCGACTCATTTTTGGATGGCAAATACGATGCAAATAATCGACCAACGTTACCTGGACAGCGCCAACCGCTACAGTACGGAGCCCTGCCTGCTGAGCATTCTGGACCTGGGCGAAGCAACGCCCGCCTGCCCTGCCACGATGGAGGAACTGCGCGAACGCCTGGCCAAGGTGCTGCCGGGCCTTCGCCGTGGCCGCAGCCTGATCGGGATCGTCGGCGACGAGGCCGTGCCGGAAGAACCGGATTCGCCATGCCAGGGCATCCAGCTGGCGCGCCTGATCCAGAGCGTGGCGATCGAGCTGCACCGGCTGACAGGCGACGAAGTAATGGTGGGGTTTGTCGGCCGGGTGCCGAAGATGCACGACCGTTATCGGCTGATCCTGCCGTTTCGCTGCGGCACCGTCGCCAACGCGGCCTTGAGCCTGGCGATCGCGCTGATCGATGCGCTGCTGCGCGATGAAGGCTTCGACCTGGAAGCGGGCCTGGCCGAGCTGCGCACCATTGCCGCCGCCAACCAGCCCGATCCGGGTCCGACGCCGCAGCCGTCTATTCGAATTGCCGCTTGAAGATTTCGAACTGTTCCGCCAGCGCCGCATAGTCGGCGCGCAACTGCTGCACTTCCAGTTCCAGTTGCGCCACGCGGTCGCCCCGCGACGCGCCGCCCGCCGCCACGGCGGCAGTGCCCGCGTAGCCTGCCTCTTCCCGTATCAGCTGCTCCTCGCCGCCGAGCAACTGGCCGTAGCGGGGCTCCTTCGTGCCGGGCGCCCGCGCCAATTTCGCCACCAGCGGCGGATATTTGTCGATCAGGAACTGCAGCGCCGTTTCCACGTCCGGCACCGATTTGAATTCATGCAGGCGGCCCGTACGCGTGCGGATCTCGCCGGCCGTCTGGTGCCCGCGCAGCATCAGCACCGTCAGCACCGCCAGCTTGTCCTGCTCCAGTGTCCACTTGATGCGCATGCGGTGCTCGTACTTCGTCACGCGCGCGCCGGCCGCCGTCACGGCATTGACCAGGCGGCGTTCCGCCAGGCGTGCCAGCACGTCGGCCACGGTGTCTTCCGAGATCTGCATCACGGGGTCGCGGCTGGACAGCTGGTTGCAGCCGTTCGTAATCGCATTGAGCGACATCGGGTAGTTATCCGGCGTCAGCGCTTCCTTCTCGGCCAGCACGGCCAGCACGCGGATCTCGAACGGGTCCAGCACATCGGACGCGGCGCTTGCGACTTCGGTCATCTTGGTTCCTTCAGGTTCGGCAATGGCGCATTATCGGCGATGCCCTGCCCTTCGGGCAATGTCGCCTGTACCCGCAATGTTGCCGCGAAAATGGGGTCTGTCCCCGGTTTCAGCCTTCCTTGGCGATGCGCTGGCGGCGCGCTTCGTACAGGCACACGCCCGAGGCGACGGAGACGTTCAGGCTTTCGACGGAGCCGAACATGGGGATGCTGACCAGCATGTCGCAGGTCTCGCGCGTCAGGCGGCGCATGCCCTCGCCTTCCGAACCCATCACCAGCGCGGTCGGGCCCGTGAAGTCGGCGTCATACAGGCCTTTTTCGCCGTCGTCGGACGTGCCGATCAGCCAGATGTCGCGTTCCTTCAGTTCGCGCAGGGTGCGCGCCAGGTTCGTCACGGTGATGTAGGGCACGGTCTCGGCCGCGCCCGAGGCGACCTTGGCGGCCGTGGCGTTCAGGCCGACGGCGCGGTCCTTCGGCACGATGACGGCGTGGGCGCCGACACCGTCGGCCACGCGCAGGCAGGCGCCCAGGTTGTGCGGATCGGTGATGCCGTCCAGCACCAGCAGCAGCGGCGGGCCGTCGATGGCGTCGAGCAGCTCGTCGAGGTTGCGGGCCAGCGCCAGCTGGGAGGCAAACGCGATGACGCCCTGGTGGCGGCGCGTGCCGACGATCTTGTCGAGGCGGGCCGAATCGACCGGCATCACGCGCACGCCGAGGGACTTGGCATTGGCGATCAGGTCTTTCATGCGGCGGTCGTCACGGGTGGCGTCGACGAAGATCTCTTCCACGGAAGCGGCTTCGTGGCGCAGGCGCGAGGTCACGGCATGGAAGCCGAAAATCATTTTATTCTTGGACATGGGATTGTTTCTGCTGGTTTGCTGACTGATTTGCTGACTGAGCCGGCATGCGACCCACAAGTGAAGCGCCGCGGATCGACCGCGGCGCCCTTTGCGACTATTTTACGTTACCGCCGATGCCAGGGGCTATTCAGCGTTTTTTCTTGCCCTTGGCGGCACCGCCCGCGCGGGGCGAGGCGGCCGTGGCCGTCTTGCTGCGCTTGGCCGGTGCCGTGGCCTTCGACTTCGGCTTGGCGCCGCTGGTATCGAAGCCCTTGCTCGCGGCCGGCTCGGCCGGATAGCGCACGGTGATGCTCGGTGCGGGGGCCGGCTTGTCGGACCTGGCGCCCTTGTCGGCGCCCTTGTCACTGCGATCGTTGCGGCCACCGCCGCCACCACCACCACCACCACGGCGCGAGCGGCGCGGTGCGGCGCCGTCGACCGCCACTTCATCGTCGAAGGTGGCGCGACCGCGTCCCTTCTTCGACGGCGGCGCGCCGGCGGCCATGCCGGCCGTTTCGCTTTCCGGCAGGCGCAGATCGATCTTGCGCGACTCCAGGTCGACCCGCACTACCTGCACGGTGACGCGGTCGGTCAGCTGGTAGCGCTTGCCGGTGCGCTCGCCGCGCAGTTCATGGCGGGCATCGTCGTACTGGAAGTAGTCGGCGCCCAGGTCGGTCACGTGCACCAGGCCCTCGACGAACAGCTGGTCGAGCTGGACGAAGATGCCGAAGGTGGTGACGCCGACGATGATGCCGGAGAACTCCTCGCCCAGCTTGTCCTGCATGAAGTAGCACTTCAGCCAGGCCTCGACGTCGCGCGACGCTTCGTCGGCACGGCGCTCGTTGGCCGAACAGTGCACGCCCAGCGCGTCCCACACGGTCAGGTCGCGGGCCTGCTTCGGTTCCTTGCCCTCGGCCTTGTCCTTGACCTGCTGGCGCCGCGTGGCGTTCGAGATCGTCGTGTTCAGCACGCTCTTGTCGGCCACCTTCGGCTCGTACTTCTTGCCTTGCAGAATGGCCTTGATGGCGCGGTGCGTCAGCAGGTCGGGGTAGCGGCGGATCGGGCTGGTGAAGTGGGCATAGGCCTCGTACGCCAGGCCGAAGTGGCCGATATTGTCCGGGCTGTAGACGGCCTGCTGCATCGAGCGCAGCAGCATGGTCTGCAGCAGGTTCGCGTCCGGCCGTTCCTTGATCTTCTTCATCAGCTCGGCGTAGTCGCGCGCGGCCGGCGTATCGCCGCCGCCCAGCGACAGGCCGACCTGCTTCAGGAACTCGCGCACCTGGGTCAGCTTTTCCTTGGTCGGCGCGGCGTGGATGCGGTAGGTGCCCGGATGCTTGTGGCGCAGCAGCAGGTCGGCCGCGCACACGTTGGCAGCCAGCATGCATTCCTCGATCAGTTTATGGGCATCGTTGCGCGAGCGGGGCACGATCTTCTCGATCTTGCCGGCCGGGTTGCAGACGATATACGTTTCCGTCGTCTCGAAGTCGATCGCGCCCCGTTCCAGGCGCGCCTTCAGCAGCGCCTGGTAGACGGCGTACAGGTCCTGCAGGTGCGGCACGATATACGGCTTCTTGGCCGCTTCCGGTCCCTTCGTGTTGCCCAGGATGGCGGCCACTTCGGTGTAGGTCATGCGCGCCGCCGAGTGGATCACGGCGGGATAGAACTGGTAGGCCTTGATTTCGCCTTCGGCCGTGATGACGGCGTCGCACACGAGGGTCAGGCGGTCGACGGCGGGGTTCAGCGAGCACAGGCCGTTCGACAGCTTTTCCGGCAGCATCGGGATGACCCGGCGCGGGAAGTAGACCGACGTGCTGCGCTCCAGCGCATCGGCGTCGAGGGCGTCGTTCGGCTTGACATAGTGGCTGACGTCGGCGATGGCGACGATCAGGCGGAAGCCCTTGGCGCGGCCGATCTTCACGGGTTCGCAATAGACGGCATCGTCGAAGTCGCGCGCATCTTCGCCGTCGATGGTGACGAGAGGCACGTCGCGCAGGTCGACCCGCTCGCCCCAGTCGGCTTCACGCACGACGTCGGGCAGCTTGCCGGCCTGCTTGACGGCGGCATCCGAGAAGATGTGCGGCACGCCGAACTTGCGCACGGCGATTTCGATTTCCATGCCGGGGTCGTCCATGTCGCCCAGCACTTCGACGATGCGGCCGACCGGCTGCTTGAAGCGGCCCGGCTGCTCCGTCAGTTCGACGCTGACGATCTGGCCGCTCTTGGCCTTGCCGGGCGAACCGGCCAGCAGGATGTCCTGGCCGATGCGCTTGTCTTCGGGCGCGACGATCCACACGCCGTTATCCTTCAGCAGGCGGCCGATGATATGGGTATTGCCCCGCTCGACCACTTCGACGATCGACCCTTCGGGCCGGCCGCGGCGATCGAAACCCGTGACCTTGGCGAGCACCTTGTCGCCATGCAGGACCTTCTGCATTTCACGCTCGGTCAGGAACAGGTCGTCGCCCGGTTCGTCCGGAATGACGAAGCCGAAGCCGTCGCGGTGCGCGCTGACCCGCCCGGCCACGAAGCCGGAATGGTCGGCCAGCACGTAGAAGCCGCTGCTGTCCGAACGGATCTGGCCGTCGCGCTCCATGGCGGACAGGCGCCGCGTCAGCACGGCATGGGATTCGGCTTGCACCTCGAGCGACATGGCAAGCGTGCGCAGGTCGAGCGGCGCATTGGCGCTACGGAAGAGAGCGAGGATTTCCTCGCGGCTGGGGATGGTATGGGCTGTCTGGTTCAAAACTTGTTCTTTGATCTTATTGTCAGGTGTTGGTTTGAATGGTGGCATGGCTAGTGTACCGGAGGTCAGCCTGTTTGCCTAACGGCGCGCCAATCGTGGCGCCCGTGAGGCAGGCGTCGGCACTGGTGGAAAATGGCGCGTCGAATGCCTCGCGCAATACGCTGCCGGATTGGCCCTTTGACATTCAAAAATATTGCTCTATAATCTCGTCTCTCGCAGCGATGCGGGAGTAGCAAAGATGGTGAAGCATGGAGCGGATGTGCAGTGTGGAATGAAAGTTCATCTGGCGCAAAACTCTTCGTGGCACTATAATACCAGAAGCAACAAGCAACACTGGCAGTAGCAGCAATATCAGTGCCCACGTGGCGGAATTGGTAGACGCGCATGGTTCAGGTCCATGTGCCGCAAGGTGTGGGGGTTCGAGTCCCTCCGTGGGCACCACTCTACCGGATACGCGGTGCAGCTTTCGGGCTGGATCGCACGAAGCGCCGCACGCCGTTGCCCGGCTGGCGGCGTTTTTGTTTTAGTGTGAAGCAGTAAGTTGTGCATTGCCCACGTGGCGGAATTGGTAGACGCGCATGGTTCAGGTCCATGTGCCGCAAGGTGTGGGGGTTCGAGTCCCTCCGTGGGCACCACCCGGCTTTTCCGGGTCCGCAGTCTGTTTTGGTTTGATCGTTATTAGCAGTATCAGTGCCCACGTGGCGGAATTGGTAGACGCGCATGGTTCAGGTCCATGTGCCGCAAGGTGTGGGGGTTCGAGTCCCTCCGTGGGCACCACTCTACCGGATACGCGCTTCAGCTGCGGCTGGAGCGCAAGCAATACTGGAAGCGCCGCACATCTTCACGGATGTGCGGCGTTTTTCGTTGGCGGGCACGACCGTCGGACTCCTTGACAGTCGCGCCCGCCTTGGGCCGCATGCGCATGCAGCGACGGGTTCCCTCCCCAGTACGCTTCCCGATACGACCACTGCTGTGCACGGTTTTTGCGTACTGGGCTCCCGTACAACTTCAACGGGAGCCTGACATGAAGACTTTTCTCAGCGCCATGACCTTGGCCGCCGCGGCCGCCGGCAATGCCCTGGCCGCACCGACCTTCAATTTCTCCTTTATCCCCGGCACGTCGCTGCAGGCGCAGCAGGGATTCATCGACGCGGCGGCGCGCTGGTCCAGCGTGCTGGACGACGACGTCACCATCAACCTGACGGTGGGCTTCAATCCGCTCGACCCGGGCATTCTGGGCCAGGCGCAATCGGCCCGTCAGCTCTACAGCTACAGCACCTTCCGCAGCGCGCTGGCTGCCGACGCCACCTCCACCTTCGACGACACGGCCGTGGCCCACCTGCCCTCCGGCAGCAATTTCAATATGCTGCTGAACCGCACCGCCAACAATCCGAACGGGGCCGGCAGCAGCATGCCCTACATCGACAGCGATGGCGACGCCAACAATTCGTTCGTGCGCATCGCCACCGCCGAAGCGAAGGCGCTGGGTCTGGCCGTCGCGCCGCAGCAGGTGGACGGCTGCATCGGCAACTGCGACGGCTTCATCCAGTTCAGCAGCAACTACGCCTTCGACTTCAACCCGCAGGACGGCGTCGACGCCAACGCCTTCGATTTCGTCGGCGTGGCGGCCCACGAGATCGGTCACTCGCTCGGCTTCATCAGCGGCGTCGACATCCTCGACTTCAACTCGACGCCGCCGGACCTGTACAACGACAACGAGTTCACCTACGTCACGGGGCTCGACATGTTCCGCTACTCGAACGACAGCGCCGCCGCGGGCGTCATCGACTGGACCGCCGACGGGCGCGACAAGTACTTTTCGCTGGACGGCGGCGCCACCGTGGGCCCGCAATTTTCCACCGGCGCGTTCTACGGCGACGGGCGTCAGGCCAGCCACTGGAAGGACGACCTGTTCATCGGCCTGATGGACCCCACGGCCGGCATGGGCGAGGTGCTGCGCATCACCTCGAACGACCTGCTGGCGATGGATGCCATCGGCTGGAACGTGCCGGCCGTTCCCGAGCCATCGTCGATGGCAATGCTGGCGGCGGGCCTCTTGCTGCTGGGCCGGCAGGCGCAGAAAGGGGGCGCATTTCGCAAAAGCACAAAATGACGGTTGACCGATCCGGTCCGGTACATTAAGATGCGTGCCTTCTGTTGCTGAACAACGCAACGGAACTGAAAGACAGGGCCCACGTGGCGGAATTGGTAGACGCGCATGGTTCAGGTCCATGTGCCGCAAGGTGTGGGGGTTCGAGTCCCTCCGTGGGCACCAAGTCCTGTCTTTCTGAGTAATGAGGTTCAGTGCCCACGTGGCGGAATTGGTAGACGCGCATGGTTCAGGTCCATGTGCCGCAAGGTGTGGGGGTTCGAGTCCCTCCGTGGGCACCACTCTACCGGACACGCAAAGAACGCCGCAAGCTTTCACGAGCTTGCGGCGTTTTTTCATTGGCGCCGCCGTCCGCCTCCTCCCCGCCCAAGCGCGTCGCGCCTTGCCCCTGCCTTGGTCTACACTGGGCCATCGGCAACGAACGGACATGCCATGACGCAGTTGAATCTCCCCGCCACGCTGCAGACGATCCTCATTGTCAGCGCGGCGGACCATGCGGCGCTGGCGCAGGCGCTGGCCCGGCAGGCACTGAAGGTGAAGGTCGTCAACCGGGGCGACAGCGCGCTGCAGGCGCTCGACCACGACGGCATCGCGATGGTGCTGCTCGATGCGGCGCTGGCCGGCAGCGCGCGGCTGGAGCTTTGCTCGCGCCTCGTACAGGCCGATCCCGCCCGCATGCTGCCCGTGCTGATCCTGTCGTCGGCCCCGTCGGACGAGGAACGCGCGCGCGCGCTGGAGGCCGGCGCGGCCGGCTACATCCGCCTGCCCTGCGACCCCGTCGACATCGTTGAAAAAGTGCTGGTCGAGCTGACCGTGCGTCATGCCTGGCCCGCCCCCGCCAGCGCGCCCCCCACCGGCCCGGACCTGCCGGACATGCGCACCCTGGAGGTGAATTACCACACGCTGCTGGCCGGTTCGCCCGACGCCATCATGCTGTTCGACGCGGCGCGCGGCACGCCGGTGGACGTCAACCGCAATGCCGAGCGCCTGTTCGGCCGCGACAGCGCCGAGCTGATGCACCTGCGCCTGGCCGATCTGTGTCCGCCCTTCCAGCCCGACGGCGTGCCATCCACCGAGGCCGTCGAGGGCCTGTTGCACAAGGTGCTGGCCGGCGAAGTGCGCGTCTTCCCGATGACCTTCCAGCACAGCAGCGGGCGCCACGTCGATTGCGAGATCCGCCTCGTCATGCTGGAAAAGGACGGCATGCGGCTGCTGCACATGCGCCTGGTGGACGTGACGGGCCAGCGCATGGCCGAAGCCCTGCGCGCGGGCCAGAACGCACTGCTGGAAATGGTGGCGCGGGGGGCGCCGCTGGACGCCATCCTGGACCGGCTGCTGCGCCTCGTGGAAGCGCAGGCGCCGGGACTGGTGGGCACCGTGCTGCTGCTGGACGAAGACGGCGTGACGATCCGCGCCGGCGCCGCCCCGAGCCTGCCGGCCGACTTCATGGCCGCACTGGACGGCCTGAAGATCGGTCCCAGCGTGGGCTCCTGCGGCACCGCCATGTTCCGGCGCGAGGCCGTGGTGGTGGCCGATATCCAGCGCGACCCGCTGTGGGAAGACTACCGCGAAATGGCCGCGAGCCACGGCCTGCGCGCCTGCTGGGCCATGCCGATCATGCGCGACGAGCACACGGTACTGGGTTCGTTCGCCGTCTACTACCGCGATCCGCGCCTGCCTCGCGCGGAGGACGAGCGGCTGATCCACGTGGCCGTGCACCTGGCCGGCATCGCCATCGAGCGCACCCGCCGCGAGGCCGAACTGGAACGCCACCGTGGCCACCTGGAAGAACTGGTGGCCGCGCGCACGGCCGAACTGCGCCGCGCCAAGGAGCAGGCCGAGCAGGCCAATGCGGAACTGGCGGCGGCGCTGGACAACCTGCGCATGACGCAGATCGAACTGGTGCGGCGCGACAAGCTGGCCGCGCTGGGCGCGCTGGTGGCCGGCGTCGCCCATGAATTGAATACACCGATCGGCAACAGCCTGACGGTGGCCAGCGCCATGGCCGAACGGGTGGCCGCGCTGCGCCTGCGCATGCAATCGGGGCTGCGCCGCGCCGAACTGGAAAGCTACCTGGAACAGGCCGACGAGGCCGATGGCGTGGTAGTGCGCAACCTGACGCGGGCGGCGCGCCTGATCACCAGCTTCAAGCAGGTGGCGGTCGATACGGCCAGCTCGCAGCGGCGCCAGTTCCGCCTGGACGAATTCATCGCCGAACTGGTGCTGCCGCTGCACGCGGCCACGCCGCAGCCGCGCCCCACGGTGCAGCAGCGCATCGCCCCGGGCCTGGTGATGGACAGCTATCCCGGCCCGCTGGGCCAGGCCATTTCCGCCCTGTTCGAGAACGCCGTCATGCACGGCCTGGCCGAACGCCATGACGGCACCGCCGGCGTCATCACGCTGGCCGCCGAGGCGCGCGACGGCGGCGACATCGCCCTGTCCGTGACGGACAACGGCGCCGGCATCGCGCCCGAGCACCTGGAGCGGGTGTATGATCCCTTCTTCACGACACGCCCCGGCGCGGGCGGCTCGGGCCTCGGGCTGCACGTGACGCACAATATCGTCACCGGCGTGCTGGGCGGGCGCATCGCCGTGCGCAGCGAACCCGGCCACGGCACCACCTTTACCATGACCCTGCCAGCCGTCGCCCCATGACTTCTTTTACCCTGCGCTCCCTGCCCCGGCTGTTCGCCGCCGCCCTCGCCTGCGCAGCCCTGCTGCCCGCCGCGCACGCCGCGCCGGCGCCGTGGTGGCTGTGGGAGAGCGTCACGTCGGGCGACAAGGTATGCGCCCAGACGCCGCTCGGCAAGGGCTGGCGCAAGCTGCTGGGGCCTTATCGGGATTCCCGTTGCGAGAAACCCTTTCGTACCAGATAATGAATCCACAACAACAAGATCCGCCAAGGGTCGTCGCGCTTGCTGAACCATCCTGAAGTCCCATCTTTTTCGGAGGAAGACACATGTTTCAGAACCCAGAGCAGTTTGCCCAAGCCACCAAAGCCCTGTTCGAATTCCAGCTGGAGACGTTCAATTCGCTGACCAGCAAGGCCGTGCAAGGCCTGGAACAGGTCGTCCAGCTCAATATCAACACGGCCCGCACCGGCATCGAGGACAGCCTTGCCCGGGGCCGCGAGATCAGCCAGGCCGCCGATCCGAAACTGGCCATGGCCGCCGCCAGCGCCAAGATGCAGAACCTGACCAACCTGGTCGGCTACAACCAGCAGCTGAGCCAGATCATTTCCGAGATCCACAACGAATTCACCCGCGCCGCCGACGCCCACCTGGCCGAGGCCAAGAGCAACCTGTCGGCCCTGATCTACGACGTGACGAAAAACGTGCGCCCCGGCTCGGAAAACGCCGTCGAAATCGTCAAGGCCGCCATCGACAACGCCTTTAAGGGCTACGAGCAGGTCACCACGGCCACGCACCAGGCCGTCGCCGCCTTCGAGGAACAGCTGGCCCGGGCGGCCCAACTGGCGGACCAGAAGGCCGCGGCCGGCGAGGCGGCGGAACCGACCAAGCACTAGGCCTCCATTTCCCCACCCGGCGCAAAATCGCTGGGCAAGCGGCGGCGAACGCGATAGACTGTATATAAATACAGTTCCGCGTTCGCCGCCGCTTTTGTTTTTGCTTCTTTTGCCCGTTTCCCCGTTCCGCCTGCCCCTGCCCTGCCGTCCATGAGACCCGTACTGGAAAACCCGCTTTACTACCTGGATAACTTCCACCGGGTGCTGGCCTGGATCGGTGAGCGCTACAGCGACCTGCTGGACGACGAGGAGCAAGGCTTCCTGACCCGCTTCCCCACCCTGCCGCAGAACGCGCGGGCGCTGTTCGTTCGCATGGTGATGCGCAAGGGCCGGCTGTTCCGCGCCAGCAAGCTGGCCTACGACGAAATCGGCTGCCCGCGCGCGGCGGCCGCGCCGCTGGCGGAACTGGGCTGGCTGGAAGCCGATCCGGCCGTCACGCCCGACGAACTGTTCGACCTGCTGCTCAAGGCCGAGCTGGCGCAAGTGATTGCCCGGCTGTGCCCCGATGCGCCGCCCGCCCGCGCGGCCCGCAAGGGTGAGCTGCTGGAAGCGCTGCGCGCGGCCCGGGCCGAGGCGCAGCAGGTGTCGGCCTGGTGGCCCGATTGCGAGGATGCGGTCTGGCATATCGCCGCCCAGCCCCTGTGCGACCGGCTGCGCCTGATCTTCTTCGGCAATTACCACCAGGACTGGACGGAATTCGTGCTGTCGGACCTGGGCGTGTTCCGCTTCGAAAAGGTCGACTTCCCCGAATCGGCGCGGGCCTTCCGCACCCGCCGCGATATCGACGAGTACCTGGCCCTGCACGCCTGCCGCGAACGCTTCGGCGCGGGCGAAGACCCGCTGGCCGTGCTGGCGGACGTGCCGCCGGCCAGCAGCGACAACGAGTGGCTGTGCGGCCGCCGCCACAAGCTGCTGTTCCAGATGGGCCAGCACATGGAAAAGCTGCGCGACTGGCCCGGCGCGCTGGCCGTGTACCGCGACTGCGCCTGGCCCGGCGCACGGGCACGCGTCATTCGCGTGCTGGAAAAGGACGAGCAGCACGGCCCGGCCTGGGAGCTGCTGCGGCAGGCGCAGGCCGCACCGGAAAGCGAGGCGGAACGCCAGCAGCTGCTGCGCATTGCGCCCCGTCTGGCGCGCCGGCTGGGCCACCCGGTGGGCGCCACGCGGCGCGCGGCCGTGGACCGGCTCGACCTGTGCCTGCCGCTGCCGGGCCGCGACTGGTGGGTCGAGGGCGTCGTGCGCGACCACCTGGCCAGCGCCGAGGCGCCCGTGTTCTATGTCGAGAACACCCTGATCAACTCCCTGTTCGGGCTGTTGTGCTGGGATGCCATCTTCGCCGCCGTGCCGGGTGCCTTCTTCCACCCCTTCCACCACGGCCCGGCCGACCTGCACAGTGCCGACTTCGGCCGGCGCCGCGCCGACCGCTTCGCCGCCTGCTTTGCCCGGCTGGAGGACGGCAGCTACCGCGACGCGATCCGCGCCAACCGGCTGGCCAAGGATGGCATCTCGTCGCCGTTCGTGCACTGGGGCGCGCTGGACGACGATCTGCTGGAACTGGCGCTGGACTGCATCCCCGCGCCACACCTGCTGGCCGCGTTCCAGCGCATCCTGGCCGACATCAAGGAAAACCGCACGGGCTTCCCGGACCTGATCCGTTTCTGGCCGGCGGAGCGCCGCTACCAGATGATCGAGGTGAAGGGCCCCGGCGACCGGCTGCAGGACAACCAGCTGCGCTGGATCGACTACTGTGCGCGGCACCGGATGCCCGTGTCGGTGTGCTACCTGCAATGGCAGGAATCAGTACAGGCATGAGTACAGACATGAGTACCGGCGTGAGTGCAGCCATGAGTGCGACCTACACCGTCGCCGTACGGGCGCTGTGCGAGTTCACGGCCAAGACGGGCGACCTGGACTTGCGCTTCACGCCATCGCCGACGGCCCAGGAAGGCATCGCCGGCCACGCCGTCGTGACCAGCCGGCGCGACGACGATTACGAACGCGAGATCGCGCTGGCCGGCGACCATGGCGCGCTGCACGTGCGGGGCCGCGCGGACGGCTACGACCCGCGCGCCAACCGCCTGGAGGAAATCAAGACCTTCCGGGGCGACCTGGCACGCATGCCGGCCAACCACCGCGCGCTGCACTGGGCCCAGCTCAAGGTCTACGGCCACCTGCTGTGCCAGGCGCGCGGCCTGGCCTCGATCCGCCTGGCACTGGTGTACTTCGACATCGCCAGCCAGAAGGAAACCGTGCTGGTGGAAGAACACGACGCGCCCGCCCTGCGCGCCGTGTTCGAACGCCAGTGCGATGCCTTCCTGGCGTGGGCCGAACAGGAGCTGGCGCACCGCGCCGCGCGGGACGCCCAGCTGAAGACGCTGCGCTTTCCCCACCCGTCGTTCCGGCCCGGCCAGCGCGAACTGGCCGAAGCCATGTACAAGGCCAGCTCGCGTTCCTGCGCGCTGCTGGCGCAGGCGCCCACGGGCATCGGCAAGAGCATCGGCAGCCTGTTCCCCCTGCTCAAGGCCGGCGCCGAACATGGCCTGGACAAGATCTTCTTCCTGGCCGCAAAGACGTCGGGCCGGCAGATGGCGCTGGACGCCGTCGCCACCATTCGTGCGGCCGCCCCGCTGCTGCCCCTGCGCACACTCGAGCTGACGGCCAAGTCGAAATCCTGCGAGTTTCCCGACAACGCCTGCCACGGCGACGCCTGCCCGCTGGCGCGGGGCTTCTATGACCGCCTGCCGCAGGCACGCGCGCTGGCCTTGCAGCAGCCGATGCTGGACCGGGCCGGCGTGCGCGCCGCCGCGCTGGCGCACGACGTCTGCCCCTACTACCTGGGCAGCGAGCTGGCGCGCTGGGCCGACGTCATCGTGGGCGACTACAACTACTACTTCGACGTCTCGGCGCAGCTGCATTCGCTGACGGTGATGAACGACTGGAAGGTGGCCGTGCTGGTCGACGAAGCCCACAATATGGTGTCGCGCGCGCGCAAGATGTATTCGGCCGAACTGGCGCACGGCAGCCTGCGCGCCCTGCGCAAGACGGCGCCGGCGCCCATGAAGAAGGCGCTGGACCGGGTGCACCGCCAATGGCTGGCGCTGGAAAAGGACCAGGGCGATACCGACTACCAGGGCCACGCGGAACTACCGGAAAAATTCATGCACGCGCTGCAGACGGCCACCAGCGAGATCGGCGACTACATGGCCGAGAACCCGGCCTGGTTCGATGCCGACGTGCTCGATTTTTATTTCCAGGGCCTGCACTTCGCGCGCCTGGCCGAGAGCTTCGGGAGCCATTCGCTGTTCGACATCACCATCGAGCGGCGTGGCGGCAAACCGGACTCGATCCTGTGCCTGCGCAATATTGTGCCGGCGCCGTTCCTGCAGCCCCGCTTCGCCCAGGCCCGTTCGGTGGCGCTGTTCTCGGCCACCCTGAGCCCATGGAACTACTATGCCGACACGCTGGGCATGCCGGCCAACACGGCCTGGGTCGACGTCGATTCGCCTTTCGTGGCCGAACAGCTGGCGGTGCACGTGGCCGGCCATATCTCGACGCGCTACCAGCACAGGGAGCGCTCGCTGGCGCCGATCGCGGCGCTGATGGCCGAACAGCATGCGCGCGAGCCGGGCAACTACCTGGCCTTCTTTTCCAGCTTCGACTACATGGAAAAGGCCGCCGACCTGTTCGAACGCGAGCATCCCGGCGTACCCGTGTGGCGCCAGTCCCGGCGGATGGACGAAGGCGCCCGCGCGGCCTTCCTGGAACGCTTCACCGTGGCCAGTAACGGCATCGGCTTCGCCGTGCTGGGCGGCGCCTTCGGCGAAGGCATCGACCTGCCCGGCGCGCGCCTGATCGGTGCCTTCATCGCCACGCTCGGCCTGCCCCAGCTCAATCCCGTCAACGAGCAGATCCGCCAGCGCATGGAGGCCACCTTCGGCGCCGGCTACGACTACACCTACCTCTACCCCGGCCTGCAGAAGGTGGTGCAGGCGGCCGGCCGCGTGATCCGCACCGTCACCGACCGCGGCACCGTCTACCTGATTGACGACCGCTTTGGCCGGCCCGAGATCCAGGCCCTGCTGCCGGCGTGGTGGCGCATCGGGGCAAAAGCCCCGGCGCTGACCGTCAGCTGACCAGCGCGCGCAGCTTCTGGTAGCCGGCGCGGCTGACGGGGATGCGGCTGCCGTCGTGCAGGATGGCCACGTGGCTGTCGCGCGTGGCCTGCTCGATGCGCGCGACGGCCTCGATATTGACCAGCCAGGAGCGGTGCACACGCAGGAAGCGCTGACCGTCGAGCTGGCCCGCCAGTTCCGACAAGGTCTGGTTCTTCAGGTAGGCGCGGCCCTCGGCGCGGATCTCCACGTAATCGTCCTGGGCCTGCACGCAGTCGATCCGCTCGCAGGCGATCACGTGCACACGGGCGCCGTCGCGAATCAATACCCGGGCCAGCGGCAGGCCGCGCTGCCCCTCGCCCGCACCCAGTCCGGCAAGGGCCGTCGCCGTGGCGGCGCCGCCGGCGCGGGCATTGTCGATGGCCTGGTCGAAGCGCTGCTGGCTGAACGGTTTCAACAGGTAGTCCAGCGCGCGGATCTCGAAGGCGCGGATGGCGTACTGGTCGAAGGCGGTGGCGAAGATGAAGCGGGTGGCGCTGCGCGGGCCGACCAGCTCCACCACCTCGAAGCCGTCGAGTTTCGGCATCTGGATGTCCAGCACCACCAGGTCCGGCGCCAGTTCGGCGATGGCCTTGACGGCCTCGAAGCCGTTGGCGCATTCGGCCACCACTTCCACGTCCGGATGGCAGGCCAGGTATTCGCGCACGATGCCGCGGGCCAGCGCTTCGTCGTCGACGATGATGAGTCGCATATCGGTCCTGTTCAGTCTTGTTCCGTCTGCGCCGGCAGCACGATGTCGACGATATACCGGTCGTCCTCGCGCCGCCAGGCGATCGACGCCTCGTTCGGGTAGGCGCAGGCCAGGCGCTGGCGCACGTTGGCCAGGCCGATGCCGCCGCCCGTGCCGGCGCGCATGGCCGGGTCCACCGCGTTGCTGACGGTGATGCGCAGGCGCGCGCCGTCGCGCCACGCCGCCACCAGCACCAGCCCCCCTTCGGGCAACTGGCCGATGCCGTGCTTGACGGCGTTTTCCACCAGCGGCTGGATGATCATCGGTGGCACCAGGCAGGCCAGCGCGCCCTTCTCCAGGGACTCTTCGGCCACCAGCCGCTCGCCGTAGCGCACCTTCTCGATGGCGATGAAGTGGCGGATCAACGTCATCTCCTGTTCCAGCGTGACCTTCGGGCGTGGCGCCAGGGCCAGGCTGTGGCGGCAGAAGCTGGCCAGCTGCAAGGTCATGTCGCGCGCCGCGCGCGGGTCCCGCGAGGTCAGCGCGCTGATCGAGTTCAGGCTGTTGAACAGGAAGTGCGGGTCGATCTGCATGCGCAGCATGCGCAGTTCCGCTTCCTGCGCCACCAACTGCGATTCCAGCTCGCGCCGCTGGGCCGTGCGGACGCGCCCGAGCTCCGTGGCCAGGTAGTTGATCGCCGCCAGCAGGCCATACAGCAGCACGCCCAGCGCGAACAGCAGCGCCACCAGTTCGGGCCTGATGTCCAGGCCCAGGCCGAAGCCGCGGCACAACTCGTTCCAGCCCTGCAGCACGGCCAGCCACACGAAGCCGGCCAGCATGGCGGCGGCCGCCAGCATCAGCACAAGCAGGGCCGGGGCGCGCGCGCCGATCGGATTGGCGCGGCACAGGTAGTGGGCCGAGAAGCCGGCCGCGACGCCGTAGACCAGGGTCGCCGGTATCGTCAGCAGCAGCGCCGACGACAACGGCGCCGGCGCCAGCGCCGCGCATACGCCCCCCAGCGCGAGGCCGAGGAACAGCCACGCCAGCAGGTACAGCAGCGCGCCGCGCCGGTTGGACAACGGCGACTGCATCAGTTACGGATGTCCAGTCCGCCCATGATCACATAGCCGCGCACCAGCAGGCGCTTGCCCGTGTCGCGCGGGTGACGGGACGAATCCTCGAAGCCGCCCACCAGCGGCACGCCCTCGATCTCGACGCTCCAGTCGGCCGGCACCTTCAGGTTGATGCCGCCCATCAGGGCGAACACGTGCAACACGGCGACGCCGTCGAACGACGCGTCGCGCAGATCCAGGTCGCAGCCGCCCATGATGGCCGTGATCTCGCCGCCCTTGAACTGCTGCGTCGTCATGCGGCGCTTGTAGGCGCCCAGGATGGCGGCGGCATTGATGGTGTCTTCGGCCGGCATGCCGCCATCCGTGCCCGCCACCGGCGCCTTGGCCAGCTTGTCGAAGCCGCCGTCGGCCGGCACCTGCCGCGAGCGGGCCATGACCGAGCGCAGCACCAGCACGCCGCCGGCACCGATCATCAGCATCGGCGCCAGCACGTTCCAGCCGATGTCGAGAATGCCCAGGCTGCGCAGCAGCAGCACTACGCCGACCAGGGCCAGCACACCGCCGGCTGCAGTGCCACGGCGCGAGTGCGCCTGCTGCATGCGCAGCACGCCGGCGAAGATCAGCAGGATCGGCCACAGGCGCGCGCCCATGTCCAGGTCCAGCAAGCCCAGGTTATCGAACAGGAACAGGAAGCCGATGACGATGACGGCGATGCCGATGACGATCTGGCCGCCGGCATGCCGGCCGGTGCACTTGGTTTTCATGCCTGCTCCTCTTTGCGGTCGGGGAAATAACGTGCGGCCAGCGGTTGCAACACCATGCACAGGCCAGCCACGATGATAAGCAAAGGCCAGCTGTTACGGAAGGTCAGGCCCCACCAGCCTTCGAAGGTGACGTAGAACCAGATGCCGAACAGGACCTGCGACAGGCCGTCGACGCAGCGCTTGGCCGTCGTGGGCGGCAGCAGGTTGTTCAGGCCGAAGGCGACCATGACCCAGGGCCAGTGCTGCCACAGGCGGGCCACGGCGGCCGGGTCGTCGCGCTGCGCCAGGTAGGCAACGCCCAGTGCAATCAGCGTCAGGCCCCACAGGATCTGGACGCGCAGGCGATGCGCATCGTGTCGTGGTTTGCAGTTCATCGCTTCCTCCTCGTTTCGATGAATGCACGATACGCCGGCATGGCATGGTGCGCGACGGCTTTTCGGCGAACGGCGGATCGGTGGCGGCGAACGGCGGCGTTGTGCCGGCGCGCCCGGTGAATGCCGAAGGACAAACCGCCGGACGAAAAAAAACCCACCCCGCAGGCGGGATGGGTTCTTGACGTTGTGGCGGGCTGGTCAGGCCTGGGCGGCACGGGCCGACTGGCCCTTCACCTCATTGCGATACTTGGCCTTGGCGATGGCCTTCTTCTCCGCCTCGAGAGCCAGGTTGGAAGCGCGTACGCGCTTTTTCTCTTCCTGTCCACGGTGCTGTGCGATGTCCTTGTTGCCGATACGATTCGTCATATTGTTCTCCTTCTGGTTTAAGTTCTGCCCTGCTGCCTCGCGTCGAACATGACGAGCCCCCAACCGAGCTGCCGGCGGATTTCTTCCGGCGTCGGTGGCGGCTGCATGTCCTGCGTCCTGCGTTCCAGATAGGCGCGTACCGCTTCCTTCGAAGGGTTCAGCGTTTGCGGCGTCGTCATGGTGACCTCCCTGTGCATTCTCACAAAAGCCAATCATCCAAGCCGCCCCAGGTTCCCGCCCTGGGGCGGAACCTGGTCGACACACGAAGTGACGTGGCGCTATCTGGCTTCAATCCTGGTGCCGGCACTCGAGGCGACCGGCTTGCCTGCGGACGAGCGGCGATGCTTGCTTATTCTGTTTCAAAGGCACCGCGCATCAATCACGCAACTCCATCTTATGGGGGCGGCCTCGATGCCACCGTGCGGCAGCGTACATAGGCGCTGGCGCTTCGTCTCAAGCTGGTGTGGGACTAAGACTACGGCGAAGAATGTGAGAAGGTCCCGACGCGCGAACGGCGCCGTCTACAACTTCTGCTGCAGGAATTCGAGGAAGCAGCTGATGCGCTGGGCCAGTTGCGTATTGCGGTAGTAGACCGCGTGGATCTGCTGGCGAAAGCCCGTGTTGAAGCCGGCCAGCAGCGGCACCAGCGTGCCGGCGGCGATGTCGGCGCGCGTCATGAAGTCGGCCAGGCAGACGATGCCCTGCCCGGCCAGTGCCAGCTGGCGCAAGGTCTCGCCGCTGGATGCGGCCAGCGCCGGCGCTACCTGCAGGTGGTTGCCCTCGCCGTGACGCAGCGGCCACACATTGCCCTGCTCGTACTGGGCAAAGCCAAGCAGCTCGTGCCGCGCCAGGTCGGCCGGTATGTCGGGGGTACCGTGCCGGGCCAGGTAGTCGGGGCTGGCCAGGATATGCAGCGGACTCGACGAGAGTGCGCGGGCATGCAGGGTCGAGTCGTTCAGCGTGCCGATGCGAATGGCGATGTCGGTGCGGTGTTCGATCAGGTCGGCGATGCGGTCGTTGCTGGTCAGCTCCAGCCGGATTTCCGGGTACATGGCGCGAAACTCGGCCACATGCGGCACGACGCAGTGGAGCATGAAGGGCGAGGCGGCATCCACGCACAGGCGCCCGGCCGGCTGCTGGCGGCGGATGCGGATGCATTCCTCCACTTCCTCGATCGAGGCCAGGATGCCGCGCGCCCTGTCGAGAAAGAGCTGGCCTTCCTCGGTCAGCTCCATGCGCCGCGTCGTGCGCGTGAGCAGGGAGGTCTGCAGCTTCTCTTCCAGCCGCGACAGCGCGCGGCTGACGCCGGACGTGGTTTGGCCCAGGTGGACAGCGGCGGCGCTGAGCGATCCGCTGTCGATGACGGTGACAAAGGTGTGCAGGTCGTCGGAGTTGATATCCATGGGTCGGCATTATAGGACGGCAGCCCCGGCACTGCCGGCAGCGCTGTCGGGCACGCTGATGAGCACGAGCTCATGCATAAAATGTGGTGTATTCGCCCACAAACAAAAAAATATTTCGCTTGACTTACGCCGACAGATTTTTCTTCCTCCTGCGCCCCGAGACGAGGTGCGGGCACCGCGACAGCACATTTCATTGGTGAAGGAAGCACCGCGACATGAAAGTTATATTGACAATGTTAGCAGTTTCTCAAACTTATATTTTCATCAGGCAATGAATCGCTGGGCTTGATGACGGAGTTGTTGATGAGTTTGGTAATTGCTGACGTCAAGCTACTACTTCGTCACAACAAACGAATCAAGGGGTAATACAAATGAAGAAAGCGTTCTTTAGCAAGGTAGCCGGCTCCCTCCTGTTGTCTGCAGGTGTACTCGCCAGTGGCGCGGCATTCGCAGACGAAACCATCACCTTCGACTCAGCGGGCAATGCCGTCTTCGGCATGACCCACGACAGCGCTGGCGACTTTGTCGATACTTACCTGTTCTCGATCGATCCTGCCACGCAGGCGTGGCTGAGTGGTACCGCTGTCACCGGCAAGACCTGGATCGATGGCTCACGCCTGGCCAACTACGGCATCACCGACATTACCTTCTTTTCAGAAGTGGACGGTGTGCGGACCAACCTTGACACGGCCTTCACGGGTGGCGGCACGATCGAGTTCTATCCCGTCGATTCCCTGTTGGCGGGCAATTACGGCTTCACCGTGACGGGTAGTACCGTGAACGGCGCAACCGCCGGTTCGTATGCGGGCACGCTGAACGTGGCGGCGCCGGTGCCGGAGCCTGCAACCTACGCCATGCTCGGCATCGGCATCGGCCTGTTGGCCTTCTCCGCGCGCGGCAAGACCAACAACAAACTCGGCTGATTGTCAGGCCGCTCCACCGACCCGCTTCGGCGGGTTTTTTTTGCGCTGCCGCGACCGTCGAGACGAGGGCACCGCGCCATGGTGACTATCGACTTAGGCGCAACATTTCCGCATTGCAGCATATTCGATAGCGATCGGCTGCTATATGGCTGAGTATGTTCGGGACAACGCTGCTGTATTCCACAACGTCGCTCGGGCCGCGTGTCATCGCACTGCAACATTATATTGACACTATATCTACAAGAAATTGTAACAGTAAGCGAGCGCAAGCACAGCTGTGTTATGATTTCTTTAAGAAATCAAACAATGTTTCACCCCCACCACCAACAACCTAGAAGGTAAATCAATGAAAAAAGCAATCTTCAGCAAAGTAGCCGGTTCCCTCCTGTTGTCCGCCGGCCTGCTGGCCAGCGGCGCCGCCGCTGCCGATGAAACGCTGACTTTCGACGCAGCCGGCAACGCCATCTTCGGCCTGACCCACGCTACGGCTGGTTCGTACGAAGACACGTTCCTGTTCGCAGTGGACACCAACACCCAGGCTTGGCTGAGCGGCACCGCTGCCGTCGGCAAAACCTTCCTGAACGGTGCCCGCATCGCCAACTACGCGATCTCGAACATCACGTTCTTCTCGGAAGTGAACGGCGTCCGCACCAATCTGGACACGGATTTCTCCTCGGCTGGTGGCATCGAGTTCTTCCCAGTTGACAGCCTGGTCAGCGGCACCTACGGCTTCACCGTTGCTGGCTCGACCGCCGCTGGTGGTTCGTACGCCGGTAACCTGAACCTGGTTTCGGCTGTTCCAGAGCCATCGACCTACGCCATGCTGGGCCTGGGTCTGGGCCTGCTGGCCTTCACGGCTCGCCGCAAGTCGAACAGCAAACTGGGTTAATTCCGGTTTGATGTGAGGAAACCCGCTTCGGCGGGTTTTTTTTTGCCTATCCGCTGTCATGGGCGCCGCGTCACCTGCGCGCTGCCCGCTTCGAACACCAGCCGCTCCGGCCCCGCCAGCAGCAGGAAATGGCGCCCGCTGCAGCGTGACAGCAAGGTCATGCCCAGCTTGCCGGCCATCTGGTAGCCCATCTGGGTCGTCCCCGAGCGCGACAGCAGGAAGGGAATGCCCATCTGCGCTCCCTTGATCACCATTTCCGACGTCAGGCGTCCAGTCGTGTAGAACACCTTGTCGCCGCCGTCGATACCGTCCAGCCACATCTGGCCGGCGATGGCATCGACGGCATTGTGCCGGCCCACGTCCTCGACAAAGCTGAGCATGTCGCCATCGCCGGAAAACAGCGCGCAACCGTGTACGGAGCCGGCCTGCCGGTAGACCGATTGCTGCGCCCGCACGGTGTCGACGATGCGGTACAGCGTCGACTGCGGCAGGCGGGCGTCGGCCGGCAGCAAGATTCGGCCGATATCGTTCATCAGGTTGCCGAATGCCCCGCCTTCGGCGCCGGCGCACCGGCCGGCATCGCCATCGCGGGTAGTGACGGCCACGGCGTCGACGTCCCAGTCCACCTGCACGGCAGTGATCTGTTCCAGGGCCGACACGATGCGCTGGTTGCGCAGGTACCCCAGGGCCAGCGCCTCGGGCGCGCTGCCCAGGGTCATCACCGTCACCAGCTCGCGGCGGTCCAGGTACAAGGTCAGGGGCCGCTCTGCGGGGATCGTCAGCGTGGTGGCGTGGCCGCGCTCGTCCACCACGTCGACTTGACGGGTCAGCACGGCGCTGGCGTGCGATAACTGGGGGCGATACGGCATGGGGCTCTTTCGAAAGCGGCGCGCAAGTGGGCACGTTCGTTGGCATTGTAAGCGCCGCCAGCGAAATGTTGCCACGCCGATGCCGCCACCCCTTCTGCATGAGCACGGCTCTGTTATAAGATGCGGGTCTTACAACATTTCTAAAACGGAGAACCCATGCATAAAAACCTCACCGGGCGCTGGCTGCTGACGATGTTCGGCCTGCTGATTGCCGTTGCCGGCGCGCAGGCGCAAACGGCCAAGCTGCCGAACGTGACGATCCTGGCAACGGGCGGCACCATCGCGGGTACGGGCGCGACCAGCACCACCACCGTCGGCTATACGGCCGCGACCGTGGGCGTGCAGCAGCTGATCCAGGCCGTTCCGGAGCTGGCCAAGGTGGCCAATGTGAAAGGCGAGCAGGTATTCCAGATTGCCAGCGAAAGCATGACGAACGAGCATTGGCTGACCTTGGGCAAGCGCGTCAATGCATTGCTGGCGCAAAGCGATGTCGACGGCATCGTCATTACGCACGGCACCGATACGATGGAAGAAACGGCGTATTTTCTCGACCTGGTGGTAAAAAGCCGCAAGCCGGTGGTCCTGGTAGGCGCAATGCGGCCATCGACTGCCCTGTCGGCCGACGGTCCGATCAATCTCTATAATGCTGTGCTGGTGGCGAGCAGTCAGGAAGCCGTCGGTAAAGGCGTGCTGATCGCATTGAACGACCAGATCCACGCGGCCCGCGACGTCACCAAGACCAATACCTCGACCCCGGACAGTTTCAAAACGACGGAATTGGGCCTGCTCGGCTATATCCAGGGCGGCAAGCCATTCTTTTACCGTGCCTCGACCCGCAAGCATACGGCCGAATCGGAATTCGATATCGGCAACCTGAATGCCCTGCCGCAGGTCGATATCGTCTACGGTTACGCCAATATGAATACCGTCGCGCTGGACGCCTTTGTCGCCGCCGGCGCCAAGGGGATTATCCACGCGGGTGTCGGCGACGGCAGCCTGGCGGCAAAAGTCAAACCGGGCCTGATCGCCGCGCGCAAGAAAGGCACGATCATTGTCCGCGCCAGCCGCGTCGGCCAGGGCATCCTCGCACGCAACGGCGAAGCCAATGACGACGAGCTGGATTTCGTCGCGGCCGACACGCTCAGCCCGCAAAAAGCCCGCATCCTGTTGATGCTGGCTTTGACGAAAACGAATAACACGAAGGATATCCAGCGGATGTTCTACACATATTAATCCACGGAGTCTATTTCCGCGGCGAGGCCGGCGTGCACCATGCATGCCGGCCTTTTTTATTTGTTCCCCGCGTGCGCATCGCGCCAGGACTTGGCGCGATCGCACCAGGATCAAGCCTGTTGAGCCAGCGCTTCCCGGGCAAAGTCGACGATCCGCCTACCCAGCCGCTCCAGCTTGGGCGACTGCACCCGCCAGGCATGCCAGTACAGCGGCACGTCGATATAATCGCCAGGACATAAATCGACCAGTTCGCCCGTTTCCAGGCCATCGCCATATTGCTGCGACGGCAGCATGCCGTAACCGAGGCCCAGGCGGATGGCACGCACGAAGGGATCGCTGGACGGCACATAATGCAAGGGATAATTTCCGGGCAGGACGCCGAGCTGGCGTTCAATAAAATCGGATTGCAGCTTGTCCTTGCGGTCGAAAACCAGCACGGGAGCCCGCAGCGCGGCCTCCCGATTGAATCCCTGTCCGAACCAGCGGTCGGCAAAGTCTTTCTGCGCCACCAGCCGGTAACGCATGACCCCCAGCGGCACGACGGTGCAGCCACGCATCGGCGCCGGCTCGCTCGACACACCCGCCAACGCCAGGCCCTTTTCCAGCAGCGAATAGGTGTAGGTCTGGTCGTCGAGGAGAATCTCGACCGTCATATTCTCCCGCTCCAGGAAGTCGGCCAGCGCCGGCAGCAGCCAGGTGCCGAGCGTGTCGTTATTGACGGCAATGGCCACCTGCATCGACGCGCCCCGCACATTGTCGATTTCAGCCAGGAATTCGGCCTCCAGCAGCCGGCTACGCCGCAAATACTGCAATAGCCTCTGGCCACCCGGCGTCGGCCGGCAAGGGCGGCTGCGTACCAGCAGCGGATAACCCAGGTCGATTTCCAGTGCAGCGATACGCTGCGAAATGGCGGAGGGGGTGACATTCAAGTGCACGGATGCCTGTTCGAAGCTGCCGGTATCGACGGCAGCAAGAAAGGCATCGCACTGGCGGGGATCGAAACGCATGGGTAAGTTAAGTGGGGCTAATGGAATATGAATGATATTAACTCAGCTTCATTTATGCCGTCCGACCCGCCACAATATGTCCTTTAAAGGGAGCAAACAATGGCATCGACAGCGGTATTTTTCAGTGGCCTGGGCCTCGGCGCCAGCCTGATCATGGCGATCGGCGCACAGAATGCCTACGTGCTGCGCATGGGCGTACAGCGCCGGCACGTGCTGTTGACGGTGGCTGCCTGCATCGTCATCGACATTGTCCTGATCGGCCTCGGCGTGGCTGGCGCGGGTGCGGTCATCGAAGCATCGCCCCTGTTGATGGCGGCGGCCCGCTGGGGCGGCGCCGCCTTCCTGCTGTGGTACGGGCTGCGCTGCTGGTCACGTCTCGGCGCCAGCACCGGCCTCGATCGCGCCCCAATAGGCGCGCCCATCAGCGCCACGGCGGCCCTGGGCACCGTGACGGCCATGTCGCTGCTCAATCCCCACGTTTACCTGGACACGGTAGTCCTGCTCGGCTCGATCGGCGGCCGCTACCCTGCCGACCTGCGGCCTGCCTTCTCGGCCGGCGCGATGGTGGCGTCCCTGCTGTGGTTCTCCATGCTGGGCTTCGGCGCCAGCCGTTTTTCGTCAGTGCTGGCGCGGCCACGGGTTTGGCTGGGAATTGAAGTGCTGACGGGGGCGGTAATGGTCGCCTTGGCCCTGAAGCTCATCTGCGCTGGTTGACGATTGGTAGCGTAGGCAACGTCGTAGGCGATGTGCCTGACAGGCTGGCGAGACCGCGCCCGAACCAGGGGACGAAGCCCTCGCCACCTCGACGGCGACCGTTCGCTTCTGTAGAAAGAGCACTTATCGAACGAATGGGCGCTTGACCGGTGCAAGCGCGTGGTCGCCAGGCGACCGCGAAGGCGTGTCGCCCGGTAGGCGCCAGCACAGCGCCTTGCGGCGCAACTGGGCGGCGATTGTAGAGACGCCAAATCCGGTAATTCCACTCGTCCAGGATGGGGCCGCGAAGTGTCGCTGGCAAACGGAACAGATACCTTGTCCGCTGGGCTCGCCAAGGCAGTTTTTCAGCATGATCTTGCAAGGTTTTTGGCCTGCCCAGCTGGGTTCGAACCAGCGACCCTCAGCTTAGAAGGCTGATGCTCTATCCAACTGAGCTATGGGCAGTTTGTGGGGAGCGGATGCTCCGCGTGATGTGCGATGCTTGCGGCCGAGAGCTGCAGGCGGGTCCTGGCGAAGCGGATGAAGGCTGCTCTGCGAATCTGCTTTATATAAGCAAAAGCGGGTTGTCATTGACAACCCGCTTTCTGAAGGAGTGGTCGGAGTACAAGGATTCGAACCTTGGACCCCCTGGTCCCAAACCAGGTGCGCTACCGGGCTGCGCTACACTCCGATGAACGTATGATACTCGCTCGGGGTGCGGAACGTCAAATCTATGTTTGCGCCCCGCCCCTTTGCCCCTTCAGGTGGCTCAGGCCGCCAGCGGGATCTCGACCTTGTCGGCGATGCGGCGGGCCATGCTTTCGGCGCGGCTGGCGTCCTTGGCTTCGACCATCACGCGGATCAGCGGCTCGGTGCCGGAGGCGCGGATCAGCACGCGGCCCGTGTCGCCCAGCTCGCGCTCGACGGCTTCCTTCTCGGCCACCATGGCGGGGTTCTTCTGCCAGTCGAAGCCGGCCGGTACGCGCACATTGATCAGGGTCTGCGGGAACAGTTCCAGCTCGCCGGCGATCTGGGCCAGGGTCTTGCCGCTGCGCTTGAGCGCCGACAGCACCTGCAGGGCCGACACGATGCCGTCGCCGGTGGTGTGCTTGTCCAGCGCCAGCAGGTGGCCGCTGCCCTCGCCGCCCAGGATCCAGCCCTTCTCCTGCATCACTTCCAGCACGTAGCGGTCGCCCACCTTGGCGCGGGCGAAGCCGATGCCCTTTTCCTTGAACGCTACTTCCAGCGCCATATTCGTCATCAAGGTGCCGACGGCGCCCTTCACTTCACCAGTCGCCAGGCGATCCATCACCATCACGTACAGCAGCTCGTCACCGTTGTACAGGCGGCCGTTGGCATCGCACATGATCAGGCGGTCGGCATCGCCGTCCAGCGCGATGCCCAGGTCGGCGTCATGGGCCAGCACGGCGGCGGCCATGGCCTTCGGTGCCGTGGCGCCATGGCCTTCGTTGATATTGAAGCCATCAGGCTTGTTGCCGATCGGGACGACTTCCGCGCCCAGCTCGTGGAACACGTGCGGGGCGATGTTGTAGGCGGCGCCGTGGGCGCTGTCGACGACGATCTTCAGGCCACGCAGGTCCAGCTCGTTCGGGAAGGTGCTCTTGCAGAACTCGACGTAACGGCCCTGGGCATCTTCCAGGCGCTTGGCGCGGCCCAGTTTCTCCGACGGCACGCAGTCCATCGGCTGGTCCAGCTGGGCTTCGATATCGAGCTCAACGGAGTCAGGCAGCTTGGTGCCCCGTTCCGAGAAGAACTTGATGCCGTTGTCCTGGAAGGGATTGTGCGACGCCGAGATGACGACGCCGGCCGACAGGCGCAGCGCGCGCGTCAGATAGGCAATCGCTGGCGTGGGCATGGGGCCGGCCAGCATCACGTCGACGCCAGCGGCGGCAAAGCCTGCTTCCAGTGCCGCTTCCAGCATATAGCCGGAAATACGCGTGTCCTTGCCGATCAGGACGGTCGGTCGCGCCATGCCTGGCGTGGCGGTTTTTGCCAGTACCTTGCCGGCGGCGAAGCCCAGGCGCATGACGAAGTCAGGCGTGATCGGCGCTGCGCCGACCAAGCCCCGGATACCATCGGTCCCGAAATATTTGCGTGCCATATTCTGCTCTCTTTACTCGTTAAGGGGCGCAAGCAGCGAGCCCTGCCCGCTGCGTCTTCCCCGATGTTTCATTGGGCCGCTTGCCACACTGCAAGGGCATCGACCGTTTCAGCCACATCATGTACCCGGACGACGGTTGCGCCATGCGCGACTGCCGCCAGCGCGCCGCCGATACTGCCAGCCAGGCGTTGTTCGACCGGCTTTCCGGTAATGGCGCCGATCATCGACTTGCGCGACAGCCCCGCCAGCAGCGGCACGCCCAGCTCCGACGCGATCCGGCCGCTGCTGCGTAACAAAGCATAATTATGCTCGACGGTCTTGCCAAAGCCAAAGCCTGGATCGACCCACAGGCGGCTTCGATCAATGCCGGCAGCCGTCATTGCAACAATGCGCTCGTGGAGAAAATGCGTCACTTCGCGCACGACATCGACGTAGACAGGTTTATCCTGCATTGTTGCAGGTTTGTCAAGCATATGCATGATACAGAGCGCACAATCGCTGTCGCGCACGGCCTCGATGGCACCGGGCGCGCGGAAGGCATTGACGTCGTTGATCATGTCGGCGCCGGCCAGCACGGCTTCGCGCATCAGCTCCGGCTTGTAGGTGTCGACGGAAATCGCCTTGCCGCAGTCGCGCAGTGCGAACAGCACCGGCAGCACGCGGCGCATTTCCTCATCCAGCGAAACGGCCGGTGCGCCGGGGCGGGTCGATTCCCCGCCGATATCGATGATATCGACGCCGTCGCGGATCATCTGCTCCGCATGGGAGATGGCGAAATCGAGGGCGGCGAACTGGCCGCCATCGGAGAAGGAATCGGGCGTGACGTTCAGGATGCCCATGACGAGCGCACGCTGGCGGGAAAAGTTAAAACGGCCGAACGGGAGTGGTGGCATACGAGGGAAGCGGTCAACAAGGAGTAATACGGCGCGTACCGCGCGGACAGCGGCCCGCCAAATAAAAAGGGCGAGGATCGCTCCTCACCCTTGGGGTATTGCTACTGAGAACCTCAGGCCGGCGCGGTGACGTTCGGCGAGGCGGTCGGGCCGCCGTCGTCGCTCGGGCGCTTGCGCAGGGTCACGCCGGCTTTCGGCGGACGGGGCTCGTGCCCGGCCATGATGTCGTTGATCTGGTCCGCGTCGATGGTTTCCCAATCCAGCAGGGCCTTCGTCATCGCCTCGACCTTGTCGCGGTTTTCTTCCAGCAGCTTGCGCGCCAGCGCGTATTGCGTGTCGAGGATCAGGCGGATTTCCGAGTCGACCTTCTGTTGCGTCGCTTCTGAAATGGTCTTGTTGCTGCCGCCCATGAAGCCTTCGTTCTGCTCATCCTCGTACACCATCACGCCCAGCGAATCGGACATGCCGAAACGCGTCACCATCGAGCGGGCCAGCTTGGTGGCGCGGGAGAAGTCGTTCGAGGCGCCGGTGGACATCTGACCGACGAAGATTTCCTCGGCAATACGGCCGCCGAACAGGATCGAGATCTCTTCCAGCATCTTGTCCTTGTAGCCGGAGATCTTGTCGTGCTCGGGCAGCTGCCATGTCAGGCCCAGGGCCCAGCCGCGCGGCATGATCGTGACCTTGTGCACGGGGTCGGCCTTCGGCAGCAGCTTGGCGACGACGGCGTGGCCGGACTCGTGGTAGGCCGTGTTGCGACGCTCTTCCTCGCGGATGACCATCGACTTGCGTTCCGGACCCATGAAGATCTTGTCCTTGGCATCCTCGAAGTCCTGCATGTCGACCAGGCGCTTGCCGCGGCGGGCCGCAAACAGGGCTGCCTCGTTGACGAGGTTGGCCAGGTCTGCGCCGGAGAAGCCAGGCGTGCCGCGGGCCAGGATGTCGGCCTTGACGTCGGTGCCGATCGGCACTTTACGCATGTGCACATTCAGGATCTGCTCGCGGCCGCGGATATCCGGCAGGCCCACGGAGACCTGGCGGTCGAAACGGCCCGGACGCAGCAGCGCCTTGTCCAGCACGTCGGCACGGTTGGTTGCGGCAATGACGATGACACCGGACGATGCTTCAAAGCCGTCCATTTCCACCAGCAACTGGTTCAGGGTCTGTTCGCGTTCGTCGTTACCGCCGCCCATGCCGGCACCACGGTGACGACCGACGGCGTCGATCTCGTCGATGAAGATGATGCAAGGCGAGTGCTTCTTGGCGTTCTCGAACATGTCGCGCACACGGGAAGCGCCCACGCCGACGAACATCTCGACGAAGTCCGAACCGGAGATCGAGAAGAACGGCACTTTCGCTTCGCCGGCGATGGCGCGGGCTAGCAAGGTCTTACCGGTGCCCGGAGGACCGACCATCAGCACGCCACGGGGAATCCGGCCGCCCAGTTTCTGGAACTTGGTGGGGTCTCTCAGGAAGTCGACGATTTCCGTCACTTCCTCTTTCGCTTCGTCGCAGCCGGCGACATCGCCGAAGGTGACGGTATTGTTGGTTTCGTCCAGCATGCGCGCCTTCGACTTGCCGAAGGAGAACGCGCCGCCCTTGCCGCCGCCCTGCATCTGTCGCATGAAGAAGATCCATACGCCGATCAGGAGCAGCATGGGGAACCAGGAAACGAATACTTGCTGCAGGAACGATGGCTCTTCCGGCGGACGCACGTCGAAGCGCACGCCGTTTTCGCGCAGGTCGCCGATCAGGCCGCGGTCGAGGTAGGTCGACGTGGTGCGCACGCGCGTGTCGTCGTGCTTCGTCGCCGTAATGCTGTTGCCCTCGATAACGAGATCCTTGATGCGCTTCGCCTTGATCTCATCGAGCAGGTCGGAGTACGCGATGGTCTTGCTGCCGCCTGAAATGCTGTGGCTGTCGAACTGCTTGAACAGCATAAATAACAGCAGGGCGACGACGACCCATATGGCGGATTTGGAAAACATGTTATTCACGAAAACTCCTTGGATGCTCGCGCACCTGTTACCTGTAGCAGAATTCCGATTTTACTCGTAATGAGCAGGCCGTGCTACAAACCTGCCCAATGGGACGCTGAAAAGGGACGCGAAAACGCCCCGTTTGAGTCAAGCATCCGTGTTTTTTGCCACGTCCACGAATCCGGCCTGCCATTTCGATGCTGAAACTTCAAAAAGCATCGGAACCCGGACCGAATCGCGCGCCGGCAGCGTCGTTTGCACGCATTTCGCATGCAAAATGAAAGCGGCCTGGACGATCAAGCATGGACCGGACACACCTTCTTCGCATCGATGTGCGGCTGGCACGCCTGATTACAAGGCCGCAGCGCAAACTTTCTTTACTTTTCAGCCTGGTTTTTCAGGCCACGGCCTAGCAGGAAGATTTCCGACGACTTGTCACGGCTGGCCTTGGGCTTTTTCTGCGTGACGGTTTTGAAATCGAGGCGGAACTTCTCGACGATCTGGGAAAAGCCCATGTCCTTGAAGCATTTGACCAACAATGCCCCACCGGGTTTCAGGTGCATTTGCGAAAACTCAAGGGCGAGGTCGATCAGGTCCTCCATGCGCGCGGCATCCGCGCTGGCGATACCGGACAGGTTCGGTGCCATGTCCGACAGCACCAGGTCCGCTTTGCGTCCCTGCAACACTTCGCCGAGCCGGTCCAGCACTTCCTGCTCGCGGAAATCGCCTTGCAGGAAATGCATGTCGGCAATCGGCTCCATCGGCAGGATGTCCAGGCCGATGATGGTGCCGACGATGCCGCCGCCCTCCTTGCCCGCCAGCTTGCGCCGGGTGTACTGGCCCCAGCTGCCGGGGGTGCAGCCGAGGTCGACGATCACCATGCCGGGGCGGATCAGCTTCTCGTCCTCGTCGATCTCCTTGAGCTTGTACGCGGCACGCGCGCGGTAGCCATCCTTCTGTGCAGCCTTCACGTAAGGGTCGTTAATATGGTCGTGCAACCAGTTTTTGTTTAATTTGTTCTTTGCCATTCGCGTAGAATACTGCTTTTAAAGAGAACCACTAGAAATTTATATGTTGAAACTGACACCCGTTGAGCGCAGTGCCCTGCGCGCCGAAGCCCACGCGCTCAAGCCCATCGTCCTCATTGGGGAAGCCGGCCTGACCGAGGCCGTCAAGAAGGAAATCGACCTCGGCCTGGATTCGCACGGCCTGATCAAGGTAAGAGTCTTCGGCGACGACCGCGAAGCCCGCATCGAAATGTACGACACCATCTGCACCGAACTGGAAGCGGCGCCCGTGCAGCACATCGGCAAGCTGTTCGTGCTGTACCGCCCGAAGAAGGAAGCGGAAAAGCCACGCGCCAGCAAGAGCGGCAAGGGCATGCGCATGGTCACCATCGTCAAGCCCAGCGCCAGCGGCACGAAGAAGCCGTCCGTCAGCAAGGTCATGCTGAAGGGCAATGAACGAGTCACGGAAGGCGGCACCATCAAGCGTGCCAAGAAGCGCCAGACCAGCACCAAGAAGACCATTCTGAGCTGATTGAAAAGCGGGCCTGGCCCGCTTTTTTTACGCCCTGCCCGTCCACCGTTGGCGGTATCGGCAGGGTCTGTCCCGGCGTTCTACGCTCCGGGACCCGCCAACGTCACTGCCTGAGCACCAACCACCCCGCCAAGACGCTCTGCACGAGGAAAATCACGCTGGACACGCCGTGCAGCATGCCGAAGCGTTCCTTGCCGCCTGACGCCATCACGCCATCCGGCCCGGCCGCGGCCTTCAGCTCGGCCATCATCGGCTGCAGGCCGAAGTGGCTGACGACCGTGCACAGGGCCATCGCGGCGACCAGCGCCAGCACGGTGCGGCGCCGCTGCGGCACCCAGTCGCCCGTGGCGACCTTCAGCAGCACCAGCATCGCCACGGCGCAGCCCAAGGACAGCAAGGCCTGCGAATGGAACATGCTGCCGGCGATGGTGCCCGCCAGCACGCGGTCGGACAAGGTGGCGAACAGGGTGGGCGCCACCAGGTAGCCCGTCGTCCACAGGCTGCCGGCCCACAGCACGGCCACCAGCAGACGCAGTTTCGCCAGCATCAGACGTAGCGCACTTCGAGGATTTCGTATTCGCGCGGGCCGGACGGCGCCTGTACCTCGACCACGTCGCCGGCCGACTTGCCGATCAGTGCGCGCGAGATGGGCGACGTCACGGAGACCTTGTTGACCTTGATGTCCGCTTCGTCCGTGCCGACCACCTGGTACGTCACCTTCTGGCCCGATTCCAGGTCTTCCAGGTCGACGGTGGCGCCGAAGACGACGCGCCCGTCCGCATCCAGGGTGGCCGGGTCGATGATCTGGGCGCTGGACAGCTTGCCTTCCAGTTCGGCGATGCGGCCTTCGACGAAGGCCTGGCGCTCCTTGGCGGCGTCGTATTCGGCATTCTCCGACAGGTCACCGTGCGAGCGCGCTTCGGCGATCGCATCGATGACGATGCGGCGTTCCTTAGTCTTCAGCTGGTGCAGCTCTTCTTTCAGCAGCTCGGCGCCGTACTTGGTCAGTGGAACAGAATTCATGTTTCATCTCTTGGTGAATTGAAAAAAGCACAGAGCCCGGGCCAATGGCGCGGGCTCTGCTTTTGGTCTTACTGTTGGTCCTAAATCCGGTACTGCAGCCGGCATGACTGCCGGCCCGGCAAACTACGCAAGAAGCTTAGTGTAGTGTTTTATGCAGACCTTGTAAATCGTACACCTGCAACTCGTCCAGGTGGCGGATACCGGCAACGGCGGCTTCGGCGCCGGCGATCGTCGTAAACGTCGTCACGCGCGATTGCAGCGACGACGTGCGGATGGCGCGCGAGTCGACGATGGCGCTGCGCTTTTCCTCGACCGTGTTGATGACGAGGGCGATCTCGTGGTTCTTGATCATGTCGACCACGTGCGGGCGCCCTTCCACCACCTTGTTCACCGGCGTGACGGGAATGCCCGCCGCGGCGATGACGGCAGCCGTGCCCTTGGTGGCCACCAGCGAGAAGCCGGCATCGACCAGGTCGCGCGCCACCTTCACGGCGCGCGGCTTGTCGGACGCCTTCACGGACAGGAACACCTTGCCGGACTTCGGCAGCTTGACGCCCGCGCCCAGCTGCGCCTTGACGAACGCTTCCGCGAAGGTCTGGCCCACGCCCATCACTTCACCCGTCGACTTCATTTCAGGGCCGAGGATGGTGTCGACGCCCGGGAACTTCACGAACGGGAACACGGCTTCCTTGACGCTGAAGTAAGGCGGCACCACTTCCTGCGTGATGCCCTGCGAGGCCAGGCTCTGGCCGACCATGCAGCGGGCGGCGATCTTGGCCAGCTGCAGGCCGGTGGCCTTGGAAACGAACGGCACCGTGCGCGAGGCACGCGGGTTCACTTCCAGCACGAACACGACATCCTGCTCGGTGCCGTCGATGACCTGTTTCTGGATCGCGAACTGCACGTTCATCAGGCCCACCACGTTCAGGCCCTTGGCCATCAGCGCCGTCTGGCGTTTCAGTTCGTCGATGGTGTCCTGGCCCAGCGAGTAAGGCGGCAGCGAGCACGCGGAGTCGCCCGAGTGCACGCCGGCCTGCTCGATGTGTTCCATCACGCCGCCGATGAAGGTGGTTTCGCCGTCGGAGATGCAGTCGACGTCGCACTCGATGGCGTCGTTCAGGAAGCGGTCCAGCAGCACCGGCGAATCGTGCGACACCTTGACCGCTTCGCGCATGTAGCGCTCCAGGTCGCGCTGCTCGTGGACGATTTCCATCGCGCGGCCGCCCAGCACGTAGGAAGGACGCACCACCAGCGGATAGCCGATTTCCTGGGCCAGGCGCAGCGCCTCTTCTTCCGTGCGCGCGGTGCGGTTCGGCGGCTGGCGCAGGTTCAGGTCATGCAGCAGCTTCTGGAAGCGCTCGCGGTCTTCGGCCGCGTCGATCATGTCGGGCGAGGTGCCGACGATGGGCACGCCGTTCTTCTCCAGGTCCAGCGCCAGCTTCAACGGGGTCTGGCCGCCGTACTGCACGATCACGCCGACCGGCTTTTCCAGCTCGACGATTTCCAGCACGTCTTCCAGGGTCAGCGATTCGAAGTACAGGCGGTCCGACGTGTCGTAGTCGGTCGAGACGGTCTCGGGATTGCAGTTGACCATGATGGTCTCGTAGCCGTCCTCGCGCATCGCCAGCGCCGCGTGCACGCAGCAGTAGTCGAATTCGATACCCTGGCCGATGCGGTTCGGGCCACCGCCCAGCACCATGATCTTCTTCTTGTCGGTCGGGTTGGACTCGCACTCCTCGTCATACGTCGAGTACATGTAGGCCGTGTCGGTCGAGAACTCGGCCGCGCATGTGTCGACGCGCTTGTAGACGGGACGGATGCCCATCGCGCGGCGGGTTTCGCGCACGACGGTATCGGTGGTCTGCAGCAGGTAGGCCAGGCGGCGGTCGGAGAAGCCCTTCTGCTTCAGGCGGTACAGGGTGTTCTTGTCCAGGTTCTCCAGCTTCTCTTTATCCAGCCACAGCTCGATGTCGACGATTTCCTTGATCTGCACCAGGAACCACGGGTCGATCTTGGTCAGGTTGTGCACTTCTTCCAGGGTGAAGCCCTGCGCGAAGGCATCGCCCACATACCAGATGCGTTCCGGGCCGGGCTCGCCCAGCTCTTCTTCCAGCTTCTCGCGGTCGACCGTTTTCTGGTTCAGGCCATCGACGCCCACTTCCAGGCCGCGCAGGGCTTTCTGGAACGATTCCTGGAAGGTGCGGCCCATGGCCATCACTTCCCCGACGGATTTCATCTGCGTCGTCAGGTGGTCGTCCGCGGTCGGGAATTTCTCGAACGCGAAACGGGGAATCTTGGTGACGACGTAGTCGATCGAAGGCTCGAACGAGGCCGGCGTGGCGCCGCCCGTGATTTCGTTGCGCAGCTCGTCCAGGGTAAAGCCCACCGCCAGCTTGGCCGCCACTTTCGCGATCGGGAAGCCGGTGGCTTTCGACGCCAGTGCCGAGGAACGCGAGACGCGCGGGTTCATCTCGATGACGATCATGCGGCCGTCCTTCGGATTGATCGAGAACTGCACGTTCGAGCCGCCCGTGTCGACGCCGATCTCGCGCAGCACGGCGAGCGACGCGTTACGCATGATCTGGTATTCCTTGTCAGTCAGGGTCTGCGCCGGCGCCACGGTGATCGAGTCGCCTGTGTGCACGCCCATCGGGTCCAGGTTCTCGATCGAGCAGATGATGATGCAGTTGTCCGCCTTGTCGCGCACCACTTCCATCTCGTACTCTTTCCAGCCCAGCAGCGACTCCTCGATCAGCAGCTCGGAGGTCGGGGACGCTTCCAGGCCGCGCTTGCAGATCTGCTCGAACTCTTCCTCGTTGTAGGCGATGCCGCCGCCGCTGCCGCCCATCGTGAACGACGGACGGATGATCGTCGGGAAGCCCAGCTCGCGCTGCACGGCCCACGATTCTTCCAGCGTGTGGGCGACGCCCGAACGGGCCGAACCCAGGCCGATCTTGGTCATCGCGTCCTTGAACTTGGAACGGTCCTCGGCCTTGTCGATCGCTTCCGGCGTGGCGCCGATCAGTTCGACCTTGTACTTGTCCAGGATGCCGTGGCGGTGCAGGTCCAGCGCGCAGTTCAGCGCCGTCTGGCCGCCCATCGTCGGCAGGATCGCGTCCGGGCGTTCCTTTTCCAGGATGCGCTCGACCACCTGCCACGTGATCGGCTCGATGTAGGTGACGTCGGCCATCTCCGGGTCGGTCATGATGGTGGCCGGATTGCTGTTGACGAGGATGACCTTATAGCCCTCTTCGCGCAGGGCCTTGCAGGCCTGGGCGCCGGAGTAGTCGAATTCGCAGGCCTGGCCGATCACGATCGGGCCGGAGCCGATAATCAGGATGCTTTTGATGTCTAAACGTTTTGGCATTTTTATTTCTTCTCCGCGGCTTCCATCATCGAGATGAAGCGGTCAAACAGGTACGAGACGTCGGTCGGGCCGGGCGAGGCTTCCGGGTGGCCCTGGAAGCAGAACGCCGGCGTGTCGGTGCGGGCAAAGCCCTGCAGCGAGCCGTCGAACAGCGACACGTGCGTTACGCGGCAATTCTCCGGCAGGGTCGCGGCATCGACGGCGAAGCCGTGGTTCTGCGACGTGATCAGGACCTGTTTCGAATCGAGGTCCTGCACCGGGTGGTTGGCGCCGTGGTGGCCGAACTTCATCTTCAGGGTCTTGGCGCCCGAGGCGAGCGCCATGATCTGGTGGCCCAGGCAGATGCCGAAGGTCGGGATCTTCTTTTCCATCAGTTCGCGCGTGGCGCGGATGGCGTAGTCGCACGGCTCCGGGTCGCCCGGGCCGTTGGCGAGGAAGATGCCGTCCGGGTTCAGGGCCAGCGCGTCCGCGGCGGTCGACTGGGCCGGCAGCACGGTGACCTTGCAGCCGCGCGAAGCGAGCATGCGCAGGATGTTGCGCTTGACACCGTAGTCGAAGGCCACCACGTGGAAGCGCGGGTTCTCGACCTTCCCGTAGCCTTCGCCCAGCGACCATTCCGTTTCGCTGAACTCGTAGGCGGCCTTGGTCGTGACGACCTTGGCCAGGTCCATGCCGGCCAGGCCGGGGAAGGAACGGGCCAGCTCGACGGCCTGGGCGACGGACGGCTCGTTACCCTGCGTGCCGGTCAGGATGGCACCGGCCTGCGCGCCTTTTTCGCGCAGCAGGCGCGTCAGCTTGCGCGTGTCGATACCGGCGATGGCGACGACATTCTCGGCCTTCAGGTAGTCGGCCAGCGACTGGGTGGAGCGGAAGTTCGAAGCGACCAGGGGCAGGTCGCGAATGATCAGGCCGGCGGCATGCACCTTGCTGGCCTCGACGTCTTCGGCATTGATGCCGTAGTTGCCGATATGCGGATAGGTCAGGGTAACGATCTGGCGCGAATAGCTGGGATCGGTAAGAATCTCCTGGTATCCGGTCATGGAAGTATTGAACACGACTTCACCCGTCGTGTGGCCGGCGGCGCCGATCGAAAAACCTTTGAAAATGGTTCCGTCGGCAAGGGCCAGGATGGCTGGAACGGCTGGGCCAGAAAAAAACGGCGGCAAGGGCAACTCCTGATAAAGTTACCGTAGCCGCGCCACGTCAGACGACCCGCATAAAAAATTAGCCGGGCGGAGCCAGGCTGGGGGGTCAGATGAGAATGGGATGATGTGGTAGGCGCTACGGTAGATATGAATTGGCTAAACCTTCGAATTATAACGTAAAGAGGCCGGTCCGGCAATGGCGGCCGCCCCGCGCCGCCAATTCTCGCATCGGTGCGCCGCCAGGGGCGCCCGCCTGCGCGCCGCCCTTCCGGCATGCCACCATTATTTTGCATTTGTGACAATTCGAGAGATACCGCGGCGACACCGGGTAGTACCATGCGTCCGTGCCATGCGTGCCGCGGCGCATTGCTTACTCTGGTGCGGAGCACCGCATCGCCACGGCCGGGCGCCCGGCATGCGCGCTCCCGGTCACACTCACGGAAAAACAATGAACAACATTACGACCGCCCTGCTCCTCTGCGCCGGTGCCCTGCTGGCCAGCAGCGCCCACGCGGGCCAGACCATCGAGACCCCAGGCTTCACCTTGTCGCAACCGGGCGACTGGAACAACGCGCAGATGACCGTCCTGTCGAACCAGGGCGGCATCCTGCAGATCGGCCTCGCCGGCCTGCAACCGGGCCGCGTCGTCACGACCGACCTGGGCAACCAGCCCTCCTATACCTGGGACATGGCGGGTACCGGGCTGGCCGCGGCCGTCATGCCCGGCTACCGCGTCGCGTCGATCACCTTGAGCGGAACGCTGACGGGCCTGCTGGACGTGGCAGCGCTGCCGCCCGTCTGCGACCGCCCCGACTACGGCTGCGGCCTGGGCGCCGCAACCAACCAGGCCACGCTGGAGTGGTTCGTGGGCCGGGGCCAGAGCACCATCGACTACCAGCAGCTCGAAGTGAACAACCTGAACGGCGAGCGGCACTTCTCGCTGACCACCACCGCCGAACTGGGCGACACCTTCGATTTCTACATCCCCACCTACAACGCGGCCTTTGCCGAAGCTGGACATTACATGCAGCTGGGCGCGAGCAGCACCAACTACCTGCCGACGACCTCGAGCATCGGCTTCGGCGACATGGTCATGACGGTGCAGATCGTGGCCGTGCCGGAACCGGGCACGTACGCGATGCTGTTGGCAGGCATGAGCCTGCTTGGCGTCGCGGCACGCCGGCAGCGCAATTAAGCGCAATCAAGGAAAGCGGCGCGTCATGCAAAACGGAGCGGCTAGCCGCTCCGTTTGTTATGCAAGCCAGGGAACCATCAGTCGCGCCGGCGACGCGCCATTGCACCGACCAGCGCCAGTCCGCCCAGCAGCATGGCATAGGTGGACGGCTCCGGCACCGGCACCATCACCGTGTGGATCGTCAGCACGGCGTCCGTCATGTTCATCGACGCGAACGACGGCAGGCCCGGCAGGATGCCGTTGGGCGGAATGCCTTGGGCCGCCATCCACACACCGGACTGCAGCTCCAGGCCCAGGGCCGGATACCAGTCCGGCGTGGCGAAACTGAGCTGCAGCTGCCCCGTGCCGTTCAGGTTGTCGATGAAGCGCGCGTCGGAGCCCACCACATTGCCGTTGCTGATCAGTTGCATGCCCTCGGCCGTACGGTTCGCTGCCTGGCCCGGCGGGTCGAGCGGCGACGTGGCCTGCTGCAACTGCCCGGCGAACGTCAGGTTCCAGTCGATCGACGTGATGCGGTAACCCTCGCGCACGGTAAGCTGGTAGCCCGTGTTGTAGCTGGCGCCCGCTTGCTGGTAGTTGCCCTGGTCGTCGTAGGCGGACCAGGTGGCACCGGCGTTGTTATTGCGCGCCAGCAGTTCGGTCAGCGACAGCTGCAACACCGTGCCGCTACTGGCCAGCACCGTGACTCTGTCGTCGGCATAGGCGGCCCCATTGTCCAGGGTCAGTGCCTCCGATTCGATATGGATGGGTTCGGCATAGGCCGACGTGCCGAGGAAGATCATGCCGAGCGCGAGCCCGGCCGCAGTCGCTTTGATGCTCACCTTCATGCTCACTTTCATGCGCGCTTTCATGCTGTCTCCAGGGGAGCTGTGCGCCAACCGGCGCGGGGCGGAATCCGCCTGCTGACGGAACCGGGAAAGGTCCCGACATCCCGACCAGTGTAGCACCACGATCCGTCGGGCAGCGCGCCTTTCCGCCTGTCAATCAACGCAGGAAACGGAATCAAGCGCCGCCGTTGCGCCGGCCCGACACACGGCGTTGCCACACAGAAAGCCCGGCCAGCCCGCCCAGCAGCATGGCCCAACTTGCCGGTTCCGGCACAGGCGCTACCTGCACCAGCAGCACGGCGCTGCCGATCGAGGCCAGTGCCGCGGAACTGGCGGTGCTGCCATCGCTGGCGGTCGCGGCCACGGCCTGGGCCCATACGGCGGCATCGAAGCTGACCCGGAAGGTGTCGTCCAGGTCGAGCGGTCCGGTGGCGTTGGCGAAGGGCTGAAAGCCGCTGAAGGTGGTGAACTGGGTGCTGAACGGCAGGCTCAGGCCGGGGGCCGTTACGAACCAGGCCAGGCGGGCGCCGTTGTCCGCGCTGCCGGCCGGTTGGTCGGGCAATTCTCCGGCGGACAGCTCACCGTAGGCCAGCGCATGCACCGCCACGCCGGTGACACGGTAGCCGTCGCGCACCTCCACTTCCAGCACGCTCCAGTGGGCATTGCCGGCCTGGGTGCCGGCGCCGCCGGCATCCTCGGCTGGCCAGTACTGCAGGTCGCGGTTCAAGGTATTGAGCGAGACGGCGACGGTTTGCGGCGTGTGCGACGACAGGCTGATGTCCCAATTTTCGGGCGACCAGCCTTCGATATATGTGATGTTGATCTCGGCCGTACCGACTGTCGTGTCGGCGTGGCTCGCGCTGCTGACGGCCAGCAAAACGCCGAGCGCAAGCCCGGCCAGTGTCTGTTTCATGGCAACCTCCGTCGGGAAGGAACGGCCCGCGGGCGCGGGCGCATTTCAGCTTAGCACCCGAAAGCCGGGTTCGCCTGGCGAATCAACCGTCCGCATGCCGCTCGAACAGCAGCTGGTCGTACCAGGCGCCGTCGTGCCGCATGCTGCGCGTCAGCCGCCCGCACTGGCGAAAGCCGTTGCGTTCCAGCACTCTCACGGACGCGGCATTTTCCGGCCTGGCATTTGCTTCGAGCCGCCACAGCCCGAGCGGGCCGAAGGCTTCCTGCAGTACCAGCGCTACCGCGCGCGAGGCGATGCCCTGCCCCGCCTGGTTCTCGGCGATGCGGTAGCCGAGGGCCGCCTTGTTGAACGCCGGCCGCGTCACGCCCGTCAGGTTGATGCGGCCGACGATGTCGTCGCCGCGCCGCAGCAGGTACTGGTAGGAGGTGCCGGCGGCACGCTCCCACTGCGCCGCCGAGGCCATGGCCTGCACGGCCGCCAGGTGATAGAACGACGGGTCGCGCGGCACCACCCACCGTTCGAACCAGGCCCGGTTGGCCAGCTCGAAGGCGAGCAGGTCGGCCGCGTCGTCGGCCACCAGGGGACACAGGCGCAGCGTGTCCATCGGGCTGCCGGTCAGCCCAGCGCGGCGATGCCGGCCTTGGCGATCTGGGCGTCTTCGATCGACTTCACGCCCGACACCCCGACGGCGCCGATGGTGTGACCGTCGACGACGATATTGACGCCGCCTTCGAGCATGCCTTCCACTTCCGGTGCCGTCAGGAAAGCGGTGCGGCCGTTGTTGATGATTTCTTCGTAGACGCGCGACTCGCGGCGGCCCAGTGCCGACGTCTTGGCCTTGGCCGGGGCGATATAGGCCGTCAGCGGCGCGGCGCCGTCCAGGCGCTGCTGCCACAGCAGGTGACCGCCGTCATCGACGATGGCGATGGACACGGGCCAGTTGTTGGCCAGCGCTTCGGCTTCCGCGGCGGCGGCGATTTTCTTGACGTCGGCAAGGCTCAGGTACGGCTTCGATTGCATGGTGTTCCCGTTCAGGTAAAAAAAGAGTTAAGACTTATTGCGCGGCCACGGCCGGCGTTTCACGGCGCAGCTTCAGCTTCTGCTTGATCTGCGCCATCGCCGCCAGGGTGGCCTTCTCGCCCGCGCTCATGGCACGGGAGCGGCTGGAAAAATCGTTGCCGGCCATATTGCCCAGCGCGGGCTGGATGACGATGTCCGCATCGCGCAGCTCATACTGGTTGATGCGCTGGCCCATGATGGAAAAGGTCTGCATGATCACTTCCAGCGACGACACGGCGGCCTGGGCATCCGTTTGCGTGGAGATATTGACGGCGATGATGAACTCGGCGCCCATCTCCTTGGCGAAGCGCACCGGCACGGGCGCCACCAGGCCGCCGTCGACATAGGTGCGGCTGCCGATGGTGACGGGCTGGAACACGCCGGGCACAGCCGAGCTCGCCCGCACGGCCATGCCGGTATTGCCGCGAGTAAAGAGAATCGGCTGTCCGTTCTTCAGGTCGGATGCGACGGCGCCGAATGGCAGCTTCAGCTTTTCGATGGGCCGGTTCTTGACCGCCTTGTTGACGTAGCTCTGCAGGGCCTCGCCCTTCAGGACGCCGGACTTGCTGCCGAACAGGGGCAAGGCCCAGTCCGAGATCGCCGCCTCGTCCATGTCGTAGGCCAGCTTCTGCAGCGCCGCCGCGTTGTTGCCGGCCGCATACAGGGCGCCGACGACGCTGCCGGCACTGGTGCCGACGACGATGTCAGCGTGGATGCCGTGGGCCTCCAGTGCCTTGATGACGCCGATATGGGCAAAGCCGCGCGCGGCGCCGCCGCCCAGGGCCAGGCCGATGCGCACCTTGCGCTGGGGCGGCAGCACGGGCGCCACGTTGGCGGTGGAGTCGGCGATGGCCGGCGGAATCACCGGCGGCAAGGTGGGCGCCGTGGCCACTGCACCGGCCCCGGGCGGGGTACCGGCGGGCGTGGACGGCGTCGCGACGGGAGCGGTGGCGGTGCAACCGGCCAGCAGCACTGCCGCCAGCGCGCACGCGGTAAGGCGCTTTACATACATGGTATTCGATCTGCTGGATTGACAAAAACACGGCGGCCGCGTTTTTCCGCGGCCGCCGGGATTGTATCAGCTTGGGAGGGGTGCCCGCTCAGGCAGCCTGCACGGCGGCCAGCGATTTCGGCATATTGACGGTAAAGGTACTGCCCTGCCCCGGCGCCGACTCGATGGTCAACGTGGCGCTGTGCCGCAGCAGCACGTGCTTGACGATGGCCAGGCCAAGGCCGGTGCCCTGGGTTTCGCGCGAGCGGCTCTTGTCGACGCGGTAGAAGCGCTCCGTCAGGCGGGAGATGTGTTCCGGGTTGATGCCGATGCCCGTGTCGCGCACGACGAAGCGCACGCCCGTGGGCGTGTCTTCCCACCGCAGCATCACCTTGCCGCCGGCCGGCGTGTAGCGCACGGCGTTCGCGGCCAGGTTGCCGAAGGCGCTGTAGAGTTCATCGGAGCTGCCCATCACGTCGCCGCCCTGCACTTCCAGCGTGATGTCGTGCTTGCCCACGGACAAGGCCTGGGCGTCACGCTGGACCCGGTTCAGCAAGGTATGGATGTCGACCCGTTCCGAACGCATCGGGTGGTCCAGCGATTCCAGCCGCGACAAGGTCAGCATGTCCTCGATCAGGTGCTGCATGCGGTGGCCCTGCTCCATCATCAGGTTCAGGTGGGCCTGGCGGGTTTCCCGGTCCAGGTGTTCGGACGCGGCGATCTCCAGGAAGCCGACGATGACGGTCAGCGGCGTGCGCAGCTCGTGCGAGGCATTGGCGACGAAGTCGCGCCGCATCATGTCGGTACGCTCGTTTTCCGTGATGTCGTGCGTGACGAGGATCTGGCGGCGGTTCTCGAAGGGGATGATGTGCACGATCAGCTTGCGGCCCCGGAACGACAGGGTCAGCGGCTGGTCGTAACGGCCCAGGATCAGGTAGTCCATGAAATCGGGGCTGCGCACCAGGTTGGTCACGCGCATGCCCTTGTCGCGGTCCTGGCGCAGGCCCAGGTGCTCCTCGGCGGCCGGGTTGCACCACTCCAGGAACAGCACGTCGTCCATGATGACGACGCCATCCGGCAGCAAGTGCATGGCCTGGCGAAAGCGCGCCAGCCATTCGGTCAGCTCTGCCTGGTTTTTCTCGTCGTCGCGGCGCATCCGGTACAACCGCGAGAACACGGGCGTCCACTCGCCCCAGCCGTCCGGCAGCTTCGCGCTTTGCGGATTGTCCAGCCAGCCGGACAGCTGGAACAGGTAGTGCAGCTGCACCAGCGCCATTCCCAGCACCAGCAGCAAGGCGACCCACAGCGCGGTGATCGCACCGGACCACCACCACAGCAGGCCCACGCCCGCGGCGGCAAAGGCCAGCCGCAGTGCCACCGGCACCCAGAACAGCAGTTTCGGGTTCATGCCGTGGCCTCAGGTTTTTTCGGACAGCATGTAGCCGACGCTGCGCACCGTCTTGATCAGGTGCTCCGCTTCCTTCAGGGCCTTGCGCAGCCGCAGCACGTGGACGTCGACGGTGCGCTCCTCGATGACGACGTGGTCGCCCCACACCTTGTCGAGCAGCTGGCTGCGCGAGAACACCCGTTCCGGATGGGCCAGGAAGAACTTCAGCAGCTTGTACTCGGCGTGGCCGATGTCGATCTTGTTCTCGCCCATCGTTACCGTGCAGCTGATCGGGTCGAGCGTGACGGGGCCGGCGCGCATGGCCGAATCGGCGTGCTCGGGGCTCTTGCGACGCAGCAGTGCGCGCGAACGGGCCAGCAGCTCGCGCGGCGAAAACGGCTTCGTGATGTAGTCGTCGGCGCCGCTGTTCAGGCCCGCCAGCTTGTCTTCTTCCATGCTTTTCGCCGTCAGCATGATGACGGGGATATCGGCGAAGTGCCGGTCGCCGCGGATGCGGGCCAACAGGCGCAGGCCGCTCTGGTCGGGCAGCATCCAGTCCAGCAGCATCAGCTGCGGCTTGCGTTCGTGGATGAAGTCCCAGGCCTCGGCCGTGCTTTGCACGGAACAGCAGTTCCAGCCCGCCTCGCGCAGCGAGAACGTCACCAGCTCGACAATCGCGGGCTCGTCTTCAACAATCAGTACGGTCGTTTTGTCGGATGCCATGCTCGTTTCAGTCTTCCTTCGTTTCCGTTGCCGCGCCCGTGGCCGTCAGGGCCGATTTGCTGTGGCGGATATCGCGCCCTTCGACCACGTAGATCACGTATTCGGCGATGTTCTTCGCATGGTCGCCGATGCGTTCGATCGCCTTGGCCACCCACATGGTGTCCAGCGCAGCTGAAATTGTACGCGGATCCTCCATCATGAAGGTAATCAGGTTGCGCATGATGGAACGGAACTCGTGGTCGATCACGGCATCCTGGGCGATCAGCTGCAAGGCCTGGTTATGGTCGTTGCGGGCGAAGGCGTCCAGCGCGTCGTGCAGCATGTCGCTGGTGGCCGTGGCGATGGTGCGCACCATTTCATAATGGTTGACGGTGACGGCGCCGCGCGAATGCAGGCTCTTGGCCGTGCGGGCGATTTTCGTCGCTTCGTCGCCGATGCGTTCCAGGTCCGTGATGACCTTGATCGTCGCCATGATGGTACGCAGGTCGTTGGCGGCCGGCTGGCGGCGCACGATCAGGTGGCTGCACTGGTCGTCCAGCTGCACTTCCAGCTGGTTGACGGCGTCGTCCTCGCGCATGACGCGCTCGGCCCGTTCGATATTACCGATGCGGAAGCACGTCATCGCATCGAGGAACTGCGTTTCGACCATGCCGCCCATCAGGAGCACCTTCGAGCGGATCGCTTCCAGGTCGTGGTCGTATTGCTTGGATGAATGTTCGCCCATCATGGCTGCTCTCCCGTTATTCTTCTTGATCAGCCGAAGCGGCCGGTGATGTAGTCCTGGGTTTCCTTGCGGGCCGGATTCATGAAGATCTGATCCGTCACGCCGAATTCCACCAGTTCGCCCAGGTACATATAGGCCGTATAGTCCGAGCAGCGCGCCGCCTGCTGCATATTGTGGGTGACGATGGCGATCGTGTAGTCCTGCTTCAGCTCGCTGATCAGTTCTTCCACCTTCGACGTCGAGATCGGGTCCAGCGCCGAGGTCGGCTCGTCCAGCAGCAGCACGTCCGGTTTCACGGCGACGCCGCGGGCGATGCACAGGCGCTGCTGCTGGCCGCCCGACAGCGACAGGCCGGACTTGCCCAGCTTGTCCTTCACTTCCGTCCACAGGGCGGCCTTCTTCAATGCCCACTCGACGCGCTCGTCCATCTCGCCCTTCGACAGGTCTTCGTACAGGCGCACGCCGAAGGCGATATTGTCGTAGATCGACATCGGGAACGGCGTCGGCTTCTGGAACACCATGCCCACCTTGGCGCGCAGCATGTTGACGTCCTGGTCGGCGTCGAGGATGTTGCGGCCCCGGTAGGCGATGGTGCCTTCGGCGCGCTGGCCCGGGTACAGGTCGTACATGCGGTTCAGGGTACGCAGCAGCGTCGACTTGCCGCAGCCGGACGGGCCGATGAAGGCCGTCACCTGCTTCTCATGGATGTCCAGGTTGACGTTGGTCAGGCTGCGCGTCTTGCCGTAGAAGAAATTCAGGCCCTTGATCTCGATGATCTTGCTCTGCTGGCGGGCCACCGGGGCTGCCGCCTGGGCATTCATGGTCACGTTCGTGGTCATAGTGTGTCTATCTAAAGGTGTATCGAGATCAGTTGGGGATCTTCTGGTTGAACAGGGTGCGCGAGATGATGTTCAGCGCCAGCACGGAGAACGTCACCAGCAGCGCGCCGCCCCAGGCCAGCTCGCGCCAGTTGTCGTAAGGGCTCATGGCGAACTGGTAGATCACGTACGGCAGGTTGGCCATCGGCTTGTTCATGTCGGCGCTGAAGAACTGGTTGTTCAGTGCCGTGAACAGCAGGGGCGCCGTCTCGCCGGACACGCGGGCCACGGCCAGCAGGACGCCCGTGACGACGCCGGCCTTGACGGCGCGCAGGCGCACCATCATCGCCACCTTCCAGCGCGGCGCGCCCAGCGCGAACGCCGCTTCCAGCAGGCTGTTGGGCACCAGGCGCAGCATGTTGTCGGTAGTGCGCACCACCACGGGCACGGCGATCAGCGACAGCGCCAGCGAACCGGCATAGCCGGAGAAGTGGTTCACGTTGGCGACGTAGATCGTGTAGACGAACAGGCCGATGACGATGGACGGCGCCGACAGCATGATGTCGGTGACGAAGCGCGTCACCTGCGCCAGCTTGTTTTCCTCGCCGTATTCGGCCAGGTAGATGCCGGCCAGGATGCCGATCGGCGTCGACACCAGGGTCGACAGGCCGACCATCATCAGGCTGCCGACGATGGCATTCATCAGGCCGCCGCCTTCGCTGCCGGGCGCCGGCGTCGTGGCCGTGAACAGGCTCGGGGTCAGGGCCTGCACGCCGTTGATGACGAGGGTGGCCAGGATCCACAGCAGCACCGCCAGGCCCAGCGACATGGCGGCCACGGACAGGGCGATGCCGACGCGGTGCTGCAGCAGGCGCTTGCGGTAGACCTTGTTGACGACAGGGGCGGCATTCATGGTGGAGGTCTTCATTATTTGACGCCTTCCTTGCGCGACATGCCGGCCAGCATCAGCTTGGCGGCGGACAGCACGATAAAGGTGATGACGAACAGGATCAGGGCCAGCGAATACAGCGAGGACACGTGCAGCGGCGACGCGGCCTCGGCGAACTCGTTGGCCAGGGTGGAGGCGATGCTGTTGCCGGGGGCGAACAGCGACGCGGACAGCTTGTTGGCGTTGCCGATGACGAAAGTGACGGCCATCGTCTCGCCCAGCGCGCGGCCCAGGCCCAGCATGACGCCGCCGACGACGCCGGTCTTGGTGTATGGCAGCACGATCTTGCGCACCACTTCCCAGCGCGTGCAACCCAGGCCGTACGCGGATTCCTTCAGCACGGCCGGCACGATCTCGAACACGTCGCGCATCACGGAGGAAATGAAGGGGATGATCATCACGGCCAGGATCAGGCCGGCCGTCAGGATGCCGATGCCCATCGTCGGGCCGCGGAACAGCTCGCCGATAATGGGCAGCAGGCCGATGGTCGATTTCAGGAAGGGTTGCACGTGGTCGGCGAACAGGGGCGCGAACACGAACAGGCCCCACATGCCGTAGATAATCGACGGCACGCCGGCCAGTAGCTCGACGGCCGTGCCCAGCGGGCGGCGCAGCCAGGCCGGGCAGATTTCGGTCAGGAACAGGGCAATGCCGAAGCTGACGGGGAAGGCGATCAACAGCGCGATGCCGGCCGTCGACAAGGTGCCGACGATGGCGATCAGCGCGCCGTACTGGTCGTTGATGGGGTCCCATTCGACGCGGGTGATGAAGCCGGGGCCGAATTCCTTCAGTGCCGGCACGGCGCCGATCACCAGCGAAATGATGATGCCGATCAAAACGAACAGCACCGACAGCGCGAACAGCATCGTCACCTTGTGAAAGACGAAATCCTGCAGGCGCTGCCGGCGCATGACCGACAACATGGCCGCATGGGAGACGGTGGAAGCCGCCTGCGGCGCCGTCGCGGGGACGGTGGAAAGTTCTGCACTCATGGACATTTTTTTATCGGTTTAATGGGCTAGCGGTGACTCTCGATGGGCTCGCAGGGCACTGCCCCCGAGAGTCACAGCTAGCCCCCTCGGGGAGCGAGGGGGAGGAGCTAAGGCTTAATACAGCGCCTTGCCGGAAGCGTCCTTCAGGTTGGCCTTCCAGGCCGCCTGCACCTGCTTGACGACCGTGTCGGGCAGCGGCACGTAGTCCAGGTCGACCGCAGCCTTGTCGCCGTTGGCGAAGGCCCAGTCGAAGAACTTGACGACTTCCTTGCCCTTGGCGGCGTCGGCCTGCTGCTTGTACATCAGGATGAACGACACGCCCGTGATCGGCCACGAAGCCTTGCCGGCCTGGTCGGTCAGCACGACGCCGAAGCCCGGGGTCTTGGTCCACTCGGCGTTGGCGGCAGCGGCCTTGAAGTTCTCGTCGTCCGGCTGCAGGAACACGCCGTCCTTGTTCTTCAGCTGGGTGTGCGACATCTTGTTCTTCTTCGCGTAGGCCCACTCGACATAGCCGATCGCGCCCTTGATGCGCTGCACGTTGGCGGCGACGCCTTCGTTGCCCTTGCCGCCCACGCCGGTCGGCCACTTGACGGCGCTGTTGGCGCCGACGGTCTTCTGGAATTCAGGATTGGTCTTGGACAGGAAGTCCGTGAACAGGAAGGACGTGCCCGAGGAATCGGCGCGGTGCACGACGGTGATCTCGTCGGCCGGCAGCTTGACGCCAGGGTTCAGCGCGGCGATGGCCGGGTCGTTCCATTTGGTGATCTTGCCCAGGTAGATATTGCCCACCACGTCGCCCGTCAGTTTCAGCTGGCCCGGCGCGATGCCGTCCAGGTTGACCACGGTCACGACACCGCCCATGATGGCCGGGAACTGCATCAGGCCCGACTGCTCCAGGTCGTCCGCCTTCAGCGGCATGTCCGACGCGCCGAAATCGACGGTCTTGGCCTTGATCTGCTTGATGCCGGCGCCGGAGCCGACCGAAGCGTAGTTCAGGCCGTTGCCGGTGGCGGCCTTGTACGACTCGGCCCACTTGGCGTAGATCGGGTAAGGGAAGGTAGCGCCTGCGCCGGTCATGTCCGCTGCGACGGCGCTGGTGAAGGCCACTGCCGCGGACGCGCCTACGATGAGGGAGGCCATCAACTGTTTCATACGCATATCAAAATTCCTCTGGGGTTTGGGTTTGAGTGATGCGGAGTTTAATGACGCAATGTGACAGCTTTATGACATGGGTGGCGCCTTTTGAAATATTTGGTCGTTTTACTATGGACCCGTTCCAAATCAATCACTTGGCACCTTATTGATGAGCGGGAAAGCACGTAAAACCGTTGTCATATTGAGTAAGCTTTCAGTCATGAAGCTGTCATATTTCGCACTTACACTGTCATACAACGCGCGCCATACTCGCCCCGGCCTCATGTACCTTGCGGTGTGGCGTTAAAATTGTTGTATTCATGACTAGAAGAAATGATAAGCCCATGAAGCCAGAAACTCGTGCGGAGCTCGCCAGGCCGGCGATGTTCCTCGACCGTGAATTGTCCCAGCTGGCCTTCAACCGAAGAGTGCTGGCCCAGGCCGAGGACCCGACCATCCCCCTGCTGGAACGCCTGCGTTATCTGTGCATCGTCAGCAGCAACCTGGATGAATTCTTCGAAGTACGGGTGGCCAGCCTGCTGGCGGCGGCCAGTGTCGACGGGGTGCTGTCGGAACACCCTTCCCTGACGGCCAACCTGAACCGGGTCAGCGCCGAATGCCATGCCCTCGTTACCCGGCAATACGAAATACTGAACACCGAAGTCCTGCCCCTGCTGCAGGATGCCGGCATCCAGATCGTCCGGCACAGCCAGCGCAACGACGCCCAGCGGGCATGGGTCAAGGAATATTTTGAACGGGAAGTACGGCCCCTGCTGACCCCGATCGGGCTCGACCCCGCCCACCCCTTCCCTCAGGTCGTCAACAAAAGCCTCAACTTCATCGTCGCGCTGTCGGGCAAGGACGCCTTCGGCCGTGGCACCGCGATCGCGATCATCAAGGCCCCCCGCGTCCTGCCCCGCATCATCCCCCTGCCGCCGGAACTGTCGGACCAGCCCGGCATGTCGTTCTGCCTGCTCTCCTCCGTCATCCACGCCCATATCGCCGACCTGTTCGCCGGCCGCGAAGTGATGGCCTATTCGCAGTTCCGCGTCACGCGCGACTCCGACCTGTGGGTGGACGAAGATGAAGTGAAGAACCTGCGCCAGGCCCTGAAGGGCGAGCTGCTGGGCCGCCAGTTCGGCCGCTCGGTGCGCCTGGAAGTGGCGAAGAACTGCCCGCCCGAGTTGTCCCAGTTCCTGCTCGACCAGTTCGGCCTGGACAAGACGCGCCTGTACCAGGTGGACGGCCCCGTCAACCTGGTGCGCCTGAACGAGATCGCCGAGCACTCGAAGAACCCGGCCCTGCGCTTCGCCCCCTTCATTCCGGGGGTACAGAACAAGAGCGTCAACAACGACATCTTCGCCACCCTGCGCCGGCACGACATGCTGCTGCACCACCCGTTCCAGTCCTTCCAGACGGTCATCGATTTCGTGCGCAGCGCCGCCAACGACCCTTGCGTGGTTGCCATCAAGCAGACGGTCTACCGCACCGGCATGAACTCGGACCTGATGGAAGCGCTGATCCTGGCCGCGCGCCTGGGCAAGGAAGTCACCGTCGTGGTGGAACTGCTGGCCCGCTTCGACGAGGAAGCCAATATCAACTGGGCGGACAAGCTGGAGCAGGCCGGCGCCCAGGTCGTGTATGGCGTGGTGGGCCTGAAGACGCACGCGAAGATCGCACTGGTGATCCGCCGCGAAGGCAGCAGCGGCAATTCCGCGCTGCGCTACTACGCCCACCTGGGCACGGGCAACTACCACCCCACCACCACCAAGTTCTACACGGACTTCGGCCTGTTGACGTCGAACCCGGAGCTGGGCCGCGACGTCAACGAGGTCTTCATGCACCTGACCAGCCTGGCCAAGCCGCACAAGCTGCACCATATCTGGCTGGCGCCGTTCGCGCTGCAGGAGCAGATCATCAAGGCCATCCGCAACGAGGCCAAGATCGCCAAGAGCGGCAAGCCGGCCCGCATCATCGTCAAGGTCAACGCGCTGGTGGATGAATCGGTGATCCGCGCGCTGTACTCGGCCTCGCAGGACGGCGTGCGCATCGACCTGATCGTGCGCGGCGCCTGCACCCTGCGCCCCGGCGTGCCGGGCCTGTCGGAAAACATCCGCGTGCGCTCGATCATCGGCCGCTTCCTGGAGCACAGCCGCATCTACTACTTCCGCAACGACCTGGCGCACGACATCTACCTGGGTAGCGCCGACTGGATGAACCGCAACCTGTTCCGCCGCATCGAGGTGGCCTTCCCCATCCTGGACCGGGCACTGAAGCGCCGCGTGATGGCCGAGGGCCTGAATCCGTATCTGAAGGATAATGTGAACGCCTGGGAGCTGGAAGCGGACGGCCACTACCAGCGCCGCAAGCCCAGGGCCAAGCAGGCTCCGTTTAGCGCCCAGAAGCACCTGATGCACGCGCTGGGCACGGCCACCGACGAATCGCAGATGACCGTCACGGCTGGCAACGAGCGCAACGCCCCCAAGGAAGCACGCGAATAAGGAGAACGGATGGACCTGATACTGTGGCGACACGCCGAGGCCGAGCCCGGTGACGTGGGCCTGCCGGACCTGGAACGGGCCCTGACGTCGAAAGGCGTCAAGCAGGCCAAGCGCATGGGCCAGTGGCTGGACTCGCAGCTGCCGGAAAACTGCCGCATCCTGGCAAGCCCCGCTGTGCGCACCGTTCAGACGGCCGAAGGCCTGGGCCGCAAGTACAAGACCCACGCGGAACTGGTGCCGGGCGCGGAACCGGAAGCGGTGCTGCAGGCGGCCAACTGGCCGGCCGGCAAGGAGACCGTCGTCATCGTCGGCCACCAGCCCACCCTGGGCCAGGTCGCCGCCCTGCTGCTGACGGGTGAAGTGCAGGACTGGGAAATGAAGAAGGCGGCCGCCTGGTGGTTCGTCCAGCGCGACCCGGACGAGCCGGTGGTGCTGAAGGCCGTGATGTCGGCCGACCTGGTGGTGAAGTAAGCAGGCAAGGCCGCGCCGGGGGCAGCCCGACAATTGTGAAATCGACGTCCTGGAAGCGTGAAAAATTGTGTCATCGCACCTTGTATTCAACTGCGCGTCTGCTACAGTTTAAGCGTATCAACCAAGGGAGCGAGCTTCCGCAAGGGGGCTCGATACATCATGCCTACTCTGCTGACGATCGGCATTGCCATAGCCACCGTGGCGCTGATCGCGTTTGAAATTGTTTCGGAAAGCCGTGGCTCGCACCACAAACTGACCGATCGCTACCACGAAGACGATCAGTAACGCTGGACCCTCCAGGCGAGGCTCCGCAGCAGCCCGTGCCGACCGCACGGTATGCCGCCGGAGCCTTTAATTTTGGCGGCGTCACGCAGTGCCGTGCGCACGACGATCGAACGTATTTTCTCGTCCGCGCTGCCACCCATGTGTTTCGGAATGCGGGCCAGGCGGCCATGAGCCCTGACATACGCGTACCTCGCCCTAGTCGAAGAAGCGCATGCCTTCGTAGGGCTTGGCGCGGCACTGCGCCAGCCGGCTTGCGAGGCTGCCGACGTGGACCTCGAGCTTGTGCCCGTCGGGGTCCAGAAAGTATACGGAATCCCCTTCGCTCCGATTGTCGCGCCATTCGACGACACCGTGGTCGAGAAGCCGCCGTGCAAAAGTGTTGAAATTGTCCTGCGAAAGACTGAATGCGTAATGCGTATAGTCGGGCGATGGCATCGAACCTCGGCCGGGGTCCAGCGACAGGCACAGCCACAGCTCCCCCAGCGACAGATAAGCCCCTGAGCGCCAGGTGGCGTGCAAGCGAAAGCCCAGTACGGTGGTGTAGAAGGCCACGCTGCGGTCCAGTTCCCGCACCGCCAGCGTCAAATGATTCAAGCCATCCAGCATTTTTGCCCCGTTATTTCACGCCACCACTCACTGTAAGAGGTGCTTGGTTTTATTGCAAGTATCGCCAACGGCGGGCCGGTCGGCGTTACTTTCACGGCGTATGGTGCGCCGCACCATTTGAATGCCCGCTACCATGGCGTGCGGCTGTCCGGCCAGCACCAATCATGGAGGTTAGCTTGCATATCGTAAAAACCAATTCACCGAAGACCGTCAGCCTGGGCTTGCAGGGTGCCGGTACCTATGGCGCGTTCACTTGGGGCGTACTGGACCGGCTGCTGGACGAAGACGTGCTGATCGACAGCATCGGCGGCAGCAGCTCGGGTGCCGTCAATGCCGTCGTGCTGGCCGATGGCTATGCGCTGGGCGGCGGGCGCCAGGGTGCCCAGGCGGCGTTGAAGAAATTCTGGACGACCTTGGGCCAGATGGCCACGTTCAGCCCGTTGCAACGCACCTGGATGGACCGGGTTGCCGGCCGCTGGACGATGGAACACTCGCCCTTCTACCACATGCTGGAAATGGCCGGTGTCGTCATGGGGCCGGCGCGGCAGACCCTGCTGAGCCAGAACCCGCTGCGCAATTTCTTGTCCAGCACGGTCGATTTCGAGCGTGTACGGGCCTGCCGGGAAATCGAGCTGTTCGTCGCTGCCACGAATATCCGCACGGGTACGGGCAAGCTGTTCACCCGCGACGAACTCGACCCGCAGCGGGTGCTGGCCTCGGCCTGCCTGCCCACGGTGTTCGCGGCCACCGAGGTCGATGGCGAGTTCTACTGGGACGGCAGCTACGTGGCGAACCCGCCGCTGGCGCCCCTGGTGAAACGGGCCGCGCGCGACCTGCTGGTGGTGCAGAACAATCCCATTGCCCGCGCCCAGATGCCCCGCAGCCTGGCGGACACCAGCAACCGCGCCAACGAGATCGCCTTCAATATCAGTTTCGTGCGGGAGATCAGCGCGCTGACCCACGTGGGCGGCGTACCGGAAGAGCAACGGGGCGCGGAGATGCCGCTCGACCCCGTGCGGCTGCACATGATCAGCGGTACGGACGAGATCGGCACTTACAGCATGTCCAGCAAGTTCAATGCGGAACTGGTGTTCCTGCAACACCTGCACGACCTGGGCACGAAGGCGGCCGACGACTGGATACGCCACAACTGGTCGCAGGTGGGCATACGCTCCACCTTCGACGGACAGACGGTGTTCTTCCCGGATGTGGCGCTGAAGTCGGGGACGTAAAACCCGTAAAACTTACCCCAGCAAATCGAGCAAGCTGCCCGTCCCGCCGGACTGCTCCTGCATCGTGTACAGCTGGGCCAGCGCACGGGCCTGCACGGTCAGCGACTTGCTGAGCTGCTCCTTGCGGTCGGCCAGCACGTCCAGTTCGCGGGTGACCTGCTTGCGCGAGCGGGCAATGGCGCCACCGTCGCCGGACAGCGCGTCGATCTTCTTGTCCAGCTTGTCCGCGATGCCCCGCCCTTCGTTGGTGAACAGTTTCGACACAGCGGACGGATCGGCGGCGATGGCCGCGTTCAGCTTCTTCTCGTCCACCACCAGCTGGCCCTTGGCATCCTGCGTGACGCCGGCGTCGGCCAGCGCGTTGGCGCCGCTGCCGCCCATTTTCACCAGCTGTTCCAGCCCGTTGCTGACCTGCGTCAGCGTGGCGTCGCCCTTCAGCGCGCCCGCCTGCAAGGTGGCCAGCCGCGTCGTCAGTTCGTTATAGCCCTTGACGAAGGCCGCCACGTTCTTGCCGATCTGGCTGCTGTCCTGGCTGACGGTGACGTCCGTCGCGCCCGTTCCCGTCAAGGTCAGGCTGGTGCCGGCGATGGCGCCGGCCGCGATGGTGTTGCTGGCGCTGGCCACTTCCTTGCCGTTCACCGTCAGCAGCGCGTCCTGCGCCGCCTGGGCCTGCTTCATGCCCGTGCTTTCCGGCGCGGCCGGGTCGAAGCCGACCGCCGCCTTCAACGACGCATCGCCCGTCACGCCGATGCGGATGGATTGCGCGGCGCCGTCCTTGCCCTTTACTTGCAGCGAGTAACCGCCTTCGCCCTTGACGACGGCCGCGTCCACACCGGCGCCCTTCAAGGCCTTGGCGATGCCGTCCAGGGTGTTGTTGCTGGCGTCGATGGTGATGGTTTTCGCCGCGCCGCCCGCCTTGAAGCCGTCGGCCGTCATGCTGCCGATCTCGATCTTCACGGTGGCCGGGCCGCCGCTGCCGATTTTCGCGTCGGCCAGCGGCTGCGTGGCGCTGTTCAAAATCTGGTTCTGGGCCAGCTGGCGCACGTCGACCTTGTACGTGCCGGCCTGCGCCCCCGTGCCGGTGGCGGCCGCCAGCACGCCCTTGGTCGACGAGGTGGCGGACGTGGCCAGGCCAGTGCCGGAAATGCCCTCGGCCAGGCTGCCGAAGGCGGCCAGCGCGCTTTGCAGCTGGCCCAGGCCGGAAAGACGGGTCTGGTCCGATGCCACGTTGGCATTGAGCTTGTCGATATTGCCCTTCTGCCCCTGCAGCGCCTGTTGCACTCTTGCCGCCACGGCCGGCGAAAGGGTCGTGCCGGTGCTGGGGGCCGTGCTGCCATAGCCGTAGGCGCCGGCCGTCGACGTGCCGTACAGGGAAGAAAGCAGGTTGCCGGTATTACTGTTCATCGCGTGGACCTCCATTAACGGACCGCACCATCATCCCACGGCAGCGCCGGGATCGAAACATGGAACAGACCGGGTATCACCCGTCACTGGTTACGAACGGTTAGCCGGAAACTTGATGGTCAGGTCCGGATATATTTTGTAATGGCCGCGTTCACTTCCGGCGCCAAGGTGCCGAAGGCGAAGCCCACCTTGAATTCGTTGCCGCTGAAGATGCAGTGGACCACCTTGACCCGGCAGGTCAGCAGTTGCGGCTTGCCGTCCACCAGCAGCTCGAACACCACCTGCCCGCCCTGCCCTACTTCCACTTTCTTTTCCGTCGTGATGGCCATGCCGCCCTGGCCCAGGTCGAAGGTGCGGGCCAGCGCCGGCGCCGCCCCATCGATGACCAACATCGCTTTCGTGCGCAGGATCTTGCGCACGCCCTGCCTTTGATCGATACCCACTACAAGAACTCCAATTCTCTTTTGATAATGTGTGCTGGCAGCGGCTTATTGCAGCTCGCGCAGCCGGTTGAAGGCGTCGTCGATGCGGTCGACCGGGATGATCGTCATGCCTTCGATGGCCTGCTTGGGTGCGTTCGCCTTCGGGATCATGGCGATCGAGAAGCCCAGCTTGGCCGCTTCGCGCAGGCGCTCCTGGCCCCGTGGCGCGGGGCGGATCTCGCCGGCCAGGCCCACTTCGCCGAACACGACGAAGCCGCGCGGCAGCGGCTTGTTGCGCATCGACGAGTTAATCGCCAGCAGCACGGCCAGGTCGGCCGCCGGTTCCGTGATCTTGACGCCGCCGACGGCGTTGATGAAGACGTCCTGGTCGAAGGCGGCAATGCCGGCATGGCGGTGCAGCACGGCCAGCAGCATGGCCAGCCGGTTCTGCTCCAGGCCGACGGACAGGCGCCGCGCATTGGGCAGGTGGCTGGCATCGACCAGCGCCTGGATTTCCACCAGCAGCGGACGCGTGCCCTCCTGCGTCACCATCACGCAGGAACCGGGTACCTGGTTGTCATGCTGGGACAGGAACAGCGCGGAAGGATTCGACACGCCCTTCAGGCCTTTTTCGGTCATGGCGAATACGCCCAGCTCGTTGACGGCGCCGAAGCGGTTCTTGATCGCCCGCACCAGCCGGAAGCTGGAATGGCTGTCGCCCTCGAAGTACAGCACCGTGTCGACGATGTGTTCCAGCACGCGGGGGCCGGCCAGCGCGCCCTCCTTCGTCACGTGGCCGACCAGGATGATCGTCACGCCGGTCTGCTTGGCCACGCGCGTCAGTTGCGCCGCGCATTCGCGCACCTGGGCGACCGACCCGGGAGCGGACGTCAGCGCGTCGCTGTACAGGGTCTGGATCGAGTCGATCACGGCCACCTGCGGTTTCAGGTCGGCCAGCGTGCCGAGGATTTTCTCCAGCTGGATTTCGGCCTGCAGCTTGAAATCCTTGGCGTCGATGGCCAGGCGCTTGGCGCGCAGCGCGATCTGGGCGCCGGACTCCTCGCCGGACACATACAGCACGCTTTTCAGGCGCGACATCTCGGCCAGCGCCTGCAGCAGCAAGGTCGACTTGCCGATGCCGGGGTCGCCGCCGATCAGCACGACGCCGCCCGCCACCAGGCCGCCGCCCAGCACGCGGTCGAATTCCTCGATGCCCGTGCCGAAGCGGGGCACGTCGAGCGCCTCGATCTCGTGCAGCGACAATACCGGCGCCGTCTGCGCCAGCGCCTGGTGCGCGCCCTGCGACAGGCGGTTCACGCCGGCGCTTTCGACGACGGTTTCCACCATCGTGTTCCACTGGCGGCAGGACGGGCACTGGCCCGTCCACTTGGTGCTGGTGCCGCCGCATTCGCTGCACGTGTAGTTCGTTTTTGCTTTCGCCATGGTGCTGCCTATATATATGAATGAAGCATTGAAGCGATGAAGCGAAAATCGGTCAGCCGGCGTCGGCCAGCAGCCGCACGCGCGGCGCCACCGCGCACATCAATTCATAGCCGATGGTGCCGGCCGCCGTGGCCACCTCGTCCACCGGCAGGCCCTGGCCCCACAGTACCACCCTGCTGCCGATGCCGGCTTGCGGCACGGGCGTCAGGTCCACCATCAGCATATCCATCGACACGCGCCCGACGGTGCGGGTGCGCACGCCGTCGACCAGCACGGGCGTGCCGGTAGGCGCGTGGCGGGGGTAGCCGTCCGCATAGCCGCAGGCCACCACGCCGATGCGCATCGCGCCCTCGGCCTCGAAGCGGCTGCCGTAGCCGACGAATTCGCCGGCGCCGATGTCCTGCACGCCGATCAGCCGGCTCTCCAGGGTCATCGCCGGCAGCAGGCCGTATTCCTGCGCCGTGGCGCCGCCCGGCGTGCCGCCGTACAGCATGATGCCGGGTCGGATCCATTGGCTGGCCAGCGCGTCGGCCAGCTTCGGCATCTGGAACACGCCGGCCGAATTGGCCAGGCTGCGCGGCCCCGGCAGGCCGGCGGCGCCCTGCTCGAAACGGCGCAGCTGCTCGGCGATCGGCAGGCAGGGGTGGTGCGATTCGTCCGCATTGGCGAAGTGCGTCATCAGGGTGATGTCGCCGACATGGGGAATGGCGCGCAGGCGCTGCCACGCATCGTGGAACTGGTCGGGGCGGAAGCCCAGCCGGTTCATCCCCGTATTCATCTTCAGGTGCACGTCGAAGGGGCGGTCCGGACGCGCCGCCGCCAGTTGGGCGATCTGCTCGAAGCAGTGCACGGCGCCGCCGATACGGTACCGGGCCATCGTGTCCAGGTCTGCCGCGTCGAACCAGCCTTCCAGCAGCAGCACGGGCCCAAGCCAGCCCAGCTCGCGCAGGCGCACGGCGTAGTCCACTTCCACCAGCGCCATGCCGTCGGCGGCGGCAAAGCCCCGCAGCGCCTGTTCCAGGCCGTGGCCGTAGGCATTGGCCTTGACGACGGCCCAGGCCCGGGTGCCGGGCGCGTTGGCGCGGGCGCGGGCCAGGTTGTGCTGCATCGCGGCGATATGGATGGTGGCGGCAATAGGTCTTGGCATGACGATTCCGGCGAAATTGGAAGGCGAGATTGTACCGCAGCGCACCACCGCCGACAGGGCGGGAGTGCGCCGCGGGCGGGCCTGACGCGATACCGAAGAGCGTCCCTAAACGCGGCCCCATTTCTTTGGAAAGGCATCCTTTCATGGTATAAAGCAAGCCGATATCAGTTTTCAGGCACTCAGAATGAATCGTGGTTTTTATACATGCATGGCAGCGCAGTTCTTTTCGTCGCTGGCCGATACGGCGTTGCTGTACGTCGCGATCGATCTGCTGACAAAGATGCACTCGCCGGCATGGATCACGCCACTGCTGAAATTCCTGTTCGTGCTGTTTTACGTCCTGTTGGCCGCATTTGTAGGCGCGTTCGCCGATTCGCTGCCCAAGGGCCGCGTCATGTTCATCGCCAACCTGATCAAGATCGGCGGCTGCGCATTGCTGTTCTACGAGCTTCACCCGCTGGTCTCGTATGCCATCGTCGGCATCGGCGCGGCCGTCTATTCGCCCGCCAAATACGGCATCCTGACCGAACTGCTGCCGCCGGATAAGCTGGTCGTGGCCAATGCGTGGATCGAGGGCCTGACCATCAGCTCCATCATCCTCGGCACCGTCATGGGCGGTGCGCTGGTCAGCGACCGCATCGCCGCGATCATGCTGGGCTTCGACTTCCCCGCCATCGACACGGGCATCAATACCTCCGACGAAGCGGCGCTGTGCGTGGTGGCCGTGCTGTACGTCGCCGCCGCCCTGTTCAACCTGCGCATCCCGCTGACGGGCGCCGTCTACGCGCGCCAGGAACGCAATCCTGCCCGCCTGATCGAGGACTTCGCCAACTGCTGCGTGATCCTGTGGAAGGACAAGCTGGGCCAGATTTCGCTGGCCGTCACGACGCTGTTCTGGGGCATGGGCGCCACCTTGCAGTTCATCGTGTTGGAATGGGCCAAGCAGTACCTGCACATGACGTACGAGAAGGCGACCACGATGGTGGGTCTGGTGGGCATCGGCGTCACCATCGGCGCCGTCATGTCGGCGCGCATGATCACCCTGCGCAAGTCGCTGACGGTGATCCCGCTGGGCGTGGCGATGGGCTTCCTGGTGATGGGCATGGCGTTCGTCCACACCACGTGGATCGCCTACCCGATGCTGATCCTGATCGGCGTGCTGTCCGGGTTCTTCGTGGTGCCGATGAACGCCCTGCTGCAGCACCGGGGCCACGTCCTGATGAGCGCCGGCCACTCGATCGCCGTGCAGAACTTCAACGAGAACCTGTCGATCCTGACGATGCTGGCCGTGTACTCGCTGATGCTGCGCCTGCAACTGTCCCTATCCGTCATCATCGTGCTGTTCGGCCTGTTCCTGGCCGGGACCATGCTGTTCATCCAGCGCCTGCACGCGGCCAACCAGCGCGAACACGATTCGCTCGCGCTGATCGGCGAGCACAAACACTGATTCCCCGGCGCCTTACAGGCGCTTCTCGATGCGCCGCTGGGCCGCCAGCGCCGGCCACTCGTCGGGCACGACGAAGGCGCGCGACCGCTCCATCAGCCAGTCCCCTTCGCGCCGCACGGCCGCCACCATGACGGGGGCCCGATCCGTGTCGAACTTCCGGTGCAGCAGCGCCGCCAGCGCTTCGCGCGTCAACGGCGGCGGCGTGGGGGCCAGCGCGCCGCCCGCCCCCGGCTGTGCCGGCACCTGCAAGGGCGCCAGCCACTGCAGGCGCGGCATGACGATGAACGCTTCGCCGTCCGCCGCCGCCAGGTTCGACACCGTGTGCCAGTGCCCCCGGCAGTGGTGCGGGCCGATGCCAGGCAGGCGCGGCGCCGGCCCCGGCGGGTAGAACAGCCAGCCCTTGACGAGGGCCTGGGCTGCCACGACGGGGCGCTCCAGCACGGCCTGCGCGGCCGGGTGGCGCGACAGGGCCAGCTGCTGGCTGAAGATCTTGCGCATCTTGCGCCCCAGCGTATCGGCCAGGTTCGGGCCCACCAGCAGATCGAAATCCGAAGTGTCCTCGACACTGTCGAGCAGGTAGAACTTGGTGGCGAATTCCAGGTGACGCAGGCCTGCGCCGTCGGCCAGCAGGAAGTCGAACTCGCCGACGGTATCGTTGCGGGCGGCACGCACCTGCAGGCCGTGGGCCACCAGGTCGCCCCGCTGGGCGAAATAGAAGGCCATCAGCTTCTCGGCGTACAGGCCCAGGCGCGAATACGGGCGCTCGCCCAGCGCGGCTTCGAGCGGCGCCGGGTCGATCTCCAGCGCGGCCAGCCACGCAGCCGTGGCGGCATCGACGGGGCCCAGGGTAGCGACGTTGCCCTGCCAGTCCTGGCCGGCGGGATCGAGCAGGTCGGGCGATTCGAGCAGCCAGGCCAGCGCGCGCACGGCGGGCCGTGTCAGGTGTCCCCAGCGCCGCGCGAAGCCGGACTGGTAATGCTCGTCGAAGGCGATATCAGCGCCGGCCGGCATGGGCGGTGCGGGCCAGGCACAGGTCGGCCCAGGCCTTGCCTTTGTCCTCGGGCCGGCGCAGCAGGTCGGCCGGATGGAAGGTGGCGACCACCGGCAGTTCGCCGTGGCGCAGCACCTTGCCCCGCGCGGCCGCGCCCAGCAGGGCTTTCGCCGTGACGCCGCCCAGGGTCAGCGCCAGGCCGGCTTCGGTCAGCGCCAGCTCGCGCTGCAGGTAGGGCCGGCACGCGGCCAGCTCGCCGGCCGTCGGCGGCAGCTCGGCCCCGTCGGTGCCGGCGGCGCGGCATTTCACCAGGGTCGTCACGTAGGCGCCGGCCTGGGTCGACAGATCGACGGCCCGCAGCATATTGTCCAGCAACTGGCCCGGCTCGCCGCCGATGGCCTGGCCGCTGTCCTCGTCGGCGGCGACCGGGGCCAGCCCCAGCACCAGCCAGCGGGCCGTTTCGTCGCCCCGGCCCGGCACGGCGGCCACGCGCGTGCGGGCACGCTCGCAACGGGTGCAGCGGCGCACGGCGGCATGCAGTTCAAGCCAGTCCATCGCCGCGATTTCCTCGTCCGTCGCCGGCGCGCGCGCCGTCACGGGCCGGGCGGCGGCAGGCGGCGCGGCGGCTGGCACGGCGTCGAACCACGACGTATCCTCGGCAGGCGGCGGCGCGTCGCGCTGCACCGGCGTGACCTTCTTGGCCGGCTGCTTCAGCGCGGGGGCCGTCGACGGCGCCGGCGGCGCGTTGTCGAACCAGGCCGTCTCCGTGGACGGGGCCGGCGGTGCCGGTGCCGGTGCCGGTGGCGCCACTTGTACCGCTTCGTGCACGACTTCCTGCACGACCGCCTGCATCCTTTCCGGCTGCGCCACGAGTTGCGGCGCTTCGTCGGCGAGTTCCTCCACTGCCTCGGCCGCGCCGCGCGTGCGCAGCAGCCATTGCGGGCCGACGCCCATCGCGTCCAGGAATACGGTGCTGCGCTGCGACAGGTTCATAGCGCGATCCGCATGACGATGGCATCCTCGCGGCTGCCGTTGGCGGCCGGGTAATACCCCTTGCGCCGGCCGATTTCCGTAAAGCCGTAGCGGCGGTAGATGGCCAGCGCGCGCTCGTTGGACGGGCGCACTTCCAGCAGCATTGATTCCATGCCCAGCCCCCGTGCGCAGGCCACCGACTGGTTCAGCAGGAAGCGGCCCAGGCCCTTGCCCTGCCACGGCGCGGCCACGGCCACGTTCAGCAGGTGGGCCTCGTCGACCACGGCCAGCACGAGGAAATAACCGAGCAACTGGCGCGTCTGATCGCGCAGCACCCAGGCCTGGTAGCCGTTCTTCAGGGAGTCCGCGAAATTGGCGCGCGACCACGGGTGCGGGTAGACGCTGTGCTCCAGCGCCACCACTTCCTCCAGGTCCGCCGGCGTCATCGGCTCGTAGACGAGCCGGGCCAGGTCCCACTGGGGCGCGCGGCTCATGGCGCCGCTCCCGCAGCGGCAGCGGCCGCCGTGGCAGCGGCGGCCGCCTCGTTGATATCTGCCCGTTCGGCTTTCGTATACGCCACCTTGTTGCGCAGGTAAAGCGGCTGCGCTTCAGCGGCCGGCACGCCCTGCCCCGCCGCCAGCGCGGCCGCGCCCAGCCGGGCCACCTGCGCCGCGTGCGGCATCGCTCCGCCAGCGGCGCGGGCCGCCAGTTGCGGCGCAAAACCTTCGGGATAGGCCGTGAAGCCGTTGCCGCAGGCGACAACCTCGCCCTGGGCGGCCACGTCGCCCGGTGCCGACAATGCCGGCGGCAGCACGGCCACCGGCAGGTCGCCGTCGAAACGGTACTGGGCCCAATACACTTCGTTCATGCGCGCGTCGAGCACGGGCAGCACGGCGGCCACGTCGCCGCCCTGCTGCTCGCGGCAGGCCAGCGCCATCGCCGCCAAGGTCACCACGGGCACCAGCGGCTTGCCGGCACCGAAGCCCAGGCCCTGGGCGATGCCGCAGGCCGTGCGCACGCCCGTGAACGAGCCGGGACCGGCGCCGTAGGCGATGGCGTCGCAGTCGGCCAGCGCGATGCCAGCGTCGGCCAGCAGCTCCTGGATCATCGGCAGTACGGACTGGGAATGCGTGCGCACGCCGGACGATTCGCGGGACGTCACGCGCCCGTCGCGCAGCAGCGCGCAGGAGGCCATTTCGGAAGACGTTTCGATTGCAATAACGGTAAGCGGGGAAGAAGACATAAGGCGTATTTTACCCTGCGGCGCGGCGCCAGCCCAGCGGCGCGACGGTGGCCACGCGGACCGGCCCCCGCCTGGCGACCGGGCGCTGCGCCGATCGCTGTACAATATGGGCATCATGCACAGCACTACCCTACAAGCGGACAACCGCGCCGAAGTCGCCGCCGCGCTGGCACAGGATCGCCTGATCGTGGCCTGCCTGTGCGCGGCCTGGTGCGGCACCTGTTCCGGCTACCGCGCCGCGTTCGAGGAACTGGCCATGCGCCATCCGGAAAAATACTTCCTGTGGGTCGATATCGAGGACCACGCCGACCTGGTGGGCGACCTCGACGTCGAAAACTTCCCGACGCTGCTGATCCAGCGCCACGAAACGGTGGCTTTCTTCGGCACCATGCTGCCTGACCCGAACGTGGCCAACCGGCTGATCGGCACCATCGCCGCCACCGACGAAGCGGAGCTGGTGCGGCTGGCCGGCTCCACGGCGGAGCGGCGCGAATGGCAGGCGCAGTGCAACCTGCGGCGCCTGATGCATGCCTGAGGGCGTGGCCTCGTTCCGGCGCGCCACCCACGCCGACATCCCGGCGATGTCGCGCATCCGCCTGGCCGTCACTGAAAACGCCTTGTCCGATCCGGCCCGCGTCACGCAAGCCATGTACGAGGACTACCTGGAACGCCATGGGCGGGGCTGGGTGGCCGAGATCGACGGGGCGATTGCCGCCTTCAGCTATGCCGACAGCACGGACGCTTCGATCTGGGCGCTCTTCGTCGACCCGGCGCACGAAGGCCGGGGCCTGGCGAAACAGCTGCTGCGCCTGGCGACGAACTGGCTGTTTGACTCCGGCTTCAACCGCGTCCGGCTCAGCACCGGCGCCGGCACGCGGGCCGACCGCTTCTATGCGATGCAAGGCTGGCGCCCCGTGCCAGCCGACGGCGCCGACCGGCACTATATCCTCGACCTTGCCTCCCACGGCGACGGGTCAACCGGTTCATAAATTACACCGGGGGCCGTTGCATAGGCCGATCGCGCCGGCTAATTGACGTCCCCATTATCCGACCAGGCGTGACCCAGGGTTTTATATCATGGCATATGCCATTGCCTACCCACGCTGCCGCAGCGGGACACACCTCCGTATTCCGGAAATATTAACTTCAACCGGGAAACATTCACTACAAACATTGCAACATGGTGAAAACCTTTTCAGTTATTACGACGTGAAAACGGGCAAGTTTATTGTTTCGAACCTGTTCCACGTCCTGCGCATATTCGCGGCGTCGCTACAATAGAAATATCAATACGACCAGGCAAACCGGTAGTATTCAGCATTAAACATATTCTACGCGCGCACGGATACGGATAAACCATCGGCTTATCTCTATAAAGCGCACCATGTGCCAGGCTGTTCTGGTATCGGCAATCGGGAATATCCGGGCATGCGCTTGCACTGGCGCGTGTCCAGCCCGAATCAGTCGCCCGGGCCGCGCGAAAAGGCGACAGCGCCCCTCATGCATCACCGCACGTCGCCGCGATGGCCGGCAAGGTAACGCCCAGTCGGCAAAGGCGCCTACCCGCCCGGGCCACGCCTCGGCGCGCCATTGCTGCCACAGGCCGGCCTCCCCGGCGCCCACCCTCCGGCCGGTCCTTCCAACGCGCCGATTGCACGGCTAAGCACACCCCCAACCCTCGACGGCATGTCCTTCCGGCCGAGCATTAAACCATATTCGCGTCCGAATTTTATAAGGTTTTCAATGTCACCGGAAGAGAAATAGATAATCGCCACCATATTATCTCCGGCGGCACCATTTCAATACTTCGATTCACTTAGCTCATGCAACTGTCAGGTCTGACAGCAACCGATATATTGACTGCCAGGGCCGTTTCATGAAACGCAGCACTTATGCAACTTATTTATAATAAAATAACTGCTTGTTACATTTGGTGAGTTTTTAATTGGGAGCTTCATGTAATATCCGGCCCTGTTTTGGGAGGGCTTGGATCACGCACCGATAAAGCCTTTCATTTTCAGACATTCCATAAGGCATAGAATGGAAGAACTCTTGTCGACACTGAGCAATACTGAAATTGCCCGGATATTGCAGGGAATCCAGGCCCTGAAGGAAAGCGGAACGGCTGCCGCAGCGCGGCAGCCCGTGGCGGTAGTCGGGATCGGCTGCCGCTTTCCCGCCGGGATTGAAACGCCCGCGGCCCTGTGGGACGCGGTACAGGCCGGCCACTGTGCCGTGCGGGAGCTGCCGGCATCGCGCCGGCGCACGCCCGCCACGACGGACGCCGGGCCGTCGTCCTGCCCCGCCAAGGGCGGCTTCCTGGACGAAGTCGCGCGCTTCGATCCCTTGTTTTTCGGTATTTCACCGCGCGAAGCCAGCGAAATCGACCCCCAGCATCGCCTGTTGCTCGAAGTGGTGTGGGAGGCGATCGAAGACAGCAACATCCCCCTTCGCACGCTGCGCGGGCTGCGCACGGGCGTGTTCTGCGCGATCGGTTCCGACGACTACCTGCAGCTGACGGTCAATCCGCAACGGGCCGGCAAGCTCAACGAGTATTCGGGCCTGGGAACGAGCCGCAGTGTCGGGGTCGGGCGGATTTCCTATCTGCTGGGCTTTTCCGGACCGTCCGTGCACGTCGACACGACTTGCTCCTCGTCGCTGGTCGCCGTGCACCTGGCCGCGCAAAGCCTGCTTGCGGGCGAATGCGATATCGCCATCGTCGCCGGCGTCAACCTGGTGCTCTCGCCCTTGAATGGCTTGAGCCGCGCGGGCCTGTCGGCCCTGTCCCGCCAGGGCGCGTGCCGGGCCTTCGACGATGCCGCGGACGGCTTCGTCCAGGGCGAAGGCTGCGGCGCCGTCGTGCTGCGCCGGCTCGACGCGGCACTTGCGGCACAGGACAGGATCGCCGCCATCCTGCGCGGTTCCGGCATCGCGCACAATGCGGGCGGCAACGGCCTGACGGCGCCAAACGGCGCCGCCCAGGAGGCCCTGTTGCGCACGGTGCTGTCGCAGTCCGGACTGGATGCGGCCGATATCGGCTATATCGAGGCGCACGGCACGGGTACCAGGCTGGGCGATCCGATCGAGGCCGAAGCGATCGGCGCCGTCTACTGCGCCGGGCGAAGCGTCGACCAGCCCTTGTTCGTCGGTTCCTCGAAAGCCAACTTCGGCCACCTCGAAGCGGCGGCCGGCATCCTGTCGTTCATCAAGACCGTGCTGGCACTGCAACGCGCCGTCATTCCCCGCCAAATCCACTTCGAGCGACCCAACAGCCATATCCCCTGGGACCGGATGGCACTGCAGGTGAACGTCACGACCGACCGCGCGTGGCCAGGGCACTACGCGAAGCGCTACGCCGCCGTCAGTTCGTTCGGCATCAACGGCAGCAATGCCCACGCGCTGCTGGAACAAGGGCCGGACGTCGTCCCGTACGAGCCGGCGGACAGCCCGCAAGGCGAACAGGAAGCACGACTGCTGCCGCTGTCGGCCAAGGACGAGGCCAGCCTGCGGGCACAGGCGCGCCAGTACGCCGCGCTGCTGCGCACGGACACGGCGAGCCTGCGCGACATCTGCTATACGGCCGCCACGCGCCGCGAGCATTTCCGCTGGCGCCTGGCGGCCGTGGGCCAATCGCGCCGGCAACTGGCCGAGGCCCTCGACGCCATCGCCGATGGCGGCGGCGCCAGCAGGGACGTGGCGCTGGGACAGGTCAAGGGCCGAGCGCCCCGCCCCGTGTTCGTGTTCACGGGCCAGGGCGCGCAATACCCCGGCATGGGCGCCGAACTCTACGAACGCCACGCGGCATTTCGCGCGGCCATCGACCGCTGCGAGGCGCTGTACCTGGCCCGCCGCGGCACCAGCCTGAAGGCGCTGATGTGGCAAGGCGACGAGGCCGCGCTGGCGCGCACCGAGCACACCCAGCCCGCCCTGTTCGCGCTGGAGTACGCGCTGGCGCAGTTGTGGCGGTCCTGGGGCATCGAACCGGCCGCCGTGATCGGCCACAGCGTGGGCGAGTACGTGGCCGCGCACGTGGCCGGCGTGTTCTCGCTGGAGGATGCCTTCGGCCTGCTGCTGTTGCGCTCGGAACTGATGGGAGCCTTGCCCGCCGGCGGTGCCATGCTGGCGCTGCAAGGACCCGCGCCGCGCCTGGCGGCCTTGTGCGGCCAGCTGCCGGCCGGCCTCGAAGTGGCGGCCTTCAACAGCCCCGAGGCCCTCGTGGTGGCGGGACCGCAGGACGCCATCGAGGCGCTGGCGCGCCAGTGCGACGGCGACGGCATCGTGCCACGCCAGCTGCCCGTCTCGCATGCCTTCCACTCGGCGGCAATGGCGCCCGTGCTGACGGCGCTCACGGCCGGTGCCGCCAGCCTGCGCCTGCAGGCACCCGCACTGCCGCTGGTCTCCAATGTCAGCGGCGAACTGGCCGGCGCCGAACTGGCCCTGCCCGGCTACTGGGCCCAGCAGGTGCGCCAGCCGGTCCGCTTCGAGCAAGGCGTGCAGGCGCTGGCCAGGGCCGGCCACACCCTGTTCCTGGAACTGGGGCCGCGCCCCGTCCTGAGCCATTTCGTGCGGGCCGCCGGCAACCAGCTGACGCCTTTGCCCAGCCTGGCGCCCGGCAAGGCCCTGGCCACACTGGCCGGGACCCTGGCCGCCCTGCACGTGCGTGGCGCCGACATCGCCTGGCAGGACGTGCTGGCGCACGAACCGGCGCGCCCTACCCCGTTGCCTGCCTACCCATTCAACCGTGCCCACTACTGGGCGATCGATCTGGAAACGAATCACATGTCATTCAATACCACCCACAGCGAGCCTGCCGAGTCCCCCCGCAACGACGCGCGCAAGGCCGATATCGTCACGGCACTGGGCGCCATGTTCGCAGAGCTGCTGGGCCAGCCCGGCACTGCGCTCGACGACAGCATTCCCCTGATGCAGCTCGGCGCCGATTCGTTCGTGATGACCGCGGCGATCAAGCGCATCCACGATACCTGGCAGGTCAAGCTGTCGATGCGCGAGCTGTTCGAACGCTATCTCACCATCGGCAGCATTGCCGAGCGCCTGCTGGAAAGCCCGGCGCCCGCGCAAGCCGGCGTGGCGGCACCGCCGTCCCGGCCCGCCGTCCCGGCCAGTACGCCTGCCGCCATCCCGGCCAGCATCCCTGTCGCCGTAACGATGCCGCCCACAGACGCGGCCGTACTGCACCGGCTCAAGGCAATGTTTGCCGAGCTGCTCGGCCAGCCCGGCGCCGACCTCGACGAGGACGCGCCATTGATGCAACTGGGTGCCGATTCGTTCGTCATGACGGCGGCGATCAAGCGCATTGCCGATACGTGGGGCGTCAAGCTGTCGATGCGCGAGATGTTCGAGCAGTACCTGACCATCGCCAGCATCGCCGGGCGCCTCGGCAATGTGCCGGCGGGCCGTCCGGTCCCCGCCGCCCCCGAGCCCGCCCCTGCCACCGCTGCGCCGCTGGCCGCGCCCAGGTTCGTGACGCCCCCGGCGGCCCCGACGTCGCCGTCGTTCGCGGCACCGGCCGCGCCACGGGCCGGCTACACCCCACCGGCATTTTCCGCCGCCCCCGCCCCGGTGGCGCCGGCAGGACTGCCCGCCTGGCTGGCCGGATCGACGCTGGACGGGCGCCAGCAACGCTACCTGACGGACTTCGTCGTCCGCTACACGGCCAAGACGGCCGGCTCCAAGGCACTGGCCCAGGGCAGCCGCGCGGTGCTGTGCAATAACCGCCGTTCCTCGTCCGGCTTCCGCCTCGAAACGAAGGAACTTGCTTACCCCATAGTCGCCACCGAATCGGCCGGCGCACGCCTGCGTGACACGGACGGCAACGAGTATGTCGACCTGGCGATGGGCTTCGGCGCCACGCTGTTTGGCCACCGACCTGGGTTTGTCACGGAAGCGCTGACGGCCCAGTTGGCGAAGGGCTTCCAGATCGGACCGGAAAACGCGATGGCGCATGGCTGCGCGGAACTGATCAAGCAGGCCACGGGCGTCGAGCGGGTCCTGTTCTGCAACTCCGGCACCGAGGCGACGATGACGGCGCTGCGCATCGGCCGGGCCGCCACCCGTCGTCCGAAGGTGGTGCTGTTCCAGAACGCCTACCACGGGCACTCCGACGGCACCATGGTGGTATCCAATCCTGAAGCCCAGGAAGGCGGCGCCATGCCGATGGTGCTCGGTACGCCGCAATCGATGGTCGACGACGTCATCGTGCTGCCCTTCGCCGACATGGCGGCGATCGATCTGATCCGGCGGCACGCCCATGAAATCGGCGCCGTCATGGTCGAACCGGTGCAGAACCGGCGCCCGGACCTGCATCCGCGCGAATTCCTCCATGCGCTGCGCGAGGTGACGGCGAAGCACGGCATCGTGCTCATTTTCGACGAGATCCTGGTCGGCTTCCGCATTGCCCTGGGCGGCGCACAGCAGTGGTTCGGCGTCGAGGCCGACATGGTCACCTACGGCAAGGTGATCGGCGGCGGCTTGCCGCTGGGCGCCGTCACGGGCCGCGCCTGGTGCATGGACAAGGTCGACGGCGGCGCTTGGCGCTTTGGCGACCAATCCGCGCCCGATGCCGACACCACGTACACGGCCGGCACGTTCTGCAAGCACCCGCTGGCGATGGCGGCCGCGCACGCGACGCTGACGGAAATGCTGCGCCAAGGCCCCGCCCTGCAGCAGCAACTCAATGCCCGCGCCGAGCGGCTGGGCGAGGTCCTCAACGAGGTTTTCGCCGCCCATGCCGTACCGCTGCGGATGCACAACTTCGGTTCCTTCTTCCGCTTCTCGCAATCGGGCAACCTGAGTTTCGTATACCAGCCGCTGGAACTGGACCTGTTCTTCTACCACCTGATCGAAAAAGGCGTGTACGTGTGGGAGGGTCGCACCTGCTTCATCTCCACCGCCCACACCGACGCCGACATGGATCATATCGTCCGCGCGGTCAACGACAGCGTGGCCGAGCTGAAGGCGGCCGGGTTCTGGCAAGCGCCGTCCGATGCGCCGCGCGGCCCCGGCGGCGGCAAGCCGCACTCCTCGATCCTGTCGCGGGCCACCGTCGCGGCGGCGGCACCTGCCCCGGCGGTGGCGCCACAGCCGGTGCCAAGCACCGTGGCCGCCGTCCGGCCGGCCCCGCGCCCTGACTGGCCATCTGCGCTGGTGGACCCCCGCTTTATCGCCACGCGCGCCGATGCCGCGCAAGTGCAGTTCAGCCTGTACTACTTCGGCAATTGCGAGGACGGCAGCGAGCATGACAAGTACGACTTCCTGCTCGAAGGGGCGCGCTTCGCCGACCGGGCCGGCTTTACCGCGCTGTGGCTGCCCGAGCGCCACTTCGATTCGTTCGGCGGCTTTTCGCCCAATCCGGCCGTCGTCGCGGCCGCGCTGGCGCGCGAAACCTCGCGCATCGACCTGCGCGCCAGCGTACTGCTGCCGCTGCACCATCCGGTCCGGGTGGCCGAGGAATGGTCCGTCGTCGACAACCTGGCGCGCGGACGCACGGGGATCGCGTTCGCCTCGGGCTGGCATGTGAACGATTTCGTCCTCAATCCCGACGCATGGGGCAATAATCGCGACGCCATGATCGAGCGTATCGGCACCGTGCAGCGCCTGTGGCTGGGCGAAACGGTCACGCTGCCAGGGCCGCAGGAGCGCCAGGTGTCGCTGAAGATGCACCCGCGTCCCGTGCGTGACGGCCTGCCGATGTGGCTGACGACCCTGGGCAACAAGGAAGTCTACGAGATCGCCGGCCGCATGGGCGTGGGCATCCTCACCAACCTGCTGGGCCAGAAGATCGAGGACGTGGCGGAGAACATCGCGCTGTACCGCGCCGCCCGCGCGCAGGCCGGCCTGGACCCCGCCGGCGGCCACGTCACCGTGCTGGTGCATACCCTGGTCGGCCACGACCTGGGCGAAGTGCGGGAGCAGGCACGTGCGCCGTTCTGCCGTTACCTGGGCTCCTCGCTGGGCCTGTTCCAGAAAATGGTGCAAAGCGAAGGACTGGCCGCCGACTTCGACGCGCTCACGGCGGACGACCGGGCCTTCCTGCTCAACGCCGCCTATGAACGGTATGCGGACGGCAGCGCCCTGATCGGCACGCCGGACAGCTGCGCGGCGGTGGTCGAACGACTGGTCGCGGCCGGCGTCAACGAGGTGGCATGCTTCGTCGATTTCGGTGTCGATCACGGCTTCGCGGCGCAATCCTTCGGCGCCCTGGGCGAATTGCGCCAGCGCTTCGACCGCAGCGCGCCGGCGCCGTTCAACGCCGGTTCCGTCGCGCCCATCGTCGTGCGCGACACGGCGCGCCGGCAGGAAGTCCCTGCTGCATCGGCTGCTGCACCCGCCGTCGCCGCCGGCGCCGTCCCTGGGGAGCGCAAGCTGCCGCTCAGCGACGACCAGCGCATGCTGCTGTTCCTGACCAAGTTTGGCGACGACGGCATGCTGGCCTTCTCCCAGACCTCCGTCCTCGCCCTGGACGGCCCCCTCGACGCCGCCGCGCTGGAGCGCGCGTACGGCAAGGTCACGAGCCGCCACGACGCGCTGCGGATGACGATCGACGAAGCCACCAACGAGCTGGTGATCCACCCCGTCCTGGCCCATCCGATCGCCGTCGTCGACCTGCGCAGCCTGCCGCAAGACCAGGCCGAACAGCAATTGCAGGCGCTGCTCCAGCTGGAGGCGCAGACGCCGTACGACCTGCAGCACGGCTTGCACCGCCTGACACTGCTGACCACCGGGGAACGGCGCTGGGTGCTCGTGCTGAGCGCGCACCACCTGGCGGTGGACGGCTCGTCGATCGGCGTATTCCTCGGCGAGCTGGCGGCCCTGTACCGGGCCGAAACGGGCGACCCCGGCGCGCCCGCGCTGGTGGCGCAGCCGCTGCAGGTGGGCGACCACCTGGCTTGGCGCGCCGGCCAGATGGATGGCGCGGCAATGCGGCAGCAGGAGGCTTTCTGGCTGGCCGCCGTGCGCGATCTGCCGGCCCCGCCCGAGCTGCCGATCGACCGCGCCCGCCCGCCCGTGAAGACCTATGCGGGCGACCGCGTCACCGTGGCGCTCGATCCCCAGTTCTATACCCGCCTGCAGGAATTTGGCCGGCAAGAAGGCTGCACTTACTTCATGGTGGCGCTGGGCGCCTTCGCCATCCTGCTGCATCGTCTGGGCCGCCATGACGAAGTGGCCATCGGCGTGCCGTTCTCCGGCCGCGGCCTGCCTGGCGGCGAGCATATCATCGGCTACCTGTCGAACGTCTACCCCGTGGTCAGCCGCCTGTCGGCCGGGATGACGGGCCGTGACTACCTGCAGGCCCTGAAGGCAAGCCTGCTGGACGTGTACGACAACCAGGAGTATCCGTTCAGCGCCCTGGTCAGCAAGGCGCTGCCCGTACGCGATGCCAGCCGGGCGCCGTTCTTCAGCGTGGCCTTCAACTGGGACCGGGTGACGCTGCCCGCCATCCCCGGCCTGACGGTGGCGCCGCTGCCATGGCGGCCCCGCTACGTCGAGTTCGAGCTGATGCCGAACCTGATGGAAGTGGACGGTGCCGTCGAGATCGCGTGGGACTACAACACCGACCTGTTCGACCGCGAGACGGTCGCGCAACTGGCCGCGCAGTTCAGCGTGCTGCTGCGCGAGCTGGTCGACGCGCCGCTGGCGCCCGTTGCCCAACTGCCGCTGCTGGACGATACCGGCCGCGCGGCCGTGCTGGCGAAGGCCGGCAACAGCGCGCCGGCGCCGGCGGGACAGACCCTGAGCCAGCTGCTGGACGACTGCGCGGCGCGGCATCCGAAGCGAGTCGCGGCGCGCTGCGGACAGCGCGCCATCACGTATGCGGATCTGGCCAAGGGCGCGAACCGCATCGCCAACCACCTGAAGCAATGCGGCATCGGTGCCGGCGCCGTCGTCGCCATCGCCTGCGATCCGTCGATCGAGCAGCTGCTAGCGATCCACGGCGTGCTCAAGGCGGGCGCCGCCTATCTGCCGCTGAACCTGCGTTATCCGGCCGAACGCCTGCGCGCCATCATGGACGACGCCGGCGCCGCCATGCTGCTGCACCAGGCCGACGTGGCGCAAGCCCTGCTGGCCGACGACCGCCGGCCCAAGGCCCTGCTGGACGAGCCGATGCGCGCCTTCAAGGCGGCATCGTCGCGCCAGCCTGAGGCCGCGCAGGACGCCGCAGGCCTGGCATACCTGATGTATACCTCGGGCAGCAGCGGTACGCCGAAGGGCGTGCGCGTGACCCAGCACAATGTGATGCGGTTTGCCGGCGCGGCCCTGGCCGCGCTGGACATGACGGGCGGCGAGACCTGGCTCAATGTGGCGCCGGCCGCCTTCGACATGTCGGTACCGGATTTCTTCCTGCCCCTGTTCGGCGCCGGCTGCTGCGTCATCGCGACGGCCGACGAACGCCTCGCCCCCCGCTGCATCATGGCCCTGCTCGACGAACACCGGGTCGACTTCATGCAGGCCACGCCCACCATGTGGCGCATGCTGGTCAATGACGAGTGGCGTGGCAGCATGCGCCTGCGCATCTGCGCCGGCGGCGAACTGCTCGACGCGGCGCTGGCGCGGCGCCTGCTGGCGCTCGGCCACTCGCTGTGGAACGGCTACGGCCCTACCGAGACGACGGTGTGGTCGAACCTGCTCCGAATCGAGCCGCGCCACCTGGACCGTGCACTGGTGCCGGTCGGCCCGGCGCTGCCCCACCTGGCCGTCCACGTCGTCGATCCCGCCGGCCAGCCGGTACCCGAGGGCCACCTGGGCGAGGTGCTGATCGCCGGCGACGGCGTGGCGGCGGGCTACCTGGGCAACGATGAACTGAACCGCGCACGCTTCGTGGCCGATCCCTTCGGTCCGGGCCGCGCCTACCGCAGCGGCGACCTGGGACGCTATCGCGCCAACGGCGGCTTGGAGATCGTCGGACGGGTTGACGAACAGGTCAAGCTGCGCGGCTTCCGCGTCGAACTGGGCGAAATCGACGCGGCGCTGCTGCGCCTGGCCGGCGTGCGCGAGGCTGCCAGCGTGCTGCAAGCTTCCGCAAATGGCGAGGCCAGCATCGTCAGCCACGTTTGCCTGGCCGGCCAGGCCGCCGCGTCCGGTGCGGCCCTGCGCCAGGAGCTCAAGGGCCTGCTGCCCGACTACATGGTGCCTTCGCTGGTCAATATCGTCGACGCCCTGCCCCACTCGGCCAATGGCAAGGTCGACCGCAGCCGCCTGCCCGTGGCGACCGCGGCACCGGCCGACGATCGGCCATTCGTGGCGCCGGCCGGCGCCGACGAACAGGCGCTGGCGCAGGTGTTCGGCCAGGTCCTGGGCGTTGCCGCCGTGGGACGAGACGACGATTTCTTCGAACTGGGCGGCAGCTCGCTGCAACTGGCGCAGTTGCAGGGCGCCATCCAGGCCGCGCTGGGCGTGGCGCTGCGCATCACCCAGCTGTTCCAGTACACCACCGTCGCCCAGCTGGCCGCCCTGCTGCCTTCGGCGCGGGGCGAAGACGGCGTGGCGACGGCGCCGGCGGCGCATGATGGTGCCGCGGTGGCGCCGGCAGCGCGGCGGCTGCTGCCGGCGCTGCCCAGCTTCCGTTATCACGCCGAGCAGTTCGGCTACCGCCACCATTTCAACCTGGCCAAGCTGTTCCGCGTGATCGCCCCTGCGCTGACGCGCGAGCTGCTGGAACAAGCCTGGCAGGACGTGGTACGCCACCACGAAGCCTTGTGCCTGCAATTGTGGCAGCACGATGGCCGCTGGCAGCAACGCGTGGGCGATGGCGCGGCGGTGCCGCTGCGCTTCTGCGACCTGGCCGGCCTGCCTGCGAACGAGCGGACAGCGGCGCTGGAGCGCCACGCGGCCGGCCTGCAGACGGGCTTCCGCCTCGAACAGGGTGCGCCGCTGTGCAGCGCGACCTGGTTCGCGATGGGCGACGGCGAGCCGGCCCGCCTGCTGCTCATCTGCCACTTCGGCGTGACCGACGCCTACGGCTTCCAGCTGCTGGTGGAAGACCTGCTCGCCGCATGCGAGGCGAGGATCGCCGGCCGGGTCGCCGTGCTGCCGCCGTCCAGCGCGTTCTCCGAGTGGCTGCTGCGCTATCACCAGTACGCCAACGGCGAAGCGCTGGCCGAAGCGTCGCACTGGCTCGGCTTGCCATGGCAGCATTGCCAGCCGCTGGTGCTCGACGCCATCGGCGACGAGGAAGCGGCGGCGCGCCTGGCCACGCTGTCCGATGCGCACGACTACGCTGCCCTGCATGCGCTGTTGGCCGGCGGCGGCGATGCCACGTCCCTGCACCGGCTGTCCGAGCGCCAGGCCATCCATTACGTCGAGCTGCCGGCAGCCGCCACGGCGGCGTTGAACGATGCAGTGCGCCGGCTCGGCAGCGGCGACCTGGTCGACGCACTGCTGCTGGCCTGGCACGATGCCTGGAGCGACCGGATGCGCGCCGGCACCCTGGCCGTCGACTTCATGTTCTCCAATCGTAAGCCGCAGTTCCCCGGCGTCGATATCGCCCGCACGGTGATGCGGGCCGCGGAAAACGTCACCTTGCTGCTGGCGCCGGACGCCTCGGCCAGTGCCGCCGAACGCCTGGCGGCCGTCGCCGCGGCACGGCGCCAGCACCCGCGCAACGGTATCGGTCTGCCGGCGTTGCGCTACCTGTGCGACGACGCCGCGATGGCGCGGCGGATGGCGGCCCTGCCGCTGCCGCAGATCGGTTTCAATTACCTGTCGCTGCTGCCGGCCGAGCAGGGCAAGGTGGGCGACCTGCTCGAGTACGCGGCCGAATGCGCGGGTCCCTGCATCGACTACCGCACTCCTGCCCCGCGCCGCGTGGCCTGCCAGTTGTACGTGGACCGCGCCGGCGCCGGCACCGTGTTCGCCCTCGCCTACGACCCGCGCCAGCTGCGCCATGCCAGTGTGGTGCGGATCGCCGAGCGCTTCCTCCAGTGTTTGAACAGTTTGTCCGAGCCCTCGACGGCGGCGGTGTAAGCACGTAAGCCGCCAACCGTCTATTTTTATCAGAGAAAGAAAGACATGAGCACATCTACCTCCGCACTTCATCAACTCAGCCCGGAAGAGCTGGCGCAATTTCATCGCGACGGCGTGATCGGTCCGTTCAAGCTGTACGAACCGGAAGAGGCGAAAGCCATGCTGCATGCGATCCGCATGAAAAACCTCGACAAGACCCATGCGATCCACCAGAACGAAGTCAATTACGACCGCCATTTCGACATTCCCGAACTGAGCCGCCATATCGCCCATCCGGGCATCGTCGGGCGCGTGCAGGGCATCCTGGGCGCCGACCTGCTGTGCTGGCGCAGCGAGTTCTTTCCGAAGTTTCCCGGCGCCGCCGGCACGGAATGGCACCAGGTGGCCAACTACCAGTACGCCACGGGCAAGCCGATGCTGGAAGCGACGGAACAGCGCGGCGAGGACAACTACCTCGACGTGACCGTGTGGACGGCGTTCACCGAGGCGACCCTGGAGAACGGCTGCATGAAGTTCCTGCCCGGCAGCCATCGCAAGGTTTATTACGACGAGTCCAAGCTGACCGAAGTGGGCCGGCAGGACCAGTATGTGTCGGTCAACAGCGATACCCAGTTCTTCGGCTATGACTTCCAGGAGTTCAAGGTCGATCCGAAATGGCAGCCGGACGAGAACGAGGCCCTGACGATGCGCATGCAGCCGGGCGAATGCGTCATCTTCACGGCCAAGTGCGTCCACGCGTCGCACCCGAACATCACCAAGCGCAGCACCCGTTTCGCCATCACGGCGCGCTATACGCCGACCCACGTGCGCGTGTATCCGGACCAGTCGCGCTTCCAGGCTCATGGCGGCAGCTTCGACCTGGCCGAATCGAACTACGGCGCCGTGCTCGTCAGCGGCGTCGACAACTACGGTCACAACGCCATCCGTACCGAGAACAACCTGGGCGAGCCTTTCCCCTTCGTGCCGGCGGCGCCGGCGCGCGCGGCGTAATGCCGGCCTTGAACCGGCCCGCGCCCGCGAAGGCGGGTGTGCTGCGGCGCCTGGCGGCCCCCCAACAGGCGCAGGCTCGCCTGATCTGCTTCCCATGCGCGGGCGCGGCGGCGAGCTTCTACCTGCCCTGGCGCGGCCTGCTCGGCGACCGGATCGCGCTGTGGGCGGTGCAGCCGCCGGGGCGCGAGGACCGTGTCGCCGCCGGCCCGGTTCACTGCTGGGAAAGCCTGACCGGCGAGGTGGTCGACGCGATTCGCGCACTGGACGACGGCCTGCCGACCTTCCTGCTGGGCCACAGCATGGGCGCCCTGCTGGCGTTCGAGGTGGCCCACGCGCTGGCGCGGGACGCCCGCACGGCGCCCCTGCACCTGTTCGTGTCTGGCCACAGCGCGCCCGAGCTGCGCAACGAGCGCGCGACGCACTTGTTGCCCGACGCAGAACTGGTCGAGGTGCTGCGCCGGTACGAAGGCACCGATCCCGCGCTGTTCGCCAACCGCGAGCTGCTCGAACTGTTCCTGCCCGTGATTCGTGCCGACCTGGCCCTGGACGCCGCCTACCGCTGCGCGCCGCGCCCGCCCTTGGCCGTGCCGTTCACGGCCTTCGCGGGCGCCGACGACTTCGTCGCGCCGCCGGCCAGCGTGCAGGGCTGGCGGCGTCACACGTCGGACCGCTTCGCCTTGCGCGTTTTCCCCGGCGGGCATTTCTTTATCCGAAACCAGCTCGGCCCGATCGCCGATGCCGTCGCCACGCACATCCACGGGGCGCTTGCGCTTCGCTCCAACGCCACTGTTACCCATTGATCCTCACTGACCCTTATGCCTGACTACCACAGCCTAGAAGCCGAAACCGCCGGCATGTCGATCCTGCACGGCGCCCCGCTCACCGACGATCCCGACGCGCCCCAATGCCTGGCCGACGCGCTGGCGCGCGCCGCGCGCGGCGACCACGGCATTACCTACCTGCGCGACAAGGGCGACAGCCACGTCCTTCCTTACGCACAGCTCCACCGCGAGGCGCTGCGCGTGGCCGCCGGCCTGGCCGCCCAGGGCGTGCGGCCCGGCCAGCCGGTGCTGCTGCAACTGACCCATGCGACAGAATTCCTGCCCGCGTTCTGGGGTTGCGTCCATGCCGGCGCCGTGCCCGTGCCGATGGCGGTGCCGTCGCTTTACCAGCCGGACGACCAGGTCGCCGCGCGCCTGCTGCATGGCGTGGAGCGTTTCCCCGGCGCGCCGCTGATCTGCCAGCCGCAGGCCCGTGCGGCGCTGGCCGCGCTGCTTGCCGGCCACGGCGCGTCGCCCCTGCTGCCGCTCGACGCCCTGCTGGCCCACGCGCCGGCGGCGGCCGCGCACCGGTGCGACCCGGACCAGCCGGCCTTGTACCTGCTGACCTCCGGCAGTACCGCACGCCCGAAGGTGGTGCCGCAGACGCATCGCCGCCTCCTGGCCCGTTCGCGCGCGACCATCCTGCACAACGGCTTCCACGCGGACGACGTCAGCCTGAACTGGCTGCCGCTCGATCACGTGGGTGGCCTCGTGATGTTCCATTTGCGCGACGTGGTCGCGGGCTGCCATCAGATCCAGGCTCCGCTGACGGCGTTCCTCGAACGGCCGTTGCGCTGGCTGGACTGGTGCAGCAGCCACCGCGTCACCATCACATGGGCGCCCAATTTCGCCTACCACCTGGTCAACCAGCATGCCGACGAGATCGCGGCCGCCCGCTGGGACCTGGCGCCGCTGCGCTTCATCCTCAACGGCGGCGAACCCGTGGTGGCCTCGCATGCGCACCAGTTCATGGCGTTGCTGCGCCCCCATGGACTGCGGGACGACGCCATGCATCCCGCCTGGGGGATGTCGGAAACCTGTTCCGGCATCGTCTACAACGACCGCTTCCATCAGCTGCCAGCCACGCGGGACGGCCATGTCAGCGTGGGCGGGCCGCTTCCCGGCGCGAGCGTGCGCCTGGTCGACGGACAGCAGCAGGCCGTGCCCCAGGGCGAGCCGGGACGGCTGCAGGTACGCGGCGTATCGGTTTTCGACGGCTACCTGGGCGATGCGGATGCCAACAGGGCGGCATTCACGGCCGACGGCTGGTTCGACACGGGCGACCGCGGCGTCATCGAGCACGGGCAGCTGGCCATCGTCGGGCGCGACAAGGATATCCTGATCATCAACGGCCACAACGTCAGCGCCCATGAAATCGAAAGCGTCATCGACGAGGTCGACGGCGTCCTGCCCAGCTTTACGGCCGTGCTGCCGGTGCGTGCCGAAGGCGACGCCACGGACCGGGTGGCGGCCTTCTTCGCATCGTCGGGCGCGGTATCGGACACCCTGCTGCGCGCCGTGCGCGAGCGGCTGACCCGCAAGCTGCGGCTGGCGCCGGATTACCTGGTGCCCGCGACCCCGGCGGCCGTGCCGAAGACGTCGATCGGCAAGATCCAGAAGGAGGTACTGGCGGCGGCGCTGCGCGACGGCCGCCTGATGCCGGCCTACCTGAGCGCGGGGGCGGCCTGGCCGCTGCTGGCGCCCACCCCGCCAGGCTTGCTGCACCGGCGCGTATGGCAGGAAACGCCCGTGCCCGGGCCCGCCGGCGCGGTCAGGCACATCGGCCTGGCCTTTGCCGACGACACCATGCAGGAACTGGGCAATGCGCTGGCGGCGCGGGGCCATACGTTGACGCGACTGCCGCTCGACCCCCATGCCGGGCCCGACTTCCCCGCCTACCTCGGCACGCAACTGCAGATCGACACGCTGCCGGAACTGATCGTCTTCGCCTGGCCGACGGGGGCCGGCGAATACGGCCTGTGGAATCTGCTGAGCTTGTTGCAGCTGGCGGGACGGACGCTGGCGCGCCGCCGCGCGACGCTGCTGGTAGTGGGCCGGAACGTGCAGCGCGTGGGCCCGGGCGACGCGCCCGTGGAAGCGGCCGATGCGCTGCCGATCGGCGTGCTGCGGGCCGCCGCGCAGGAGTATCCAGGCTTGACCTGCCGCCACCTCGACATCGGCGCACTGCCCGTGGCGGCGCTGGCCGAACTGCTGGAGCGGGAAGCGGCCGGCAGCGCCGAGCGCGAGGTCGAGGTGGCCTACCGCGACGCCCGCCGCCACGTGGCGCGCCTGGCGGCCGTGCCGGCCCGCCAGCGCCGCCCTGCCGCCATCCGTCCCGAGGGCCGCTACCTCGTCGTCGGCGGGTTGGGCGGCATCGGCAGCCTGGTCAGTGGCGCATTGCTGGAGCGCCTGCAGGCGCGCGTCGTCATCGTCGGACGGGGCGCGATGCCGGCCGGTCCCGCGCTGGAACGCTACGAGAACCTCGCGCGCCGCCATCCCGGACGGGTCGCCTACTTCAGCGCCGACGTCACCCGTGGCGACGCACTGGAGCAGGCCGTCGTGGCGGCGCAAGCGTGGGCCGGCGGCAAGCTCGACGGCATCTTCAACCTGGCCGGCACGTTCGCCTCGTGCGCCATCGCCGAGCTGGCATTGCAGGACATCGCGCCGGCCCTGGCAGGCAAGCTGCACGGGGGCGAACAGCTTTACCGGCTGGCCACGGCGCACGCCATTCCATTAGTGGTGCAGTTCTCGTCCGTGAATGGCTACTTCGGCGGCGCGGGCACGGCCCTGTATGCCGCCGCCAACCGCAGCCAGGAAGCGCTGGCCGAGCGGGCACTGGGCGTCGCGGGCGGGCCGGATGTGCGCTGCCTGAGCTGGTCGATGTGGCAGGAAACGGGACTGAGCGCCGGTTTCGCCCAGACCGAACTGACGCGCCAGCGGGGCTATCGGGTACTGACGCCGGAAGCCGGCGTGGCCGCCTTCTGGGCCGCGCTGGCGGCCGACTGCCACAGCCCGCTGATCGGCATCGATGCCGCCAATCCCGCCATGGTGGCCGAGATGGTGGCCACGGCGCGCCCGCAGGAACTGCAGGAAGCGACGCCCGCGGCGACCCCGTCAGCGCCGACGTTGCCGCCGTCCGCGCCGGCCACCACGGCAGATACCCTCGAGGGAACGCTGTCCGCGATCTGGGTGGCGCTGCTCGAACTGGACGAGCCGCCGGAGCCGGATGACAACCTGTTCGACCTGGGCGGCCATTCGCTGCTGCTGCCACGGATGCAGCAGGATATCCGCGCCCGGACGGGCTTCGAGGTGGAGGCGGTGCAGCTGTTCCAGTATCCCACCGTGGGCACGCTGGCCGCGCATCTGCGCGAACGGGTGCAGGCGCCGGCCGCCGGTGCAGCGCGCGATTTCGAGGAGGATATCGCCGCTGTCTGGCGCGAGGTGCTCGAACTCGAGGAAGTCGATCCCGACGACAACCTGTTCGATCTCGGCGGGCATTCGTTGCTGCTGCCGCGCATCTGCGAACTGATACGCCAGCGCACCTCGGTGGAACTGCAACTGGTCGAGCTGTTCCAGTTCCCCACCTTGGGCGCGCTGGCGCACCACGTGGAAGCGCAAGCCGGCGGCAGGTCCGGGCGATGATGCTCTCGAAATGGTTCGTGCGCTACGGCGCCGCGCAGCCGCAGGCCCCCAGGCTGCTGGTGGCATGCCATTTCGCCGGCGGCGCCGCATCCGCTTTTCGCCAGTGGCCGGCGCTGCTGGCGGGCGAGGCCGAATGCATCTCCGTGCAGTTGCCCGGGCGCGAGACCCGCATCGACGAACCGTTCTGCCTGTGCCTGGATACCGTGGCGAAGTCGGCGTGCGACGCCATCGCCACGGTCGCCCGCGGCCGGCCCGTCAGCCTGTTCGGCCACAGCATGGGTGCGCTGATCGCGCTGGCGATCGCCCAGCAGGTGCAGCGCGAGGGCAGCTTCGGCCTGGACGGGCTGGCGGTATCGGCACGGCGCGCACCCCACCTGCCCGTGTTCGAGCCCGACCTGCTCCACTGCAGCGATGCCACCTTGCTCGAATGCCTGCGCGCATTCGACGGCTTGCCGCCCGAAGTGCTGGACGAGCCGGAACTGAAGGCCAAGCTGCTGGACCGGGTGCGCGCCGACTTCGTGCTGGCCGACGCGGGGCGCCGCCTGGCTCCGCCCGAGCGCGGCCTGCATTGCCCCCTGCTGGCACTGGGCGGCATCGACGACCAGACCGTCGGCCTGGCCCACCTGCTGCCGTGGCAGCGCTATACGGCTTCCGCGTTCAAGCTGGCCCTGATGCCTGGCGGTCACTTCTATCTCCGGGCACCGAGCAATATGCGCCGGCTGCGCACGGCACTGCTGGATTTCCCCCGCGCCGTGTCGCCTTCCCAACCCCTGTAAAAGCGAGTTTTCCATGTCTGTCGAAAATACCAAGTTTTATAAGCTGACCACACCCATCTTCATCCAGATGGTGCTGCTGGTCGTCATCTTCCTCACTGACACGGTGTTCCTCAGCCGCGTCTCCGACGCCGCCGTCGCCGGCGTGGGCGGGATGATGCCGCTGCTGCTGTCGGGCATCGCGTTGATGCATGCCTTCTCGGACAGCGGCACCAGCCTGCTGGGCCAGGCCCTGGGCGCGGGACAACCGCGCCGCGTGTCGGCCGTGTTTGCCGTGATGCTGCTGATCGGCCTGCTGGTCGGTTGCTCGCTGAGCCTGTCCTTCTACGGCCTGTCCGGCCGCCTGGGCAACTGGATGGGCTTCAGCCCTGACGTGGCCGAAGCGAGCCGCCAGTACGTGGTGTACATCGCGCCGCTATTCCTGATGGACGCGTTCTTCATCAACCTCAACTCGCTGCTGTTTGCCCACGGCGAAACGCGCTGGAACATGTACGCGGCGATCGGCTCGGCGGTCACGAACTTCGTCTGCAACATCGGCCTGATGTATGAGTGGGTGCCGGGCTGGCGCCTGGGACCGGCCGAGGTGGCAATGGCGACGCTGGCGGCGCAGATTCCTCCCATCCTCATCATGGCCTATGCCGTCTTCGTGCGCCTGGGCGTGCGCCTGCAACTGAACACGATCAGCCGCACCGACGCCGTGTGGGGACTCAAGCGGCTGCTGCGTATCGGCCTGCCCGCCACCGTCGAACCGGTGTCGCAGAATGCCAGCCAGCTGGTGATGATGTCGATGCTGGCCATCACGGGCACGGCCGCCGTCGCCGCTTTCGCCTACGGCAAGAACCTGTTCGTGCTGCTGTCCTATGCGGGCGGCATCTCGATCGGCATCGGTACCCAGATCGTCGTTTCGCACTACCAGGGCAAGGGCGCCTTCGCGCTGGCCGACAGCCGGCTGAAAACGAGCCTCAAGCAGTTCATTCCGTTCGCCATCCTCGTCGTCATCCTCGTGAACCTGGGCGCGCACTGGATCCTGGGCCTGCTGACGCGCGATCCGGAAATCATCCGCATGGGCCAGCTGGTGCTGCTGTACCTGCTGATCATCGAACCGATGCGCGCCGCCAATTTCATCATCTACCCCTCGCTGCGCGGTTCGGGCGACGTCAACGTCCCCGTGGCGGCGAGCATCGTCGCGCACTGGGGCTTCGGCGTGGGCCTGGCGTGGTACCTGGCCATGCATCTGGGCTGGGGCATGGCCGGCGTGTTGGCCGGCATCGCCGCCGACGAGCTGGTCCGCGCATTGGTGAACCTGCAGCGCTGGCATGCAGGCCACTGGCAGGCCTATTGCACGCCCGCCACCGCGGCCAGCCCCAGCGCCTGATACAAGTCCGTGCGGGGCGCCCTGCCCCGCCATCGATCCATCAACGCAAAGCAGTGATCCGGAAAGAAGGAATGAGATGAGCAGCAAGCAAGACCAGCAGATCGCGGTCGTCGGCATGGCTGTGCGCTTCCCCGAGGCGCCCACGCTGGACGCCTATTGGGCCAACCTGATCGCGGGGCGGTGTTCGGTCCAGCGCTTCAGCAAGGAAGCAGCCATTGCCGACGGCGTGCCACGCAGCGAGGCGGAACGGGACGACTATGTGCCGGCGTCGGCACTGGTCGACGGCGTCGACCGCTTCGATGCTGGCTTCTTCGGCTTCAGCCGGCGCGAAGCGGAAGTGATGGACCCGCAGTACCGGCTGTTCCTGGAAACGGGCTGGGCGGCGCTGGAGGCGGCCGGCCAGACGGGCCGCCGGCGCTCGGACAGCATCGGCGTCTTCGCGACCTCGGGGATGAGCCTGTATTCCGGGAAGGAGATGAACACCTATTACCGCGTCAACGTGGCCCATCATGATGAATTGCTGGACACGATCGACGCCATCCAGATCAAGGTATTGAACGACAAGGACTATCTGCCGACCCAGCTGTCGTACCGCCTCAACCTGAAAGGCCCCAGCATGGCCGTGCAGACGGCCTGTTCGTCGGCCCTCGTCGCATTGCAACTGGCCGTCCAGAGCCTGCGCCGTGGCGAGTGCGATGTCGCGCTGGTCGGCGCCTCGGCCATCCATGCACCACGCCACGCTGGCTACCGCTACAGCGAGGGCAGCATCTATTCGTCCCAGGGGGTCTGCCGTCCGTTCGAACAGCACGCCGCCGGCATTGTCGGCGGCAACGGTGTCGGCGTGGTGGTGCTGCGCCGGCGCGACTGCGCGCTGCGCGACAACGATCGCGTGCACGCCCTGATCCAGGGCATCGCGGTCAACAACGACGGCGCCAACAAGGTCAGTTACGCAGCGCCCAGCATCGAGGGCCAGAAGGCCAACATCCGGGCCGCGCTGCGCGACGCCGGCATCTCGCCGGCGCTTATCGGCATGGTGGAGGCCCACGGCACAGGCACCGCGATGGGCGATCCCATCGAAGTGGCCGCGCTGGCCCAGGTATTCGGTGAGGCGAAGATGGCGCCGGCCAGTTGCGCCATCGGATCCGTCAAATCCAATATCGGCCACCTCGACACGGCCGCCGGCATGGCCAGTCTCGTCAAGGCGATCCTCGCCGTGGAACACGCGGTGATCCCGCCGACGGCGGGCTTCGTGGCGCCCAATCCCCTGCTCAACCTGGCGCGCACGCCGTTCTACGTCAACGCCCAGGCGCAGGAGTGGCCTGCGGCGGACGGCCCCCGGCGCGCGCTGGTGTGCGCCACCGGCGCCGGCGGCACGAATGCCCACGTGGTGCTGGCTTCCTGCACCGGGCAGGACGGCGTACCGGCAGCGCCGCGGGGCAAAGGCGGGGAAGCGCAGGAAGCGCAGGGTGCAGACGACGCGGCACGACTGCTGCCGCTGTCGGCCAAGGACGAGGCCAGCCTGCGGGCACAGGCGCGCCAGTACGCCGCGCTGCTGCGCACGGACACGGCGAGCCTGCGCG
>Ga0209913_1000074_pt1 | contig 119273 bp, 102 predicted proteins | sample PersoiDNA2013203_FD_185805 | JGI IMG/M metagenome (GOLD analysis project Ga0209913, IMG submission 185805) | Permafrost soil microbial communities from the Arctic, to analyse light accelerated degradation of dissolved organic matter (DOM) -... | ecosystem: Environmental > Terrestrial > Soil >...
TCAGGCCGCTTCGCGGTAAGCCGCAAAGCGCCCGGCCACCGGCAATTCACGGGTGGCCAGGGGTTGCACCGCCTGGGCAATGGCACCGATGTGGTCCGGGGTGGTGCCGCAGCAGCCGCCCACGATGTTGACCAGGCCTTCGGCGGCAAATTCGTGGATCAGGCGGCTGGTCACCTCCGGGGTCTCGTCAAAGCCTGTGTCGCTCATGGGGTTGGGCAGGCCGGCATTGGGGTAGCAGCTGATGAAGGTGTCGGGGGCGACGCGGTTGAGCTCCTGGATGTAGGGGCGCATCAGCGTGGCGCCCAGGGCGCAGTTGAGGCCGATGGCCAGGGGCTGGGCATGGCGCACGCTGTGCCAGAAGGCGGTCACGGTCTGGCCCGACAGGATGCGGCCCGAGGCGTCGGTGACGGTGCCGCTGATCAGGATGGGCAGGCGCTGACCGCTGGCCTCGAAGTACTCATCGATGGCGAACAGGGCGGCCTTGGCGTTCAGGGTGTCGAAGATGGTCTCGACCAGCAGCACGTCGGCGCCACCTTCGACCAGGGCTTCGGTCTGCTCGTAGTAGGCGGCGCGCAACTCTTCGAAATTGACATTGCGGGCGCCCGGGTCGTTCACGTCGGGGCTGATGCTGGCGGTCTTGGGCGTGGGGCCCAGGGCGCCGGCCACGAAGCGTGGCTTGTCGGGCGTGCTGTACTTGTCGCAGGCAGCACGGGCCAGGCGGGCCGACACCAGGTTCATCTCACGCGCCAGCGGCGCCATGTCGTAGTCGGCCTGGGCGATGGTGGTGGCACCGAAGGTGTTGGTCTCGATCAGGTCGGCGCCAGCGGCCAGGTAGCTCTCGTGGATGCTGGTGATGACGTCCGGCCGCGTCAGGCTGAGCAGCTCGTTGTTGCCCTTGACGTCCTTGTGGAAGGCGCTGAAACGGTCCCCCTGGTGACCCGCACCGGTGTAGCCGGCGCCGCGGTATTGCTCTTCGCTGAGCTTGAAGCGCTGGATCATGGTGCCCATGGCGCCATCGAGGATGGCGATGCGTCGGGACAGGATTTCGGGCAGCGCCTGCGCGCGCGTGTAGACAACGGGTTTCATCCCCCCATTGTAGAAAGTCGCCCACTGCACGTTTCCGAGCAACGCAACTACCCTCAAATGGGCTATCTATTTCGCTGTTACAAAAGAGGACATTTTGCTAGACTGGTTGGTTACTCGGTGCAGGTTTGTAGGCTTCAAACTCAGGTCTGCCCACGTCCCTGCAGACCAGCCGGCGGCCCCTCGGGCCCGGAGCTGCCTTCGTACCAAGGAATCGCATGGCCATCTGGCACAAGCAAGTCTGGAGCCCCATCGAAAGCGCGGTTGACAACGCCGACGTGGTCGCCTTGCATCGCCTGTGGCGAGGCCTGAGCCCTGCCCCGGGGCAACTGCCGGCCCTGTCCGACCTGGCCCTGGATGGGCCCCTGTCACCGTTTGCGGCACGCATGACCGTGTACCGCCCCCTGCCGGATGGCGACTACCTGGGCCATTTCTGCGGTGACGAATTCCGCCACGACTCCCTGAGCGACCCGACCGGCCTGCGCCTGAGCCAGCAGGCGCCCGAGCTGGCCGACTTCCAACGCAGCCACTTCGACGAGGTGGCCGCGCGCTGCCTGCCGCTGTATGTGGTGCATTTCGCGCACAGCAACCCCTGGGTGCTGACCTGGGAGCGCCTGGTGATGCCTGTGCAAGGTGACGACGGCCAGCCCTGGATACTGGTCTTCAACCAGCCCATGGAGGCCCGCGCCAAGCTGCTGGAGACGGTGTTGAACTGCGCCAGCGAAGGTTTGCTGGCGCTGCGCCGCGTGCGCAGCGCCGAACCCGGCGGCATCCATTGGCTGGTGACGGTGGCCAACCTCCCGTTTGCGACGTTGGCAGGCCAGACCGACGAGCCGGCCCAGGGGCGCCTGGCCCATGAGGTGTTTCCGAACTGGGCCCGACTGGACCTGGACGCCGATTGCCTGGCCGTGGTGGAGACCCGCAACCCGCGCGAGCGCGAGCTGGAGCTCACCCAGGACGGCACCAGCCGCTGGTTCAAGGTGCACATCGGCCCGCTGCTGGACGGCTGCATGGTGCGCCTGACCGACGTCACCGCCATCAAGGACAAGGAACAGGCGCTGCACGACAACGCACGCCGCCTGCAGGCCGACAACGAACAGTTGCGTCAATTGGCCTGGCGCGACGGCCTGACCGGCTTGCTGAACCGGCGCGCGCTCGATGTGATCCTGGACCGCGAAGTGGCTCGCAGCCTGCGCCTGAGCGAACCGCTGGCGCTGGTGATGTGCGACATCGACCACTTCAAGGCCTTCAACGATTTTTACGGCCACCTGATCGGCGACGACTGTCTGCGCGAAGTGGGGCAGGTGCTGAGCGGGGTGATCCAGCGCGCCACCGACATGGTGGCGCGGTACGGTGGTGAGGAATTCACCCTCGTGCTGCCCAACACGGTTCTCAATGGCGGGCTCGATCTGGTGCAACGCATCCAGCAGGCACTGCACGAACGCGGCCTGCCCGACGCCACCTCACCCGAGGGCAAGCTGCTCACGCTCAGTTTTGGCGTGGCCGAGTTCGACCCGCGCCGCGATGCCACCGCCCACGCCTTCCTGGAGCGGGCCGACAGCGCGCTGTACCGCGCCAAGCACCAGGGGCGCAACCGGGTGGGCCTGGCCTACCCGCAAGGGATCCAGGTGCTGGAAAGCCAGCTCTCCCCTGCGGGCTGAACCCCGCCCCGGCCAGGGCGGACCATCAGGCCTGAGATAATCCTGAGCCTCGGCACCAGGCAGCCCCTGATCAGCCGGCTGGTGACACGCTGTCGTGCCACCTCGCCCAGTCAGCCTGCGGCGCACGCGCGCCTGCGCCGGCCGACGCTGAATCGCTGTTGAATAGCCGCTTTGCCACCCACCCCACCCGAGTCCGCCTTGCCACACATTCCCGAGTCCTCTGCCCAGTCCGTGTTGCGTGAGGTGTTCGGCTACGAGCAGTTTCGCGGCCCCCAGCAGGCCATCATCGACCACGTGGTGGCCGGGGGTGACGCCCTGGTGCTGATGCCCACGGGCGGCGGCAAATCGCTGTGCTACCAGGTGCCGGCCATCGTGCGCCAGCGCGCGGGCCTGGGCATCACCGTGGTGGTGTCGCCGCTGATTGCCCTGATGCACGACCAGGTCGGGGCCTTGCACGAGTCAGGGGTGGACGCGGCCTTCCTCAATTCGACGCTGTCGTACGACGAGGCCAGCGAGGTGGAGCGCCGGCTGTTGCGCGGCGAGATCACGCTGCTGTATGCGGCGCCCGAGCGGGTGACCACGCCGCGCTTTCTGTCCCAGCTCGACTCGCTGCACGAACGCGGCATGCTGAGCCTGTTTGCGATCGACGAGGCGCACTGCGTGAGCCAGTGGGGCCATGACTTCCGGCCCGAATACCGGGCCCTGACGGTGTTGCACGAACGCTATGCCGGCGTGCCGCGCATGGCCCTGACCGCCACCGCCGATGCCACCACGCGCGCCGACATCGTGGAGCGCCTGCAACTGCAGGAGGCGGGCCAGTTCGTCAGCAGCTTCGACCGGCCCAACATCCGCTACACCATCGTCGAAAAGAAGGACGTGACACAGCAGCTGCTGCGCTTCATCGAAAGCGAGCACACCACCCCACAGGGGCACGATGCGGGTGTGGTGTACTGCCAGTCGCGCAAGCGGGTCGAGGAACTGGCCCAGACCCTGTGCGAAAACGGGCTGAACGCACTGCCCTACCACGCCGGCCTGGACGCCGGCGTGCGCCAGCACCACCAGGACCGGTTCCTGCGTGAAGACGGCATCATCATGTGCGCCACCATTGCCTTTGGCATGGGCATCGACAAGCCCGACGTGCGCTTTGTGGCCCACGTCGACATGCCCAAGAACATCGAGGGCTACTACCAGGAGACCGGTCGCGCCGGCCGCGATGGTGCCGCCGCCAACGCCTGGATGGCCTACGGCCTGCAGGACGTGGTGAACCAGCGCCGCATGATCGACGAAAGCCCGGCCAGCGAAGAATTCAAGCAGGTGATGGTGGGCAAGCTCGACGCCTTGCTGGGCCTGGCCGAGGCCATCGACTGTCGGCGGGTGCGCCTGCTGAGCTACTTTGGCCAGCACAGCGAGGCCTGCGGCAACTGCGACAACTGCCTGACCCCGCCCGCAGTGTGGGATGGCACCGATGCCGCGCGCAAGTTGCTGTCCACCATCTACCGGGTACAACAGGCCAGCGGCATCAGTTTTGGCGCCGGCCACATCATGGACATCCTGCGCGGCAAGAAGACCGACAAGGTGACGCAGTACGGGCACGAACAGATCAGCACCTTCGGCATCGGGGCCGAGTTCTCGGAGCAGCAATTGCGCGGCGTGCTGCGCCAGCTGATCGCCATCGGCGCGCTGGCCGTGGATGCCCAGGCCTTCAACACCCTGCAGCTCACCGACGCCGCGCGGGCAGTGCTGCGCGGCGAAGTGCCGATCCGCCTGCGCGAAAGCACGGCGGCCGCGCCGCGCACCCGACGCACGCGCAGCAGCACCGCCAGTGGCAGCCCCGCCAAGACGGCGATCGCCCTGGAAGGCGGCGCGCTGCGCCGCTTCGAAGCCCTCAAGGCCTGGCGTACCGAGGTGGCCCGCGAGCACAACCTGCCGGCCTATGTGATCTTCCACGATGCCACGCTGGCGGCCATCGCCGAGCGATTTCCGGCCTCGACCGAAGACCTGCAGGGCATCAGCGGCATCGGCGCACGCAAGCTGGAGGCCTATGGGGCCGAGGTGTTGCGCGTTTGCCAGCTTTGAGCCGGCCTCAGAGGCGGTCTCAATGTCGCTCTCCGGGTCGCTCTCCGGCCAGCGACCTCAGGCATTGACGCGGAAGATGCGCACGGCACGCTGCAGCGTGTCGGCCCGGCGCTCCAGGGTTTCGCTCGACACCGCCGAGGCACTGGCCAGCTCGGCATTGCGGTGCGTCACATCGTCGATCAGCTGCATGGCCTGGTCGATCTGCGTCACCCCATGCAACTGCTCGCGCGCGGCCGTCTCGATCGACTGCAGCATGCTGCTGACACGCTGCACCGAACCCACCACCTCCTGGATGGTGCGGGCGGCCTCGTCGACCCGGTGACCGCCGGTGTCCACATCCGATACCGAGGCATCGATCAGGCTGCGGATCTGGGTGGCCGCGTCCGTGCTGCGGCGGGCCAGGGCACGCACCTCGGCCGCCACCACCGCAAAGCCACGGCCCTGGTCACCGGCGTGGGCCGCCTCGACCGCGGCATTGAGGGCCAGCAGATTGGTCTGGAAGGCCAGTTGCTCCATCAGTTCGATGATGTCGGTGATGCGCCTGGACGAGCCGCGGATGCGCTCCATCGAGCTCGACACCTCGCCCGTGGCCTGGCTTCCGGCGTCGGCGTGCTGATGGGCGTCAGCGCTGAGCTGGGACAACTCGCTCACGGTGGCCGAGGTCTCGCTCAGCGAGGCGGTCATCTGTGTCACCGAGGCCACGGTTTCGGCCACGGCCTGGGCCTGCTGCTCGCTGCGGGCCGACAGGTCCAGCGTGCCGTCGCGGATGTTGCGCGCCTCGGCCACCATCTCATCCACCTCGGCACGCACATCGGTCACGATGGCGCGCATGTTGAGGTTCACCAGCCACAGCTGGCGCTTGATCTGACCGATCGGGTTGGTCGGGTCGTAATCGAGCATGCCGTCGAGGTTGCAGGCGGCCAGGTTGCCGGCCACGTCGGCGGCCTCAGCCAGCGGCTTCGCCGTGCTGTGCACAAACCAGGTCTGAAACCCAGCCCAGGCCAAGACAGCGCAAAGGCCTTGCCAGGCCAGCACCGGCATGCCGAGGCCAGCGAGCCCCTGCGCCACGGCCGAGCCCCCCCACACGGCCAGCACCAGGGACGCCCCGGCGGCCAGCCCCGTGCGCTGGGACAAGGTCAGACGGTAACGGCGCTTGGGCAGGTCGCGCCAGCCCACGCCGCGGATGCCGCCCGCGTGCAGGCGAAACGAGCGCCGGCCGCTGGCCTTTTCTTCGGCCATGTCGCGGTAGAGCTGCTCGGCCTGGCGGACCTGCTCACGCGTGGGCTTGAGGCGCACCGACATGTAGCCCGTGGGCTTGCCGCCTTCCATCACGGGCGAGACGTTGGCCTGCACCCAGTAGAAGTCGCCGTTCTTGCAACGGTTCTTGACGATGCCCGACCAGGGGCGGCCCCGTCCGATGGTGGACCACATGTCGGCATAGGCCTCGGGGGGCATGTCGGGGTGACGCACCAGGTTGTGCGGCTGGCCCAGCAATTCGTCATACGAAAAGCCGCTCATCTGCACAAAGGCGCGGTTGCAGTGGGTGATGCGTCCCTGGGGGTCGGTGGTGGACACCAGGACCATGCCATCGGCCATTTCGACTTCGGTCTGGGTGACCGGATGATTGATTTTCATGGGGTATTCCGCCGCCGTTTGCGGTCATGGCATGCTAGGTTCCGATTGGAACGCGGGGCACCCGCAAAAGACTTGACGAAAGTCACAACACCTTCAGCCAGCCTCATAAGTGACCCTTGATCACGCTAAGGATTCCAACATGCTTTCATTGCAAGACGTCGAGCAGGCCGCCGCACGCGTGGCCCCCCATGTGCTGGACACCCCCTTCGTCGAATCGCGCACGCTGTCACAACTGACCGGAGCCCAGATCTTTCTGAAGTTCGAGAACCTGCAGTTCACGGCCTCCTTCAAGGAGCGCGGGGCCTGCAACAAGCTGGCCCAACTCAGCGAGGAGCAACGCCAGCGCGGCGTGATCGCGATGAGTGCCGGCAACCATGCCCAGGGTGTGGCCTACCACGCGCAGCGCCTGGGCCTGCGTGCCGTGATCGTGATGCCGCGTTTCACCCCGGGGGTGAAGGTGGAGCGCACACGCGGCTTCGGCGCCGAGGTGGTGCTGCACGGCGACACCCTGGACGAGGCCCGCCAGCACGCCCAGGCCCTGGCCGCAGCGCAGCAGCTGACCTTTGTGCACCCCTATGACGACGAGGCGATCATGGCCGGGCAAGGCACGGTGGCGCTCGAGATGCTGCGCGTGGTGCCCGACCTCGATGCACTGGTGATCGCCGTGGGCGGTGGCGGCCTGATGGCCGGCGTGGCCACCGTGGCGCGCGCACTGCGCCCACAGATCGAACTGGTGGGGGTGCAGACCTCGCGCTTTCCGGCCATGGTGAATGCTCTGCGGGGCACCCACCACCCCCAGGGCAGCAGCACGATTGCCGAGGGCATCGCCGTGGGCTCCCCCGGGCTGCTCACACGAGAGGTGCTGGCCGAGCGCATCGACGACCTGGTGCTGGTCGACGAGGGCGACATCGAGCAGGCACTGGTGATGCTGCTGGAAATCGAGAAGACCCTGGTCGAAGGCGCCGGTGCCGCCAGCCTGGCCGCCATCCTGAAGCAGCCTGAACGCTACCGAGGCCGCAAGGTGGGCCTGGTGCTGTGTGGCGGCAACATCGACCCGCTGCTGCTGGCCGCCATCATCGAACGTGGCCTGGTGCGCTCAGGCCGGCTGGCACGCATCCGCGTGAGCGCGCGCGACGTGCCCGGCATGCTGGCGCGCATCACCACCATCGTGGCCGAGCTCGGTGCCAACATCGAAGAAGTGCACCACCAGCGCGCCTTCACCAGCCTGGCGGCGCAAAACGTCGAAATCGAGCTGGTGGTGCAGACCCGCGGCCCCGACCACATCGACGCCGTGCTGGACCATCTGCACGAAGCCGGCCTGGAGGCCGTCCTGCAGGGTCATCACTGACAAGACGCAAAACCCCGGCCTGGGTAGAATGCAAGGCACAAACCCACCCACGAGGAGACACATGTCCAACCACCACGCTGCAGCCTCCACCGATGCGCCTCAGGATCCGGTCGAAGCCATCGTCCCCCTGATCCCCTTTGTGCTGCCCGTCGTAGGCGGTCTGCTGATCTTCCTGCTGGCTTTCATTGCCGTGACCATGGCCTGAAGCCTTTCCCGGCCCCCCCCGCAAAACCGCCCTCCGAGGCGGTTTTTTCATGCCTGTGCGGTTGGCGGCCCCCTTCAAATCAAACATAACCCCATGCAAGTTTTGCATGAACTTTCAAAGTAACTGCGAGACTTTCTGCGGCCGGCTTCATAAAATCGTCATCCCAGCCGACCCGCGGTGCCCGGAAGCCAGTCCGTTCACCCCGAGACCCGCCCGCCGACTGAGCAGTCAAGCCGTTTTCTCAAAAGGTTCCGTGGCGCCCAGGTGGCCAACCGGCAGATCAGGCTCCCGCGAATGCTCATCGCCCTACGCGGACAGCCGATCTGGCCCCTCATCGAGCCCTTTTGAAAAGACGACTTTTCAAACTAGGAGCCTCCGATGAACTCACCCGTGATGCAGGGCCTGACCCTCAACCCCCCTTCGTACGTCAAGAACGCCAAGCTGATCGCCTGGGTGGCCGACATGGTGGCCCTGTGCAAGCCCGCCAACGTGGTGTGGTGCGATGGCAGCGACGAAGAGTACCAACGCCTGTGCCAGCAACTGGTCGACGCCGGCACCTTCAAGAAGCTCAATCCTGCCAAGCGTCCCAACAGCTTCCTGGCCTGCTCCGATCCGAGCGACGTGGCCCGCGTGGAAGACCGCACCTTCATCTGCTCCGACAAGAAGGAAGACGCCGGCCCGACCAACAACTGGAAGGCCCCGGCCGAAATGCGCGCCCTGCTGCAGCCCCTGTTTGACGGCAGCATGGCGGGCCGCACCATGTATGTGGTGCCCTTCAGCATGGGCCCGCTGGGCTCCAACATCGCCCATATCGGCGTCGAGCTGACCGACAGCGCCTACGTGGCCGTGAACCAGAAGCTGATGACCCGCATGGGCAAGGCTGTGTACGACGTGCTGGGTGTGGACGGCGAGTTCGTGCCCTGCCTGCACACCGTGGGCGCCCCTCTGGCCGCCGGTGAGACCGACAAGACCAGCTGGCCCTGCAACCCCACCGTCAAATACATCGTCCACTACCCGGAAACCCGCGAGATCTGGTCGTACGGCTCGGGCTACGGCGGCAACGCGCTGCTGGGCAAGAAGTGCCTGGCCCTGCGCATCGCCTCCAACATGGGCCGTGAGCAAGGCTGGCTGGCCGAGCACATGCTGATCCTGGGCGTGACCAACCCGCAAGGCAAGAAGTACCACGTGGCAGCGGCCTTCCCCAGCGCCTGCGGCAAGACCAACTTCTCGATGCTGGTGCCCCCGGCCGCCTTCGACGGCTGGAAGGTCACCACCATCGGTGACGACATCGCCTGGATCAAGCCCCAGGCCGATGGCTCGCTGCGCGCCATCAACCCCGAAGCCGGTTACTTCGGCGTGGCCCCCGGCACCAACACGCTGACCAACCCCAACTGCATGGCCAGCCTGGACAAGGACGTGATCTTCACCAACGTGGCCCTGACCGATGACGGCGACGTGTGGTGGGAAGGCATGGAAAAGGACAGCGGCAGCACCCCGGCCCACCTGATCGACTGGCAAGGCAAGGACTGGACCCCCGCCATCGCCAAGGAAACCGGTGCCAAGGCCGCTCACCCGAACGCCCGCTTCACCGTGGCAGCCACCAACAACCCGGCCCTGGACAGCGCCTGGGACGATCCGGTCGGCGTGACGATCGACGCCTTCATCTTCGGCGGCCGCCGCTCGACCACCGTGCCCCTGGTGACCGAAGCCCGCAACTGGACCGAAGGCGTGTACATGGCCTCGACCATGGGCTCTGAAACCACGGCTGCGGCCTTCGGCCAGCAAGGCGTGGTGCGGCGCGACCCCTTCGCCATGCTGCCCTTCTGCGGCTACAACATGAGCGACTACTTCCAGCACTGGCTCGACATGGGCGACAAGATCACCGCCGCCGGTGGCAAGCAGCCCAAGATCTTCACCACCAACTGGTTCCGCAAGGGTGAAGACGGCAAGTTCGTGTGGCCCGGCTACGGCGAGAACATGCGCGTGCTGAAGTGGATGATCGACCGCATCGAAGGCCAGGCCAAGGGCAACGACACCATGTTCGGTGTGGCCCCGACCTACGCCGAGATCAACTGGAACGGCCTGGACTTCACTGAAGCCCAGTTCAACACCGTGACCAGCATCGACCGCGCCGCCTGGACCGACGAGCTCAAGCTGCACGCCACCCACTTCGAGCAGTTGGCCTACCACCTGCCCCAAGCCCTGGTGGACACCAAGGCCGAACTCGAAAAGCGCCTGGCCGCCTGATCCAGGCCCCAAGCGCATCGACACCGATACCGGCCCGTCAAGGGTCGAGCAAAGCCGCCGCCCCGCCCGGGCCGGCGGCTTTTTCATGGGTGATCGACAGCCGCCATACCCCCAACCCACGCGCCAAGAAAAAAGCCGTGGCCCTTGCGGGACACGGCTTGAAGCCTGTTCTATCTCAGCGGCTCACCGGGCCCAGGCCCGGCTCGCTTCAGAAGTAGCCGCGCACGTCGCGGGCTGCATCACGGCTCATGGCGCGGCTGATGTCGGCCATCACGCGGGCGTCGGTCAGGGCCAGGCTCCACAGCTTGCGGTCTTCAGCAGCTTCGTGGCGGGCACGCTTCCACGAGGCCAGGCCGGCACGCAGGCCCACCGAGGCGCGGCGGATCGGGGTGGCCAGCAAGGCCAGCGCGGCAAAGGCCACGGTCCACAGACCGATCCAGGCGGCCAGCAGATGGCCATCAGACCAGGTGTCGATCACCTGGTTGGCAGCCACCACCAGGGCGGCGACCACGGCAGCCAGCAGCAGCGTGGCGGTGCCACGCGGGCCATCGAACTGGCGGGATGCATCACGCAGGGTTTCGGCGGCCTTTTCGGCACGGGCGACACCGGCGTGGTGGAAAGAATGGGGCGTGTGAACAAAGCTGGACATGGTGTTTTCCTTTCGCAATCGGGACAGTGGCCCGAGTCATGGAACGAATACTAGGGTTAACCCTAAACTTGTTCAAATTTATATTACTGATGATGATCATTCACATCGATGATGTTTCCAGGAAATCCCATGCACCAGGGCCGATTCAGAAACCTTGACCTCAACCTGCTGCGCGTCTTTGACGAGGTGATGGCCGAGCGCAGCCTGACCCGCGCCGCCCACAAACTGGCCTTGACCCAGCCCGCCGTCAGCAACGCGCTGCGGCGCCTGCGGGACAGCCTGGGTGATGAGCTGGTGCGCCGCCAGGGGGCCGGTGTCGAGCCCACGCCGATGGCACTGGCCCTGTGGCCCACGGTGCGTGAGGCGCTGCAGCGCCTGCAGTCGGCCCTGGTGCCCGAGACCTTCGACCCGGCCGAGGCCAACACCACTTTTGTGCTGACCATGGCCGACGCCACCGCGGCCTCGCTGATCCCGGGCCTGGTGGACATCATCGAGGAGGAGGCGCCAGGGGTGTCGATCCGGGTCGTGCCCCTGTCCACCCGCGATCCGCGCCGGCTGCTGGACGAGGAGTCGGTGGACATGGCCATCGGCTACTTCCCGGCCGTGCTGGCCGACCTCACCGCCCGCAGCCAGGCCGGCGAGGCTGTGGCCTATGCCAACCAGCGCCTGTACGACGGCGAATACGTGTGCGTGATGCGGCGCGACCACCCCCTGGCCAGCGGGCCCCTCACCCTCAACCGCTACTGTGCGGCGCGCCACCTGCTGGTCAGCTTCTCGGGCCGGCCCTATGGGTTCATCGACGAGGCCCTCACCGCCGTGGGGCGCGAGCGCCGCATCGTGCTCACGGTGAACCAGTTCTTCACGGCCGGGCGGGTGGTGGCCAACTCCAACCTGCTGACGGTGCTGCCGCGGCACTTCATCAACGTCACCGGCATTGCCGACCGGCTGGTCTGGCGCGAGCTGCCACTGAAGGTGCCCACCGTGCACGTGGACGCGCTGTGGCACAAGCGGCTGCGCAACGGCCCCGGGCATGACTGGCTGCGCCAGGCGATTGCGCGCGCAGCCCAGCGCAACCCTGGGGCCACCTGAGTTTCTTCGTGAGCGTGCGGCCCCGGGCGAGGCATCGAATTTGCTTGCAGCCCCCTGAGCCCCCCACAGGAGACGCCATGACGGACACCCGCGCCCAGCCCCGCCCCCCCACGAGCCAGCCCCGCATGACCCGGCGCCGCTTTGCGGCCACACTCGGCGCCAGCGCCTTGAGCCTGCCGGCCTGGGCCGCCTGGCCCGACAAGCCGATCCGCATCGTGGTGACGTTTCCGGCTGGCGGGGCCAGCGACATCGTGACCCGCGTGGTGGCTGAACAGCTGGCCCGCAAGCTGGGTCAGGCCGTGGTGGTGGACAACCGCCCGGGGGCGGGCGGCAGCGTGGGCGGACAGGTGGTGCAACAGGCCGCTCCCGATGGCTACACGCTGATGCTGGCGAACTCGACCCCGATCTCGATCGGGCCCTTTGCCCTGGACAAGCAGCCCTACGACCCGGTGCAGGGCTTCACCCACATCGCCATGATCGGCACCGCACCCTGCGTGCTGATGGCCAACACGGCGGCCCCGATCCGCACCATTGCCGACCTGGAGTCGGTGGCGCGCAAGAGCGGGCGGCTGGATTTCGGTTCGGGTGGGCCGGCATCGATCGGCCACATCTATGGCGAGTTGATGCGCAAGGCCATGGGCGTGAACCTGGTGCACGTGCCCTACCGTGGGGGCGCCCCCATGACGACCGACCTGATCTCGGGCGTGATCCCGATCGGCATCGACGTGCTGACGGCCTACGTGCCCTACTTCAAGAGCGGGCAGCTGGTGCCCCTGGCCGTCACCTCAGCCAACCGCTCGCCCCTGGTGCCGGACGTGCCCAGCGTGGTCGAGTTCGGCTACCGCAAGCTGGTGCTGGACAACTTCTTCGGCCTGAGCGGGCCGGCCAACCTGCCGGCCGAGGTGGTGACGCGCCTCAACAGTGCCTGCAATGAGGTGCTGATGCTGCCCGAGGTGAAGCGCAAGATGCTGGAATTGGGCGTGACGGTGAGCCCTGGCAGCCCGGCCGCCTTTGCCGCCTATGTGAAAGACCAGGTCGGGGTGCTGGCCCCGGTGGTGAAGGCCGCGGGCGCGCGCCTTTGACAACCCCTGCCACCCGGCGGGCGGCGCGCCGATCAGCGCAGCACGCGCAGGTAGGCGTGGGCGGCCTCGCGCAGCTCATGGGCATGGCGCGGGTCGTGGCCGGCACGGGCGTCGGCAGACTCCAGCAGGTTGTTGGCAATGCCGGCGCTGCCGCGGTCGGCACGGCGGGCGGGAACCAGGGGATCCACCCGGGTGGCCAGGGTCAGGCTGCGGGCGATCAGGGCAAGAAACGGAGACATGAAAGAGGCGCCTTGTGAGCGCGTGATGAACAGGTCTCAAGAGTAAGGGTTAACCCGTACTTTTAACAGCCCCAAGCCATGCCGCTTCGGCATGAGGCCTGGGCACGCCCTGCATGGGTGCGCTGCCGCGACAATGCAGGCACCATGAAAGTACAGCTGTTGTCCGATCTGCACCTGGAGGTGCACCCCCACTTCGCCCCCCTGCCCCACCCCGAGGCCGACGTGCTGGTGCTGGCGGGCGACATCGGCTCCTACCAGAGCGGCAGCCTGCTGAGCGACCAGGACTTTGGGCTGGCCCGGTTTTCCCCGCGCAGCGCGGGCGGGCACTGGCCGGTGCCGGTGATCTTCGTGCCCGGCAACCACGAGTACGACCAGCAGGACTTCGACCAGGCCCACGCTCGCCTGCGCGATGCCTGCGAGCGCCTGGGCCTGCACTGGCTGGAGCGTGAAAGCCTGGTGCTGCAAGGGGTCCGCTTTGTCGGCACCACCTTGTGGAGCGATTTCGACGCGCTGGCCATGCAGGCACAGGCCCCCACCACACGGGCCCTGCAAATGCGTGACAAGGCCTTCCGGGCGGCCAACTTCTACCTGCGCAAGACCGGCAGCACCCGGAACGGCGAGCCCTGGCTGGCCGAGGGGGTGCGCGAACAGGCGCTGCGGTGTCAGCAGTGGCTGCGCGACACCCTGCACACCCCCCATGCGGGCCCCACGGTGGTGGTCACGCATTTCGCGCCCAGCCTGCTGAGCGCCGACCCGCGCTATGGGCTGACCCCGGGCACGGCCGGCTTCTGCAACGCCCTGGACGATCTGCTGCCGCACGCCAGCCTGTGGTTGCATGGCCACCTGCATGCCCCCAGCGACTACACCCACCAGGGCTGCCGGGTGGTGGCCAACCCGCTGGGGTATGCGCGCAAGAACGAACAGCAGCACTTCCAGCAGCAGCACTGTGTGGAGGTGCCCTGGCCAGCGGATTCGAAATCGGCTTGATGTCGATCAATTCCGCCAGTTCATCGGGGGCTATGCTGAAAGCACCAACAAGGAGCACATCACATGAAGATTCTTCTCGCCGTCGACGGCAGCGCCTATACCAAGAAGATGCTGGCCTACCTGAGCACCCACGAAGCCCTGGTCTCGGGTGCCGTGGAATACACCGCCCTGACCGTGCAAGCGGCCCTGCCGCCGCGCGCCCGCGCCGCCCTGGGCAAGCCGATCGTCGATGAGTACTACGCCGACGAAGCAGCCAAGGTGCTGAACCCGGTGAGCAAGTTCCTGGCCCGCCACGGCATCGTTCCCCAGCAGATCAGCAAGGTGGGCGTGGCCGGCGAGGTGATTGCCAAGGTGGCCGAGGCAGGCAAGTTCGACCTGGTCGTGATGGGCTCGCATGGCCACAGTTCGCTGGGCAACCTGGTGATGGGCTCGGTCTCGACCCAGGTGCTGGCGCACTGCAAGGTGCCGGTGCTGCTGGTGCGTTGATGCACTTTGTGGCGGGCCTGTGCAGGCCTGCCACCGTGGCCCGGGGCTCAGGCCGTGCGGATCTCGGGCGGCGTGGCCAGGCCTTCAAAGCAGGTGCGCAGCACCAGATCGACGATCTGGGCATTGCTGTACTGCGAGCCCTGGCGCAAAAAGCTGACCACCGGGTCGCAGGCACGGGCGTACAGGGTGTAAAGCACCACCAGCGGCGGCAAGGTGGGGTTGATCAGGCTTTGGGCCTGCGCCTCGGTGATCCAGGCACCCAACTGATCGCTGAGGGTGATCAGCCCGTTCATGTATTCGGCGTTGCCCATCAACACCTGGCGCAGCGTGGAGTTGCGACTGGGCAGCGAGGGCATTTCATCGGCCAGTTGCAGCGACATGGCCCAACCCACCACCGACTTGAGCTTGTCGACCGGCGAGATCTCCGGCGGCACGATCTGCAGAAAGTCCTGCGCCCGCTTGATCACATGCACCATGGCGGCGGCGGCCAACTGCTCTTTGCCAGGGAAGTGCTTGTACAGGCTGGCCTTGGCAATGCCCACCGCAGCGGCGACTTCGTCCACCGTCATGGCGTCATAACCTTTTTCGCCGAGCAGGCGAATGACAGTCTGCACAATGGCCTCTTCGCGCACCTGGTGCATCTGGGCCTTGAAGGAAACGCGGGCGGGGGTGGTGGTATTCACGGTTCGATTTTAAACAAAGCGGGCTGAATCACGACCGGATGGCCTAAAAAGCCTGCGTTGACGGCAGGTACAAACGCCGTCGCACGCCTCACCGACCGGCCATCTGACTCAGACCAAGGCCTGTGCCGCGGCGGAGGTGAGCGCTGTGCTGAGCGTGTCCAGCACCTCGGATTCGAGGTTCCAGCAGTGCCAGTAGAGCTGGATGCTCAGGCTGTGGGCCGGCACCAGATTCACCAGCAAGCCCCGCGCCAGCGGCTCACGCGCCAGCAACTCGGGCACCACGCTGGCACCCCAGCCCGCCAACACCGCCCGCAACTGGCCCTCGGAGCTGGGCACGAAGAGCTGGCTCAGCGTGACACGCTTGAGCCCGAAGCACTGGCTCACGAACTCGGTCTGCATGTCGTCCTTGCGGTTGAAGGCGACAAAGGGGATGTCCCTGAAATTGTGGGGTGACAGGCCTTCGGGCAGGCGCTGTTGCGCCAGTTCGGGGGCCGCCACGGCCACATAGCGCATGGCCCCCAGGGGCACCACCTTGCAACCGCGCAAGGCTTGCTTGAGGGTGGTGACACAGCCCAGCACCTGGCCCGAGCGCAGCCACTCGTCGGTGAAGTCCTGGTCGTCCGTGATGATTTCCAGCGGCAGGCCCTGGCACACCAGGCTGTCCAGGGCCGGCAGGGCCCAGCTGGCAATGCTGTCGGCATTGATGGCGATCGAAATGCGTTCGTCCTCGCGGGCGCGCTTGCTGCCACCCGGGGTGAGCTCGCGCAGGTCGCGGTCCAGGTCGACGCGCAGCAGGCGCATCTGCTTGGTGTGCTTGAGCAGCAGTTGCCCGGCAGGCGTGGCCTTGAGCGGGCGGCTGCGCACGATCAGCACCGTGCCGGCCTGGGCCTCCAGGGCACGCAGACGCTGCGACACGGCCGATTGGGTGATGCTCAGGCGCTGGGCGGCGCGCTCGAAACCACCCTCTTCGACGATGGCCGCCAAGCATTCGAGGGCGTGGGGATCAAAGGTGTTCATGGGACTGGGGCGAGGGGATGTCAGCACAGGACCGAATATTAGCAAGACTGATGAAACTGCCAAGAGTTTAATTTTTCTTTTCAAGCACCTACCGGCTGTCGCACACTGCAACGCATGAAAATCATCGTCCTCGGCGCCGGCATCATCGGCATCAGCACCGCCTGGCATTTGCGAGAGCGGGGTCACGAAGTCACGGTCATCGAGCGCCAGCCTGCGGCGTCGCTGGAGACCACTTTCGCCAACGCGGGCCAGATCTCGGTCAGCTACTGCGAACCCTGGGCCAACGCCGAGGCACCGTTGAAGGTGCTGAAGTGGATGACCAAGCCCGATGCCCCGCTGCTGTTCCGTCCGCAGTGGCCGGTGGGCGAGGGCCTGCAGCAGTGGCTGTGGGGCCTGCGCTTCCTGGGGCAGTGCAATGACGCCGCCTTCGAGCGCAATGTGAGCCAGCTGGTGGCCCTGGGCGCCTACAGCCACGCCGCGCTGAAGGACATCGTGAACGCCACCGGTATTGAATACCACCGCCTGGAGCGGGGCATCGCGCACTACTACACCGACGCGGCCTCGTTTGACACCGCAGGCGCCGCCGCCGAGCTGATGCGCCGCCACGGCGTGTCGCGCCGCGTGGTCAGCCGCGACGAACTGCTCAAGATCGAACCCGCCTTCAAGCCATTTGCCCACCGCATCGTCGGCGGCACCTTCACCGACACCGACGAGAGCGGCGACGCACGCCTGTTCACCCAAGGTCTGGCCCGCCTGTGCGAACAGCGTGGCGTGGAGTTCCTGTACGGCCATGCCGTGCAACAGCTGGACGTGTCGAACAACCGGGCCCGCTCGGTGCGCGTGGCCCCGGTGGACGAGGCAGCCCGCACCCGCGGCCCGGCCAGCGATCTGAAGGCCGACGCCATCGTGGTGGCCACCGGCTCGTACACGGCACCGATGCTGCGCCAGGTGGGTGTACGCCTGCCCATCTACCCGGGCAAGGGCTACAGCGCCACCTTCAAGATCCTCAAGCCCGAGGCCGCCCCCTGGGTGTCGGCCATCGACGACGAACTCAAGGTGGCCATGAGCCGGCTGGGTGACGAGCTGCGTGTGGCCGGCACCATCGAGGTGGGGGGCTACGACCTGGACCTGAACGGCCCCGTGGCCCGTGCCCGCTGCGAGATGCTGGCACGCCGCATCGAGACCGTGATGCCCGGCGTGTGCGACACCCGCCTGGAGCACGAAGGCGGTCAGCCCAACTTCTGGTGCGGTCTGCGCCCCGCCACGCCGACCAACATCCCCTTCATCGGCCAGACCCGGATCCCGGGCCTGTGGGTCAATGCCGGCCATGGCACCCTGGGCTGGACCCATGGCGCCGGCTCGGGCAAGGCCCTGGCCGAGCTGATCAATGGCGAGGTGCCCCGCATTGCCGACCGCTTCGGCTTCCTGGGTTCGGCCGCGCCGCGCGCGCCCAAGCCGGCCCTGGCCTGAGGCGATCCGATCGGGATCAGAGGGTGACCGGGCCCGGTGACGTTCTATCATCCGGGCCTATGAGCACCACCCGACGCCACACCCTGTTCCTCACCACCTCCAGCCGCGAGCCCGGTCACCCGGGCAACAGCGAGTGGCTGGCCCGGCAGGCCGCCGCAGCCCTGCCGGCCGACAGCACCCAGACCTGGCTGGCCCTGGCCCACCTGAACCTGCCACCTTTTGTGGACCTGCGCCACACCGTGGGCCATTACCCAGCCCCCGAGGGCGACCTGAAAACCCTGCTCGACGCCACCCTGGCCGCCACCGACATCGTGTTCGTGAGCCCGGTGTACTGGTTCAGCATCCCGGCCCCGCTGAAAACCTACCTGGACCACTGGAGCGGCTGGCTGCGCGTGCCGGGCCTGGGCTTCAAGGAGCAGATGGCCGGCAAGACCCTGCGCGTGATCAGCACCAGCGGCGACCGCGCCAAGGCCCAGCCCATGTTCGACTCGCTGCGCCTGTGTGCGCAGTTCCTGGCCATGAACTGGGGTGGCGAGCTGTGGGGCAAGGGCGGTGCGCCAGGCGCCGTGCAGGCCGACACGGCCGCCGTGGCCCAGGCAGCCACCTTTCTCCTCTGAGGTGGAGCTCAGCCCCTGACCAGCACCAGCCGACCCAGCCACTCGTGCAAGGCGGTCTGGCTGGCCAGCAAGGCCTCTGCGCTGGGCAAATACCTCTTCCAGGCGCTGGGTGGCCGAGTGCGGAACCCGGTGGGCGCCGGCAGCACGGTGAAGCCCTGCGCCTCGAACAAGGCCACGGCGCGCGGCAGATGCCAGGCCTGGCTGACCAGGGCCACACGCTGCACCCCGGCGGCGCGCAACAGCGGGGCCGACAGGGCGGCATTGCCGGCCGTGTCCAGCGAGGCGGACTCCACCCAGCGCACCGGCACGCCAAACTGCTGCTCCAGCACTTTTTGCATCACCTCCCCTTCGGGCCGCCCCCCTTCAGGCGCACCACCCGTCACCAGCACGGGCAATTGGCTGCGCCGCTGCAACGTGGCGGCGTACTGCAGGCGCTGCAAGGTGGGGCGGGCCACGCTGTCCTCTCCGCCATATTCAGGTGCGTCGGGGTAGATGCCGCCCCCCAGGACCACGATGGCCTGGGCTTGCGCCAGCGCCTGCGCCGACAGGGGTGGGTGGCGCTCCAGGCTGCCCAGCAGTGCATCGGCCACCGGCGGCCATGACAGCGCACTCAACACGACCAGCGCCAGCCCGGCCAGCCGACGCCCCAGGCGCGGCCGACGCCGCCCCAGCACCAGGCCCAGGGCGGCCAGCAAGACCAGACTGAAAGGCGGCATCAACAGGGCCGTGAGCCATTTCTTGAGGAACAACAGCAGCATGGGAGTCCAATGAAAGCGTGCCGGGCCCGCATGAGGCACCCGACAAAAGGGTATTGTTCCGGGTTTTCATGCCGGTTTGCTGCGGCCCAGGACCCATGTTTGCTTCTCAGATCTTCTCCAGCCCCGAATCCCTCGCGCTTTGGCTGGCCCCGCAACTGCTCACGCTGTGGGCCCTGCTGCTGCTCACCCTGACCGGCGCCCTGTGCCTGCGGATGCGCACACCGGCCCAGACCGCAGCGCCGGCCACCGCGACGGGTTCGCCCTGGCGGCGCCTGATCTGGGCGTTGCCGGCCCTGGGGCTTTTTGCTGGACTGGCCAGCCAGATCGGTCCGGGCCAGCCTCTCAGCCGCTTTGACAGCACCCTGGCCCAGGCCCTGGGCCAGCAGTTGGACCTGGACACGCTGCAGGCCTTTGCCTGGCCCACCTGGCTGGGCAACCCGGCTCCGGTGACCGTGCTGACCATCGGGGTGGCGCTGTTCCTGCTGTGGCGGCGCGAACGGCTGCAGACCGGCATCTGGCTGCTGGGGGTGCTGGGCAACACCTTGTTGAACTGGAGCCTGAAGCAGGGCTTTGCCCGGGTGCGCCCACCGCATCTGCATGGCGTGGTGATGGAGACGGGCTACAGCTTTCCCAGTGGCCATGCCTCAGGCGTGCTGGTCACCTACGGGCTGCTGGCCTGGCTGCTGTTGCAACACAGCCCCAGGCGCTGGCACCTGCCGGTGCTGCTGGCCTGCGGAGCACTGGTGCTGACGGCGCCGGTCAGCCGCGTGCTGCTGCAGGTGCACTACGCCAGCGATGTGCTGGCCGGCCTGGCCAGCGGCTCGGTGTGGCTGCTGCTGTGCCTGAGCCTGGCAGACTGGCTGCGCCAGCGGCAGACGCGGGGCGGCTGAGCTGTCGGATCAAGGCGCGCGCACAGGCTGGGCCGCACTGGCCGTCTTGGCGGGCAGGTGTTCGCCCATCCAGCGGTGCAGGTCCAGCCACATCTGACGGGTCTCGGCCAGCAGGGGAGCCCGTTGCGCATTGGGCAGTTCGATGGTGACCACCGGCACTCCCTTGTGCATGCCACCGTAATAGCCCAGGGAGCCCGGGAACACGCCCACCGGGTCGAGCATCAGGCGGCCCAGGCGGCGCGGCGGATCGGTGGGGCCGTCGAAATCGAGCACCCCATAGGGCGCGTGGATGCTGACGATGAGGTCGGGCGTGAACGCCGTCATCTGGTCGTGCACAAAGCGGCTCTCGGGTTCGGACAGCGGCTTGTTGCCGGGCCAGCGGCGCGGGTCCTTGCGGGTGCGCTGGGCCCAGTAACGCGGCGCCTCCTGCGCCCAGCCCGGCGTGGGAAAGTTGCGGTTCAGGTCGACGCCATGGGCGTTGACCCGCCGGGCCGGCTGCGCCATCACCCCGTCGGGGTTGAGCATGGGCACAAAGCGCCACAGGGCGTCGGCCCCGTTGTCCTGGGCCAGGCCCATCCACTGCAAGGCCACCGTGCTGGCAGACAGTTCGTCGCCATGGATGGCCCCGAGCACCAGAACCTTGACAGGCGCGTTGCGCGCCCCGACGTCGCCCATCCAGAGTTCGCGCGCCTGCACCGAGCGGGTGCCCGAAGGCTGCAGCCTGATGGCAGAGCACTGGGCAGCGGTGAGGCCGGGCAACCTGGGCACCCACTGCTTGCAAGGCTCGGCCAGGTTGGCGGCAGGCGAGGCCTTGGGCGCTGCAGGATGGCCGGGCTGAGAGGGCGGAGTGGGTTGAGACTTGGGGTGGGCCGGCGCATGAGCCACCGCCTGGGGAGCCGCCTGCGCGGGGTGCTGCAGGCCGGGCCCGGCGCCCAGCAACAGCGCCGCACCCCAAAACGCAGCAGCCGCCACACGGGCCCCTGGGTGACGCCCGCCCGTCCCCTGATTTGCAGCGCCAGCTTGGCGCACCTCGAACTCCGGCACCTCGAACATCCGATCAGGTCAGTGCAACAACCGGGGCAAGGCCAGAAAGCCGAGCAAGGCGGTGTCGAAGTCTTCAGGGGCCTCGAGTTGCGGCATGTGGCCGGCCCCCCGCAGCACGGCCAGGGTGCAGCTGCGGCCGATGCGGTCTGCCATCGGCTTCATGAGCTCGGGTGGCGCCACCCGATCGAACTCACCCGCCACCAGCAGGGTAGGCACGTGGATGCGCTCCAGATCCGCCTGGCGGTTGAAATACGAGGCTTCGGCATTGATGCGTCGGTAGGCCGAGGGGTTGATCTGGGCCATGGCGTGGCTGGCCAGCAGCACGCCTTCGGGCAAGGCCCCCGGCCCGACGAGGCGGGGCAGGTTGAATTCAGCCCACTGGCTCAGACCGTGGCCGGCTTCAAGTTCAGGCAGGGGCTCGCCCTCGGTGGCGCCCGAGGCGTCGAAGCCCCGGGCCAGCGTGGCGCACAGGATCAGGCGATTGACGAGTTCAGGGCGGCGCGCCACCACCTCCTGGGCCACCATGCCCCCCACGCCCTGGCCCACCAGCACCACACTGCCCGCCTTGAGGGCATCGATCAGGTCGATGCAGCTCTGGGCCAGGCCTTTGAAGGAACAGGGATCGACGGGAGCGCTGCGGCCATAGCCCGGCATGTCCCAGGCCACTGCGCGGTAGCCCGCTGCGGCCAGGCTTTCCACCTGCGGCGCAAAGGTGAGGTGCCCTCCCAGCACATCGTGCAGCATCAGAACGGTCGGGCCTGCGCCCAGGGTGGTGAAGGCGGGGAGAGCGTTCATGATGGATCAGGCAGGACGGGGGTGGGACGCGGAACACAGAAGCCCGAGCCCCCTGCCAGCACGGTCATCGGACCAGGCTGCGGCAGGCGGGAGGCCAACGGCTCATAATAGCCCATCCCCACCCCATTGATCGCCAGTGACCGCCCTCACATCTGCCCCAGCGCAAGCCCGTGCACCCAGTTTCTCCACCCGCGAGTTCCGCAACTCGCTGGGCATGTTCGCCACCGGCGTGACCATCGTGACCGCACGCGCCGCCGACGGGGTGCTGGTGGGCCTGACGGCCAACTCGTTCAACTCGGTTTCGCTGGCCCCGCCGCTGGTGCTGTGGAGTCTGGCACGGGCGGCCGCGTCGATGGGGGTGTTCGCCACCGGGTCGCACTATGCGATCAATGTGCTGGCCGCCGACCAGAAGGACCTGGCCGAGCGCTTTGCCTCGAAGACGGTCGACCGCTGGGCGGGTGTGGCGTTCACGCAAGGCGTGGGCGGTGCCCCGCTGCTGGCCGGGGCGGCCGCCACTTTCGAGTGCTTCAACCGCAGCCGCTATGAAGAGGGCGACCACGTGATCTTTGTGGGCGAGGTCGAGCAGTGCGCGCACCGCGAAGGCGCGTCACCGCTGCTCTACCACGGCGGGAAGTTCTATACCGAACATCCCCTGTGACCTTTTAACGGGCGTCGGGCAGTTCGATCTTGACTTCGAGGACTTCGAGGTTGTCCTGGCGTTCGAGGTGGACCTTGATGTCGTCGGCGTTGATGGAGACGTACTTCGAGATCACGGCAACGAGTTCGCGCTGCAGGTCGGGCAGGTAGTCGGGGCTGGCGGCGCTGCGGCCGCTGCGTTCGTGGGCCAGGATGATCTGCAGCCGTTCCTTGGCCACACTGGCGGTCTTCTTCTTTTCACCGAGCAGGAATGACAGGAAGGACATGGGTCAACGTCCTCCGAACATGCGCTTGAAGAAACCGGGCTTGACCGCCTCGACGAAGCGCATCGGCTTGTCTTCGCCCAGGAAGCGGGCCACCACGTCCTTGTAGGCCTCGGACACATCGGTGCCCTGGGCGTGGATGGCGGGGGTACCCTGGTTGGAGGCCTGCAGCACGGCTTCCGACTCGGGGATCACGCCGATCAGCTTGATGCGCAGGATGTCCTGGATGTCTTCCAGCGACAGCATCTGTCCATCTTCGACCCGGCTGGGGTTGTAGCGCGTGATCAGCAGGTGCTCCTTGACGGGCTCCTTGCCTTCGATGGCACGCTTGGTCTTGGAGCCCAGCATGCCCAGGATGCGGTCCGAGTCGCGCACCGAGGACACCTCAGGGTTGGTCACCAGCAGGGCCTCGTCAGCAAAGTGCATGGCCATCAGGGCACCGGTTTCGATACCGGCGGGCGAATCGCACACGATGTACTCAAAGCCCATGGCGCTGAGTTCATTGAGCACGCGCTCGACGCCGTCCTGCGTCAAGGCGTCCTTGTCGCGGGTCTGCGAGGCGGCCAGCACGAACAGGTTGTCGCACTGCTTGTCCTTGATCAGCGCCTGATTGAGGTTGGCCTCGTTGTGGATCACGTTGATCAGGTCATACACCACGCGACGCTCACACCCCATGATCAGGTCGAGGTTGCGCAGACCGACGTCAAAGTCGATCACGGCGGTCTTGTGGCCGCGCAAGGCGAGGCCGGATGCAAAGCTGGCGCTGGTGGTGGTCTTGCCCACGCCACCCTTGCCGGAGGTCACGACGACGATCTTGGCCATGTGTTGCGAGTCCTTGGTTCTTGGAAAATTGTCTTGAATGAGGGTGGGCTCAAAGCGCTTCGATGAGCAGCTTTTCGCCCACCAGGCGAATCTGGGCGGCCTTGCCGGCCACTTCGGGCGGCAGGGCCACTTCGGTGGTGCGGTAGATGCCGGCGATGGAGACCAGCTCGGGCTCCAGGCAGGTGCTGAAGATGCGGGCCTCGGTGTTGCCGCGGGCGCCAGCGATGGCCTTGCCCCGCAGCGGGGCATAGACGTGCACATTGCCGTCGGCGATCACCTCGGCCCCGTTGCTGACCAGGGCCAGCACCACGATGTCGGCGCCTCGCGCATACACCTGCTGACCCGAACGCAGGGGCTTGTCGATCACCACGGTGCCCGGGCCGGCCACGGGCACTTCGACCTTGACCTCGCGGATCACCTCACGCACCACCTCCTGCACCTCGATCTGTGGCGCCTCGTGGCGCTGCGGCAGCACCACGTCAGGCACATCGATCAGGCCGGCCGCCACGGCGGCGGCCGTCTGGGCCGGGTTGCCGCCACGCACGGCCACCGGCAGCACGCGGTGGCGCCGCAGCAACGCTATCAGGGCCGGAAAATCAGGGCTGGCCTCGCTGTCGCGCACGGCGCTCAGGTCGATGACCAGCGGGTCGTTGGAGAAGAAATCGGGCGTGTCGCTCAGACGGCGTGTCAGGTCGGCCACCAGCGCCGCAGCGTCGGTGGTCTTGATCAACAAGGCCACCAAGGGCAAGGTGGCGCTCTTGAAATCAAAATTGGCGCGGGCAGAGCCCGTGGTCACACCGGTCATGGGAGGCTTGTGGTACGCAAAATGGGCCAAGTTTACAGCGCGACACAAGGCCGGCCACCGGCAATTGATCGGGAATGACATCGCCACCTAAGCGACCGCTCACACACGGGCCTCGTCCTATCATCCAAAAATGAGTGTCACGCGCAAAAACCACCTCGACGGCCTGGCCCTGAGCCTGCTGCTGGCCTGCTGTCTGTTCTGGGGCTTCCAGCAAGTGCTGGTGAAGGCCACGGTGCCCCAGATGGCCCCCGTGTTCCAGGCCTGGCTGCGCTTTGCCCTGGCCGCTGCCCTGCTGTGGGCCTGGTGCCGCTGGCGCGGGGTGGCGCTGTTCCAGCGCGATGGGGCGCTGGGCTGGGGGCTGTTGGCGGGTGCGCTGTTCGCCGGCGAGTTCGTGTGCATCTATGTGGGGCTGCAGCACACCACGGCCTCGCGCCTGACGGTGTTTCTGTACACCTCACCGTTCTGGGTGGCGCTGATCCTGCCCCGCTTTCTGCCCACCGAGCGCCTGCGCCGGGTGCAGTGGGTGGGCCTGGTGCTGGCCTTTTGCGGGGTCTTGGCCGCCCTGGGGGAGCGGCTGGGGGCTGGCCGGGGGGGGCAATGGCTGGGCGATCTGCTCGGGCTGACGGCCGGCCTGATGTGGGGCCTGACCACCGTCGTGCTGCGCAGCACCCCGCTGGGCCAGGTGGGGCCGGAGAAGCAGTTGTTCTACCAGACCGCGCTGTCGGTGGCCCTGCTGCCGCTGGTGTCGTGGGCCCTGGGCGAGCACTGGGCCTGGCCACCCAGCACGTTCGCCCTCGGTTCGGTGGTCATCCAGGCTGCGGTGGGGGCCTTTGCCAGCTACCTGACCTGGATGTGGGTGCTCGGCCACTATCCCGCCACCAAGGTGTCGGCCTTTGTCTTCCTGACACCGGTGTTCGCATTGGCCGTGGGAGCGGGCTGGCTGGGCGAGCCGGTGACGCCCGGCCTGATCGGCGCCCTGGCCCTGGTGGGCACGGGCATCGTGCTGGTCAACCGGCGCTGAAGCGGCGGCCCGCAGGGGCGCAGGCCGGCTCAGCCCCCGTCAGACCGGGTGGGCCGCAGCGCGCCGGGCCGCAAAGTCGACATACCAGTCCAGGCAGGCCGCATTGGCCATGGCATCTTTGTTGATGACCTTCTCGATGGGCTGACCCAGCAGCAGCTTCTTGATGGGCAGCTCCTGCTTCTTGCCGGTGAGGGTGCGCGGGATCTCGGCCACCTGGAAGATCTCGTCCGGCACGAAGCGCGGCGACAGCGCCACCTTCACGGCGTCATTGAGGCGCTGACGCATTGCCTCGTCGAGGGCGAGGCCCTCGCGCAGCACCACAAACAAGGGCATGTAGCTGTCACGGCCCAGGTATTCGAGATCGACCACCATGGAGTCCAGCACCTCGGGCAAGGCTTCGACGGCGCTGTAGAGCTCGCTGGTGCCCATGCGCAGGCCATGGCGGTTGATGGTGGCATCGGAGCGGCCATAGATCACACAGCCGCCGTCGGCACCGATGCGCAGCCAGTCGCCGTGGCGCCACACGCCGCCGGCTTCGGGCCCCGCATCGCCGCCGCCAGGACGGCGGCCATGACCAGCCGGGTACATGTCGAAATAGCTCGACAGGTAACGCCGGCCGCCCTCGTCGCCCCAGAAGAACAATGGCATGGACGGGATGGGCTGGCTGCAGATCAGCTCGCCCACCTCGCCCTGCACGGGCTGGCCCTGCTCGCTCCAGGCCTCGACCGCACTGCCCAGCATGCGGCATTGCATCTGGCCGGGCACCTGAGGCAGTTCGCGGTTGCCGCCGATGAAGGCGCCGGCAAAGTCGGTGCCGCCGGAGATGTTGCACCACCAGATGTCAGCCTCGGGGGCATAGGCCTCACGCAGCTCGGACTGGCCGGTGGCCGCCGCCCGGGCCTGGCGCAACTGGCGCAACTGCGCCGTGCCCCAGCGCTGCACGTCTTCAGACAAGGGGGAGCCCGTGGTGCCCAGGGCGCGCACGGCGCTGAGGTCGCCCACCGAGGACAGGTCCACCCCGGCCTTCATGCAGTTGGCAAAGAAGGCCGCGCCGGCGCCGAAGAAGGTGACGCCGGTCTCGGCGGCAAAGCGCCACAAGGTGGCCCAGTCGGGTTTGTCTCGGCTGCCACCGGGGTTGCCGTCGTAGGTGACGCAGGTGGTGCCGCTGAGCAGGCCGCTGACCTGGGCGTTCCACATCACCCAACCGGTGGAGCTGTACCAGTGGTAGCGCTCGCCCCAGGAGTTGGCCTCGTAGCTGCAGCCGATGTCGTTGTGCAGGGTTTTCAGGGCCAGGGCCACCAGTACCGTGCCGCCATGGCCATGCACGATGGGTTTGGGCAGGCCGGTGGTGCCGCTGGAATAGACGATCCACAGCGGGTGGTCGAACGGCAGCCACTCGGGCTCGAAAGCAGCCGTGGCGGCGTCATCGCCCAACAGGGCCTGTGCCCAGGGCGTGGCTCCAGGCAGGCTGGCCGCCGGGTCGAGGTTGCCGTGCAGCACCAGGTGCTGCACGCTGGGCAGGGCCTGGCGCAACTCGGCCACCACCGGCAGGCGGTCATGGTCGCGCCCGCCATAGCTGACGCCGTCACAGGCGATCAGCACCTTGGGTTCGATCTGCTTGAAGCGGTCGAGCACCGCATGGGTGCCCATGTCGGGGGCGCACAGGCTCCACACCGCCCCGAGGCTGGCAGTGGCCAGAAAGGCGATGGTGGCCTCGGGGATGTTGGGCAGGTAGGCCGCCACGCGGTCGCCACGCTGCACCCCCTGGGCGCGCAGGTGCAGGGCCAGGGCCGCCACCTGGCGGCGCAGCTCGGGCCAGCTGAGTTCGCGCTGCTGGCCTTTTTCGTTGCGGCTGATCCAGGCGGCAAAGCCTGCCTGATGGGCCGGCTGCACATGGCGGAACACCTGCTGCACGTAATTGACCTGCGCCCCCGGAAACCACTGCGCGCCCGGCATGGTGTTGCGCGCCAGCACCGCCGTGTGCGGGGTGGGCGAGTGCAGCTCGAAGTAGTCCCAGATGCTCTGCCAGAAGGCATCCAGGTCCGTCACCGACCAACGCCACAGGGCGTCATAGCTGTCAAAGTGCAGGCCGCGCTCACGCTGCAGCCACTCGCGGTAAAGGGTCATCTGCGGGCGGAACGGGGCCGGGCCCGGGGGGCTCATGGTCATGGTCTTGCTGTCTCCTTGTGGCCCAAGACTAGCAGCGGCCCTGCCCGCCCGTCAGCCGGGATGTCCCGCGGTCTGGCGGCCTGCGTGTCACGGGTTTGACAGGACGCCGCTCATCAAATGGATCGGGCATTCCAGCCCATGAAGCGCCACAAAGCGTTGAATGACCTCCACCATGGGCCCACCATGCCCAGCGCCCACGACAGCCACTACAAGCTCTTGTTTTCACACCCCGAGATGGTGCGCGATCTGCTGGTCGGCTTCGTTCCGGGCGACTGGTCGAAGATCGCGCAATTCGACACGCTGGAGCGGGTGAATGCCAGCTATGTCAGCGACCAGGAGAGGCAGCGACACGACGACATGGTGTGGCGCCTGAAGGTGGGCCCCCGCTGGCTGTGGGTGTACCTGTTGCTTGAGTTTCAAAGCCAGCCCGACGAATGGATGGCCGTTCGGATGATGGCCTACGTAAGCCTGTTGAGCCAACATCTGATCAAAGAGGGCCAACTCGACCAGGGCAAGTTGCCTGCCCTGATCCCCATCGTGCTCTATAACGGAGGCCGCCCATGGAGAAGCCCGACCGACGTGGAAGACTGCTTTGCCCCCAGCCTGCCGGGTCTGGCGCCGTTTCGCCCCCAACTGAGGTACCACCTGATCGATGAGGCGCGGCTGCAGCTGTCCTCCGCCCCAGGGGTGCACAACGTGGCCAGCGCCTTGTTTCAGCTGGAGCGCAGCAACACGCCTACCGACATCGCGCACTTGGCCGCCGCCGTGGGCAACGCCCTGCAAGCCCCCGAACATCAACAACTGCGGCGAGCCGTCAACCTCTGGCTGCGACGCCTGATCCAACGCAAAATGCCGGACATCGCCGCCGCAGAACTCGATCAGATCGATGATCTTTTGAAAGGCCCCACCATGCTGGAAGAAACCCTGGAGCGTCTCTACACCGAAGCGATTGAAAAAGGCTTGGCTAAAGGTCGGTCCATCGGCTTGTCCCAAGGCCGCTCGGAGGGACTTTCGCAAGGATTGTCCCAAGGTCTATCCCAGGGCCTCTCTCAAGGTCTCTCTGCAGGCTTGTCCCAGGGCTTGTCCCGGGGAGCCAGCCAGATCCTGGCCCGGCTGCTGGAGCAGCGTTTTGGCCCGTTGCCAGAATGGGCCAGCCAGCGCCTTCAGTCGGCATCGTCACCTCAGCTGGAGCACTGGGCCGATCAGCTGTTCACGGCCTCGACCTTGGAAACCCTGCTCGCCAGCCAGCACCTGGCCGGCTGAGGCTTACAGGTGCACCGCCTCAAAGGCAGGGTGCAACTCGTCAATCCAGTGGTTGAGTTCGTCCTGGTTGACATTGAGGTGGGCCAGGCAGGCCTCGCCATGCTGACCCCATTCGCGTGAGGGCGCCAGCAGTTCGTGCTGGCCCACCAGGTACTCGGCCATCAGCCCCATGGCCACCAGATGGCGCACGGTGTCAGGAAAGCGTTCATCGTCCAGGCAGGCAAAGTCATGGTGCAGCCAGATGGCCTGGGCCACCTCGTCCGACAGGCGCCAGGTGCGCGCCACGATGGCGCCGACCACGGCATGGTCGGTGCGGTGGTTGGCGTTTTCGGTCTGGGTGAAGGTGCGGTCCTTGCGGGCCAGGGCTTCGGTCAGCGTGCCCGAGTAGCCTCGCACGGCCCGCATCATCACCGGGATGCCCACGTGGCAAAACAGGCCGAAGCTGTAACCCAGGCCTGGGTCCAGGCTGTAGAGCTGGCGCCCGATGTGCTCGCAGGCGATGGCCCGGCGCTGTGAGCTTTCCCAGAAATGGTCCAGCAAGGCCGACCGCACGGGCAAGGCATGCTTGACCAGAAAGCCGGTCAGCAGCTCCACCGAGGGGCGCACCCCCAGCACTGTCAGCGCCATGCCCACGGTATTGACCGGCTGGGCCAGGCCGTGCAGCGGGCTGTTGGCCTGGCGGATCAAGGCCGCGGCCATGGCCACATCGGCTGCGGCGACCTGGGAAATCTCTTCCACATCGGGCTCGCGCTGGGCGATGGCCTGTTGCAGGCGCACCAGCAGTTCCGGGCAAGGGGGAATCAGGATATCGCGCACGGCCGGGTTGCGGCGGGCGGTTTCGATGTCGGGAATGGGCAGCTTGGAGGTCACAAGGTGGCGGGCTGGTGGCCCGTCGCAGGTTGGCGCAAGAGCCCCGATTGTCGTATCAATTTGTTAACAGAACCAGCACAAAAACCGTTGCCGGATCAAACACCTATCACGTTTGTCAAAGCGCGAACACTCCGTACTGCCCCCGCCAGTTACCACCCATCTCCCTGCTAGCATTCGCCGCGTTTCTAACCAAACAGACAGGATTTCAGCATGGGACTATTCGACTGGCGGCTGCGCAGCCCCGAGGTGTTGCAGCAGGGAGGGGTGATCGGCCCGGATGAACGGCTGCCCTGGGGGCAAACCGCGCTGATGGGGGTGCAGCACGTGATCGCCATGTTCGGTGCCACCGTGCTGGCACCGATCCTGATGGGTTTCGACCCCAACATCGCCATCCTGATGAGCGGCATCGGGACGCTGGTGTTCTTTCTGATCACCGGCGGCAAGGTGCCCAGCTACCTGGGCTCCAGCTTTGCCTTCATCGGGGTGGTGATCGCCGCCTCGGGCTATGCGGGCAAGGGGCCGAATGCGGGCATGGCGGTGGCGCTGGGCGGCATCGTGGCCTGTGGCGCGATCTACACCGCCATCGGTGTGCTGGTGCAGGCCGTGGGCACGCGCTGGATCGAACGTCTGATGCCCCCGGTCGTCACCGGCGCGGTGGTGGCCGTGATCGGACTGAACCTGGCCAGCGTGCCGATCAAGAACATGGCGGCCAGCAACTTCGACAGCTGGATGCAGGCCGTGACCTTTGTCTGCGTGGGCCTGGTGGCGGTGCTGACGCGCGGCATGCTGCAGCGGCTGCTGATCCTGGTCGGCCTGATCGTGGCCAGCGTGATCTATGCGCTGCTGACCAATGGCCTGGGCCTGGGCAAGCCGCTGGACCTCTCGGGCGTGGCGAATGCCGCCTGGCTGGGCCTGCCCGGCTTCGCCAGCCCGGTGTTCAGCGCCAACGCCATGCTGCTGATCGCCCCGGTGGCCATCATCCTGGTGGCTGAGAACCTGGGCCACATCAAGGCCGTGACCGCCATGACCGGCAAGAACCTGGACGCCTACATGGGCCGGGCCTTCATCGGCGACGGCGTGGCGACCATGCTCTCGGGCAGCGCAGGCGGCACCGGCGTGACCACCTATGCCGAGAACATCGGCGTGATGGCCGCCACCAAGATCTACTCGACGGCCGTGTTCGCCTGCGCCGCCGTGCTGGCCGTGGTGCTGGGCTTCAGCCCCAAGTTCGGGGCCGTGATCCAGGCGATCCCGCTGCCGGTGATGGGCGGGGTGTCGATCGTGGTGTTCGGCCTGATCGCGGTGGCCGGCGCCAAGATCTGGGTGGACAACAAGGTCGACTTCTCAGACAACAAGAACCTGATCGTGGCGGCCGTGACCCTGATCCTGGGCACCGGCGACTTCACGCTGAAATTCGGCGACTTTGGCCTGGGCGGCATCGGCACCGCCACCTTCGGCGCCATCGGGCTGTACGCCCTGCTCAACCGGCGTTCGGCCTGAAGAGGGTTCGCCCCGGCCTGCCCGGCCGGGGCTGAGAACCTGTTCAAGGGCACGCCCTGCCCCCTCTGGTGCACAGATTGCGCTACCCTCGGTCCTCCACACCCCAGGAGGACTCTCATGACCCCGACAACACGTTCCCGTCTTGCCCGCCTGTGCGGCGGCAGCGCCTTGGTGGCCCTGGCCCTGGCCGGCTGCGCCAGCGCCCCGCCAGGCCCTCGGGCCGTGGCCGATCTGCAACCCACGCGGGGCAACAGCGTCAGCGGCCGTCTGAGCTTCAGCCAAAGCGGCGATGTGGTGCGCGTGAGCGGCCAGATCAGCGGCCTCAAGCCGAATGCAGAACATGGCTTTCATGTGCACGAAAAAGGCGACTGCAGCAGCGGCGACGGCATGAGCACCGGCGGTCACTTCAACCCCGGCGGCAGCGCCCATGGTCGGCATGACGCCAGCGCCCACCATGTGGGTGACCTGCCCGTGCTCAAGGCCGACGCCCAGGGCGTGGCCCGGGTGGACTTCGAAAGCCGGGGCATCACCCTGGTGGCCGGCCCGCAAAGCATCGTCGGCAAAGGCCTGATCGTGCACCGCGACCCCGACGACTACACCACCCAGCCCACCGGCAATTCCGGCCCTCGCGTGGCCTGTGCCGTGATCCAGGCCGGCTGATCCCAGCCCCGACGCCCCTTCCCTTGGGAGTGGGGCTTCAACCCACGAAGCGGCCCGAAGCCCCCAGCACCCCCAGCTCGACATAGTGCGAGCCCACATAGGGTGCATTGCCAAAGTCGACCACAAAGCCCCCCAGATCCAACCCGCGCACGCCGGCCAGCGCCGTGCGCAGACGGGCCCGGTTGACGTCCTTGCCGGCGCGGTCCAGGCCTTCGGCCAGCACCCGGGTGTTGATGTAGCCCTCCAGGCTGCCGGGCGAGAACTCGGTCTGCCCCAAGGCCCGCATGGCCGCCTGGTAGTCGCGCACCAGTTGGATCTTGGCCCGGTTCGGGTCGGGGAACACCATGGTCAGCGCCACCCCACTGCCCAGTGAGCCGAGCGCCTTCACCCCCTCGTTGCTCAGCGCCACGCTGAGGCCGACCACGGGCATGGACGGCGAAGGCTTGCGCAAGCCCGTCACCAAGGCCTGAGACACGGCGCCGGCCGTGGCCATGAACACCGCGCTGGGTTTGGCTGCCAGCACCTGGGTCACCACCTCGGCCAGGTTCTTGCCCCCGGTGTCCAAGGCCACCTGGGCCACGGCCTTCATGCCCTGCCCCTCCATGGCCTTGAGGGCGTCGCCCAGCACCTCGCGCCCGAAGCCGTTGTCCATGTACACGATGGCCAGGCCGTTGAGCCCCATCGAGCCCAGGCGCTGGATCAGGCGCTGGGTTTCATCGGTGTAGCTGGCACGCACATGGAACAGATTGCGGCTGCCGGCCTTGCGCAGCGAGCTGGCCCCGGTCAGGGGGGCCACATAGGGCAGCCCGTTTTCCTCGATCACCGGCAGGATGGCGGTGTTGTTGGGGGTACCCACGCACGACAGCAAGGCCAGCACACCGCCCTCACCAGCCATCTTGCGCACGTTGTCCAAAGTGCGGTTGGGCTGGTAGGCGTCGTCCACCATCTGCAACTGCAGGCTGCGGCCCTGTACGCCACCGCGCGCATTGATCTGGCCCATGGCCGCGTCGATGCCCAGCTTGAGGTCCTGGCCCAAGGCCGCCAGCGGGCCCGACAGCGCCGCCGACGAGCCGATCACCACGCTGCGCCCGGAAACCCCCTCCTGCGCCCGGGCCAGGCCGATCAGGGCCGGTGCTGCGGTGGCGGCCAGCAGCCGGGGAACAAGAGACAGGAATTGACGGCGTTGGGGCATACCAGGGCTCACGGGTTCGGGGCTAGACCTCCAGTCTGCCACCTATCCCCTCGGAAGGCCCTGAGGGAGAGCCCCAATCAGGCGCAGGCAAGGCCAGACACCGCTCAAAACACCATATGCATGTCACTTTTATGTATTTGGACGTTGTATCAAACGCTTCAATAATTACTTTTCCTTATTTAAAAGCCCCCCAGCCCTTCAAAAAATGAACTTCCAGCAACTGCGCTCCGTTCGTGAAACCGTGCGCTGCGGCTTCAACCTCACCGAGGTGGCCAATGCGTTGCACACCTCGCAGCCCGGTGTGAGCCGGCAGATCCGCGAGTTGGAGGAAGAGCTGGGAATCGAGCTGTTCGTGCGCGCCGGCAAGCGCCTGACCGGCCTGACCGACCCGGGCGAGCATGTGCTGCCCATCATCGAACGCATCCTGCTCGACAGCGCCAACCTGCGCAAAGCCGGGCAGGAATTCGTGGCCCAGCAGAACGGCCAGCTGTCGATTGCCGCCACCCACTCGCAGGCCCGCTACGCCTTGCCGGCCGCCGTGCAGGAGTTCCGCCAGCAGTTCCCCAACGTCAAGCTCAACCTGCACCAGGGCTCACCGCGTCAGGTGGCCGAGATGCTGCTGTCAGGCGAGGCCGATGTGGGCATTGCCACCGAGGCCCTGGCCCAGTACGACGCCCTGGTCGCCCTGCCCTGCTACCGCTGGACGCACTCGGTGCTGGTGCCGCCGGGCCACCCGCTGCTGGACGCACCGCTGACCCTGGAGCGCCTGGCCGCCTGGCCGCTGATCACCTACGACAATGGCTTCACCGGCCGCACCCACATCGACGAGGCCTTCACCCAGCGCAAGCTCAACCCGCACATCGTGCTCAGCGCCATGGATGCCGATGTGATCAAGACCTATGTGGAGCTGGGCATGGGCGCAGGCATCGTGGCCTCGATCGCCTACGAGGCCGAGCGCGACACCGGCCTGCGCGCCATCGACGCAGGCCACCTGTTCGGCATCAACCTGACCCGCCTGGCCGTGCGCCGCGGCAGCTACCTGCGCGGCTATGTGTATGCCTTCATCGAGTCGTTTGCCCCCACACTGAACCGCGCCATCGTGGAGAAGGCGCTGCAGGACGAATCGGGCGGCAGCGCCGACTACGAAATCTGACCTTCAGCTCGGGGCACCCCATACGCCCGCCCGGCCAGCGCCCGCGCCAGCACCTGGGCCGGATCGATCAAGGTGGCCCCGGCCACCTCAGGCGCCCCAGGCAAGGCCAGCGGGATCTCGGTGCAGGCCATGAGCACCGGCTGCGCGCCATGCCGGTCCAGCAAGGCCGCAGCCACTTCGACAAAACACGCCTGTGCCAGCACCCGGTCGCCTTGCTTGACGCCCTGGTAGATGCCCTGCATCAGGCGCTCGCGCTGCGCTGCATCGGGCAGGATCAGCGCAATGCCCGCCTGTCCCAGGGCCTGCTCATACAGGCCGCTGCGGTAAGTGCCTTCGGTGGCCAGCAAGATGGCCTGGCGGGCGCCACGGGCCTGCAGGGCCTGCGCCACCTCCTGGGCCACATGCAGCAGCTCCAGTTGCGGAAAGCGCTCCTGCAGCCGCCCATGCCAGGCGTGCGCCGTGTTGCAGGCCATGGCCACGCTGCGCGCGCCCAGGGCGGCCAGCCTCCCCAGCGCCTGCAGCATGGGCTCCAGCGGCTGGTGCGCACCGCTGTCGCGGTTCAGCAAAGCCCCGGTGCGGTCCGGCACCGGCACCTGGGCCAGCCAGTGCTCCGGGAAGGCCTGGTCCTGCACGCCCCGGCCCAGGGCCTGCAGCTGGCGCGAGCAGGCCTCGACGAACAGGCGCACAAAATCGGCCCCCGCCGCCGGCCCCATGCCGCCCAGGATGCCGACCACCTGCGGCGCAGACAGCGATGCAGGGCCCATGATCAGACTGCAGGCTTGTCGCTCAGGGCCTTCAGGTTGTCCTTGAGCTGCGGGCTCATGGGCAGGCCCAGGGGCACACCGCGTGGCGGAATGGGCTGCATGAACCACTTGGTGTAGAGCTTCTCGAACTCGCCGCTCTTCATCAGGCCGCCGATCACGCCGTCGACCAGGTGCTTGAAGCCCGCATCGTCCTTGCGCAGCATGCAGGCATAGGGCTCGACCTGCAGCGCCTCGCCCACCACCTCGAACTCGTCGGGGTTCTTGGCGTTGGCCTTGAGGCCGAACAGCAGGATGTCGTCCATGCCGAAAGCCAGGGCCCGACCCGACTCCACCAGCAAGAAGGAGTCGGCGTGGTCCTTGCCGAACAGCATGTTGAAGTTCAGGTTCTTCTCGGTGCTGTACTTGCGCAGCACCTGCAGGTTGGTGGTGCCGGTGGTGGTGGCCACGTTCTTGCCGGCCAGATCGGCGTAGTCCTTGATGCCCGAACCCTTTTTCACCAGCAGCCGGGTGCCGGTATAGAAGTGGTTGATCGCAAAGGCCACATCCTTGCCGCGCGCCGTGTTGTTGGTGGTCGAACCGCACTCCAGATCGACCGTGCCATTCATGATCAGCGGGATGCGGTTCTGCGAGGTCACCGGCTGCCACTCGATCTGCAGATCGGGCTTCTTGAGTTGTTTGCGCACCGCATCGGCCACGGCATTGGACATGTCCACCGCAAAGCCGATGGGCTTGGAGGGGCCATCCAGGTAGCTGAAGGGCACCGACGATTCCCGGTAGGCCAGGGTGATCTTGCCGGAGGACGCGATCTTCTCCAGGGTATCGGCCTGCACCAGGGCAGAGCCGGTGACCAGGGTGGCCGCCGTGAGCAGCAGGGGAATCATTTTCATGCGCAGACCTCTCGAGGGGGTGATGGATGGATGAGGGGGTGAACGGGGAAAGCCCAGTGTAGGAAGGCCAGGGCCCTGGGCGGTAATTCCTTTTCACGGCATGGGCATTACAAAAGGTAATGGGTCTGCTGCTGCACCGACCCATCCTGGGCGCGAGAACCCGGTCTGAAGACCCCGTCACCGATGCGGCCCATTCACCGCGGGCCCATAACCGCGCTGCATGGCCCAGACCTCGATTGGCATGAGCGCCGTCGCGCCGCGCGCCCTACATTGGCAGCAGTTTCAAAGCCAAGCAAAAAAGGACCGCTCATGCACATCTGTGTGCTCGGCGCCGGCATCACCGGGCTCGCCGCCGCCTATTCACTGCAGCAAGAGGGCCACCAGGTGACCCTGCTCGACGCGGCCGAGGCCGTCGGCCAAGGCGCCAGCGGCGGCAACGGAGCCCAGCTCAGCTACTCGTACGTGCAACCCCTGGCAGACCCCTCGATCTGGGGCCAGTTGCCCAAGCTGCTGCTGGCGGCCGATTCACCGCTGAAGTTCCGTCTGCAGGCCGATCTGCACCAATGGGCCTGGGGGCTGAGCTTCATGGCGGCCTGCAACCGGGCACGCTCGGAGCGCAGCACCGCCACCCTGCTGGGCCTGGCCGCGCGCAGCCGCGAAAGTTTTGAGCAGATGCTGAGCGACCTGCGGCCCGACTGCGACCACAGCACACCGGGCAAGCTGGTGCTCTACCCCACCGAGGCCGGCCTGCAGGGGGCGGCGCAGCAGATCGAGCTGCAAGCCCGCCTGGGTGGCGCCCCCCAGCGCCTGGTGTCGCCCACCGAATGCGTGGCCCTGGAGCCCGCCCTGGCCAGCTACCAGCAAGCCATGGCCGGCGCGGTCTACACCCCCAGCGAGAGCGCGGCCGACTGCCTCAAGGTGTGCCAGGCCCTGGACCTGGCCCTGACGCAGCGCGGTGCGCAACGCCTCTATGGCCGAGCGGTGACCCGGCTGGAAGTGGCCGGAGGCCGGGTGCTGGCCGCCCACACGGCCCAGGGGCCGGTGCAGGCCGATCACTTCGTGCTGGCCCTGGGCGCCGACAGCGTGGCACTGTGCCGCCCCTTGGGCGTGCACCTGCCGGTGTACCCGCTCAAGGGCTACAGCATCACCCTGCCGGTGGATCCCGAACCGGGCCGGGCCCCCCAGGTCAGCGTGACCGACAGCGCCCGCAAGGTGGTGTTTGCCCGCCTGGGCGAGCGCCTGCGGGTCGCTGGCATGGTGGAGCTGGTGGGCTACGGGCGTGACATTCCGCCCGACCGCATCACCAGCCTGTGCCAATCCACCGCCCAGGTGTTTCCCGGCGTCAAAGACTTCAGCGAGGTGCAGGCCTGGTGTGGCCTGCGGCCGGCCACACCAACCGGCCTGCCGATCGTCGGGCGCCTGCCCCAGGGCCCCGACAACCTGTGGATGAACACCGGCCACGGCGCCCTGGGCTTCACGCTGGCTTTTGGCACCGCACGCCAGCTCAGCGAGGCCCTGCGCGCCTGATCCGACCCCGCGCCGGCGGTGCCAGAATGCGCGCTTGAACTCGCTTCACAAGGTCCCCATGGCCCAGCCATCTCTTCTCCAGTCCAGTCCGCGCGCTTTGCTGGCGCTGGCGGCGGTCACCGTCCTGCTGGGCGCCTGCGCCCAGGTCCCCGCCCTGCCCGAGCTGGGCGACACCCGCTGGCAGGGCGAAGGCAACCCACCCACCCAACTGCGGCTGGAGGCCAGTGGCCAGGCCAGCGGCTTTGGGGGCTGCAACCGATTCAGCGGGCGCTGGCGCATCGACGGTGGGCAGCTGCACCTGGGTCCGCTGGCCTCCACCCGCATGATGTGCCTGACCCCAGGCGGGGAGCAGGAGGGGCCCTTCCTGGCCAGCCTGGAGGCCACGCGCTCGGCCCGCCTCGAAGGCGGTCGCCTGCTGCTGCTGGATGCGCAAGGCCAGGTGCTGCAGAGCTTGCAACCGGCCCCCTGAGGCGCACCAGCGATCAGCCCTCACAAGGCCTGCCGGATCGCCTGCTGCATCTCCTCGGTGATGGCGCGCACCAGCACCGAGCCCGGTTTGTCGGCCAGGCGCAGCGCCTGCACCGGCACGTGGATGGCGGGCTCCAGCGCCAGCACCTCGACCTTGCTGCGGTCGGCCGACACGGCGGTGCAGGCATCCACCAGGGCCACGCCCAGGCCATGGTGGGCCATGGCCAGCGCAGCGTGGTAGGTCTGCACGGTGACGTACGAATTCAGGCCCACGCCGGCCTCGCGGCAGGCCTGACTCAGGCGCGTGCCCACCGGATCACGGGCATCGAGGTTGATCACCGGCACATCCACCAGATCGGCCAGGCTCAGCAGGCCCAGGCGCAGCTTGCGCGCCGGCAGCAGGCCCTTGGGCACCACGCACACCATGGTGCATTCGGCCAGCGGCTCGTGGGTCAGCGAAGGGTGGCTGAGCGTGCTGAAGACAAAGCCCACATCGGCCTCCTGCAGCATCAGGCTGGAGGCGATCTGGGGCGAATGCAGGGCCTCGACACTGACCACGATGTCCGGGTGCTTCTTCTTGAAGCGGGCCAGGGCCCGCGGCAGGATGTCGTAGCTCAGCGCCAGCACCGAGACGATGCGCAGCTCGCCCGCCACCTGGCCGCCGCGCAGGCTGGTGGCCAGGCGTTGCACCTCGTCGAGCTGGGCAAACAGGCGCTCGATGTGCGGGAACAGCGTCAGCGCCTCGGTGGTCGGGGTGAGACGGCCCTTGGCGCGCTGGAACAGCGCAAAGCCCAGCTGGATCTCGGCGTGCTGCAGGGTGCGGCTGACGGCGGGCTGGGTGATGTTGATCAGCCGGGCCGCCGCGCTCACGCTGCCGGTCAGCATGATGGCGTTGAAGACCTCGATGTGGCGCAGGCGCATGGGGGCTCCGGCTCAGCTGCCGCGTTGCAGGCGCTCGCTCTTCCAGTAGACGTCGTCGCCCCCGTCGACCCGGTTGAGCACCCGGGCCAGCACGAACATCAGGTCAGACAGGCGGTTCAGGTACTGGCGCGGCGTGTCTTTCAGCGCCTCTTCATTGCCCAGGGCCACCACGGCGCGTTCGGCGCGGCGCGCCACGGTGCGGCACACATGGGCCTGGGCAGCGCTGCGCCGGCCAGCGGGCAGGATGAACTCCTGCAGGCGCGGCAGCTCGGCATTGAAGCCCTCCAGGGCCTGGTCCAGTTGCAGCACCGCCTCGGTCTTGAGCAGCTCGAAGCCCGGGATCGACAACTCGCCGCCCAGGTTGAACAACTGGTGCTGGATGTCGGTCAGCAGCTCGCGCACCGGCTCGGGCAGAGACTCGCTGAGCAGCAGGCCGATGTGCGAGTTGAGCTCATCCACATCGCCCATGGCGTGCACGCGCAGGCTGTTCTTGGACACCCGGGTGTTGTCGCCCAGGCCGGTGGTGCCGTTGTCTCCGGTGCGGGTGGCGATCTGGGTCAGGCGGTTGGCCATGCGGGGGTCCTTGCAAACGTTGAAAAAGGTCGGGCCCGCGCCCGGTGTGGGAACGAGCCGACCGGCTGTCGGGCCCCCGATTTTGCGCGAGATCGCCCGCCCTTGCCGCTGCGCCGGGCCATCAGCCCCAGGCCTCGGCAGGAAGCCGCCCGCGCTCCTAGAATGGCAGGCTGGCCTCACCCGGCCCCCTCATTCACGCCGAACTGGAGACACCATGAACGCCCCTACCGCCCCCTTGCACCTGCTGCCCGAAGTGCAGCAACGCGATGTGCCCGCTGCCCTGATCGATGCCCTCAAGGCCCGCTTCGGCGAGCAGTGCAGCACCGCCCTGGTGGTGCGTGAACAGCACGGCCGCGACGAGTCCTCGTTCCAGGTGCCGCCGCCGGCCGCCGTGGTGTTTGCCCAGAGCACCGCCGACGTGGCCGATGCCGTGCGCCTGGCCAGCCAGTTCGAGGTGCCGGTGATTCCGTTTGGCGTGGGCTCCTCGCTCGAAGGCCATCTGCTGGCCGTGCAAGGCGGCATCAGCCTCGACGTCAGCCGCATGAACCAGGTGCTCAGCGTGAACGCCGAAGACCTGACCGTGACCGTGCAGCCCGGCATCACCCGCAAGCAGCTCAACGAAGAGATCAAGTCCACCGGCCTGTTCTTCCCCATTGACCCGGGCGCCGACGCCACCATCGGTGGCATGACCGCCACCCGCGCCAGCGGCACCAACGCCGTGCGCTACGGCACCATGCGAGAAAACGTGCTGGCCCTGGAGGTCGTCACCGCCAGCGGCGAAGTGATCCGCACCGGCACCCGTGCCAAGAAGAGCAGCGCCGGCTACGACCTGACCCGCCTGATGGTGGGCAGCGAAGGCACGCTGGGCGTGATCACCGAGATCACCGTGCGCCTGTACCCCCTGCCTGAAGCCGTGTCGGCCGCCATCTGCTCTTTCCCGAGCATCGAAGCGGCGGTGCGCACCACCATCCAGACCATCCAGCTGGGCGTGCCGATTGCCCGTGTCGAGCTGATCGACCACAACACCGTGCGCATGGTCAACCAGTACTCCAAGCTCAGCCTGCGTGAAGAACCCATGCTGCTGATGGAGTTCCACGGTTCGCCCACCAGCGTGAAGGAACAGGCCGAAACCGTGCAGGAGATCGCCAGCGAGTTCGGCGGCAACGCCTTTGAGTGGGCCAGCACCCCCGAAGAGCGCACCCGCCTGTGGACGGCCCGGCACAACGCCTACTTTGCCGCCGTGCAGTCACGCCCGGGCTGCAAGGCCATCTCCACCGACACCTGCGTGCCCATCAGCCGCCTGGCCGACTGCCTGCTCGACTCGGTGACCGAGACCGACGCCAGTGGCATCCCCTACTTCCTGGTGGGCCATGTGGGCGACGGCAACTTCCACTTCGGCTACCTGATCAACCCCGATGACGCCGACGAGCGCGCCAAGGCCGAAGAACTCAACCACAAGCTGGTCACCCGGGCGCTGCAACTGGGTGGCACCTGCACCGGCGAGCACGGCGTGGGCCTGCACAAGATGGGCTTTCTGCTCGACGAGACCGGCGCCGGCGCGGTCGACATGATGCGCACCATCAAACGCGCCCTCGACCCCAAGAACATCCTGAACCCGGGCAAGATCTTCGCGCTCTGAACTGAAGCTCATCGCCCCTGGAAAAACCCCGCCTCGGCTGACGCCGGGCGGGGTTTTTTGTGCGCCCTGGCGGTTCAGGGCGGCTGAACTGAACGCGTGGATCAATAGCTCAGTTCGCCGTGCGGCAGCAGGCCGGCGCGGTTGGCCTGGGCGGCGGCCTGGCGCACTTCCTGGCGGGTGACGGCGGACTTCACGGCCGGCAGCACCTGCGAGTTGGTGTCCACATCGGCGGCATGGCGGGCGGCAGCCACAGCCTGGGTCTTGACTTCGGCGCGGCTGTACTGCGACACCACGTCGGCGCGCTGGTTGTATTCGGCCAGGCCTTCGGCAAAGCTGGGTGCGGCGGCCACGAAGGCAGAGGCGGCAATCAGGGCGGAGGCGATCAGTTGGCGGTTCATGATGATGTTTCCTTTCAAAGTTGATGGACTTCCGGGCAGGGCGGAGACCTCGGGGGCGCCGTCTTGTCCAGCTCGGTGAGTCTTTGCACAGGTGTCTGGCTCATCGATGGGTGAACTTTATAGGGTTAGTACCAACAATAAAACATCATCATGAGCAAATGGCTATTCCGCATTTGGAAACAATCAAGGCGGAACTTTGTCTGACCCAGTCGGAAAGCGCCGCACTCAGCGCTCTTCAGGGAGGTTGTTGAGCAGCAGGCGCAGCCGCACACCGGCCGGGCTGTGCTGGCGCCCGGACCAGGTGCCGAGCGGGGTGAGGCCGGGTTGCCAGGCCTCGATCAGGGCCTGCAGCGGCTGCAGCTGGGCCGCCTCCAGCGTCTGGCCGCGCAGCTCTGGGTACCGGCTGGGGTTCTGTGTGCGGGCCAGCAGCCAGGCCACGCTGCGCGCCATCGAGGCGCCGGCCGGGGTGCCCCAGTGGTACAGGTCGTCGCCACTTTCGCGCAGCGCCAGGGCCAGCGTGAGCAGGGGGCGCAAGGCGTCCACCTGATCGGCAAGGCGGCCGCTCTGACGGTAATCCAGGCTCTCGCCCGTGGGCAACAGAGCGTCCATCAGCTGCTGTTGCAAGCCGCGCCGGGCAGATTCGACCAGGGTGGCATCGCCCAGGGCCCAGCCGATCAGGCCGATGCTGCACAGGCGGTGGCTGTTGCGGCGGTCCAGGGCATCGGGCCGGTCCAGTTGGCGGTCGCCCTGCTGGGCCAGGGCATGGGCTTGCCACCAGGCATCCAGGCGGGTCCGATCGGGGGCGCCCAGGTGGGGGCGCAACAGGCGGTAGGCCCACATGGCGGGCTCGAGCCAGCGCAGGGCCAGGGGCTGGGCCACCGGGGCCAGGCTGCGCGCCCAGGGGCGCAGCAACTCCAGCGCCCGCTCCCGGTAGGCCGCCTGGCCATTGAGCGTGAACAGAAAGGCCAGGGCCTGCAGCTGTTCGAACTCGCCCAGGCTGTCGGCCACCCGGCGCGGGGCCGCCTCACCCTGCCAGCGGGGCTCGGCAGGCAGGTGGGTCAAGGCGTGCGGGGGCTGGCTCCAGGCACGGGCCAGCAACTGGTACTGGGCCTTCATGACGGCCTGCACCTCGGGCGACTGCGGGGCGCGCTCGCGCAGCAGTTGCCAGTGCCGCTCCGGGGGCCACCACAGCGCGGGCAGCGGCGCCTGGACAGGGCGCTCCTGGGCCCGCAGCGCGCTGGCGGGCAGGCCGCCTGCCAGACAGACCAGCAGGGCCCGGCGGTGGAGGCTGTCAAGGCGGCTGGCGGTGTTCATTTTGGGCGCTCCTGGCGTGGTGGGCTGGCGGTGGGCACGCGAATGGGCACGCGGATGGGCTGCGCCTCATGATAGGCCGCTCAGGGCCAGGCCGAAAGCCGGATCAGAACCGCCTTCAGACCCGGTAGATCCAGACCGGGCGCCCATCGGGCGCCATCAGCCGGGCTTGGTGGGGCTGCCCCACCACCTCGAACTCCAGGCTCACCAGCCAGCCGCCCGGGGCCATCTCCGCCTGCGCCTTGGCCAGTGCCCGCGCCATGCTCTCGGGACGCTGGAACACATAGACCAGCTGGTACGGCGCCCAGGACTCACGCCAGATGTCGCCCCGCCGCACCTGGGCCCAGGGGCAGCGCAAGGCGCACAGCAGGCGCAAAGGCCAGCTCCACTCCAGGCCGTGCAGCGCCGCCTCAGGCCAGGCCCGGCGCAGGGCCCGCAGGCCGTCGCCCAGGCCGCAGCCGGCGTCCAGCACCGCCGCGCCCGCGGGCAAGGCGATCGCCTGGGGCAGGCCCAGCAAGGCGGCCCGGGGGGTGGGGAAGATCGGCGCGTCGCGCCAGGCATTGATCGGGTAGACCAGCAGCACCAGGCCCAGCGGCAGCAGCCACACCCAGCCCGGCAGGGTGACGGCGCCCGACACCAGCAGCGACAGGGGAAAACCCAGCGCAATCATGAAGCGGCGCCACCAGTTGGGCCCCAGCACGCTGCCCAGGGCCCCCAGGGCCGCCGCACAGCCCAGGGCCACCAGCACGTCCACCCCAGCCTGCGCCAGCACGGCAAACAGGCCCCAGGCCGCGGCCCAGACCAGCAGGGCCGGCAAGGGCCAGGGCAGGCGCAGCCGGGCGGGGGGACGGCGGCCGGGCACGGTGCTCATGGTTTGTGCAACAGATCCAGCCGAGGGCGCTCAAGCGCCCGGGGTGCTGCCGCGCAGGCGGTCGATCAGGCCGTTGAGCTCTTCCAGCGAGCCGAACTGGATGGCCAACTCGCCCATTTCCTCGGTGCGGCCAGCACGCTTGACGCGCTTCTTCACGCGCACCTCCACGGTGGCGGTCAGCAGGTCGGAGAGCTCTTCTTCCACCCGCTTGAGGTCGCGCGACTTGTCTTTCTTGGCCGGCTTGGGCGAGGTCAGGCTGAACTCGGCGCCAATCTTCTTGACCAGGCCCTCGGCCTCGCGCACCGACAGCTTCTTGGCCACGATCTGGTTGGCGGCGGTGATCTGGGTGGCCCGGTCCAGCGACAGCAGCGAGCGCGCATGGCCCATGTCCAGGTCGCCCGCCATCAGCATGGTCTGCACCGGCTCGGCCAGGTTCAGCAGGCGCAGCAGGTTGGAGGCCGCGCTGCGCGAGCGGCCCACCGCCTGGGCGGCCTGCTCGTGGGTCAGGCCGAACTCTTTGACCAGGCGCTGCAGGCCCTGGGCTTCTTCGAGCGGGTTGAGGTCTTCGCGCTGGATGTTCTCGATCAGTGCCATGGCCGCGGCGGCCTCGTCGGGCACCTCGCGGATCAGCACCGGCACGCTGTCCAGTCCGGCCAGGCGCGAGGCCCGGAAGCGGCGCTCGCCAGCAATGATTTCGTACTTGCCGTCGTTCGGGCCGGCGTGCAGGCGGCGCACCAGGATGGGCTGCATGATGCCCTGGGCCTTGATGCTTTCGGCCAGCTCGTACAGCGCGCCCTCGTCCATGCGGGTGCGCGGCTGGTAGACGCCGGGCACCAACTGGTCCAGCAGCAGGGTGGCGGGCTGGCCACTGTTGGCCACCGGGGCGCTGCCGTCTGCGGCCGCTTCGTCCACCTTGGGGCCCAACAGGGCTTCGAGTCCACGGCCCAGGCCCTTGGGTTTCTTGGTCGCCATCTTGGTCAGATCTTTCTTGGAACTTGGATTGCAGGGCCCGTCAAAGCGCCTGCGAAGATTGCTGAGGTTGCACAGATTGCAGGGACTGCAGCAAGGCCAGCCCCTCAGGCCAGTCGCCCAGGCCCGATTCGGCGTTCAGGTGCCCGCGCGGGCCGGCATCCACCAAGCGGCTGCCCCAGGCCTGCGCGAGGCCCTGGGCATGCGCCAGGCTGGCATAGGGGTCGTCGCTGCTGGCCACCAGCACGCTCGCGAAGGGCAGGCGCTGGCGCGCCATCGGGGCCCAGCCCGGCAGCATCACACGCAGGTCGTCGCGCTCCAGCTCGGGCGGGGCCACCAGCAGCGCGCCGCGCACCCGGTGGGTCTGGCGCGAGTGCGCCGCCCAGGCCGCCACCAGGGCACAGCCCAGGCTGTGCGCCACCAGGACCACCGGCGCAGGCTGGGCCAACAGCACCTCTTCGAGGCGGGCATTCCAGTCGCCGCGCAGCGGGCGCATCCAGTCATGCTGCTCCACCCGCACAAAGCCGTGCTGCTGCTCCCACAGGGTCTGCCAGTGGCCGGTGCCGCTGTTCTGCCAACCCGGCAGCAGAAGAACATCTGAAGCCTGAATCATCGAATGCCTCCGGGGCTCACATGGTTTTGATGCGCTGCACCATTTCTTCGGCAAACTCGATGAAGGCCTGGCTGCCCTTGGCCTGCGGGTCGAACACCACGCCCGGCAGCCCGTAACTGGGGGCCTCGGCCAGGCGCACATTGCGCGGGATCACGGTGTTGAACACCTTGTCGGCAAAGTGGCCCTTGAGCTGCTCGCTCACCTGCTGTTGCAGCGTGATGCGCGGGTCGAACATCACGCGCAGCAGGCCGATGATCTGCAGATCCTTGTTGAGGTTGGCATGCACCTGCTTGATGGTGTTGACCAGGTCAGTCAGCCCCTCCAGCGCAAAGTACTCGCACTGCATGGGCACGATCACCCCATGGGCGGCGCACAGGCCGTTCAGGGTCAGCATCGACAACGAGGGCGGGCAGTCGATCAGCATGAAGTCGTAGTCGGCATCGACTGCGGCCAGCGCGGTCTTGAGGCGCTTTTCACGCCGCTCCAGCTGCACCAGCTCGACCTCGGCCCCGGCCAGCTCGCGGTTGGCGCCCAGCACGTCGTAGCCGCAGGTCTCGGAATGCACCTTGGCCTCGGCCACCGAGGCCGATTCGATCAGCACGTCGTACACCGTGAACTCGAGCTGGCGCTTGTCCACGCCCGAGCCCATGGTGGCATTGCCCTGCGGGTCCAGGTCGACCATCAGCACGCGCTGGCCGATCTTGGCCAGGCCGGCAGCGAGGTTGACGGTGGAGGTGGTCTTGCCGACCCCCCCTTTTTGATTGGCGACGCAAAAAATCTTGGCCATGAATTCGTTCTTGTTATGGGGTCGGGGTTATTTGGTAAGGGCCAGCTTCAGGCCAAAGCCGATCAGGAACACGCCGGCCAGCTTTTCCAGCCCGCGCACGATCAGGGGGTTGGCACGCAGGCGTTCGGCCAGGAAATGCGTCAGCAACACCACGATCACGCCATAGGCCAGGGTCAGGGCCGCGATGGTGGCGGCCATCACGCCGAAGGTCAGCAGGCCCTGGTGGTGCACCGGGTCGACAAACAGCGGGAAGAAAGCCATGTAGAAAACGATGGCCTTGGGGTTGAGCAAGGTGATGGCGGCGGCCTGTTGAAAATACTGGCGCGGCCGGATGTTCAGCACCGGGGCCGATCCAGGCTTGGCCGTCAGCATGCGAAAACCCAGCCAGGCCAGGTAGGCCGCGCCCAGCCACTGCACCGCATGGAAAGCCGGCGGCCAGGCGGCCAGCAAGGCGGCCACGCCGGCCACCGCCATCCACATCAGCACCTGGTCACCCGCGATCACGCCCAGGGTGGCGGCCATGCCGCCACGCAGCCCACCTTTGCCGGTGGAGGTGATCAGTGCCAGGTTGCCCGGCCCCGGAATCGCCAGAAACAGGACGATGGCCGCCACGAAAGCGCCGTAATCTGCCACACCGAACATGAGTCACTCCTTCACCAACTGAGCGGCCGAGTTTACGCGAGCGCCCTGCCCGCCAGATGTCAGATCAGACGGGCTTCATCCAGATGATGCAACGTTCGGCATCCAAACCCGGCACAAGCAGCTGTTCCACGTGAAACACCTGCACCGTGGCCGGCAGGGCCGCCAGCTCGTCCACCGGGTGCTTGGCCTTCATGGCCAGCCAGACACTGCCCTCGCCCAGGGCCGCCTGCGACCAGTTCACAAAATCGGGCAACGAGGCAAAGGCCCGGCAGCTGACCACATCGAAGGGGCCGCTCAGGTTCTCGACCCGGGCATGCACGCCGCGCAGATTGCCCAGGCGCAGCTCGGCCGCCACCTGCTGAACAAAGGCCGCCTTCTTGGCCACCGTGTCCACGCAGCTGACCGACAACGCCGGGCAACAGATGGCAAACACCACGCCGGGCAAGCCACCACCCGAGCCCACGTCCAGCAGCTTGCGGGCCTCACCCTCCCCCAAGCTGGCCAGGTGGCGCTGCAGCGGCGGCACCGCCGCCAGGCTGTCGAGCAGGTGGTGGGTCAGCATCTCGGCCGGATCACGCACCGAGGTCAGGTTGTAGACCTTGTTCCATTTCTGGATCAAAGCCATGTAGTCGAGCAGGCGACCTACCTGCTGATCGTTCAGTGCCAGGTCCAGGGCCTGCAGACCGGCCCGCAGTTCGGCTTCAAAGGCGCGCGCGCTCATGAGGCCACCGCCGTTTCGTCGGCACGGGCGGCTTCGTTGGCAAACCCACGGAAGCCACCCTTCTTCAGGTGGATCATCAGCAACGAGATGGCCGCAGGGGTCACCCCCGAAATGCGCGAGGCCAGGCCCAGGGTCTCGGGCCGGTGCTTATTGAGCTTCTGGCGCACCTCGATCGACAACGCCCCCACCTGCATGTAGTCAAAGTCGGGCGGCAGCTTGAGGTTCTCGTAATGGGCGGCGCGCTGCACCTCGTCGCGCTGGCGATCGATGTAGCCCGAGTACTTGGCCGTGATCTCGATCTGCTCCACCACCGGCTCGTACAACTCACCCAAGGCTTCGCGCGACACCACCACAGGCTGGGCCTCGCTGGCCACCGGCAGGTACTTGCCGCCGTCCAGCGACATCAGGGCGGCGTAGCTCACATCGGGGCGGCGCAGCAGGTCGGCCAGGTTGTATTCGTGCTCGATGGCTTTGCCCAGCACCCGCTCGGACTCGGCCGCCGGCAGATTGCGCGGATTCACCCAGGTGCCACGCAGGCGCTCTGTTTCACGTGAAACAGCTTCCAGCTTGCGGCTGAAGGCCGCCCAGCGGGCGTCGTCCACCAAGCCCAGGCGCCGGCCAGCCTCGGTCAGGCGCATGTCGGCATTGTCTTCACGCAGTTGCAGGCGGAACTCAGCCCGGCTGGTGAACATGCGGTAGGGCTCGGTCACACCCTTGGTGATCAGGTCGTCCACCAGCACGCCCAGGTAGGCCTCGTCGCGGCGCGGCAGCCAGGGTTCGTCGCCACGACACTGCAGCGCGGCATTGATGCCGGCGAACAGACCCTGGGCCGCCGCCTCTTCGTAGCCGGTGGTGCCATTGATCTGACCCGCAAAGAACAGGCCACCGATCTGGCGGGTCTCAAAGCTGCTCTTCAGCGCGCGGGGGTCGAAGTAGTCGTACTCGATGGCATAGCCCGGGCGCAGGATGTGGGCGTTCTCCAGCCCCACCATGCTGCGCACCAAGTCGTACTGGATGTCAAAAGGCAGGCTGGTGCTGATGCCGTTGGGGTAGTACTCGTGGGTGCTGAGGCCTTCGGGCTCCAGAAAGATCTGGTGGCTGTCCTTGTCGGCAAAGCGGTTGATCTTGTCTTCCACACTGGGGCAGTAACGCGGGCCCACGCCTTCGATCTTGCCGGTGAACATGGGGCTGCGGTCAAAACCGCTGCGGATGATCTCGTGCGTGCGCTCGTTGGTGTGGGTGATCCAGCACGGCATCTGCTGCGGGTGCATGGCCACCGAACCCATGAAGCTGAACACCGGGATAGCCCCCGGCAGCCCGCCGGGCATGCCATCACCCGGTTGCTCGGTGCACTTGGAGAAGTCGATGCTGCGCCCGTCGATGCGCGGCGGGGTTCCGGTCTTGAGGCGGCCCTGGGGCAGCTTCAGCTCCTTGAGGCGCGCCGACAGTGTGACCGCCGGTGGGTCGCCGGCCCGGCCGGCCGAGTAGTTGTTCAGGCCCACGTGGATCTTGCCGTCCAGGAAGGTGCCTGCCGTGAGCACCACGGTGCGCGCACGGAAGCGGATGCCCACCTGGGTGACAGCGCCCACCACGCGGTCGCCCTCCACCATCAAGTCATCCACCGCCTGCTGGAACAGCCACAGGTTGGGCTGGTTCTCCAGCCGGTGCCGGATCGCTGCCTTGTACAGAATGCGGTCGGCCTGGGCCCGGGTGGCGCGCACGGCCGGCCCCTTGGAGCTGTTGAGGATGCGGAACTGGATGCCTGACTCGTCGGTGGCGATGCCCATGGCGCCGCCCAGGGCGTCCACCTCTTTCACCAGGTGGCCCTTGCCGATGCCCCCGATCGAGGGGTTGCAACTCATCTGCCCCAGGGTTTCGATGTTGTGCGAGAGCAGCAAAGTCTTGCAGCCCATGCGGGCCGCGGCCAGGGCGGCCTCGGTGCCGGCATGACCGCCGCCAACGACGATGACGTCGAATTCTTGTGGGTAAAGCATGGTGGTGAAATCGGCCCTGTTGAAGCCGCAGACAGAGGTGGCCAAACAAGAAACCAGCGCCGTGGGCGCCAGGCCGGGGGGCCAACGCCCCGGGAGGCGAGATTTTAACGGGCGCGCCCTGCCCACGCACCTGCCGTGGCCAAAGACCAGACGCCCCCGGGCGCTCACCCCTCACAATGTCGCCCATGAATCAGCCCGTGTTTCACGTGAAACCAAGCACGTCCCCCGCTCAGCGCAGCCCTGCTCAGTGCCGCCCCGGCTGCGGCGCCTGCTGCACCGCCCCGTCCATCTCCAGCCCCATCCCCGGCATGCCGCAGGGCAAGCCCGCCGGCGTGCCCTGCATCCAGCTCGACGCGCAGCAGCGCTGCCAGATCTTCGGCCACCCCGACCGCCCGGCCGTGTGCGGCCAATTGCAACCCAGCCATGACATGTGCCGCGACAGCCGTGAGGCTGCCCTGCAGGGCCTGGCCGAACTCGAAGCCCTGACCCGCCCGGGGCACTGGCCCCTCACCCCAGCCCCTTAGCAGGCCATCAGGTGCCCAGGCGCTGGCGCAACTCCCGCAGCAGGCCCAGCGCCGCCTCGTGCTCGTAGCGCCGCACGCTCAGCTCCAGGCGCCCCGCCAGTTCGGCCGACACCTGGGCCAGCGCCGGCAACAAGGGGCGCAGCAGCTCGTGCGCTTCAAAGCCCGCCTCAGCCAGGGTCAGCTCCAGCGCATCGAGTGCCGCAGCGTCCAGGGGGGGCAGCTGGGCCAGCGCGTCCATGGGCGGTGGCGGCGGCCCATCCACCGGATCCAGCGCATGGACCAGGGGCAGCCAGCGGGTCAGCGCGGCATACAGCGTGGGCGGGTCCACCGGTTTGGCCACAAAGTCGTTCATGCCGGCGGCCAGGCAGTTGGCGCGCACCTCGGCAAAAGCATTGGCGGTCATGGCCACGATGGGCAGGCTGCCGCAGCCCGGCAAGGCACGCAAGCGCCGGGTGGCCTCCAGCCCGTCCATGCCCGGCATCTGCAAATCCATCAGCACCAGGTCCGGCAGGGCCGGCAGACCGGCGCACACCTGGTCCAGCGCGCTCAGGCCCGAATCGGCACAGCTCACCCGCAAACCGACCGAGCTCAGCAGCTCGCTGGCCACGTCGCGGTTGATCGGGTTGTCCTCCACCAGCAGCACGTGCGAAGCAGCAAACCGATGCTCAGGCCCCTGCCCGGCCGCCCACTGCTCGGGCAGGGCCTGCACCGCCTCGCGCACCCGGCTGACCAGCAGCAGCAGGCAGTCCAGCAACGAAGAGTAGGACACCGGCTTTTCCAGCACCACCGGCACCCCCAGGGTGGCCGCCTCAGCACGCAAGGGGGCATCGACGCTGGCACTGACCAGCAGGCAGGCAGGTCCCTGCCCGTCCGGGTGCGCCGCACGCAGGGCCCGCACCGTGTCCAGGCCATTCAGGCCGGGCATCAGCCAGTCGAGCAGCACCAGGGTGTAGGGGTCGCCGGCCTGCTCAGCCTGGGCTACCCGGGCCAGGGCCTGCTGGCCTGAATCGGCCACGTCGGTGCGCAGACCCAACTGGCTTAACATGTCTGCCAGCGCCTCGCGCGCCTCGGGCAGGTCGTCCACCAGCAAGGCGCGCAAACCCGCCAGCGGTTGCACCGAGGGGATGCTCACGGGGTTCTCGGCCTCCTGCAACAACACCGTCACCCAGAAGCAGCTGCCCTGCCCCGGCACACTCTCCACCCCGGCTTCACCCCCCATCAGCTGAACCAGGTGGCGCGTGATGGCCAGCCCCAGCCCGGTGCCGCCAAAACGCCGTGTCGTCGAGGCATCGGCCTGCTCGAAAGCGCTGAACATGTGGGGCAGGCGGTCGGCCGGGATCCCGATGCCGGTGTCACGCACCTCGAAGCGCACCCGCAGCACGCCGGCCGGCGCCCCGGGCTGCAGGCGCGCGCGCAACAGCACCGACCCCCGCTCGGTGAACTTCACCGCATTGCTCAGCAGGTTCAGCAGGGCCTGCGACAGGCGGGTCGGGTCACCCCGCAGGGTGCGCGGCAGGTGGTCGGTGTCCAGCACCAGCTCCAGGCCTTTCTCGCGCGCGGATTCCATCACCAGGGCGCAGGTGCGCGCCAGCATGGTGTCGAGTGCAAAGTCGATCGACTCCAGGCTCAGCTTGCCGGCCTCGATCTTGGACAGGTCCAGGATGTCGTTGATCAGGCTCAGCAGGTGGCGCGCTGCATCGTCGATCTTGCCCAGGCGCTCGCGGGCCGAGGGGTCGCTCAGATCGCGCCGCAGCAGGTAGGTCAGGCCCATGATGGCGTTCATGGGGGTGCGGATCTCATGGCTCATGTTGGCCAGGAAAGCCCCCTTGGCCCGGGCCGCCGACTCGGCCCGGTCGCGCGCCAGCCCCAGCTCTTCATTGAGCTCCAGCAGGCGCTGCTCGGCCTGCTTGGAGCGGGTGATGTCGGTGGCCAGCACAAAAAAGCCACGCACCTCGCCCTCACGCCAGTCGGGTGTGTAGTGCAACTGCGTCACCGCATGCAGGCCGCTGGCGCTGAGCTCCTCGCGCTCGAAGCGCTGCGGCGCACCCGCCAATGCGCCAAACACCTGGCGGTTGAAAGCCTGCAGACGGGCCGGGCCAAAAATCTCTTCCATGCTGCGGCCTGTCACCTGCTCCTCGCGCAAGCCGTACCAGTCCAGGTAGCCCTTGTTGACAAAGCGGCAGCGCAGATCGCGCCCCCAGTAGGCCACCCGGCCCGGGATGTTGTCGGCCACCAGGCGCAGCAGTTGCTCGACCTCGCGCAGGCCGGCATTGAGCTCGCTCTGGCGCGCCTCGGCGTCTTTCAGGGCCTGCACATTGGTGGCAAAAAAGTAATAGCCCTGCACCACCCCGTCCTGCCAGTCGGGCAGGCGCTTGACGAGAAAATGGGCCGAGCGCCCCGCCTGCCCTGGCATGTCGTAATCGTCGCTCAGCGTTTCACCTTGCAAAATCCGCTCGATGAAGGGCAGCTGCCGCTGGTAAAAGGCCTCGCCCAGCACCTCACTCACGGTGCGGCCCAGCACCTGGTCGGCCCGCTGACCGAACCAGTCCAGGTAGGCCTGGTTGGCAAAGCGCAGGTGCAGGCTGCGGTCCCAGTAGGCCACCAGCGCAGGCTGGTTGTCGGTCACGATCTGGGCCCGGGTCTCGCTGGCCAGGCGGGCCTGCACCGCCTGCTCCAGGGCCTGGGTGCGGGCCTGGACCAGCGCCTCCAGGTGCTCGCGGTGGCGCACCAGTTCGGCCGCCGCGGCCCGGCTTTCGGTGACATCGGTGAACGAGACCAGGACCCCTTGCAAGGCCTGGGTGCCGGGCTCACGCAGGGGCTCGGCATTGACGTTGAGCCAGAGCATCGCACCCTGCCCATCGGGGTGTCCGATCAGGCACTGGTGCACCGCCTGCCCGTCGCGCAGCACCCGGGCCAGAGGCAGGTCCTCGGGGGCCAGGATGCGGCCATCTTCATCGCGGGCCTGCCAGTCCTGCGGGTTCGGAAAGCGCTGCTGCATGACCTGCAGCGACAGGCCCAGAATGCGCTCGGCCGAGGGGTTGCAGGTGCGGATGCGGCCGTCGGGTGCGAACACCATCACCCCCTCGGTCAGCGACAACACCATGGTGCGGTGCACCATTTCACTGTCGTGCAGGCGCTGCAACAGCCCGCTGCGCGCCCGCTCAGCCCGGTAGATCACCCCGCAGGCCCCCAGCAAAAGCAGCAAGGCAGCCAGCAGGCCGGCATCAAAAACCTGGTTCAGGCGTTGCGACAACGCCTCGCTGTCCTGCTGCAATTGCTGGTTCACGGCCGACACGCCGGCATCGAGCTGGTGCAACATCAGGCGCAGGGCCATGGCCTGCTGCGGATCCGCCGGCACACCGTTCAAGGCCAGCAACTGGCGACGGAACTCCGCCAGTTCACGCGGCAGCTCAAGCGCCCCGGCCCGCTCCAGCACGGGCCCGACCGCCGCTGCGGTGTAGCCGTTCAGGGCCTGCGCCAGCAGGGCCTCACCCCGCGGGCGCTGCCAGGGGGAGGCCGGATCGTGGGCCAGCATCAGGTGCAGAAAGCCCTGGTGCAAGTCCTCGCCGGCCTGGGCCAGGGCCTGCATCTGTTGCTGCGCGGCCGCCAGACGCTGCTGCTGGTGCCGATGCAGGCCGGCCAACGACAGACAGATCAACACGACAACCAGCCCGGCCAGCAGAATCCGCCTGGGGACCGGGTCGCGGACGGAGGCGGCGGTGATCGTCATGCTTTACTCCGATAAAACCCCGCCCAGGGCCTGGTACTTGGCGGCCACGGCATCCTCGGTGTCGGCATGCCGATCGGCCACGGCGCAGAACTCGTCAAAACGCGCGGCAAAGGCGGCTGCCACATCGGGGTCGAAATGGCGCCCGGCCTCGGCCAGGATCATGTCGCGCGCCACCTCGAAGGCAAACGGCGGCTTGTACACCCGGCGCGAGATCAAGGCATCGAACACATCGGCCAGGGCCATCAGACGCGCCGCCACCGGGATGGCATCGCCGGCCAGCCCATCGGGGTAGCCGCTGCCGTCCCAGCGCTCGTGGTGGTGGCGGGCGATCTGCTTGGCACAGGCCAGAAAATCAATCGGCGGGCCGCCCTCGTCCACCAGGTCCTGCTCGGCCCGCTCGATGGCCTGGGCGCCCAGCAGCGCATGGGTCTTCATGAGCAGCCACTCCTCGGGCGTGAGCTTGCCGGGCTTGAGCAGCACGTGGTCCGGAATGCCCACCTTGCCGATGTCGTGCAACGGCGCCGATTTGGCAATGCGTTCGATGGTGTCGGCATCCAGTTCGGCCACAAAGCGCGGGTGCGCTGCCAGGTGTGTGGCCAGCAGGCGCACATAGCCCTGGGTGCGCAACAGGTGGTTGCCCGTCTCGGGGTCGCGCGTCTCGGCCAGGCGCGCGAGCGCGTGGATGCTGATGTGCTGGATGCGCTGGTTCTCGGCCATGCGCCGGGCCACCTCGGCCTCCAGGCTGGTGTTTCGGTCGCTCAGCAGGTCCCGCGCGTGCTTGAGCTCCAACTGGGTCTTCACACGGGCCATCACCACAGGCGGGCGCAAAGGCTTGGTGATGTAGTCCAGCGCCCCCAGCGACAGGCCCTGCGCCTCGTCGGCAGTGTCGTCCATCGCCGTCACAAAAAGCACCGGGATGTCGCGGGTGAGGGGGTCGGCCTGCAGCCGGCGCAGCACCTCCAGCCCATCCATGCCCGGCATCATCACGTCCAGCAGGATCAGATCAGGCCTGGGTGAGGAGGCCGCCAGACGCAAGGCGGCCGGGCCGGAGTTGGCCACCCGCACGCGGTACAGCGTCTGCAAGAGCTCCCCCAGCACGGTGAGGTTGTCCGGCAGATCATCGACGACGAGCACCACCGGACGGGTGTCGCACGGTTCGCGCGCACTCATGGAAGCTTCCCCCTGATGGATGTTTTCGATCCATTATGGGCGTCTGCATATAGTCTGAATAGCCTGTATTCACCTAGGCCCTTCAGGCTTCCAACACTGGCGCCGGTCCGGCAAACCCCAGCAAACTCCCGCTAGGGCGGCGGGGTCAACGGGCGCTGCCGCCAGGCCAGCAAGGCCCCCACCCACAGCGCCAGCGCCGAGAACACCAGGCCCCGCACCAGCCCGCCGGCCCCGTCGGCAATCCAGCCCACGGCGGTCGGCCCCACGATCTGCCCCGCCGCAAACACGATGGTGAAGGCACTGATGCCCGCCGCCCAGCGCGAGGCCGGCAGGTTGTGGCGCACCAGGGCCGTGGTCGACGCCACCACCGACAGAAACACCCCGCCAAACATCAGCCCCGACAGCAGCAAGGCCGGCCACCAGTCGCTCAGCGCCGGCAGCAGCGCCGCCAGCCCCAGCAAGCCATTCAAAAAGGCCAGCGCGCCACCACCGCGCGCGCGCTCCAGCAGGCCGGCCCACAAGCGCGCCGAGGCCAGCACCGCCGCCCCCAGCAAGGCATAGAACAGGGTGATGCGCTCGGGCGCCACCCCCTGCTCGCGCAGCAGGGCCACCACAAAGGTCATGTAGCCGATGTAGCCCACGCCAAAGGCGGTGTAGCCCGCCAGGGCAGGCCACAGCGGGCGCGGGTCAAAGCCCCGCCCTGTGGCCCCCACCGTGGCCGGCGGCAGCAAGGCTGCCAGCCGGTGCGCCGGCCACCACAGCGCCGCACTGGCCAGCAGGCTGACCGCCGCCAGCGCCCACCAGGCCCAGCGCCAGGCGTGCGCCTCGTGCACAGCCTGCTGCAAGGCCTCAGGCACCAGCCAAGCCGACAGCGCTATGCCCCAGCCGGTGCCGCCGTAGTACAGCCCCAGCAACCAGCCCGAGCGCCCAGGTTGCAAGGCCCCCAGGCGCGCCGCCATCAGCCCGCCCGCAATGAACACCAGCGCGCTGGCCGCGCCGGCCAGCAGGCGCTGCACCAGCAAGGGGGCGGCCTCGGTGAAAAACCCGCTGCAGGCCATGAACAGGCTGGCCAGCACCGCACCGCCCAGCAGCACCCGTTCGGGCCCCTGGCGGCGCAGCAGCCAGGGCGTGGCCAGGGCCCCCAGCAGGTAGCCCAGAGCATTGGCGGTGTTCATGGCGCCGGCCAGCGCATACGACCAGCCCAGGTCCTCGCGCATGGTGGGCAGCAGCAGGCCGTAGGCAAAGCGGGTGATCCCCAGCGAAACCGCCGCCCCCAGCGACAGCGCCAGGGCCAGCAAGGTGGCGGGCAGGGCCGCGGGAGCGCCCAGGGTGGAACGCGGCATGGGTGTTGTCTCCGAATACTTGTTATGACGCCACTGTAAGCGCGCCAGCCCCTCGCTGCATGCAGGGCCCCGGGGTCGCCCGGGCGACGCCGGCCCGGCCTGCGCCCGCATGGGCTCTGGCATAAAACGCATGATCTTGCGCAAGCAAGCCCATTGCGGGCGCGCTACGCTGTGCCACTGTCCCTTGCGACCCCATCACCACCTTTTTCAGGAACACCATGAGCTCTCTGTTCGAACCCGTCCAGGCCGGCAGCCTGAAACTCGCCAACCGCATCGCCATGGCACCGCTCACGCGCAACCGCGCGCCCGGCGCCGTGCCTGCCGCCATCACCGCCACCTATTACGCCCAGCGCGCCAGCGCCGGCCTGCTGATCACCGAAGCCACCGCCATCAGCCACCAGGGCCAGGGTTATGCCGACGTGCCCGGCCTGTATGGCGACGACCAGATCGAGGGCTGGAAAAAGGTCACCGCCGCCGTGCACGCCCAGGGCGGCAAGATCGTGGTGCAGCTGTGGCACGTGGGTCGGGTCTCGCACACCGACCTGCAGCCGGGCAACGCCGCTCCGGTGGCTCCGTCGGCCATCCGCGCCAACACCAAGACCGTGCTGATCAAGGACGGCGTGCCCGGCTTTGTCGAAACCTCCACCCCGCGCGCCCTCGAACTGGGCGAGTTGCCGGGCATCGTCGACGACTACCGGCGCGCCGCCCGCGCCGCCATCTCGGCCGGCTTTGACGGGGTCGAGATCCATGCCGCCAACGGCTACCTGATCGACCAGTTCCTCAAGACCGGCAGCAACCACCGCACCGACGCCTATGGCGGCAGCATCGAGAACCGCGCCCGCCTGCTGCTCGAGGTGGTGGCGGCCATCAGCGCCGAGATCGGTGGCGACAAGACCGGCATCCGCCTGTCGCCGGTCACCCCCGCCAACGACGTGATCGATGCCGATCCGCAGCCCCTGTTCGAGTACGTGCTGCGCCAACTGGCGCCCTACGGCCTGGCCTATGTGCACGTGATCGAGGGCGCCACCGGCGGGGCCCGCACCCTGCCCGAGCGCCCCTTCGACTACGCCGCCGCCAAGGCCGCCTACCGCAACGCGGGGGGCCAGGGCGCCTGGATGGTGAACAACGGCTACACCCGCGAGCTGGCCGATGCGGCCGTGGCGGCAGGTGCCGACATCGTGGCCTTCGGCCGCCCCTTCATCGCCAACCCCGATCTGGTGGAGCGCCTGCGCCGCAACGGCCCCTTCAACGAAGGCAACCGCGCCACCTACTACGGCGGCGGCGAGGCCGGCTACCTTGACTACCCCACGCTCTGATCCGGCGCCGGCCGCCGGGCCGGTCCCCGGCCCGGGCTAACATCGGGCCCGCACCCATGAGAGCCCCATGAGAATCCTGCTGATCGAAGACGACCCCCAGCTGAGCGAGGCCCTGGCCAGCTTTCTGCGCGCCAAGGGCTTTGTGGTCGACACCGCGGGCACGCTGGCCCAGGCCCGCGCCACCCTGCCGGCCGCGCACTGGGGCGCGGTGCTGCTGGACCTGCACCTGCCCGACGGCGACGGGCTCAGCCTGCTGCCCCTGTTGCAGCGCCAGCACCCCGACAGCAGCGTCATCGTGCTGACGGCGCGCGACCAGATCACCGACCGCATCCGGGGCCTGGACGCCGGGGCCGACGACTACCTGGTCAAACCCTTCGACCCCGAGGAACTGCTGGCCCGGCTGCGTGCGGTGGAGCGCCGCCGGGGCGGCGCCAGCGGCCAGGGCGCCACGCTCACCCTGGGGGCCCTGAGCGTGGACCTGGCGCGCGACCGGGTGCGCGTCAACGGCCAGGCGGTGGAACTCACAGCCAAGGAATGGGCGCTGCTGCGCGTGATGGCCAGCCGCCCCGAACGCATCCACAGCCGCGAAAGCCTGCTCGACGCCCTGTATGGCTTCGACGACGACACCGACAGCAACACCCTGGAGGTGTTCATCAGCAACCTGCGGCGCAAGATCGGGCGCGAGCGCATCCAGACCCTGCGCGGCCTGGGCTACCGCCTGGCCGGCGATGCCGGGGCCTGACAACAGGGTGGCGAGCTGATGCCCACCCCCACCCGAGCGCCCGGCAGCCTGTCGGCCCGACTCAGCCGCAGCCTGGTGCTGTGGGTGTGCGCGCTGTGGCTGATGACCGCCCTGGGTACCACCTGGTATGTGCGCACCGAGGTCAATGATGTGTACGACAGCGCCCTCAGCGAAAGCGCCTGGCGCCTGCTCGACCTGGTCAGCCACGAGATGGACGAACACGGCGCCAGCCCGGTGCTGGGCGAGGCCCCGCCACCGCGCTCGGGCAGCTTTCCGCTGCACCTGGCACCGCACCACCTGATCTACCAGATCACCAGCCCCGAGGGCCGGCTGCTGCTGCGCTCGGCCGATGCCCCCACCGAAGTGCTGGCGCCCGAGGTGCGCTACGGCTTTTCCGAGCAAGGCGCCTGGCGTGTCTTCAGCCTGACCCACCCCACCCGCCAGGCCCGCATCCATGTGGCGGACGCGCTGCAGCACCGCCAGCACACCCAGATCGACATCGTGCTGTCGCTGCTGCTGCCCCTGCTGGGCCTGCTGCCTTTTCTGGCCCTGCTGATCCGCCACATCACGCAGCGCGAGTTGGCCAGCGTGGGGGCTCTCGCCGACCAGATCCGCGAACGCAGTGACCGCAACCTGAGCCCGCTGTCGAGCGCGGGCCTGCCGGCCGAGCTGACCGTGATCACCGAGCGCAGCAACCACCTGCTGCAGCGCCTGTCGGGCGCCCTGGACACCGAGCGGGCCCTGGCCGCCAATGCCGCCCATGAGCTGCGCACCCCGCTGGCCACCACACGCCTGCGCTTGCAAGGCGTGCAGGCCCTGCTGGGGCAGCAACCCACCGAGGTGGTGCAGCGCGAACTTCAGCACGCGCTGGATTCGCTGGCCCAACTGAGCCGGCGCACCGAGAAACTGCTGCAGATGTCACGCGCCGAATCGGGCGCCGCCCTGGCGCGCGAGCGCGTGCCGCTGACCCGCCTGGCCGCTGCCGTGGCGCAGGAGTTCTGGGCGGACCCGGCCCTGCTCAACCGGCTGCAGCTGCACCTGCCCGAACACGGCGAGCCCGAGGCCCTGGGCGACTTCGACGCCCTGGCCATTGCCTTGCGCAACCTGCTCGAAAACGCCGCCCGCCATGCCCCCCAAGGCCCCATCGTGCTGGGCGTGCACCTGCCGGCCCGGCTCAGTGTGAGCGACTGCGGCCCCGGCATCCCGCCCGAACGCCAGGCCGACCTGCTGCAACGCCACCACCAGCAGGCACAAGCCGCAACGCCCCACCCAGCCCAGACCGAAGGCCCGCTGCCCCGCACCGCTCCCCAGCCCGGCTACGGGCTGGGCCTGTCCATCGTCAGCACCATCATCGAGCGCCAGGGCGGCCACCTGAGCCTGCAGTCGCCCGCACCAGGGCGCACCGACCCGATCCACCCGGGGCTGTGCGTGACCCTGGAATTGCTGCCCGCCCCGGCGGCGCCAGCACCGACCGAGGTGCCATTCATGAAACATTAAGGTGCGGGCCCTAGGCTCGGAGCCTCGCTCCAGAATATGCCCATGAACCTCCGCCTCCTCTCCCCGTGCCCACGGCCCCTGCGGCACACTTTGGCTGCCGGCCTCGCCCTGGGCCTGCTGGCCTGGGCGCCGGCCCAGGCCGCCGAACTGCTCAAACTCAGCCCGGCCCAGGCCGAGGCGGCCCACCTGCGCACCCAGGTGGCCCAGACCGCCAGCACCGCCAACACCGGCGCCAACCTGGTGCTGCAAGGCACGGTGATGCTGCCCAGCCAGGCCACCGATCTGGTCAGCGCCCCGGTGGGCGGCGTGGTGCAGGCCGTGCTGGTGAGCCCCGGCCAGAGCGTGCGTGCCGGCACGCCGGTGGCCCGCCTGCTCAGCCCTCAACTGGTCGAATGGCAGCGCGACTGGCTGCAGGCCGACACCCACGCCCAGCTGGCGCGTGAGCGCCTGCAACGCGACGAGCAACTGTTTGCCGAGGGCATCATCGCCGAGCAACGCCTGCGCGAAACCCGCGGCCAGGCCCGCATGGCCCAGGTGACGCTGGACGAGCGCAGCCAGGCCCTGCGCCTGGCCGGAGTGTCGGCCCAGCAACTCAAGCACCCGGCACTCGACGCCAGCCTCACCCTGGTGGCACCGGCCAGCGGCACGGTGCTGGAACTCTCGGCCACCCCGGGCCAGCGCCTGGACGCCGGCATGCCGGTGGCCAGACTGGCGCGCGCCGGCCTGCTCAGCATCGAGGTGCAGGCCAGCCAGCAGCAACTGGGCTGGCTCAAGGTGGGTGACCCCCTGAAGGTCGACGGCTGCAAGACCCCGGCCCGCCTGGCGGCCATCACGCCCCAGGTCAGCAGCGCCAGCCAGGCGGCCCTGCTGCGCGCCGATTTCAGCGGCAACGAGAACTGCCTGCGCGTGAACCAGTTCGTGCAACTGCACGCGGCCGCCACCCTGCCCGCCACGGGCGCCATCAGCGTGCCCACCGCCGCCCTGGTGCAGCACGAGGGCCAGCCCCATGTGTTCGTGAAACGCGCCCAGGGCTACGAGCCCGTGGCCGTGCGCACCGGCGCCGCCGGGGGCACGCAGATCACCGTGCTCAGCGGCCTGAAGGCCGGTGACGAGGTGGTGGTGCAAGGCACCGCGGCGCTCAAGGGCCTGTGGCAGGGCCTGGGCCTGGAAGGCGCACCTGCAGAAGCCCCCGCCGCAGCCAAAGCCCCCGCCACCCCGACCAAGGCCAAATGATGCTGGCCCGTCTGATTGCCCTGGCGCTGTCGCAGCGCCTGTTCACCCTGGTGCTGACCCTGGGCCTGATCGGCGCCGGCCTGCTGGCCCTGCGCGACCTGCCCATCGACGCCTTTCCCGATGTGTCGAGCACCCAGGTCAAGATCATCCTGAAAGCCCCCGGCATGACGCCTGCCGAGGTCGAGTCACGCATCGTCGCCCCACTCGAACAAGAGCTGCTGGGCATTCCCAGGCAGGTCATGCTGCGCTCCAGCAGCAAGTACGCCATCGCCGACATCACGCTCGACTTTGCCGACGGCACCGACATCTACTGGGCGCGCCAGCAGGTCAGCGAACGCCTGAACGGCGTGATGGGTGAACTGCCCCCGGGCATCGGGGGCGGCCTGGCGCCCATCACCACCCCGCTGGGCGAGATGTTCATGTTCACGCTGGAGGGCGAGGCCAGCCTGGCCGAGCGCCGCATCGTGCTCGACACCCTGATCCGCCCGCGCCTGCGCGGCATCAACGGCGTGGCCGATGTGAACTCGCTGGGCGGCATGGTGCAGACCTTCGAGGTGGTGCCCGACATGGCAGCCCTGGCGGCCCGCCACATCGCACTGAGCCAGTTGCAGGCCGCCCTGGAAGGCAACAACCGCAACGACGGCGCCGGCCGCCTGCAGGCCGGCGAAGAGTCGCTGCTGGTGCGCAGCGAGGGCAGCATCCGCAACCTGGACGACGTGCGGGCCATCGCCATCACCGCCCGCGACGGCCAGTCGGTGCGCGTGGGTGATCTGGCCACGGTGCGCCTGGGCGAGCTGGCACGCTACGGCGCCGTGACGCGCAACGGCACGGGCGAGACCGTGCAGGGCCTGGTGCTGGGCCTGCGCGGCGCCAATGCACGCCAGCTGGTGCGCGAGGTGCGAGCCACCCTCGATGCCCTGGGCCCCACCCTGCCCCCGGGCATCACCATCGTGCCCTTCTATGACCGCGGCCAACTGGTCGACCGCGCCGTGGGCACCGTCACCAAGGCGCTCGGCGAAGCCATCGTGCTGGTCGGGGTGCTGCTGCTGCTGTTCCTGGGCAACCTGCGCGCCGCCCTGGTGGTGGCGCTGATCCTGCCGCTGTCGGCCCTGGCCACCTTTGTGCTGATGCAGCAGTGGGGCCTGTCGGCCAACCTGATGTCGCTGGGCGGCCTGGCGATCGCCATCGGCATGCTGGTCGACGCCGCCGTGGTGGTGGTGGAGAACATCGAGGCGCGCCAGAGCAGCCTGCACGGCCCGGCGCTGGCCCTGCCCAACCGCTACCACGTGTACCGCGCCACCGCCGAGGTGGCGCAACCGGTGGGCGCCGGCGTGGCCATCATCATGATCGTGTTCCTGCCCCTGCTCACGCTGCAGGGCCTGGAGGGCAAGCTGTTCAGCCCGGTGGCCCTGACCATCGTGTTCGCGCTCGGCGCCTCCTTGCTGCTGTCGCTGACCGTGATCCCGGCGCTGGCCTCGTGGCTGCTGCGCCTGCCCCAGCCCGGCCACAAGCCCCACCAGGCCCCCTGGCTGGTGCGCCGGCTGGAAGCGCTCTACACCCCGCTGCTCGACTGGGCCCTGGGCCACGGCAAGAGCGTGGTGCTGGGCTCGGTGCTGGCGCTGGCCGGCGCACTGGCGGTGTTCCCATTGCTGGGCAAATCGTTCATGCCCTCGCTCGATGAGGGCGATGTGATCCTGCAGATCGAAAAGCTGCCCTCGATCTCGCTCGACGCCTCCAGCGCCACCGACATGGAGCTGCAGCGCCGCATCCTGAAGGCCGTGCCCGAGGTCTCGGACATCGTGGCGCGGGTGGGCGCCGACGAGCTGGGCCTGGACCCGATGGGCTTCAACGACACCGACACCTTCCTGGTGCTCAAGCCGCGCGACACCTGGCGCTTTGCCAGCAAGGACGCGCTGATCGACGCGCTGCGCGAAGCCGTGGCCCCGGTGCCCGGCATCAACCTGAGCTTCACCCAGCCGATCGAGATGCGCACCTCCGAAATGCTGTCGGGTGTGCGTGGCGACCTGGCCATCAAGGTGTTCGGCCCCGACCCGCAGGAGCTGGCCCGCCTGGCCACACAGATCGTGCAGGTGGTGCAGGCCGTGCCCGGCAGCGAAGACGTGATCACCGCGCAGAACGAGGGCGTGCAGTACCTCAGCGTGGCCATCGACCGGGCTGCCGTGGGCCGCCTGGGCCTGTCGGTCGAGCAGGTGCAGAACGACTTGCGTGCCTTGCTGGAAGGCCGGCGCAGCGGCACCGTGGTGCAAGGCATCCGGCGCGTGCCGCTGATGATCCGCGGCAGCGATGCGCTGCGCATGGCCCCCGAGCAGTTCTCCCAATTGCGCCTGCCCTTGCCCGACGGCGCTTCGGTGCCGCTGAGCCAGGTGGCCGACATCCGCGTGGTGGACGGCCCGGTGAAGATCGACCGCGAAAAATCCATGCGCATGTCGGTGGTGCGCGCCAACGTGCGCGACCGCGATCTGGTCGGCTTCGTGGACGACGCCAAGGCCGCCGTGGCCCGCGAGGTCCAGCTGCCCCCCGGCTACCTGCTGGCGTGGGGTGGTCAGTTCGAGAACCAGCAACGCGCGGCAGCCCGCCTGAGCGTGGTGGTGCCGGTGGCACTGGCCCTGATCCTGCTGGTGCTGTTTGCCACCCTGGGCCAGCTGCGCCAGGCCCTGCTGGTGTTTGCCAACATCCCCTTCGCCCTGGTGGGGGGCGTGTATGCCCTCGGTGCTACTGGTGAGTATCTTTCGGTGCCAGCCTCGGTGGGCTTCATCGCGCTGATGGGCATCGCCGTGCTCAACGGCCTGGTGCTGGTGACCTGCTTCAACCAGCTGGCCGAGCGCCACCTGCCGATCGACGAGGTGGTGCGCCAGGGCTGCCTGCGCCGCCTGCGCCCCGTGCTCATGACCGCCAGCATCACCGCCCTGGGCCTGGTGCCCCTGCTGCTGGCCACCGGCCCGGGCTCGGAGATCCAGCGCCCGCTGGCCATCGTGGTCATGGGCGGCCTGTTCAGCGCCACGGTGCTGACGCTGTTCCTGCTGCCGCTGCTGTACCGTCACTTTCACCGGCCTTCGCGCCAGGCCCTTGCATGAGCCCTGAAACCCTCACCGAAACCCTTCTGACGGCCCCGGCCTCCGTGCCGCTGTGCCTGCTGACGCTGTCACTGCCCCAGGCCCTGGAAGAAACCCTGCTCGACGCCCTGCAGGCCCTGCCCGAACACCCCGGCCCCTACACCGTGCTGCAGGGCCACAGCCTGGGCGCCGGCGTGGTCCTGCCCAGCGCCATGGAGCAGGTGAAGGGCCGGGCCCGGCGCACCCTGGTGCTGACCGTGCTGGCCGAGAGCACGGTGCCGGCCCTGATCCAGTCCTTGCAGGTCAGCGTGCCCCACCCTGACATCAGCTGGTGGACCGGCCCGCTTTTGCAGCACGGGAGGCTGGCATGAAGCGCCCCCAGCTGCAACGGCATGCACCGCGACTGCTGGCGCTGGCCCTGTGGGCCGCACTGAATCAGAACGCCTTGGCCGACACGCCGCCCGGCCCGGCCCACACCGACCCGGCCGCCACGCTGGAGCGGGTGGCCCTGCCCTGGGCCGGCCGCTTGCACAACGTGCTGCCCCCCGAAGAGCGCGTGCGCGCCATGCTGCTGCGCCAACCCACGGTGCAGGTGGCACGCGCCAACGTCGATGCAGCCGCCGGGCGCCAGGCCCGCCTGAACGCCGGCCCGCACGAATGGACCTTCAAGGCCGGCGTGCAGCAACGCCGTGAAATGCCCGGGCCGCGCTACCGCGAAAGCGAGCTGGCCGTGGAACGTGGCCTGCGCCTGCCGGCCAAGCTCGACGCCGACCAGGCCCTGGGCCGCAACGAGGCCGAAGTCGGCATGCTGAACTTTGAAGACACCTGGCACGAGTCAGCCCGGGCCCTGCTCAAGTCCTGGTTCGACGCGCTGCGCGAGGCCCGCACCCTGCAGACCCTGCGCGAGCAAGTGGCCCTGGCCGAGCAGCAACGCTCGGTGGCACAGCGGCGCCTGCAGGCGGGCGAGGCGGCCCGGCTGGAACTGCTGCAGGCCGAGGCCGACGTGGGCCGCGCCCAGGCCGCAGCCCAGCAATCGGGCACCCGGCTGCGCGCCCTGCAGGCCGACCTGCAGCTGCGCTACCCCGATGTCCAGCCGCTGTTGGCGCCCACCTCGGAGAACCTGCCGGCGCCTGCCGGGCTGGCTGAATCGGCCCAGCACTGGGTGGAGCGTGTGCTGGCCGACAACCACGAGCTGGAACTGGCCGAAGCCCAGGCGCGCCACGCCGAACTGGTGGCCCGCCGGGCCGGCCTGGACCGGCAGGGCGACCCCGTGCTGGGCGTGCGCGCCTCGCGCGAGCGCGGTGGCCAGGAGCAGGTGCTGGGGGTGTACGTTTCAGTGCCTTGGGGCGGCGCCGGACGCCGGGCCGACGAGCAGACGGCCCTGGCCCAGGCCGAGATGGCCCGCCAGAAAGTGGACGAGGTGCGCCAGCGCGTGGGCTCCGAAGCCTGGCGCGTGGCCATCAATGCGGTAGAGGGAGAAAGCAGCTGGCAAGCCCTGCAGAGCGCCTGGCAAGGCATGGACCAGAGCGCCCGCCTGGCCGGTCGGGCCTACAGCCTGGGCGAATTGCCGCTGGGCGAAGCCCTGCAGGCGCGTCGCCTCGCCCTGGAGGCCCGGCTGAACGCCGACGCGGCCCGCCTGGACATCCTGGAAAGCCAGAGCCGGCTGCTGCTGGACGCCCACCAGATGTGGACGCCGCCCGGACACGGCGACTGAGAACGGATTCTGAGACGGAAGGCGCTCAGCCCAAACCCACCGGGCTGGGCGCGCGCATCACGATGCGGGTGAACAGGCGGTCGTAGGCGGGGTCGCGCAGGCTGGGGTTGACCAGGGGGTCGGCATTGCTCAGGAAGGCCTCGTCCAGTGCCTTCCAGTCGCCCTCGTCCAGCACCTTGCGGGCTTCGGGAATGATCACGGTCTCTTCGAGCCGCATGTGGTCCAGGTAGAAGTCGATGTAGACGCGCAACTCATCTTCGAAGCGCTTGCGGCGGCCGTCGCCCATCAGCTCCCAGGCCAGCAGCAGGTGCTGCAGTTCACGCACTGCGGTCTCGCCCTTCATGTGGTCGCGCTCCAGCTGTTCGACCACCGTCATCACATGCGGTGAGTGCCGCGCCACGCGCGGGAACAGCAGGTCCGACTCCTTGGGGTGGTGCAGGCGCTCGGGGAATTCGTCAATGTAGAACAGCATGGCCCGCATGACGTCGAAGAAGTTCTCGGGCTCGTCACCCGGGCCCCGGTCCAGCATCATCAGCATGGAGCGCAGCATGGCCGCCAGCGCCGTGTGTTCTTCCTGGATGACCTTGATGCATTCTTGTGCCATGGTGTGCCCCGGGGGTGTCTGTGAGAAGAGCACGAGGGTGCCACGCCGCCCCGCACAAGTCCCTGACCCAGATCAAGCGCCGGGCCTCAAAGCCGGTTCACGGTTTCCCGGGGCCCGCGAGATCTTGAACAGGCTCAGACCGGGGCGCCAGGCTCGATCACCAGTTCCGGGGGCAGCACGATGCCGGCCTTCAGGCCCTGCCCGTCGGGGCCACGGCCCAGCTCGAAGCGGGCGCCCAGCAATTGGGCATAGCGCGACATGATGGCCATGCCCAGGCCCACGCCCTCGCCCATCCATTCGCGCTCTTCGCCCTGCACCCAGCGCTGCAGGATGCGTTCGCGCTCGGCCCCCGGGATGCCAGGCCCGTTGTCGATCACAGACAGATGCACCCCGTCAACCAGGCGCTGCAACTCGACCGTGATGCTGCCCCCCTCGCCCGAGGCAGGCCGGCCATAGCGCAGCGCGTTGTCGAGCAGGTTGTTGAGGATGCCCTCCAGCAGCGTGGGGTGGCCCATCACCCGCAGCGGCTCATCCAGCCCGCGCCCGCCCAGGTCGATGCCGGCCGCGTCGGCGCGCGGCAGCAGGCGCAGCACCGCGTCGCGCACCAGTTCATCAAGGGCCACCGGCACGGCCTGCATCTGGGTGCGCGCCTCGTCCGCCAGGGCCAGGGCCAGCAATTGGTCGACCAGGTGGCTGGCGCGCGCCTCGCTGCCCACGATGCGCTGCAACTGCATGCGCCAGGCCTCGGGCTCGCGCTGGGCCAGGCCGTACTCGGCCAGGGCGCGGATACCGGCCAACGGAGTGCGCAGCTCATGCGCCACATTGCCGGCAAATTCGCGCTGGGCCTGCACCCCACGCGCCACCCGGGCCAGCAAGGCGTTGAGCGAATCCTCCAGCAGGCGCACATCCCGGGTGTTGGCCTGCACCTGCAGGGGTGTCAGGTCCTGGGCATTGCGCTGGCCCAGGGCCTGCTGCAGCCGGGCCAGGGGTTGCAGCTCGGCGCGGATGGCACGCCCCAGCCAGGCCGCCAGCAGCACCAGCAGCAGCACCTCGGGAACCACCGAATACAACAGCAGGTTGCGCAGCAGCGCACTGCGGCTCTGCGTGGTCTGGGCCATGATGACCTCGAAGGCCAGCGGCTCGGAGCGGCGCAGGCGCACGGCGCGCAGCGGCTTGCCCTGGTAGTAGATGTCGGCAAAGCCGTACACGGCTTCGTCGTTGTCGGAGATTGGCGGCATGTTGAGCCCCGAATGCCCGGCCAGCAGGCTGCCGTCGGGCCGGCGCACCGCAAAGTACACGCTCTCGACCTGGTCGAACAGCACCGCCCGCACCTCGCGAGAAGACAGCATCAGCTCCAGCCCGGCATCGTTGGCGCGCACATTGCTGGCCACCGAATAGGCGTCATCGAGCAACGAGCGGTCGTAGGCCGCCTGGGTGAAGTGGCGTGCCACCGAAATCGACACCACGGCCCCGGCCAGCCAGGTCAGGCCCAACGGCAGCAGAACGTGGCGCAACAGCCGCGAGCGCAGCGAAGGCAGGGCCAGGGTGGCCGCGCCCACACTGCCCGTCATGCCTCGGCCTCCAGCAGGTAGCCCAGGCCGCGCAGGGTGCGGATGCTGGCGCCGCTGCCGACCAGCTTCTTGCGCAGGCGCGAGATGAAGGCCTCCAGGGCGTTGTCGGCCAGGGCCTCGTCAAAGCCCGAAAGCTTGTCGGCCAGCGTGCGTTTGCTGACCACGCGGCCGGGCGGCGTCATCAGCTCCCACAGCACCTCGAACTCGCGCGCGGGCAGCTCGAACCAGTCGCCCTGCAGGCTCAGGCGGCGGGCCTTGCGGTCCAGCGTCAGGGTGCCCACGGTGGTGATGTCCTGCGTGCCCTGGCTGCGCCGCACCAGGGCGCGCAGCCGGGCCTCGACCTCGGCCAGGTCAAAGGGCTTGCCCAGGTAGTCGTCGGCACCGGCGTCCAGGCCGGCAATGCGCTCCTCGGTGCGGTCGCGTGCCGTCAGCACCAGCACCGGCACCTGGTCGCCCCGGGCGCGGGCGGCCCGCAGCAGGCTCAAGCCGCTGCCCATGCCCTGGCCCACCGGCCCGACAGGCAGGTTCAGATCGAGCAGCACCGCATCAAAGGGCTGGATGCGCCAGAAATGGTCGGCTTGCCCCAGCGTGGCGGCTTCATCCACCCGGTGGCCCGCCTCGCTCAGGCTGCGCACCATCACGTCCCTGAGCACGGCGTCGTCTTCAATCACCAGAATTCGCATGCTTGTCATTCCTGAATGGCAGGATGCAAGCCTACCCCGATTCGCCCGCCTTGCCTGCGCACCGGACATCTGGCGACCGGGGGAAACGCCGCCCCCCATGTTTCCTGGCCCGTCATGGCCTGCCTGTATTTCGGAAAACTGGGGAAAACACCCAAAAAGTCAGGTTCTGGTCAGGTAGAGGTCAGGGACCATGAGGCATAAGCTGAAACGATGAGCATCCGACAGATTTCCATGGCCGTGACGCTGGCCTGCGCCTGCGTCTCGGCCGCGCTGGCCCAGACGGCCACCGCCACCCCCTCCGTGCTGCGCCTGGAGCAGGTGTTGCAGGGCGCCCGCAACAACCTTGATGTGCAGTTCTCCAACGAGCTGGCGGCGGCGGCACGCGCCGACATCGTCAGCGCCGACCACGCGCCGCTGCCGGTGCTGACCACCAAGGCCAGCCAGATGGACCTGCAGCACGGTCTGGGCAAAGGCAGCGTCCTCAATGAGAAGCGCATCGACAAAAGCCTGGGCGTGGACTGGACCTGGGAGCGCGGCAACAAGCGGGCCTTGCGCACCCTGTCGGCCCAGCGTGCGGCCGACGCGGCCCAGGCCGATGTGGACGACACCCAGGTGCTGCAACTGCAGGCCGGGCTGGCCGGCTTCTACGACCTGCTGGCAGCCCAGGAACGGCTGGCCGAGGTGCGAGCCATCAGCCAGAGCGCCAGCCAGCTGGCCGGCACCGCAGCCCAGCGCGTGCGCGCCGGCGACCTGGCGGCCCAGGATGCGGCCCGCACCGAGATCGAGGCCCAACGCGCCCAGGGCGATGTGCGCCTGGCCGAGCTGGAGCGTCAACGCGCCGGTGCGGCCCTGAGCCAGGTGCTGGGCCGCAGCACGGCCAGCCCGCTGGAAGTGGCCCAGGACTGGCCCCCCCTGACCCCGCCGGACACCGGCACCGACCTGGGTGCCGTGGTCGATGCCCGTGCCGACGTGCGCGCGGCCCAGGCCCGGGTGGACGCTGCCCAGGCTGCACTGGACAATGCCCAGGCCCTCACCCGCAGCGACATCACCGTGGGTGCCTCGCTGGACCACTACCCCGGCACCTCGACCCGCCTGCTGGAGCTGCGCCTGCAGATGCCGCTGCAGACCCATTACGCCTACCAGGGCGAGATCGCCCGCGCCCTGGCCGGCCTGAACCAGGCCCGCACCCAACTCGAACGCGTGCGCCTGAACGCCCTGCTGGAACTGCAAAGCCTGCAGCAAAGCCTGCTGGGCACCCTGGCCCAGGCCCGCAGCTACGAAACCGAGATCCTGCCGCGCGCGCGCCAGGTGGCCGCCGGTGCCGAACTGGCCTACAGCAAAGGCGCCATCCCCCTGGTGGACCTGCTGGATGCCCGGCGCACCTTGCGCGCCACCCTGATCGAAGCCGTCAACGCGCGCGCCGACCATGCCCGTGCCCAAGGCCTGTGGCTGTTGCGCACCCAACCCCAGCGCCTGCTGGCCACCCCTTGATTCACATGGCACCGCACGCGGCGCCCAACCTCATTCCTGCCCACTCCATGCGCACCCTCCCACTCCATCGCCTCTGCACCCTCGCCGTCCTGGCCAGCGCGCTGCTGTCAGCCTGCGGGCCAGCCCCGGCACCCACCGCCGCCCCCCAACCGGCCACGCCCATCGTGCAGGGCCAGCAGTTGCGCTTCCCGGCCGGGCATCCTCAACTGGCCCTGCTGCCCACCCAGGCGGCCCGCGCCGCCCAGGACATCACGGTCGAGCTGCCAGCACGCCTGGTCTGGAATGAGGAACGCACCCAGCGCATCTACCCCGCCTTTGCCGGCCGGGTCACCCGCATCGAAGCCGATGTGGGCCAACGTGTGCAGGCCGGCTCAGCCCTGGCCCACCTGGCTTCGCCCGATTTCGGTCAGGCCCAGGCCGACACAGCCCGTGCCCAGGTCGATGCCCGGCTGATGAACCAGGCCGTGCAGCGCCAGCGTGAGCTGTTTGCCGCCGGCATCATCGCCCGCAAGGACCTGGAGCAAAGCGAGGCCGATGCCGCCCGTGCCCAGGCCGAAGTGGCCCGCGCCCAGGCCCGCACCGCCTTGTACGGCGGCTCGGCCCAGGTCAACCAGCAGCTCAGCCTGAGCAGCGGCATCGCCGGTGTGGTGGTGGAGCGCAACCTCAACCCCGGCCAGGAGCTGCGCCCCGACCAATCCGGCCCCGGTGTGCCGGCCCTGTTCGTGGTCAGCGACCCGGCCTCGCTGTGGGTGCAGATCGATGCCCGCGAGATCGACACCGGCATCCTCAAGCCCGGCGCCAGCTTCGAGCTGGAAGTGGCGGCCTACCCCGGCGCTCTGTTCCAGGGCAAGGTGCTGGCGGCCTCCGACTTCATTGACCCGAACACCCGCACCATCAAGGTGCGCGGCCTGGTGGCCAATGCCGACCGGCGCCTGAAAGCCGAGATGCTGGCCACCGCCCGGGTACACCAGACCTTCAGCAGCGGCGTGGTCGTGCCGGCCGCCGCCATCACCCTCAACGGCACCCACCATGCGGTGTTCGTGCAGACCCAGCCCGGGGTGTTCGAGCCGCGTGACGTCACCCTGGTGCACCAGGGGCCCAAGGAGGTGGTGGTCAGCAAGGGCCTGCAGGCCGGCGAACTGGTGGTGTCCGACAACGCCCTGCTGCTGGCGCGCCAGTTCCATGTGGCGCAGGAAGACTCGATCGGCCGCAGCGACAGCCAGAAGAACGCCCCCGCCGCTGAAGGCAAAGAGAGCCCCAGCAAAGAGACCGCCGGCAAAGGGAACGCCCAATGAGACGCCTGATCCAGTACGCGCTCTACCAGCCGCTGTTCATCGTCCTGGGCACCCTGCTGTTTGCCCTGGCCGGGGTGATCGCCTTCAAGAACCTGTCGGTCGAGGCCTTCCCCGATGTCACCGACACCCAGGTCACGGTGATCACGCTGTTCCCCGGCCGCGCCGCCGAAGAGGTGGAAAAGCAGGTCACGCTGCCGATCGAGGTGGCCCTGTCGGGCCTGCCGAATTCGATCCGTGTCTTCTCGCACACCCAGTTCGGGCTGAGCTTCATGGTCGTCACCTACGACGACAAGGCCGATGTGAACCTGGTGCGCCAGCAGGTCAGCGAGCGCCTGCGCGGGGTTGACCTGCCGGCCGGTGTCGAGGCCGAGATCGCGCCCAACGCCACCCCGGTGGGTGAAATCATGCGCTACCGCCTGCGTGGTGACGGGCTGAGCACCACCGACCTGCGCACCCTGGAAGACTGGGTGGCCGAGCGCGCGCTGCGCCAGGTGCCCGGCGTGGCCGATGTGGTGGCCATGGGTGGCTCGATCAAGCAGTACGAGGTGCAACCCGACCTGGACAAGCTGCGCGCCTACCGGCTCAACTTCCAGAACCTGCTCGACGCCCTGGGGCGCGGCAACTCGAACGCCGGCGGCAGCTATGTGGCCCAGGGGGCCCAGCAGTACACCATCCGCGGCCTGGGCCTGCTCAAGTCGTCGGAAGACATCGGCCGCATCGTGGTGGCCGCGCGCAACGGCACCCCGATCCTGATCCGCGACATCGCACAGGTGAAGATCGGCGCTGTGCCGCGCCTGGGCGTGGTCGGCCAGGACCTGGACGACGACGTGGTGACGGGCATCGTGATCATGCGCAAGGGCGAGAACCCGAGCGTGGTGCTCAAGGGCGTGAAGGACAAGATCGCCGAACTCAATGAGCGCGGCCTGCCTCCGGGCGTGAAGATCGAGCCCTTCTACGACCGCACCTGGCTGATGGACAAGACCCTCACCACCGTGTTCCGCAACCTGGTCGAAGGTGCGGTGCTGGTGTCGCTGGTGCTCTACATCTTCCTGTCCAACCTGCGCGCCAGCCTGGCCGTGGTGGTGGTGATCCCGCTGGCCCTGCTGGCCACCTTCATGGGCCTGAAGATCATGGGTGTGCCAGCCAACCTGCTGAGCCTGGGCGCCATGGACTTCGGCATCATCGTGGATGGCGCGGTGATCGTGATCGAGAACATCCTGCACCGGCTGGCGCAGAACCGCGAGGACATGCCCGATTCGGAGCGCAAGCAGACCATCATCGATGCGGCCAACGAAGTGGGCCGGCCCACGCTGTTCTCGATGCTGATCATCATTGCCGCGCACATCCCCATCTTTGCGCTGCAACGCCATGAAGGGCGCATCTTCCAGCCCATGGCCCTGTCGGTGACCACCGCCCTGATCGGTTCGCTGGTGTTCTCGCTCACTCTGGTGCCGCTGCTGGCCTACTGGATGCTGCGCCGCAAGCTGCCGCACCACGACAACCGCGTGGTGACCGCCGCCAAGGGTTTTTATGAACCCGTGCTGGGCTGGGCCCTGAACCACCGCCGCAAGGTGTTGGGCATTGCCCTGGCCGCCTTTGCGATGTCGGGGGTGGTGGCCTCGCGCCTGGGCTCGGAGTTCCTGCCTGAATTGAACGAGGGCACAACCTGGATCAACTTTGCGTTGTCGCCCAATGTGTCGACCGAAGAGGCGGCCCGCATCCTGCGCATGGCGCGCAAGGCCTTGCTGACCGTGCCCGAGGTGCGCACCACCGTGTCCAAGGCCGGCCAGCCTGAAGACGGCACCGACCCCAAGACCATCAGCATGGCCGAGATCTTTGTCGACGTGAAGCCCGAGCACGAATGGCGCCCGGGCATGACGCGCGAGAAGATCATCGACGAGATGGACCACGCCCTGTCGGCCATCCCCAGCATCGACCCGGCGTTCTCGCAACCGATCCGCGACAACGTGCTCGAATCGATCTCCCAGATCAAGGGCCAGATCGTGATCAAGCTCGCCGGTGACGACCTGGCGGAGATGCGCCGCATCACGGAAGCCATCACCCGCGAGGTCAAGCAGGTGCAGGGTGTGTCGCGCGCCGAGATCGACCGCGACGGTCAGGTGCCCCAGCTGCTGATCGACATCGACCGCGACCGGGCCGCCCGCTATGGCCTCAACGTGGGCGACATCCAGGACGTGATCGAAGCCGCCCTCGCCGGCAAGGCCGCCACCAGCCTGTGGGAAGGCGAGCGCAAGTTTGCCGTGGCCGTGCGCCTGCCAGCCGAAGACCGACTGGTGGCCAAGCTCGAACGCACCCCCATCCCCACGGCCGACGGTGGCTATGTGCAGCTGGGTGCGGTGACGCACATCACCGAAACCAGCGGCGCGATGAACATCGCGCGTGAAGCCGGCCGGCGCACCACCGCCATCGGCATCTTCATCAAGGACCGCGACATGGGTTCGGTGGTGGCCGACATGAAGGCCCGGGTGGCGAAGATCGACATCCCGGCCGGCTATGTGGTGAACTGGTCGGGCGAGTTCGAGAACCAGGAACGCGCCATGAAGCGCCTGTCCGTCGTGGTGCCGATCTCGCTGCTGCTGATCTTTGTGCTGCTGTTCGATGCCTTCAAGTCTTTCAAGATGGCCTCGCTGATCCTGCTCAACGTGCCCCTGGCCCTGGTGGGGGGCTTTGTGGCGCTCTGGATCTTCGGCATCCCGCTGTCGGTGTCGGCGGCCATCGGCTTCATCGCCTTGAGCGGCCAGGCCGTGCTCAACGGGGTGGTGATGCTCTCGGTGTTCCAGCAATTGCGCAAGGCCGGCCACACGGTGTATGAGGCCGCCCGCATCGGCTCGATGCAGCGCCTGCGCACCGTGCTGATGACGGCCATGCTGGCCGCCCTGGGCCTGCTGCCCATGGCGCTGTCGCGTGAGATCGGCTCCGAGACCCAGCGCCCGCTGGCCATCGTGGTCATCGGCGGGCTGGTCACGGCCACGCTGCTCACCCTGGTGGTGCTGCCCTCGCTGTATGTGTCGTGGTTCTCGCGGGCCAAGAACACCAAGAGCAGCGAAGGTGCGTCCTGAAGGCCATGACCCAGGCTGCCCAGCCCAGCACGGCCGTGGTGTTGCTGCACGGCCTGTGCAGCACCCCCGACGAGTTGCTGAGCGTCAACGGGCCGCTGCGCCAGATCGGTTGCACCGTGGTGCCCTTGCAGATTGCGGGCTACTCCTTCGATGCCGACCACCCCGACGCGCCGGCCCAGCGCTATGAGCATTGGGTGCGCGCCGTGCATGACTGCGTGCGCCAGCAGCGTCAAAGCCACCAGCGCGTGGTGCTGGTCGGCATCTCGGCCGGGGCCGGCCTGGCCCTGAGCGCCGCCATGGACCCGGCCACCCCGGTGGACGGCCTGGTGCTGATGTCCACCACCCTGCGCTACGACGGCTGGGCCATCCCGGCCTGGCACTTTCTGCTGCCGCTGGCGCTGTACACCCCGCTCGGTCGGCTGTGGCAGTACCGGGAGCAACCGCCCTATGGGGTCAAGAACGAACGCATCCGGGCCTGGATTGCCCGTGAACTGGAAAACCGCCGCGTGTCCCGCGCCGGCAGCGCCACCCTGGGGGTGAGCTACCTGCGCGAAAACGACCGCCTGCTGCGCCGCCTGCGCCGCCATCTGGGCCAGGTCGTCTGCCCCCGGATCCTGGCCTTGCACGCCGAAGAAGACGAGGTCGCCAGCCCGGACAATCTGCGTTTGCTGGCAGTTGGTCTATCATCCGCGCCTGTCTCTCTCAAGACGGTTACTGTTAGAAACAGCTTCCACATGATCAGCATCGACAACGATCGTCAGCAAGTTGTTCGCGAAACCGTCGATTTCGTGCGCTCGCTGACCGCGAGCCCTCCTGTGCCCCTGATCTGAGCTGCCAGCCGCCTCCAACATGACTCCCGATATCGACCAGACCATTGCCCAGATCCTGGTGGACAAGTTCCACATCGAAGCCGAACGGGTCAAACCCGAAGCGGCCCTCGAGGACCTGGGCCTGGACTCGCTGGCCCTGATGGAATTCGTCTTCGCGATCGAAGATGCGTTCCAACTGCGCATTCCCGAAGAACGCCTGGACCCGCGCCAGGGTGGCATCACCCTGCAGCACCTGGCCGGCGTGATCCGTGACCACCTGGGCGCCAGCCCGAAACCTGCCGGCGCATGAGCAGCACGGCAGCCCGTATCGGGGTGGCGGGCCTCGGCCTGATCAGCCCCCTGGGCCACACCCTGGAAGCCTTCCAGGCCAAGGTGTTGGCCGGCGAATCGGCGGTCGGCCCCTGGCCACTCGACCTGCCGGGCATCGACCCGGTGGTGCTGCCCCTGGCACGCTGTGATTTCAACGACGCGGCGGTGCGCACCCCCTCTCGGGTGCCGGCAGACCGCGGCACCGCGATGGCCCTGACAGCCGCCATGGCGGCCTGGGCCGCCAGCGGGCTGGACATGGCCGCTCTGGATGCCGAGCGCGTCGGCCTGTACTGGGGCAGCGGCATGGCCGGGGCCCACAGCTTCGACGCCAGTTGCCACACCCTGTATGGCGAACACAAACGCCTGCGCCCCACCACGGTGCTGAGCACCATGCCCAATGCCGCGGTGGCCGAGATCAGCCTGCAGCTTGGCATCCGTGGCCCCTCGCTGACCTATGCCTGTGCCTGTGCCTCGTCGGCCGTGGCCATTGGCGAAGCCATGCGCGCCCTGCGCGGAGGCTGGATCGATGTGGCGGTGGTGGGCGGGCATGAGTCCATGCTCAGCCCCGGCGTGCTGGCCAGCTGGCAGGCCATGCGGGTGATGGCCCCGACCGGCCCCGAGGGCAGCCTGGCCGCTTCGGCCTGCAGGCCTTTCTCGGCTGATCGGCACGGCTTTGCCATGGGCGAAGGCGCCGTCGCCCTGGTGCTGGAAAGCCCGGCGCACGCCCAGGCCCGGGGGGCGCAGCACACGCTGTGCCTGTCGGGCTACGCCACCAACAGCGATGCCCGCCACATCAGCCAGCCCGATGCGGCCGGCCAGGTGCGCGCCATGCAGGCCGCCCTGCGCGATGCCGGCCTGCAGCCGCAAGACATCGGCTATGTGAACGCCCACGGCACGGCCACCCAGGCCGGCGACCGTGCCGAGGCGGAATCGCTGCAAACCGTGTTCGGGGAGCGCGGCGTGGCGGTCAGTTCGACCAAGGCCATCCACGGACATCTGCTGGGCGCCGGTGGCGCCATGGAACTGGTGGTGGCCCTGCAGGCCTTGGCCAGCAGCCAGGTGCCCCCCACGGCCCACCTCAGCCAGGCCGACCCGGCCTTTGCGCTGGACCTGGTGCAGGGTGCGGCGCGCGCCATGCCTGGGCTGCGCCACGCGATGTCGAATTCATTCGCCTTTGGCGGCACCAATGCGGTGCTGATCGCCAGCCTGGTCTGAACCACGATCCAGCCCGGCGCAGGGCTGGATCAGCCTGGGCTCACATGCCCAGCAGATGGGGCTCACCCGCCGACGAGCCCAGATAACCCCCCTGAGCGCCACCCCGGCGGCTGCCCTGACCCGCACTGGCGTGCTGATCGCTGAGGCGGAACTGACGCACCACGCTGGCCAGGCGATCGGCCTGCTCGCGCAGCGATTCGGCAGCGGCGGCCGACTGCTCGACCAGCGCCGCGTTCTGCTGGGTCATCTGGTCGATCTGGTTCACCGACTGGTTCACGTCGCCGATGCCGGTGGACTGTTCGGAGGCCGCAGCCGTGATCTCACCGATGATGTCGCTCACGCGCTGCACGCCGGAGACGATCTCGTCCATGGCCGAGCCCGCATCTTCAACCAGCTTCACGCCGCCATCGACCGCGCTGACGCTGTTCTTGATCAAGCCCTTGATTTCGCTGGCGGCCTCGGCCGAGCGCTGGGCCAGGCCGCGCACCTCGCTGGCCACCACGGCAAAACCACGCCCTTGCTCACCGGCGCGCGCCGCTTCGACGGCCGCGTTCAGGGCCAGGATGTTGGTCTGGAACGCGATGGTGTCGATCAGGCCGATGATGTCGTTGATCTTGCGGCTGGAGGCCGAGATCTCATGCATGCTGCTGATGGCCTGACGCACCACCGAGCCGCCGCGCACCGCGGCGGTGGAGGCCGAGCCCGAGAGCTGGTTGGCCAGCTGGGCCGACGATGCGGTCTGCTGCACATTGCCTGTCAGGTTGCTGATCGACGATACCGTGGCCTGCACGTTCGAGGCCGTCTGCTCGGTGCGGCCCGACAGATCCTGGTTGCCCGAGGCAATTTCATGGCTGGCGGTGGCGATGCTTTCGCTGGCGTCGCGCACCTGCGACACCATGGACCCGAGCCCGGCCTGCATGTCGGACAGGGCATTGAGCAGATCGGTCACCTCGTCCTTGCCTTCGGCCTCGATGCGGCGCGACAGATCACCGCCGGCAATCGCCTGTGCAGCCTGGCGGGCCACCTCCAGCGGACGGCAGATCGAGTGCATGTTCAGCAGGGTGAGTGGCACCACCACGATCACCGTGATCACCACCGCCGCCACAAACAGCAACTGGGTCTGCTTGGAGACCCGGGCCTGATCGGCCACGGCTTCATTGACCTGGGTGGTCAGGCTCTTCTCGATGGCGGACACCGCCTTCTCGGCCTCATCGTACTGGGCCACCGAGCGGGCGCTCATGCGGTTGGCCGTGGTCGCCGACTCGTATCCGCCCGATTCGAGCTGATTGGCCACCGAGGCAAACTGATCCCGGTAGGCCTGCAGCTTCTGGCCCACGGTTTCCAATTCGGGCTTGTTGCCCATGGTTTCGCTGCTGGCCATGCGCTTGACCATCTGATCGGCCCGGCCCAGCGACTCCAGCCATTTGGCCCGCAGCTGCTTCACCTGCTCAGGCTTCTCGTACTGGATGATCATGTCCTTCTCGAAGCGGCGGGTCTGACCGAGCTCGGCGCGCAGCTCTGCCAGATTGCCCATCGAGGCGTAGGAGTGGGTCATGAAATCCTCACTCATGGCCTGGATGCGGAACATGCCCAGCATGCCGGCCCCACCCAACAGGCTCAAAAGCCCCAAGACCACCGCAATGGCGCCGATCATCCGGAAGCGGATGGTGAACAAGCGCATCAGCGCAAAGACATTCATACAAGAACCTCCGGGTGGCACTCAGAAATGACGGGCTTAGCCCCTGGGATCTGGGCAGTGCGCAACGTGTGAAGAATTCCCCAGTTTGCCAGACTTTTACGACTGAAACAGGTCCAAAACAACCTAGGTGAGCTCAGGGTTTCCAGCGCTTGAGCAGCAAGGCATTGGTCATCACGCTGACCGAACTCAGGGCCATGGCCGCACCCGCCACCACCGGGCTCAGATAGCCCAGTGCCGCCAGGGGCAGCCCGGCCACGTTGTAGGCAAAGGCCCAGAACAGGTTCTGCCAGATCTTGGCCACCGTGCGCTGTGAGACCTCCAGGGCCTGGCCCACCAAGGCCACATCGCCGCGCATCAGGGTGATGCCGGCGGCGTGCATGGCCACATCGGTCCCGGTGCCCATGGCCATGCCCACATCGGCCGCCGCCAGGGCCGGGGCGTCGTTGACGCCATCACCCACCATCAGCACCGTGGCACCGGCCTGCTTCAGATCGCGGATGTGGGCGGCCTTGTCGGCCGGCAACACTTCCGCCACCACCTCGTCCGGGCTCAGGCCCAGGCGCTCGCCCATGGCCAGCGCAGCGACCCGGTTGTCGCCCGACAGCATCAGGATGCGCAACCCGCGCTCACGCAGCACCGCCAGGGCCTGGGCCGCGCCGGGTTTGGGCTCGTCGGCAAAACCCAACAGGGCGCAGACCTCCAGGCCCTCGGGCCGGCGTCGCATCAACACCGACACGGTGGCGCCCTGGGTCTGCAACGCGGCCAGCGGGGCAGGCAACCAACCGGGGGCCAGGCCCAGTTCGCTCATCCAGCGCAGGCTGCCCAGCAGCCAGGCCTGGCCTGCCACCTCCCCCTGGCTGCCGCGGCCTGGAACGGCCTGCACCGTAGTGGCCGTCTGCAAGACCAGCCCACGCACTTGCGCCTCGGCCAGAACCGCCCGGGCCAGCGGGTGCTCGCTGCCAGCCTGCAGGCTGGCCGCCGCCAGCAACAGGGGCGCTGGCTCCAGGCCAGGCGCCGGCTCGAACGCCAGCAAGCGCGGCTGCCCCACGGTCAGGGTGCCGGTCTTGTCAAAGACCACGGTGTCCACACGGCGCGCGAGTTCCAGCGCCTGGGCATCCTTGATCAGAATGCCGTGGCGTGCCGCCACCCCGGTGCCAGCCATGATGGCCGCCGGTGTGGCCAGGCCCAGCGCACAGGGGCAGGCGATCACCAACACCGCCACCGCATGGATCAGCGCCGGCTCCAATGCACCGCCATGCCACCACCAGGCCACCAGGGTGATCAGGGCCAGTCCCAGCACCACCGGCACGAACACGGCCGACACCTGGTCGGCCAGGCGCTGGATCGGGGGTTTGCCGGCCTGGGCATCCTCCACCAGGCGGATGATGGCCGCCAGCACCGTCTCCTGGCCCACGGCCGTCACCTGCATCAGCACCCGGCCTTCACCATTGATCGAGCCCCCGGTCAGGGCAGCCCCCAGCGCCTTGGGCACCGGCAGGGGCTCACCCGTGAGCATGGACTCATCCACCTGCGACTCGCCTTCCAACACCCGACCATCGACCGGCAGGCGTTCGCCCGGGCGCACCACCAGCCGGTCCCCCACCAGCACCTCGCCCAAGGGCACATCCACTTCACCCTCGGCCGTGAGCAGGTGGGCCTGCTCGGGGCGCAGCGCATGCAGGGCACGGATGGCCGAGGTGGTCTGGCGCTTGGCGCGGGCCTCCAGCCATTTGCCCAGCAGCACCAACGTGATCACCACAGCCGAGGCCTCGAAATACAGGTGCGGCATCTGCCCCCGCGGCGTGCTCAGCCACAGCCAGATCGACAAGCCATAGCCGGCCGAAGTGCCCAGCGACACCAGCAGATCCATGTTGCCCGAGCCCGACTTCAAGGCATGCCAACCGGCCTTGTAGAAACGCGCGCCCAGTCCGAACTGCACCGGCGTGGCCAGCAGCCATTGCCACAGCGCCGGCAACATCCAGTGCCGACCCGCCAGATCCCCCAGCATGGGCACCACCAGGGGCAGTGACAGCAGCAGGCCGAAGGCCACCGGTCCAAAACCCGCCCAGGGCGACAGCTCGGCCAGGTCTTCCAGCCCGGCCACCCGAGGCTCGTAACCGGCGTCCCGCACCGAGCGGCGCAGCAGGGCTTCCGCCTGGGGGCTGGCCTGCACCACCACCCGGGCCGACTCGGTGGCCAGGTTCACGGTGGCCTGTTGGACGCCGGGCACCTTGCGCAAGGCGCGCTCCACCCGGCTCACACACGAGGCGCAGGTCATGCCGCCAATGCCGATGTCCAGCGTGCTGAGGTCGATCGGGGCCGGCTCAGACCGGGGTGAGGCATCAGGAGAGGATTGGGGATTCATGGCACAAGCCTAAAGCCTCCCACCATGGCAAGGTCAATGAAAAAATTCAGCCGCCAAAATGCAGGGCCAGGCTTGACCTTCCCACGGTGGCAAGCTTGATCATCACCACCACGGTCTGCATTCAGACCGATACAGGAGAAAGCTCATGGAACATCATTTTCAAGTGCAGGGCATGACCTGCGGGCATTGCGAACGTGCCGTCACCCAGGCCGTCAAGGCGCTCGACCCCCAGGCCCAGGTGCAGATCGACCGCACGAGCGGCCAGGTCACCGTGCAGAGCACCCAGGCGCGCGAACCGCTGGCTGCGGCCATCGCCGAAGAAGGCTACAGCGTCGCCGCATGAGCGCGGCCCCTCAGCGCAGCGAGCTGCCCTCACCGGTGCAGATCGGCGAAGCAGCCCGCCTGGCCGGCGTGTCGGCCAAGATGGTGCGGCACTACGAATCGCTGGGCCTGCTCGGGGGCGTGCAACGCACCGACAGCGGCTACCGCCTCTATGGCCAGGCTGATGTGCACCGGCTGCGCTTCATCCGGCGCAGCCGCGAACTGGGCTTTTCAATGCCCGAGATCGCTGAACTGCTGGGCCTGTGGGGCAACCAGGAACGCACCAGTGCCAGCGTCAAGCGCATCGCCCAGCAACATGTGGACGAACTGTCCCGCCGCATCGCGGCCATGCAGGCCATGCAACGCTCGCTGCAGCAGCTGCTGCAGTGTTGCTCGGGTGACGAACGCCCCGAATGCCCGATCCTGGACGACCTGGCCGGTCTGCACGAGGTCGGGTGAGGCCGAGACAAGGCCCTGCGCCCACCCCGCCGGGCTTTTGACACAGATCATGCCGAAGATACCCCATGGGGTATCCAATCCAGACTTCGACAACCCATCTGGAGCAATTCATGACCAAGAACGTGGGCGGCATCGACCGCATCCTGCGCATCGCCGTGGGCGCTGTGCTGGTGGCCCTGGCGGCCACAGGTACCGTAGGGCTGTGGGGCTGGATCGGCGCTGTGCCTCTGGCCACCGGCCTGCTGGGCTGGTGCCCGCCGTATCAGCTGCTGGGCTGGAACACCTGCAGCTTGCGCAACCACTGAGGCCACCTCAGCGCCACAAGGCATAGGCCACAGCAATCGCGGCCAGCAGGCCCACCGCGTCGGCCACCAGCGCACACACCAGCGCATGGCGGGTGTGGCGGATGCCCACGCTGCCGAAATACACGGCCAGCACATAGAAGGTGGTCTCGGTCGAGCCCTGGATGATCGCGGCCAACCGGCCGACAAAGGAATCCACCCCGTGGGTCTGCAACACGTCGACCATCAGGCCGCGCGCGCCGGCGCCTGACAGCACCTTCATCAGCCCGACCGGCAGGGCCGGCAGAAAAGCCGTGTCCCAACCCAGGGCGGCCACACCCTGGCCCAGCCAGGCCATCAAGGCGTCCATGCAGCCCGCGGCCCGGAACGCCCCCACGGCCACCAGCATGGCCACCAGGTAGGGCACGATCTGCACGGCCACACCAAACCCTTCGCGGGCGCCCTCGATGAAAGCCTCGTACACCGGCACCCGGCGCCAGCTGCCCACGCCGAGAAACAGCATCACCAGCGCCACAATCAGAAATGCGCCCACCGCCCCCGTGAGGCGAGAGGCCTGCTCGGCCGGCAGGCTGGCCAGGCCCGCCACCCCAGCCAGCAGGCCAGCCACCAGCGCCAGCCCGGTCAGCCAGAAACGCGGGCGCCACCAGGCCATGCGCTGGGCCACCGCCACCGCCAGCACACCGGCCAGCAAGGACGTGAGCGTGACCACCAGGGTGGGCAGAAAAATGTCGGCGGCATTGAAGGACGACAGGCCCTGCTTCAGCGCCACGCTCTGACGGATCGCAATCACCGAGCTGGGGATCAGCGTCAGGCCGGCGGTGTTGAGCACCACAAACATCACCTGCGCGTGGCTGGCCACCTCAGGCTGCGGGTTGAGTGTCTGCAACTCGCGCATGGCCTTCAATCCCAGCGGGGTGGCGGCGTTGTCCAGGCCCAGCAGGTTGGCCGACAGATTGAGCGTCATCGCCCCCTGCGCGGCATGCCCGGCCGGCACATCAGGAAACAGACGCCGCAGCACCGGGCTGGCCAGGCGAGCCAGACTGGCCACCATGCCGGCCCGCTCGCCCACCCGCATCAGCCCCAGCCACAGGGTCATGATGCCGGCCAGCCCCAGCGAAAGCTCAAAACCCGAGCGGGCCGAATCGAACATCGCCCCGAGCAGGCCCGGAAAGGCGCCCGCATCACCGCCGACCAGCCAGCGCCACAGCGCGGCCGCAAAAGCCGCCCCGAACAGGCCCACCCAAACAATGTTCAAGGCCATGGCGGTACGTCAGCTCAGCTCAGTTCAGGTCGGCGCAGGTCAGCCCATATCAGTGCGGGCACCGCTCAGAAAGGCGGCGAATCGTCTTCGTCTGCCGCGCCCGCTGCGGCCCCCGTCACCGGGGTGGCCGGCACGGGCTGGGCATCCAGCGGGGCCAGGCTGGGACGCTGGGCTTCGCCACCCAGGGCATTGATCAGGTCGGGCAGCATCTGCACCAGTTCACCGGTGGCAATGGCCACATCGGCATCAAAACCACCGTCGTCGGCCGACTTGCCTTCGAAGACCACATCCTGAAAGCTGATTTTCTTGAGCTGCATGCCCTCGGTCAGCATGAAGGAGACGCGGTCGTCCCAGCTCAGGGCCAGCCGGGTGGGCAGCTTGCCCTGGGCGATGTGCTGCTTGACTTCATCGTTATCGAGTGGGTGGCGTGCATAACGCACCACCGACTTGGATTCGTCAGCGGCCTTGAGCTCGCATTCCTGCTCGATGGCAAAACCAGCCGGCGGCTCCTGGGTGGTCAGCCACTCGGCCATGGCGCTCACCGGGCTGACCTGGGTGTCGAGCAGTGCCACGGCAAAGCCATCGAGCGACTTGACCAGCGCCGTCACCACCTCGTCGGCCCGACCCTGGCTGCCGGCCTCGATCATCAGCAGACGCGCCGCCTGATCGATCCAGACCAGCACCGAGCCCTGCTTGGAAAACGCCATCGGCAGCAGGCTGAGCTTGATCTCTTCCTTGAGCTCCTTGGTTTCCTTCTTGCCGGGCTTGCGGCCGGTGGTCTGCTCGATCTGCTGGGCGCGTTCCTTGGCCTTGCGATTGAGCACCGAGCCGGGCACGCTTTTCACCTCGATCATGAACTTCAGGATCCACTGCCCGCCCACCGACTCCAGGAGCGGCCCGTGGGCTTCGCCACGGGGCTCGACCCAGCCAACGGCCTTTTCCTGGCTGGCACCACATTCCACATAGCGCGCCTTGTCGAGCGCGGCTTCCACCTGTTCCATCGAGGCCGTCCAGCCTTCGCCCAGGCGGTAAACAATCAAATTCTTGAACACTGAAATCCCTTGCTTCAAAAGCCATCCAGGAACTGTGAATTTCGACAGGTTCCCACCCCTCCATTGTGAGGGCTGGCGGGGGTCTGCGGCTTTACTTAGTCTCACCGCCCGCTCATGGCCGCGAAACAGCATCCCAGCAGACTGGGAACCCTGTTGATGTGCCTCCCCGGCACGCCAGCTCCCCCGAAAGGAAAGCCATGAAATCACTGACCAAGATCGGATGGTCTGCCTACCTGCTGGTCGCCACGGCCTGCATCGGCCTGGCCCAGGCGGCCCCCACCACAGAGGTGGCAACCCCCTCGCCGCCCCGACACGGCACGCAGTCCAGCGACTCAGGCCACCATCGACCCGACCCGGCCCGCCAACTGGCCCGATTCGAACGCCACAGTGCCGAACTCAAGGCCCGGCTGAAATTGCGGGCCGATCAGGAAGCGGCCTGGACGGCATTCACCAGCGCCGTCAAACCGCCCGCCGCCCCACCCGACCGACCGGACCGGGCCGAACTGGCCCAGCTCAACACCCCTGAGCGTCTGGACCGACTCGAAACATGGCACCAGCAGCACGCTCAGGCCATGAGCCAACGCCACCAGGCAACCAAAAGCTTTTATGCAGCACTCGATGCCGAGCAGCAAAAAGTGTTCGATGCCGAGACCCAACGCCTGATGGGACCCAGGACGGGGCCCGACCACGGCATGCACCATCCCCATCACCCTGCCTGAGAAAGGACACTGCAGAACGAAGAACTCCAGACCATTCCAAGATTGATGACGCCCGACCCCCCAGCACCGAAAGGTTCTGGGGGGTTTTTGCATTGTGAAAAACAGACCCCGAAAACGACTCGGAAAACTCTGGGGATAGCGCAGGAACAACTCGGGGCTTATCCACAGGAGGCGCTTGACGATCCCAGTTGTCCCCGGCCGAGCCTGGAATTCCCAGGCCTCGTCCCACAGTGTTTGGCGCACGACAAGTGCTTGATTTGAAAAGTGAAAAGCAGCTTATCCACAGAGAATGGCCTTGCTTACTACTACTACTATTTAAATATATTAAATACAAAGAAGAAGTCAGGAACATCTCATCGGGCCCCGGCAGGGCGCTTTGTCTTGGATCCTGGATGCATGGGCCCGAGTGGGTCGGTTGCTGAAAAAAGGCAGCCAACAGGTCTTCAGACGCCCTGACGCGCATTGCCTTCCAGCTTGATCGACCTCCACCGGCTTGATTCGGACCGGTTCTTGGCGACCAGGCATTCCGAAAACGCTGCACACGCCGCGTTTTGCAACCCCCCGGTCGGGCAGCCGCTTCCAATGCGGGCCACTTTTCACGCGTTGTGACGCCCCAAAATCGTTTGAGACGGGGGGCAAGCCACGGCTGACGACAAAAAAGCCCTGTCGCGCGCCGCTCCAGCAAAAGACTGTTGTTTTATTGATCAAGCCCGTTGCGGCCTTCCCAGGAGGCTCCGCGTGGGACAAGTTTGGGGATAAATCCAGAACAAGCCTGTGCTTGTCCACAGGCTGGCGCGTCAGCCCCAAGTTGTTGACGAAAGTGGAACAACTCGGACGCAGGGCTACGCACATGCTTCAATCATCTCCAAGTCCTTGGAATTAAATGAAAAAGAGGACTTATCCACAGACCAGGGCGATCCTTACTACTACTACTATTTCAATATATTGAATACAAAGAAGAAGTCAGGAACAACTTGGCTCGCTGAAAATTGATCAAAATGCGAGTCATCAGTGATTGCGGGCAGATTTGTTCGATGGGGAATGTAAAAATTGCCCGTTTTGGCGCTTTGAACCTGTTTTTGTCGCCAGAATCACGGTTCGCTGTCGGGTCTGTGCCCTGGCAAAACCTGTTTGTCCTGCCCTTTTTTGATGCTTTTTTCTGTTCCACTCGCTGATGGGTTCGATGAACGCCGCCTGGACAGGCTGCGGTTTCACACCTCGACACCCACGAGGCGCGATTCCAGCCGAGCACGGTGGACCGACTGCGCAGCGGCATGAACTGGATGGGAACACCTGGGCAGGAGCAGGCCCGCAGGCTCAGCCTGCAGCGTTATCAAGTGCTCGACACCGAAGCCGAGGCGCCGTTTGACGAATTGACCCAGCTGGCCACCCGTTTGCTGGGGGTGTCCATCGCCCTGGTCGGGTTCATGGATGCACCGCGTTGGTGGTTCAAGTCCCGGGTGGGTTTTTCGTGGGACCAGTTGCCCGTCGATCAATCGTTTTGCCGCCACATGTTGTCCACAGGCCAGATGCTGACTGTGGACGACGCCAGCATCGACCCCCGCTTTGCCCAGCATCCCCTGGTGCTGGATGGGCCGCAGATCCGGGCCTATGCCGGTGTGCCGCTGGTCAACGACGAGGGCCATCTGCTGGGCAGCCTCTGCGCGTTGGACGCGTCGCCGCGTCGCTGGCAGGAATCCGATCGGGCCCAGTTGCGTCTGTTGGCCGATCTGGTGATGGCCCGCCTGGAACTGCGTCGCCACCAGATCGAACTGGCGGCGACAAAGCTGCGACTGGACAACAAGGAGCGCCAATGGGCGGCCTGTGAACAACAGCTGAACCAGCTGGCGCGTTGGATGCCGACGGCCATTTACCAATTTCGCCTGTCTTCAGGCGATATGGGATCGTTTCCTTTTGCCAGCCATGCGTTCCAGGATCTGTTCGGCTTGTCGCCGGAGGCCTTGAACGCCAGTGCCGCGCCATTTTTTGAGCAGTTGCATGCCGATGACCGCGAAGCGATGAGGCAATCGGTGCGAGCCTGCGAGCAGTCTCTCAGCCCCTGGTCCATGGAGTTTCGCAGCCACCTGCCAGATGGCCGGCTGGAGTGGTTCCAGGGCAAGTCCAGGCCGACCATGGAGCCTGATGGTTCGGTGCTCTGGCACGGGCTGTTCATCCGAATCTCAGACCGCCGCCGCGCCGAGCAGGAACTGCGCGAGGCGGAGGCGCGCTGGAAATTCGCGCTCGAGGGCTCGGCCGCAGGGGTCTGGGACTGGAACATCGAAAGCAACGAACACTATTTCTCGTCTCAGTACCGGGCTTTGTATGGTTACGGTGAGACGGAAGCGTTGCCAGGGGCCGATCCCGATGCCTGGGTGCACCCGGAGGACCTGGCCGCCCATCAGGCGGCCCGCCAGCAGCATTTCGACGGCGTGGCCCCTTTGTTTCGCAGCGAGCACCGGGCCCGGTGCCACGATGGGCAATGGAAATGGATACTCAGCCGTGGTCTGGTGGTGGCGCGGGACGCCAAAGGTCAGCCCTTGCGCATGATCGGCACACACACCGACATCACCGAACGCAAGCTGACCGATGAGGACAACTTTCGACGTGCCTACTACGACCCGCTGACCAGCCTGCCCAACCGGGCCTTGATGGTGGCCAAGCTGTTCGAGTGGCTTCAGGCCTGCCCGCCCGAAGGCTCAGGCGCCGTCATCCATGTCGATCTGGACGGCTTCAAGCGCCTCAACCACGCCCGGAGCCATGGCCAGGGGGATGTGTTGCTGCGCAGCGTGGCGCGCCGGCTGACCGAATCCGTCGGCCCGGACGCCATCCTGGCCCGACTGGGGGCCGATGAGTTCGTGGTGCTGCTGCCGCAACTGCCTCGTTCGGTCGAGCTGGCGCCCTGGCAGCAGGCCCGGGCGATGGCGGAACAGCTGCGTGTGGCCTTGTTGCAGCCCTTGCCGCTGGGAGATCAGAGTTTCAGCGTGACGGCCAGCCTGGGCGTCACGGTGTGCCCCCAGCTGGACCAGGGGGCCTACCCAGACGCCGAAGACGTGCTGCGTCAGGCCGATGCTGCAATGAACCACGCCAAGGCCACGGGGGCCAACCGGGTGGCCTTGTTCGAGCCCGGCATGCAGACCGAGATCGAAAAGCGGTTTCTGATCGAGGAAGACCTCAAGCACGCCCTGCAGGGCCAGCAACTGTCCTTGCATGTGCAACCCCAGTTCAGCACCGGGCAGGTGGTGATCGGTGCCGAGTTGTTGATCCGTTGGCAGCACCCGGTGCGGGGGGCGGTGTCGCCGGTGGAGTTCATCCCGGTGGCCGAGACCTCGGGCCTGATCGTGCCGCTGGGTGAATGGGTGCTGGAGCAGGCGGCGCAGGCCTTGCTGCAGCTGCAGGCCGCCGGGCAGGATTTTCCGCTGTCGGTGAATGTGAGCCCACGGCAGTTCCGCCAGCCGGATTTCGTGGAGCGCGTGCGCGCCTTGTTGCAACGCAGTGGTGCGCCGGCCCACCGCCTGATCTTCGAGATCACGGAAGGCCTGCTGCTGGAGCGCTCAGACAGCGTGCAGTCGCAGATGGACGAGCTGATTGCGCTGGGTATCCGTTTCTCGATCGATGATTTCGGCACCGGGTTTTCCAGCCTGGGCTACCTCAAGCGCCTGCCCATCCACGAGATCAAGATCGATCGCAGCTTCATCGACGGCATCCCAGATGACGAAGGCGACATCGCCATCGTGCGCTCGGTGCTGCTGATGGCGCGCCAGTTCCGGCTGCAGGTGATTGCTGAAGGTGTGGAGAACGAACGCCAGGTGGCCTTCCTGTTTGCCCATGGTTGCGAGGGCTTGCAGGGCTATCACTTTGCACGCCCCACCCCCTTGCTGCCCTGGCTGGCCAGTTGCACCCGGGGCCAGTCCCCGGCCTGAGGCTTGGCTCCGCCCGCCAGGGCGGAGGGCTTCAGTGCATCTGGCGCGGGGTCTGGCTCAGGAACTGGCTCAGTTCCTGGTCGGCCATGGGCTTGCCGAAGGCATAGCCCTGGAAGGCATGGCAGTCGTGGCGGGCCAGAAAATCCTGCTGGTCACGGGACTCGACGCCTTCTGCGATCACCGCCAGCCCCAGGCTGCGGCCCAGGTTGATGATGGTGCGCACGATGGCGGCATCGTTGGGGTCGGTGAGTACGTCGCGCACAAAGGACTGGTCGATCTTCAACTGGTCCAGCGGCAGGCGCTTGAGGTAGCTGAGGCTGGAGTAGCCGGTGCCGAAGTCGTCCAGCGAGAAACCCACGCCCAGGTTTTTCAACTGGCCCATGCGTTCGATGATGGCGTCCATGTCGTCCACCAGCAGGCTTTCGGTCAGCTCCAGCTTGAGCCGATCCGGTCGGGCACCATGGGCCTGCAGCGCACTGATCACGTGCTGTACGAAATCAGGGTGTTTGAACTGGCGCGAACTGACATTCACGGCCACGCTCAGGGCCTCGGTCTCGGCCTGTCCGGCCCAGCGGGCCAACAGGCTGCAGGCGGTGTCGAGCACCCAGCGCCCGATCGGAATGATCAGCCCGGTGTCTTCGGCCAGCGGGATGAACTCGGCTGGCGACACCATGCCGCGCACCGGGTGGCGCCAACGCACCAGCGCTTCCACCCCGCTGACATGCCGGCCCTGCTCGGTCTGCGGCTGGTAATGCAGCATCAGCTCGCCGCGGGCCAGTGCCTGGCGCAGCGCGGCTTCCAGCGCAGCCCGGGCACTGACCTCGGCCTGCATCGCAGGGTCGAAGAAGCGCAATGTATTGCGCCCGGCTGTTTTGGCCTGGTACATGGCCAGATCGGCCTGCTTGAGCAGTTCGCTGATGCCGTTGTTGCCATCCATGAACGGGGCCACTCCGATGCTGCAACTGCTTTCATGCTGCTGGCCCGCCAGCAGGAAAGGCGCAGCCATCGTGGCCAGCACCTTGCCCCCGATGCGGCTGGCGTGTTCGATCACTTCGGGGTGGCCGTGGCCGAGGTTTTCCAGCATCACCACGAATTCGTCGCCGCCCAGGCGGGCCACCGTGTCTGATTCGCGCACGCAGGCGCTCAGTCGCCGCGCCACCTGGCGCAGCAACTCGTCGCCCTGATCGTGGCCCAAGGTGTCGTTGAGGGTCTTGAAGTTGTCCAGATCGATGAACAGCAAGGCCCCACCGGTGCCGGTGCGTGTGCTGCTGGCCAGCGCATGCTGCAGCCGGTCCATCAGCAGCTGTCGGTTGGGCAGCTCGGTCAGGGCGTCAAAGAAGGCCAGGCGCTGGATCTGCTGTTCGGCCAGCTTGCGGGCGGTCACGTCGGTGTTGATCGACAGGATGGCTTCGGGCGTGCCAAAGGCATCGTGCACCAGGGTCCAGCGGCTCTCGACGGTGATCAACGTGCCGTCCTGGCGCTGCTGGTCGATTTCGCCGCTCCATTCGCCATCTTGCAGCACCTGCGCGGGATCGAGGTCGAAGTGCAGGTGCTCGCGCTCGATGCGCAGGCCGATCTCCGGGTCCAGCGCCTGGGCGGCGGTGAAACCGTACAGGCGCTCGGCGCCCTTGTTCCAATAACTCAGCCCGCCCCCGATGCGGCGCACGATGATGGCATCCTGGGCCTTGTCCAGCAGCGAAGCCTGGTCACGGATCTGGCTGTCGGCCGCCAGCCGGGCCAGTTCGGCCCCGGCCCGTGCTGCAAAGATGTGCAGGGCCGACACCAGAAAGCCGGTCTGTGCCAGCGGCCGCTCGAACAGGGCGAACACCAGGCCCACGGCGTCACCGGCCGCATTGTCCAGACGCCGGCCCACGTAGGCCACAGCGGGTGCCTGCCCCGCCATCCCTGGATAGACGCAGGCCAGGTCTTTGCGCACCAGGCCCATGCCGTCTTTCAGCACTTGTTCACAGGGCGTGCCGGCCAGCAGGTAGTCGGTCTGGGCGATGGCCTGGCCCGCCACCTGCGCGGCAATCAGACGCATGCGAGCCGGCGCGCCCGGCGCCACCGGCAGCAGTCGGGCCACAAAGCCGGCCTGGGCATCCAGCGCTTCGGCCATGTTGCGGGCCAGCTGACCAAAAAATTCCGTGCCCGTGCTGGCCGACACCGCCGTGGCCAGTTTCAGCACCGCATGCTGCAGCCGGTTCTGTTCTTCCTGGGCCCGCAGGTTGCTGATGCCAAAGGCCAGGTCATTCGACAGGGACTGGAGCAATTGCTCCTCGGCATGGCTGATCCGACAGGCTTCCTCCGAGTGCAGCGTCAACAGCCCGAGGCGGCGGGCGCCGATGCGCAGGGGCAGGCAGAGCAGACCGCGCAGGCCGTGTTGCTCGGCTGCAGGCCCCCAGGCTGGCCAGTCCGGGCTTTGCTGAAAGTCTTCCACGATCCGCAGACGGCCGTCCTGCAAGGTCAGGGCCATGGGGCTCTGGGGGACATCGGCCTGGTCCAGCCGCTCCAGAAAACCGCTGCCTTGCCCATAGCGGGACACGGCCCGCATTCCTGGCTGGGTCTCATCCAGCCTGATGTAAGCCACCCAGGCCAGGCGGTAGCCACCGACCTCGACCAGGGTGCGGGTCACGTCTTCCAGCAGACCCAACTCGGTGCTGGCACGCACCAGGGCTTCGTTGCAGGCACTGAGGGTCAGTTGGGCCCGGCTCAGGCGTTGCTGGTCGCGCGCTGCGCGCTGGCGCTCGGTCACGTCGGTGGCAATCACCAGTCGGGCCGCTTCGCCATCGAAGGTGATGGTGTTGGCCGTCACTTCCACATCCATCAGTGAGCCGTCGCGCCGGCGGTGGCAGCGCGGTGTGTTGATCTGCACGTCCCCGCGCTGGATCGAAGCCAACCGCTCCAGGCGGGTGGTCTCGCTGTCGTCCACCCAGAACTCGGGCGCCTTCATGTGGCGCAGTTCTTCATGGCTGTAGCCATAGTGCGCCACCATGGCCTTGTTGGCGGCCAGCATGCGCATGTCACCGATGCTGTGCACCCACATGGGTTGTGGGTTCAGGTCGAACAGCAATCGGTACTGGGCCTCCGAGGCCTGTAGCTTGGCACCCAGGCGCTGGCGCTGGATCACGCCGCCCAGGGTCAGCACCAGGATCTGCAGATGGGTTTCGTCACGCAGGCTGAAAGCCTGCGGTCGACCCGAGACCACCCGGATCACGCCCAACACCTGGTCGCCCGCCTTGAGCGGCGCCACGATCAATGAGCGCACCCCCAGCGCCCGGGCCAGGGAAACCTGGATGCGCGGGTCCAGCTCGGTGTCCTGGCAGCGCACGGTGGTGTCGTGCTGCAGCACCTGCCCGGCCAGGGTGTCGTGCAGCGAGATGCGTCGGCCCACATAGGCACTCAGGGTGCCAGCACAGGCTCTGCAGACGCAATCCAGGCCCTCCACCAGTTCGACCGAACTGCCTTCGGCACCGGTCAACTCGGCGGCACGCCGGGCCATCAATTCGAGGACACCGTCCAAGTCCAGCTCGGCATTGGCGATTTCCTGCTGCATGCGCACGATGGCCAGGCGGGTTTCGACCTCGCGTTTACGCGCGTCGATGTTCTCCAGCGCCCCCTGCACCGCCACGGTCATGCCCTGCTCGTTGCGCACGGCTTCGCCGATCAGGCGCACCCAGATGGGCTGGCCGTCGGTGCGACGCAGCATCAGCTCCAGTTCGAATCGGGTGCCGTCGCACACACAGGTTCGGAAGGCTGCATCCAGTCGCAACTGGTCGTCGGGCAGGTAGAAGGCAAAAGCCTGCTCTGCGGTGACGGTGGTTTCAGGGCTCACGCCATGGATGTGGGCGACCTCGGGGGACCAGACGAATTGCCGATCCGGCAGCGTCAGGATCCAACCCCCCACTTCGGCCACCTGGCCGGCAATGCGCTGGGCCTGTATCTGAAGCTGGTGCCATTGACGTGCCTGGCGGTTCCGGGTTTCGGCGTCGTTCCAGCGCGACTGCTGGCGCCCGAACTCCAGCAACAGCAGGGCTTGCGAGGCCAGGGCGTCCAGGGCTTCGCATTGCTTGGCGTCCAGCTCGCGGGGCAGTGGGTCACCCACACACAGCATGCCCAGGCACTCGCCGTCGCGGCTGCGCAGCACCATCCCGGCCAGAAAGCACAGCCCGGGCGGCCCTTGCACCCAGGGGTGATCGGCCCAGGCCGGATCCTGCCGGGGGTTGAACGAGCGGACGCCGGTATCGGTGGAACTTTCCCACTCGGCATGCAATGCCTGGGTCCAGGGCATGGGCCCCAGGGCCACCCCGGTGCCAGCCAACACCACCGGGCCTGCGTCATGCCACACCGTCACCCAGGCCAGGTGGGTGCCGCACAAGGTCGCGGCCAGACGAACCAGACGATCAAAGTGAGGACCAGCGGCCAGGTCAGGCAGGGGGAAGTTGGTTGGCGCGGCGTTGGTGCGGGCGTCTGCGCTCATGGCCGTGCCCGAACGGCACATCGAGGATGGCACTGGAGACCGGTCGGCAGGGCCGGCTGCCCAGGCGAAAGGGAGAAATCAATGAAGGCGCTCAAACGGACAACTCACAGCCCTTGCGAAAAAGTGAAGCAAGGAAATTGTGTCGAATGGTTTCAGATGGCGACGGGGCCGTCAATTGGGGCTCGACACAGCACTGACATTTTTGCAACGGAATCCAGCAGCAGCGTTTTTGGGGCGAGTGTGTTACATTGCGGGATCGCCCTTGGCGACCGACTGCGCCTGCTCACTGGTTGAGTGGATGTGCCCACCCCCGGCAGAGGGGGTTGTTGGTCCAGCCCTGCTTGTGGCGTGTCCGTCAGCACATTCACAGTGCCAGCGGCTTTCCCCTTCTGTTGACGCAGCCACTGCTGGCGCGTTGCCGGGTTCGCGCCAGTTGTGGCCGGGTTCTCTGGTTGTTCAGGACGGGCTCCCTAGGCATTTGGGGCTGCCAGTATTTTTTGTCCGGGACCGTGTGGTCGCATCCTGACCCAGGTCTTTTCAACCCCTTGATGATTTTCAACTCGAATCCAACAACTGCTTCAGACCCCATTCAGATGGGCAAATACCGAATTGCTGCCTGCGCCCGCGAACTGGAAGATGGCGCTTTTGCCTCCCAGGTCTCCATTGCCAGTGGCCGTGGCAGCGCCAGTACCGACCGGGTGATGCGTTTCACCCCCCAGTTTTCGACACGTGCCGCTGCTTCGGGCTATGCCATCGAACAGGGCATCCAATGGGTACGCGACCTTGCGCGCCCTCAACTCCTGACACCGTAATTAAAGGAAAGCACCATGGCCAAGGAAGAGCTGATTGAAATGATGGGTGTTGTGAACGAAGTGCTGCCTGACACGCGTTTCCGTGTCACGCTGGACAACGGTCACGAACTGATTGCCTATTCGGCCGGCAAGATGCGCAAGAACCACATCCGCATCCTGGCCGGCGACAAGGTGTCGCTGGAACTGTCGCCCTATGACCTGAGCAAGGGCCGCATCAAGTTCCGCCACATCGAAGGCCGCGGCCCGATGGTGCCGCGCCGTCCGCGTTGATCGTTGCCCGGGCTGAGTTGATTCAGCCCAGCGAGTTCAGCGATTGAACTGCCAGCCCGCCTTGTGTGCGGGCCTGGCTGCAAACCCCACCTGGCGTGGGGTTTCGTGTTTTCAGGGCTGGGCGCCTGGTGATGCCCAGCTCAGGGCGACGCCATGGCTGAGCGCCAATGGCAGTTCGGCCTGGGGCGCTGTTGCTTGGCCGTGCAATACCAGGGCGCAGGGGCCTTCACCGCGTGTGGCCAGACGCTGCTCCAGCGCCTGGGCTCTTGCGCCAGCGGCCTGCTCTGGTGCCAGGCTCAGCAGGCGCAGTTCGGTGTCGCCCAAGGCCAGACTGACTTGCTGCACGCCCTCGTGAAGCACCACCGGGCCGGCTGCCAGGTCGGGGCCCAGCAAGGCCTGGTAGCGCGCCAGCGAGGTGGACAACTCATTGACGGCGATGTCCAGTCGGGCCACGCCCAAGGCGCCATTGGGGTGCAGGCGATCGGCCGGTGACTCGGACACCCGCAGTGCCCGCGGGCTGATGTCGCCGCACAGAAAAGGCAGGTCGGGGCTGGCGTGGCGGGCCGTCTGCCAGCGCAGTTGGGCCCCGTCGGGACGCAGGCGGGCGCCATCAAACGGGCCCTCCAGGCTGAGCAGGCCGCGGGCGCGCGCTGCATCCAGCACCTCGGTGGTGTCACCGGGCAGCAGGGCGAAGTCGACCAGCCCCTCGCCAGCGCTGTGCAGTGTGTTGTACCAGCGCTCTTGCGGCGCCGGGCCCTCCCAGGCGATCAGTTCGAGGTAGCTGCCGTCCTGGAACACCACCAGTGCGTTGTGCGAGGTTCGTCCGTTGTGCCGTCCACCGATCAGGACCTGAAAGCCCAGTGCCCGGTAGTCGGCGATGGCCTGATCCAGCTGGTGCACGGCGATGACGATGTGATCGAGTGGCAGGGGCATGGCGGTTCTTTCTAGTCGTCGAGTTTCAAATGGGTCTGGCGCACGAACAGGCCCCAGCGCTCGTATTCGTCTTTCAGGTGGCGGTCGAGCGCAGGGCCGTCGGTGGCCATCACCTCAAAGCCCGCCTGGCTGAGTTTCTGGTGGATGTCCGGGCTGTTGAGTGTGGCCTGAAAAGCCTCGGTCAACTGCCGCACCGTGGCCGCCGCCGTGCCCGAGGGCGCAAAAATGCCGATCCACGAATAGGCCTCGAAGCCGGGGTAGCCCGACTCGGCCACAGTGGGCACCTCGGGCAACTCCGGCAGGCGTCGCGCCCCGGTCACGGCCAGCGCCTTGAGCTTGCCTGCGGCAATCTGGCTGCGCAGTGCGGCATAGCTCAGCAGGGTCAGGCTGGTCACATCGCCGAGTACGGCCTGCACCGCCGGGCCACCCCCGCCGAAGGGCACGTGCAGCACAAAGATGCCGGCGCGGCGCTTGAGGTCTTCCATCACCAGGTGGTTCATCGAACCCAGGCCGGTGGAGGCATAGCTGAACTTTCCGGGCGCCTTGCGCGCCGCCTCGATGAAGCCGCGCAGATCGCGCGCCGGCACCGAAGCCGCCGCCGCGATCACCAGCGGAAAACGCAGCGCCAGCGACACCCCGGTGAAATCCTTGAAGGTGTCGTACGGCAGGCGGGGCTTGGCGATCGGGTTGATGGCGTGGGTGTCGAAGCTCACCAGCAAGGTGTTGCCATCGGGCGCGGATTTGGCCACGTACTGGGTGGCCACCTGGCTGGCGGCACCGGGCCGGTTTTCGATCACCACGGGGCGGCCGAGCTTCTCGGACAGGCGCGGCTGCAGGATGCGCGCCGCGATGTCGGTGCTGCCCCCGGGCGGAAAGGTGATCACCAGCTTGAGCGGGGTGTCGCTGTCAGCGCGGGCCGCTGGTGCCAGGCCCAGGGCGGCTGCGCCCAGCAGGCTCAGGGCCTGGCGGCGGTAAAGGGGTGCATCGGACATGGGCAGACTCCTGGGTTGGGGCAGAGGGCGTGGGTGTTCAGCCCATCCACTGGCTGACAGGCACGGCAGTGTCCTGCAATTCCTGCGAGATGACATCGACCAGGGCAGGCCCATCGTGCATCAGGGCGGCCTTGAGCGCGGCCTCAAGTTCGGAGGGGTCTTCCACCCGCCAGGCTTTCACGCCGAAGGCCTCGGCCACGCGGGCGTGCTGGGTGCGGTTGAAGTCGACCGAAAAATAGCGCTGTTCATAGCCGGTCTTCTGGCTGGCCTTGATCCAGCCGTACACCGAGTTCGAAAACACAATCATCTTCAGCGGCACGTTGCGGCGCACGATGGTTTCCAGCTCGCCGCAGGTGAAGCCGAAGCTGCCGTCGCCCATCACCGACACCACCACCGAATCGGGCTGGCCGAAGGCGGCACCGACACCGGCCGACATCGAGAAGCCCAGCGCGCCATGCGCCCGATTGGTGATGAAATGCCGTCCCGCCTGGGGGGCATTGAAATAGGCCGAGAAGTAAGGGCAAGGCGTGCCCGGATCGGCCACCACGATGGCCCGGGCCGGCAGCAGGCGATTCAACAGATCGACCACGCGCTCAGGCTTGATCGGGCGGTCGAGTGAGGCGGCCAGCGGGGCAAAGAAGGCCTGCTTCTCGGCCCGCGCCCGGGCGGCCAGGGCACGGCCATCGGCCGCGTCGGCCGGCCGGCGACCGGCCCGTTGCGCCACGGCCGCCGCCAAGGCCTGCAGCCCGAGCAGCGCATCGCCCACCAGGGCCACGTCGGTGCGGTAGTTGGTGGCGATGGTCATGGGGTCCACGTCCAGGTGCACGATGGTGACGCTGCGCGGCGGCATCTGCCAATGCTCGGTGGTGGTCGATCCGGCGCGGCAGGCCACGAACAGCACCAGGTCGGCCTGCGCCACCACCGCGCGGGTGGCGGCCACGCCGCCATTGGTGCCCACCACCCCGGCATTCAGGGGGTGCGTGTCGGCCAGACTGCCCTGGCCGCTGACGGTGGTGCACACCGGCGCATTGAGCGCGGTGGCCAACTCGGCCAGGGCCTCGCTGGCGCCGGCAATCACCACCCCGCCGCCACAGATGATCACGGGCGAGCGGGCGGCCACCAGGCGCTCGGCCGCCTGTTCGACGGCCGCCGGATCGGGCGCACTGCGGTAGGCCGGCACGCGGTCGTGCCCGGGCTGGGCCCACACCTCGGCCGGGTCCAGGGCGTGTTTTTGCACGTCATAAGGCAAGGCGATGTGGGCCGCCCCGGGGCGACCCGTGGTCATGGCCCTGAAGGCACTGCGCACCGCACCCGGGATCTGGTCCACCCGGTCGATGGTGGTGTTCCATTTGGTCAGGGGCTTGTACAGTGCCTGCTGGTCCAGCTCGGTCAGCGGAAACTTGCCGCGCGCCCCCACCGACACATCGGAGGTGATGCCCAGCACCGGCACCGAAGACTCATTGGCCTCCACCAGGCCCGGCAACAGGTAGGTGGCGCCGCCGCCGCTGGGGCCTTCGCACACCCCCACCTTGCCGGTCACCCGCGCATAGCCATCGGCCATGTAGCCGGCGCTGCGCTCATCGCGCGTCAGGATGTGGTCGATGCCATGGTCCAGCCGGGCCAGCGCATCGTAGAAGGGCAGGCTGGTATCGCCGCACAGGCCGAAGATGTGCTTCACGCCATTGAGTTGCAGCATGCGCACCAGGCCGTCGGCACCGTTGAAAGAAGAACTCATGGACCATCCATTGCGTGAAAGTGGGGCTGCTGCCAGCAGCGGTTTGGCCTCGAAAGGCAAGTTTCAATTTAAGTATACTTAAATCGGACGCCGCGTCCAGAGGCACAATCCAGGCCCATGAAAGCCCCCATTTCCTCGATCCGGCGCGAACGCGGCAGCGGTGTGTTCAACACCTTGCGTGAGATGGCCATCAGCTGCCAGCTCAAACCGGGTGAGCGCCTGAGTGAGATCGAACTGGCGGCTCGCCTGGGCGTCAGCCGCACCCCCGTGCGCGAGGCCCTCAACCGGCTGGTGACCGAAGGGTTTCTGCAACCCTGCTCCCGGGGCTTCATGCGGCGCCCGCTCGATGTGCAGGAGACACTGGATCTGTACGAGGCCCGGGTTGCAGTGGAGCGCGAATGCCTGCGCCTGGCCCTGCTGCGCGGCACACCCGAGCAACTCGATGAGGCGCAGGCTTTTCTGAACCACAGTCGTGCGGTGTCTGTCGACACGCCCATGGCCGAGCTGGTGGCCCTGGATGAGGCCTTTCACCGGCGTTTGGCGGCCATGTCGGGCAATGCAGAATTGCAGCGCATGTTGGCCAGCCTGAACGACCGCATTCGCTTTCTTCGTTGGATCGACATGGAACACGTCGGCCGTGACTCGACCCAGCAAGAGCATCAGTCCATCCTGGAGGCCTTGCGGCGACGCGACGCCAGCGCCGCCGAGCAGCACTTGAGCGATCACATCGTGCTGCGCCGCGACCAGATCGCCGAGGCCATCCGCCTGACGCTGGCCCGGCTCGAGGCCGCCTGACACTTGGCCGGTGCCGCGGGCTCAGTCGCGGAACCACACCCCCTTGGCGATGGCTGCGGCGTTGATGCCGCCATAGGCCGCCAAGGCCAAGGCCTGGGCTGCAAACACCCCTGCCAGCCCCCAGCCGGCCCGCCAGGCCAGCCAGCCCCCCAGCGCGGCAATCACCAGCCGCGCGATGTTGCCCAGCACCGGCCACAGCAGGCGCCCCGCCCCCTGCGAGGCAAAGTACAGGATCAGGCCCAGGCCGAACAGCCCGTACACCGGGCCCACGATGCGCAGGTATTGCGCCCCCACCGCCTGCATGCCGGCATCGCTGTCGAACAGCGACAGCCAGGCGTGCGGAAAGGCCGCCGCCGCCAGCCCGATCAGTTCGCACAGCGCCACCGCCATGGCTGCCCCGATCCAGGTGGCGCGCAAGGCCCGTTCACGCCGGCCCGCCCCGACAGCGGTGCCCACCATGGCCACCAGCGGGCCCCCAAAGCCGAACACCAGCGGCACCAGCAGGTACTCAAGCCGCGAGGCCGTGCCATAGCCGGCAATCGCCTCGGGCCCGAAGCGCCCGGCCAGCCCGGTGGCGATGGCGATCGCCACATTGGTGGCCACCGTCGACACCGCACCAGCCAGGCCCACGCGCAGGATGTCACTGAACAGGGGCCAGCGCAGCCGGGCATCGGCCCAGGTGGGGCGCAGCAGGCTGCGTGGCGACAGCAACCACAGGCCCAGCGCCACCGAGCCGCCCGCGTAATACAGCAGCAGGGCCAGGGCGCCACCGGCAATGCCCATGGCCGGCACCGGGCCCCAGCCGAAGATCAGCAGCGGCGACACCGGCAGCAGCAGCAGGGTGCCCACGCTGATCACCTGCGCCGGCAAGGCCATGTTGCCGGTGCCCCGGATCACCGAGGCCAGCGAATTGAACAGCCACACCAGCACCGCCCCGGCAAACACCCAGTTCGAATACACCCCGGCGGCCTGCAGCGAGCCGCCCTGCCCGCCCATGGCGGCATACAGGCGCTCACCGCCCAGCAGTGCCGCCGCCGTGAAGGCCAGACCGAACAGGCCCGACAGCACCAGCGCATGGAACACCAGTGCGTGGGCGTCGTGGCGCCGGTGGGCACCCAGCGCCCGCGCAATGGCCGAGGCAATGCCGCCCCCCATGGCGCCGGCCGACATCATCTGCATCAGCATCACCACCGGAAACACCAGGGCCATGCCGGCCAGCGCGTCGGTGCCCAGCCGGCCCACAAACCAGGTCTCGATCAGACCGGCCGCCGCCTGGGCCACCATCACGATCACATTGGGCGCGGCCAGGCGCAGCAAGGTCGGCGCGATCGGCCCTTCCAGCAGCAGGCGGGTGCGCGGGTCCATCGCCGGGGTTGGGGTGGGGCTCGCTGTCGCGATCTTCGGGCTGGCCAGTGCCTGGGCTTGTCTGGGATGCATGGTGTCTCGGTGGGCCAACCCGGGTCGGCTCTGATAGATGTATATGCATTAATTATGGGTGAGTTGCCCATTTCCTGCTGGCGCGGGAATGACACCGGCCCTGGCGGGCCGGATCCGGGGGCCCCAAAAGGCGGGGGAATCAGCCCGGCGCAGTGGCCGAGTCGACCTTGTGCAAAAAGGCCAGCGTCACGCGAGGGCTGGCGTTGAGCAGCTTGGACAGCTCTTCGACATCGCTGCCCAGGGCCGGGTTGTCCCAGCCCTTCATGGTGTGGCGGGCCAGGCGCGAGGCCAGCACCACGTTCTGCACACTGGGGTGGTCGGCGTGCTTGCCGTCACTGATGCGGATCAGCAGCCGCGGCAGGTGCCACAGGCGCAGCAGCGCCTGGCGCAGGTCGTCGAGTTCGACATTGAGCAGGCTGCGCTGCGCCAGCACGCTGCGCAGGCCCGGGTCGCGCTGCTGGGCCTGGCGCACCTGCAGCATCAGGCCAGGGGCATGACACCACATCAGCAGCTCGGCAAAGTCGTGCAGAAAGGCGGCCTCGTGGATCATGTCGACGTCGGTGTCACTGCGGTGCACCGCAAAGGCCATGGCGAAATGGGCGGCGCGCTCGCTGCGTTGCAGCACCTCGTACAGGGCCTCGAGTGCCTCGGGCTGTTCCCGCAGGCGATCCTCCACCGTGGGTTGCGGGCCGAACCGGTTGAAGAAAGGCGTGATGCCCGTCATCACCAGGGCGCTGGTGATGCTCTCGGTCTCGGTGTCGTCTTCATCACGGCGCAGCGTGGCCACATGGGCCATGAACTTCACCGTCATCAGCGGGTCGGCACGCAGCACCGGCCCCAGGTCGCCGGGGCCGATGTCGTCTTCACGGGCCCGCAGTTCCTCCAGGGCCTGTGCCGTGCTGGCCAGCACCGGGATCTCGGCGCGCATGAAATGCCGCACCCAGGTTCGCAGGTCGCGCAGGGGCCACTTCAGGAACACAGGGGGCGCTGCAGCATCACTGGCATGGGGGTCGGAGGTGTCCATCGGGGCATCGGGAGGGAAGGTGAGCTAGTGTCATTTTGTGACTGCCTCAGGTCAAGGTCTTCGTGGGACCGTGCTTTCCCTGGCGCCCCGTGCCCGGAGCGTCCTGATGCGCTCAGACCTGGGCCTGCATGGGCTGCCAGCGCCAGCCGCCCTCTTCCTGCGCGGCCCCATCGGCCACAAAGCCCAGCTTTTCATAGGCGGGCACGGCATTGAGCGAGGCGTTCACCGTGAACGGCGCCGTGTCGGCCTGCAGCTTGAGCGCGTGCTCGCGCGCCACCTGCCACAGGGCGCGGCCCACGCCGCTGCGTTGCCAGCGCGGGCGCACGAACAGGTACTGCAGCTTGCGTGCCCCGTTCAGGGCGATCACGCCACAGGGGTCGCCGCCCTCGGCGTCCAGCGCCACCCAGAAGTGGTGCTGCCCGTCGCCCAGCCGCTGGCGCAGTCCGGCCCGTGCATAACTGGCCAGCACCGGGTCGCGCGCCTGCGCGTCCAGGGTGGGCCAGATCGAGCGGATGGTGGCCGCCACCATCAGGGCCTGGATGGCATCGGTGTCCCCTGGGCCGGCAGGCCGGATCGGCCAGGCCAGGGCGTTCCGGGGCTCGCGCGCGCTCATGCGTCCACCTCGGCATTCACTTCGGCACTGCCCTCGGCGTCGCGCTGTTGGCGCCGTTCCTGCAGCCGGTTGGCCACACTGATCACGGCCTGGATCGAGGCGGTCACGATGTTGTGGCTCATGCCCACGCCAAAGCCACTGCCGGCCACGCCTTCGAGGGCGGCTTCCACAATCGCCAGGGCCTGGGCATCGGCGCCGCTGCCGGTGGCGCGTTCTTCATAGCTGTCCACCCGCATCGGCAGGCCCAAGGCGTCCACGGTGGCGGCGATCGGCCCATTGCCCTGGCCCGACAGGCGCTGGCGCACGCCCTGGATGCTCAGGTCCAGTTCGATGCCCTGGCCACTGCCGTCCAAGGTGTGGCCGTGGTACTGGATGGCATCGCTGCCGGCGCTGCTGCCGCGCAGGTAGGTTTGGCGGAACAAGGCCCAGATGTCTTCGCCATTGATTTCGGTCTCGCTGGCATCGGTCTGGCGTTGCACCACGGCACTGAACTCGACCTGCATGCGGCGCGGCATCACCACGCCGCGCTCACGCTCCAGCAGGAAGGCGATGCCGCCTTTGCCCGACTGGCTGTTCACCCGGATCACGCTGTCATAGGTGCGGCCGAGGTCGGCCGGGTCGATCGGCAGGTAGGGCACTTCCCAGAGTCCGTTCGGATCCTGCGCGGCAAAGCCCTTCTTGATCGCGTCCTGGTGCGAGCCCGAGAACGCGGTGAACACCAGATCACCGGCATAGGGGTGGCGCGGGTGCACCGGGATCGAGGTGCACTCTTCGGCCACGCGGGCCACGGCGTTGATGTCCGAGAAATCGAGTTGGGGGTGCACGCCCTGCGTGTACAGATTGAGCGCGAGCGTGACGATGTCCACATTGCCGCAGCGCTCGCCATTGCCGAACAGGCAACCTTCCACGCGATCGGCGCCCGCCATCATGGCGAACTCGGCCGCCGCCACGCCCGTGCCGCGGTCGTTGTGCGGGTGCACCGACAGCACGATGTGTTCACGCGGCACCAGGTGGCGGTGCATCCATTCGATCTGGTCGGCAAACACGTTGGCGGTGGCGTTCTCCACCGTGGTGGGCAGGTTGATGATCACCTCGCGGCCCGGGCCTGCACCCCAGGTGTTGATGGCGGTGTGGCAGGCTTGCAGCGACACTTCGAGTTCGGTGGCACTGAAGGTTTCGGGCGAATACTGCAAGGTCCAGCGGGTGTCGGGTTGGGCGTCGGTGAGTTGCTTGAGGTAACCCACGTGGTGGGCGATCAGGCCCATCACCTGCTGCACGCTCATGCCGAACACGATGCGGCGCCACGCCGGTGCCGTGGCGTTGTACAGGTGCACGATGGCGCGCGGGGCGCCCTTCACGGCCTCCACCGTGCGGGCAATCAATTCTTCGCGCGACTGGGTCATGACCATGATGGTCACGTCGTCGGGGATCAACTTGTCTTCGATGAGTTTGCGCACAAAGTCGAAGTCGGTCTGCGAGGCCGCCGGAAAGCCCACCTCGATCTGCTTGAAGCCGATGCGCACGAGTTCCTTGAACAGACTCATCTTGCGCTCGGCATTCATCGGCTCGAACAAGGCCTGGTTGCCATCGCGCAAGTCGGTGGACAACCACAAGGGGGCCTGGGTGATGGTGCGCGAGGGCCACTGGCGATCAGCGAGCGCGATCGGGGCGAAGGGGGCGTATTTGGCAGACGGGTTGGCAATCATGTCGGGCTCCACGAACAGTTTGCGGCGCCGGGGTTTCCGGTCGGGTCGCGAGGGTCGAAAACAAAGAAAAACGAAAAGTCGACGACATCCCCTGCAGCCCTTTGCGCAAGGCAAAGGCTGGTTCGTGGGCCGGGGTCAGGGGGAAGTCTTGGAAGAGCGCGAAGCTCAGGACACGAACGCGAGCAGACCCCGGCCGAGCACTAGGCTTAGCTTCAGGGTGGTGGTTTGCTGGCGTTGCATGGGCGAAATGCTATCACAGCTTTTTTCGGCCGGTCTGTGGTCCGCGCCTATCACCGTGATAGTTGCAACACGGGGGCGCTATACTTTTCATCCGGGTGCCAGGGGGCGCCCGCCCGCAAAAGAGGCTCTCACCCCTGCGTGCCCAGCCAGGATTTCAACACCCGGCCGGCGCCCGGCAAGCTTTGTCGATGGACAGCTTTCTTTGATTTCGTCTGACCCCAGCGGGAGGGTTGAACACACGAAACAAGAGCTGCTCATGAATCCGAATTCTGTTCCTTCCTCCCCACAGGCCCTGGTGGCCGAACTCAAGGTGCGTGCCCGCCTCGGCCTCAAGGCCTTGCGTGCCGGCGACACCCGATTGCTGGAGCGTGCCCGACTGGGCGGGCACCGGCAGAACGACCCGACCGAATGGCGACTGGGCCACTGCCTGACCCTGGTGGCGCGCAGCCTGGGCTTTGCCGATTGGGATCAGGCGCGCCGCGTGCTCGGAGGCCATGCCCAGCCGGGCGATGACCTGGGCGCCTTCTGGCACGCCAAGGCCTGCGACCGCTTGCTCAACCACTGGTTTGCCGACCTGGGTCGTGCCCGCGAATTGCTGCGCCAATCGGGGCCCCAGCGCGTGCTGCTGCCTTACCGGCGTCAGTTCGTTGTGGTCGAGGAGCCCTATCTGCGTGAACTCGGCCTGAGCCTGCAACACCTGTCTTCGGGCGTGGGTCAGGACCTGGTGCAGGTCTACGGCAGCCCGGCTTGGCGTTCCCTGTGTTGGCAGCGCCTGCAGGCGCCGCCCGAATGCTGGGGCTGAGTGGGCAGCTTCGACGATCGGGTCAACGTCGGCCTTGTGGCAGCATCAAGGCCAGCAGTGACAGGCCGCAGAACACGGCGCCCGCCAAAAAAGTGGTCGCCGGGCCCTGGCTGTCCCACAGCAGGCCGGCCACGGTGCTGGCCAGCAGCATGGCCAGGCCACTGACCAGGTTGAAGAAGCCGAAGGCCGTGCCCCGCAGGTCATCCGGTGCGGTGTCGGCCACCATGGCGGCCAGCAGGCCCTGCGTCAGGGCCATGTGCACCCCCCACAGTGCCACGCCGGCCAGCAGGCCGGCGGGCCCGGTCTCGGCGGCCAGCAGCAGATCGGCCAGCAGCAGCACCAGCACCCCGGCGGCCAGCAGGCCGCGGTGCCCGATGCGGTCCGACAGCTTGCCGAAGGGGTAGGCAAGCAGCGAGTAAACCAGATTCATGGCCACCATCACCAGGGGCACCAGGGCCATCGCGATGCCGCTTTGCTGGGCCCGCAGCACCAGAAACGCCTCGCTGAAACGGGCCAGCGTGAACAGCGCCCCCAAAGAAACTACCCACCAGTAGGCGGCGGGCAGCCGGCGCAGTTTGGCGCGCTGGATCGGGTTCTCACGCGGCGCGCCTGCAGGTCGCGCCGGCTCCTTCAGGCCCAGCACCAGCAAGGCCACGGCCAGCCAGGCCGGCACCGTGGCCACCCAGAACACGGCGCGGAAATCATTGGCCCACAGCAGCATCAGGCCAGTTGCGATCAGGGGGCCCGCAAAAGCCCCCACGGTGTCGAGCGACTGGCGCAGGCCGAAGGCGGCGCCGCGCAGATGGGGTGGCGCAATGTCGGCCACCAACGCATCGCGCGGGGCCCCGCGGATGCCTTTGCCCACGCGGTCCAGCAGGCGCGCCGTCACGATCAGGCTGGCGCCGCCGGTGAGGGCGAACAGCGGCTTGCTCAGGGCGCCCAGGCCATAGCCCAGCACGGCCAGCGATTTGCGCCGCCCCCAGTAGTCGCTGAGCACGCCCGAGAACACCTTCACGATCAATGCCGTGGCTTCGGCCAGCCCCTCGATCAGGCCCACCGTGGCCATGCCCATGCCCAGCGTGCCCACCATGAACATGGGCAGCAGGCTGTGGATCATCTCCGACGAAATGTCCATCAACAGGCTCACGAAGCCCAGGGTCCAGATGCCGGCCGGGATGTGGCGCAGGCCGCTGGCGGGCGATGTCGGGGGGGCGCTCATGGTCTGCGCTGCGTCAGATGCCCAGTGGCGACACGCCGATCAGCCACTGGTGCCCCCAGAAGGCAAAGGCCGCCCAGGCCAGCAGGCCGGCCAGCACCGTCATGGCCGTGCTGCCGCTGTGGGCCGCCGGGTAGACCGTGCCCTGGGCCCGGTCGCGTTGCCGGGCGCTGCGGAAATCCAGCACCGCCCAGGCCAGAAAGCCGCCGAACAGCAGCAGGTCGGCCAGGTTGCCATTGGCCAGCAGATGCGCCAGCGCCCACACCTTCACCGACAGCACCATGGGGTGGTGCAGGCGCGATTTGAAGCCGTTGTGCGGTACATAGGCCGCGGCCAGCAGCACGAAGGAGATCAGCATCAGCAAGGCCGCTGCGTGGCGGGTGGCCACCGGCGGCACCCACAGCACCACGGGGCTCTGCCGCGCCTGGCCATAGCCCCACACGATCAAGGCAAAACCCAGCAGCGACAGCAGTGAGTACAGGCCTTTCCAGGCGCCTTCACCCAGGCGCTCGCGGGTGCGGGTGCGCCAGCCTTCGGCCACGATGCGCACCGAATGCACGCCCAGGAACAAGATCAAGCCCAGCAACAGCCATGTCATGGATTCACCTCCTCACGCCACCCGGGCGACGGGTTGATTATGGGCGCCCTGTGGCCGCGCTGCATGTCAGGTGTGTACAAGGCCGACGCCCAGGCCCGGGTTGGCCGCGTCCCGCAGGCATTGCACCAGCAGGCTGGCGGCCGGCGACAGCCGGGCCCCACGGCGGGTGACGATGCCATAGGCCTCATGGCGCGAGTGGATCGCCAGCGGCAGGCGCCGTGCGATCCGGTGCTCCTCGCAAAAGGCCATGGTGCCCTCGGCCATCAGGGCCACCAGGGTCGGGTCCTGCTTGAGCATCAGCATGGTCGCCAGCGAAGAGGCCGTCTCGATCGGATAGGGTGGCAGGCCCAGGCCGGCCTCGCGGAACTCGCGCTCCAGCAGGGTGCGCAGGGGCATGTTGCCGGGGTAGAGAATCCAGCGACACGAGGCCAGCTGCGCCAGCGTCACGCGCCTGGCCTTGGCCAGGGCGTGGCGCGGCCCCACGGCCACGGCCACGCTCTCATCCTGCAAGGCCTCGTAGTCGAACTGATCGGCCTGCTTGGCCACTGTGGTGCGGCAGATGGCCAGGTCCAGCCGCCCTTCGTTGAGCTGGTTCAGCAGCTCGCTGCTGATGCCCTCGCGCACCTCGATCGACAAGGCTGGCTGCGTCTCGCGCAATTGGGCCAGGGCACCGATCAGCACCGAGTGCAGCGCCCCGGTGATGGTGCCCACGGCCACCCGCCCGCCACTGCCTCGCAGCACCCCGTCGATTTCTTCGCGCAGGTGGCCCAGGTCGGAGGCGATCACGCGGGCGTAACGGATGATGCAGCGCCCCAGTTCGTTGGCCAGCACCCCCTTGGGTGAGCGCTCGAACAAGGCCATGCCGAAGGTCGACTCGATCTCGCGCAAGGCCTTGGTCAGGCCCGGCTGCGTCATGCCCAGGCGGTCGGCCGCACGGTGCAGCGAGCCCGCTTCGTCCAGTGCCACCAACAGGGTCAGTTGGCGAAAGCGCAGGCGCGAGGTGATCGAGTTGAGGCTGGGGACCATGGGGATTCCAAAAGGTTATTGCCAGATCAAAAGCTCTCACTATGCAGCATGGTGGCGGCCTCCCAGAATCCCGCAGCACAAGGAGACAAGGCATGAAACTGCTTCGCTATGGCCCCCCGGGCCAGGAGAAACCTGGCCTGCTGGATGCGGCGGGTCAACTCAGGGATCTGTCGGCCCACGTGACCGACATCGAGGGCAGCACCCTCGACCCGCACACCCTCGATCGTCTGCGCGCCATCGACCCCGCCAGCCTGCCCCTGGTGGCCGGCACACCCCGCCTGGGCCCCTGCGTGGGGCGCATCGGCAAGTTCATCTGCATCGGGCTGAACTACGCCGATCACGCCGCCGAATCGGGCATGGCCGTGCCCAGCGAGCCCGTGGTGTTCAACAAGTGGACCTCGGCCGTGGTCGGGCCGAACGACGATGTGCGCATCCCGCGTGGATCGCTGAAGACCGATTGGGAGGTCGAGCTGGGCGTGGTCATCGGGCGCACGGCCAGCTACGTCGAAGAGGCCGAAGCCATGGACCACGTGGCCGGCTACTGCGTGGTCAACGATGTGTCCGAGCGCAGCTACCAGCTGGAGCGCGGCGGCACCTGGGACAAGGGCAAGGGCTGCGACACCTTCGGCCCCACCGGCCCCTGGCTGGTCACGGCCGACGAGGTGCCCGATCCACATGCGCTGCATCTTTGGCTGGAGGTGGACGGCCGGCGCTACCAGGACGGCAACACCCGCACCATGGTTTTCAAGGTGCCCCAGCTGGTGGCCTACCTGAGCCGCTTCATGACCCTGTACCCCGGTGATGTGATCTCGACCGGCACCCCACCCGGCGTGGGCATGGGCTGCAAGCCCGAGCCCGTCTTCCTGCGCCCTGGGCAGACCCTGCGCCTGGGCATCGAAGGCCTGGGTGAACAGCAACAACGCACCGTCGCCGCCTGAAAGGACTCCCCCCATGACCCAGTACGACTTTGAAGGCCGCACCGCCATCATCACCGGCGGTGCCCAGGGCATCGGCCTGGCCGTGGCCCAGCGCCTGCTGGCCGGCGGCGCCCGCGTCAGCCTGTGGGATGCCGATGCGGCGGCGCTGGCCGCGCAGGCCCATCTGGCCGTGCACCGGGTGCAGGCCGACATCACCGATCCGGCCCAGGTCGAGGCGGCCCTGCGCGACACCGAGGCCCACTGCGGCCCCGTGGCCCTGCTGGTGCACAGCGCCGGCATCGCCGGCGCCAATGCCCCGGTGGTCGATTACCCCACGGCTGAGTGGTTGCGCGTGCTCGACGTCAACCTCAACGGCGCTTTCCATGTCAACCGGGCGGTGGTGGCGGGCATGATCCAGCGCAACTACGGTCGCATCGTCAACATCGCCTCGATTGCGGGCAAAGAGGGCAACCCCAACGCGGCGGCCTACAGTGCCTCCAAGGCCGGCGTGATCGCTCTCACCAAGAGCCTGGGCAAGGAGACCGCGCAGCACAACATCGCGGTCAATGCCATCACACCGGCGGCAGCGCGCACCCGCATCTTCGAGCAGATGTCGCAGCAGCACATCGACTACATGCTGTCCAAGATCCCGCGCGGCCGCTTCGTCGAGGTGGACGAGATCGCCGCCATGGTGGCCTGGCTGCTGACGGCCGAGAACTCGTTCACCACCGGCGCCGTGTTCGATCTGTCGGGCGGCCGCGCCACCTACTGAGTCGGGCCCGGGCTCGACCCCCCGCCAGGGGCAGCACCCCTGCCCCGGCTCCAGCGCACCCGCTGATTCCAGCCATGACAACAGGAGACAAAACCATGACCATCCCCCGCCGCCGCTTTCTGGCCGCCACCTGTGCCCTGGGCATTGCCGGGCCCTTCTCGCCGGCCCGCGCCGCCAGCGACTACCCCGCGCGCCCGATCGAGCTGATCGTGCCCGTGGCAGCCGGTGGTGGCACCGATCTGGTGGGCCGTGCCTTTGCCGAAGCGGTCAAGAAGTTCCTGCCGCAACAGCCCGTGGTGGTGACCAACAAGCCTGGGGCCAGCGGGGCCATCGGCACGGCCGAGCTCATCAATGCCAAGCCCGACGGCTACAAGCTGGGCATCATCATCTGCGAGCTCACCATCATCCCCAACCTCGGCATCACCAAGCACACCGCCTCCGACCTGCGCCCCATCGCCCGCCTGAACGCTGACCCTGCGGCCATCACCGTGCGCGCCGATGCGCCCTGGCAGACGGTGGACGAGTTCCTGGCCGACGCGCGCCGGCGCAAGGACCCGATCGCCATCGGCAACGCTGGTGTGGGCTCGATCTGGCACATGGCTGCGGCCGCACTCGGCGACAAGACCGGCATCAGCTTCAACCACGTGCCCTTTCTGGGCGCGGCCCCGGCTGCCGTGGCCTTGCTGGGCGGGCATGTCGATGCACTCACCGTCAGCCCGGGCGAGGTGGCTCAACATGTGGCGGCCGGCAAGATGCGCACCCTGGCCGTGATGGCCGAGCAGCGCGTGGCTTCGGCCCTGTTCGAGAAAGTGCCCACCCTCAAGGAGCGCGGGGTCGATCTGTCGGTGCAGGTCTGGCGCGGCCTGGGGGCGCCCAAGGCCCTGCCCCAGGACCTGGCCGACCTGTGGGCCGAGGTGGCCCGCAAGGCCGCCGACGACGCCGTGTTCCGCGACGCCCTGCTCAAGGCCAACCTGGGCTGGGCCTATGCCGACGGGCCCAGCTTCCAGGCGGCCATCGACAAGGATCGGGCCTTCTACAAGGACCTGGTGCCCAAGCTCAACATCCCCAAGGCCTGAGCGTCGTCAGACCGCGGCGTGGCGCTCGCGCTGCTGGGCCAGCCAGCCCGGCACGGCGGCCTTGCTGCAGCGCTGCAGGCTGCTCAGCAAGGCATGGTCGGCCTGCAGTTGCCAGCGCTGGTGCAGCTGCTGCTGCAGGTGGGCCAGCAGCGAGGCGGCCATTTCGGCATCGGCCAGCGCCCGGTGGGCCCGGCCGGCAGGCGGCAGGCCCAGGAAAGAGATCAGCGAGCCCAGTTTGTGGCTGGGCGCCTGCGGGATCAGACGGCGCGACAGCAGCACCGTGCAGGCATAGGGCTGCGGCGCACTCAGGCCGACGCGGGCCAGTTCGGCCACCCAGAACTTTCGGTCAAAGGCCGCGTTGTGCGCCACCATGGGCGCATCGCCGACAAAGCGGCTGGCCTCGCCCATCACCTGCTCGGCCGGCGGCGCTGCGGCCACCATGGCGTTGGTGATGCCGGTGAGCTGGGTGATGAAGGACGGGATGCGCACCCCCGCATTCATCAGGCTCTGAAACCGGTCCACCACCCGCCCCTGCTCCAGCAGCACGATGGCCACCTCGGTGGCACGCGCGCCCTGTTCCGGCGAGACGCCTGTGGTTTCGAAGTCGATGACGGCAATGGTGGACATGAGTCTGGGGACAGAGGCTGGGAGGTTGCTGAGGTTTCAGGGCGGCCCGAGCAGGGTTGGACAGGGCTGGGCGCGCCGCTGGCTCACGGTCGCCGCAGGTGACATCGAAGGCCACTCAGGGGGCGCCTCTCCGGTTCACATCCTGGCTTTGGTAGTAACGCGCCTTGGCCGCGTACATCGCCTGGTCAGCGCGCGACACCGCGGCATCCAGAGACTCGCCGTCCTGGCAGGTGGCGCTTCCCATCGACAGGGTCAGCGGCTGGCCTGGGTAGAACTGGTTGTTCATCTCCAGCAGCGACTGGATGCGTTCCTGCACCGCCACTGCGGCCCGCGCATCAGACGCCGGCAGCAGCAGGGCAAATTCGTCGCCCCCGATGCGTGCCGCACAAGCGGGCGCATCCACCGCCTTGCCCAGCACCTCGCCGGCGCGGCGCAGCATGGCGTCGCCCGCGGCATGGCCTTCTTCGTCATTGACGCGCTTGAGCCCGTTGAGGTCGACGATCAGCACGCTGACCGGCCAGGGCCCGCGGCGGGCCAGGCGATTGAGCTCGTCGGCATAAAAAGCGCGGTTGCGCAGCCGCGTCAGCACATCGTGCTTGCCCAGGTACTCCAGGTAGGCCTCGGCCTTCTTGCGGGCGGTGATGTCCACCAGCGACACCAGCACCAGGCTCCAGTCGTCTTCATGGCCTTCCAGCACCGAGAACTGCATGTGGATGTGCAGCTTGTCGCCGTTGAGCGAGTAGTTGGTCACCTCGCGGTGCTGCACCAGCTTGTTCTGCCACAGGTCGATCAACTGGTCGGAGAAGGAATCCACCATCTCACCGCGGAACAGCTGGTCCAGCCGGCTCAGCAGCTCGCCCTTGGACTGCGCCCCGAACATGCCCAGCGTGAGCTGGTTCACGTCCACCACCCGGATCTCCTGCATGCAGCGGGTCACGAACTCGGGGTGCACCCGGATGAAGGTGGGGAAGTCGGTGATGCCCTGGCGCCGCGCCTCGTCCAGCAACTGCTTGACGGCGCTGAAGTCTTCCACCCACAGCGACACCGGCGAGTGTTCGAACAGATCGCGTGCGTACTGCTCGCTGTTGGCCAGGCGCTGCAGGTTGCGGGTGGTGTCGGTCACGTCTTCCAGCGACACCATCACGCGGTCCCAGTCGGCCTCGTGGCCCTGCAGGATGCGGGCGCGTACCAGCACGTCGAGGCGGCGCCCGTCGAGCGTGTAGTTGACGGTCTGGTTGACGAACTCGAGCTGGCCGTTCCACAGCTGCGACCACTCGGCCACCACCTGCGGGAACATGTCGTCGCGGAACACCTGGCCCAGGTTGGCCAGCAGATGCTCCGCATCGCTGGCACCGAACAGGCTCAGGGTCTTGGCATTCACACGCAGCACCCGGATGCTGGCCGCACCTTCGGCCACCTGCTCGGGGTGTCGGGCCAGGTGCGCAGCCAGGTCCTGCACACCCTGGCTGCGCAGGCGGTCGAAGAAGCGCTTGAGCTCGCTGAAGTCCTCCAGCCACAAGGAGACCGGTGCCAGATCGAAGATGCTCTCGAAATCTGTGGGCGCGGCGGAGGGTGTCAGGTGGCTCATTTCAGGGGGGCGGACGCGGGTAGCGTCCTCGGGGAATGGTGTGCTGGCAGTTTAGCGGAGCCCGGTGAAGCAGGGGTGGCAGGGGTGGCAGGGGCAGGGCCCCCGTGCCCACCCCATGGACTCACCTGGCTGCGCGGGCGCGTCGCGCTCGAACGGCCTCGGCCAGTCCTTGCAGCACCGGCAGCGTCTGGGCCATGCTGATGCAGGCATCGGTCACCGACACCCCGTGCTGCAGCGGCTGGCCGGGCACGATGTCCTGGCGGCCTTCTTCCAGGTGGCTTTCGATCATCAGGCCGGTGATGCGCGTGTCACCGGCGGCGATCTGGCGCGCCACCTCGGCGGCCACTTCGATCTGGCGGCGGTGCTGTTTGCTGCTGTTGGCGTGCGACACGTCGATCATCACCTGCTCGCGCAGGCTGGCCGACTTGAGCAGGGCGCAGGCCGCGTCCACGTCGGCGGCGCTGTAATTGGGCTGCTTGCCGCCACGCAGGATCACGTGGCAGTCCTGGTTGCCACGGGTTTCGAAGATGGCCGACTGGCCCATCTTGGTCATGCCCATGAAGGCGTGCGAGGCCTGGGCGGCCTGGATGGCATCGGCCGCCACCTTCAGCCCGCCATCGGTGCCGTTCTTGAAGCCCACCGGGCAGCTCAGGCCGCTGGCCAGCTGGCGGTGGCTCTGGCTCTCGGTGGTGCGCGCGCCAATCGCGCCCCAGCTCACCAGGTCGCTGATGAACTGCGGGCTCAGCAGGTCGAGGAACTCAGTGCCCACCGGCAGGCCCAGCGCCAGCACGTCGAGCAGCAGCTGGCGCGCCAGCTCCAGCCCTTCGTTGATGGCGAAGCTGCCGTCCAGGTGGGGGTCGTTGATGTAGCCCTTCCAGCCCACGGTGGTGCGTGGCTTTTCGAAGTACACCCGCATCACGATCAGCAGGTCGGCGGCCAGCGCATCGGCCTGCTGCTTGAGCTGGTGGGCGTATTCCATGGCCTGCGCGTGGTCGTGGATCGAGCACGGGCCCACCACCACCACCAGGCGATCATCCGCCCCGTGCAGCACGCGCGAGATGGCGCTGCGGCTGTGCTCCACCAGGGCCTGGGCCGAGGCGGGCGTGGGCAGCCACTCTTGCAGCAAGGCGGGCGTGATCAGCGGGCGCACCGCGCGGATGCGGGTGTCGTCGATGCGGGTGGTGTCGTGGGTGTGGTCGGGCGAGGCGGCCGAGGCGCGAACGTGGGCAGTCATGGTGGAGGCGATTTGGGTTTGGGGCTCAGGCCTTCTTCAGGAAGACCGACTTCAGCATGAACTGACCCTGGTCGGTCTTGCAGTCCACGTCGTGGTCGCCGTTGTCGTGCACCAGGCGGATGCTCTTGACCTTGGTGCCTTTCTTCAGCACCGTGGAGCTGCCCTTGACCTTCAGGTCCTTGATCAGCAGCACGGCGTCGCCGTCGGCCAGGGGCTGGCCGTTGGCGTCACGGATCACGCCGTCGCCAGCGGGCTGTTCGTCGTCGCTGGCTTCGGCCTGGGCCGGCCACTCGAAGGCGCAATCGGGGCAGATGAACTGGTCGCCGTCGGCGTAGGTGTTTTCAAGCCCGCATTGGGGGCAGGCGGGCGGGGTGGTACTCATGGTGGGGCAGTCCGGGGAAACGATGAAAGCCCGATAGTTTAGGCCCCCGACCTCAATGCCTGGGCTGGGGCGGGGTGTGGGGCCGTGCATCGACGGGGCTGCCATGCTGGGGTTCCAGCAGTGCAAAGTCGATGAAACCGCGTTCCACATCGGTGTGTTTGAGCTCCACACGCAGCAACTGGCCCACGCGCAGCGGGGGCAGCCGCCCGATCAGGCGCCCCTCCACCGGCGGCGACAGCAGCCGCACCCAGGTGGCCGAGGCCTCGGCGCCGGTCACCAGCGCATCGAACGACTGACCCACGAAGCGCTCCAGGTACAGCGCGGCCTCGCATTTGCGCAGCTTGCGCTCCACCTTGCGCGAGGCGTCTTCCTGCCGTGTGCAGTGCTGGGCCAGGGTCTGCAGCTCGGCATCGCTGTAGGGCATGGGCTGGTGGGCCAGGGCGGCTTTCACCATGCGCTGTGTGATCAGGTCCGGAAAGCGCCGGTTCGGTGCGGTGGAGTGGGTGTAGTCGCGCAGCGCCAGCCCGAAGTGGCCCAGCGGGCGCTGGCCCGCCTGCTCAACCACATACTCGCCCGAGCCCATCAGCTTCACGATGACCAGTGACAGGTCGGGGAAGCGCAGCGGGTCGGCCGTGTGGCGGCGCGCCAGAAAGGCCTCGAGGGCGCGCGAGTCGGGGCTGCCCGGCAAGGTCTCGCCGTACTGGGCCGCCACCTCGACGATGCGCATCCAGCGTTCGGGCGAACGCACCACCCGGCGCAGCGAACGCCCGCTGTGGCGCGCCAGGAAGTGGGCCGTGCAGGTGTTGGTGGCGATCATCAGTTCTTCGATCAACTGGCGGGCCCGGTTCTGCACCTGCTGCTCGATGCCCACCAGCTGCGGGCCGTCGAACACGGCCCGGGGCTGGAAGGTCTCCAGCGCCAGCGAGCCCTGGGCATGCCGGGCCCGGCGCAGGGTCTGGGCCACCTGGTCCTGCAGCCGCAGTTGCTGCTCCATGCCGCTCACCCGGGCGGCGGCTTCGGGCAGCGGGCCCTGCCCCTCCAGCCAGGCGGCCACGGCATCGTAGGCCAGCTTGGCCTGGTTGTGCACCCGGGCGCGGTACAGGCGCACGCTGTGCAGGCTGGCGTCGGCATGGATCACCATCTCGGTCACCACGGCCAGGCGGTCCACCTCGGGGTTGAGCGAGGTCAGGTCGTAGCACAGCGCCTCGGGCAGCATCGGGAAAATCCGCGCCGAGGTGTAGACCGAGGTGGTGTTGAAGCAGGCGTGTTCGTCGATGGCCGAGCCCTTGGGCACCACGCTGTCCACATCGGCAATCGCCACCCACACGCGGGTGGCACCGTCGGGCAGGGCCTCGGCCACGGTGAGCTGGTCCAGGTCGCGCGAATCGTCGTTGTCGATCGAGCACCACAGCAAGGCGCGCAGATCGGGCAAGGCCTCATCGGGCGCAGCCGGGGCCTGCCGGATCGCGTCGACCTGGCGCTGCACGGCGGGCGAGAACTCGGGCTGCAGGCCCCGTTCGGTCATGCTGGCGGTGGCGATGCGTTGCAGGTCGGCGTAGCGGCCGGGCCGGTGGGCGGAGGGAGCGGACATGGGGCACGGTGGCCGGGGCAGGCCCGGGCAAAAAGGGATACAGCTCATTTTGCAGCAAGCGCGCCGCCAGGCTGTGCGGGTGGCGACAGCGGTGCATCGGCCCGGGCTGTTAGAGTTTTGGGCTCCAAGCGGTGCCTATCCTGGCGGCCGTCCTCGACCTGTCCGTACATGACTGCACATGACCGCACACCCTAGCGCTTCCGACTCAGCCTCCGCCGCCTCCACCGACCCCGCCGTGCCACGCCACCCGGGCGGGCCGGCACCCGGCCCTGCCAAGCCCTTGTGGCAGGTGTTCCTGGGCTTTCTCGGGCCCATGTTGCTGAGCAACATCCTGCAGGCGCTGTCGGGCACCATCAACAACATCTACATCGGCCAGATCCTGGGCGTGCAGGCCATGGCGGCGGTGTCGGGCTTCTTTCCGGTGGCTTTTTTCTGCGTGTCTTTCATCATCGGCCTGGGCGCAGGCTCGTCGGTGCTGATCGGGCAGGCCTGGGGTGCCCGCGACACCGGGCGGGTCAAGGCTGTGGCCGGCACCGCGCTGTGTGTGGCCTTGTTGCTGGGCCTGGCCGTGGCGCTGGTGGGGGGCAGTTTCACCCCCGCGTTGATGCGGGCCCTGGGCACGCCGGCCAACATCCTCGACGAGGCCACGGACTATGCGCGCATCGTGCTGCTCAACATGCCGCTGATGTTCCTGTTCCTGTTGTCCACTGCCATGCTGCGCGGCGTCAGCGATACCGTCACCCCCCTCAAGGCCCTGGTGCTGTCCACCGTGCTGGGCCTGGTGTTCACGCCGGCCTTCATCCTGGGCTGGGCGGGCCTGCCCCGCATGGGCGTGGCCAGCGGCGCCCTGGCCTCGGTGCTGTCCACCACCTGTGCGCTGCTGTGGCTGGGCTGGCACCTGCGCCGACGCCTGCATCCGCTGGCGCCCGATGCCACCTTGCTGCGCCACCTGCGCATCGAGCCCAGGCTGCTGGCCACGGTGCTGCGCATCGGTGTGCCCACGGGCTTGCAGATGATCGTCATCTCGCTGGCCGAGCTGGCCCTGCTGTCCCTGGTCAACGGCTTTGGCTCGGACGCCACCGCCGCCTACGGCGCGGTGAACCAGATCGTGGCCTATGTGCAGTTCCCGGCCATCTCGATCGCCATCACCGCGTCAATCCTGGGCGCCCAGGCGATTGGCGCCGGGCGCAGCGAGCGTCTGGGCGACATCGCGCGCACCGGGCTCTTGATGAATCTGGTGCTCACCGGGGCCCTGGTCACCGTGGCGTATCTGTTCTCACGTGCCGTGATCGGGTTTTTCATCACCAGCGCCCCGGTGTTGGAGCTGGCCCAGAACCTGTTGCACATCATGCTGTGGAGCAGCGTGATCTTCGGCATGGCCAGCGTGCTGTCGGGCGTGATGCGGGCCAGCGGTTCGGTGCTGGTGCCCACCGCCATCTCGATCTTCTGCATCCTGGGGGTGGAGGTTCCGGTGGCCGTGCTGATGAGTCGCCAGATCGGCGTCGAGGGCGTCTGGGTGGCCTACCCGGTGGCCTTCATGGCCATGCTGCTGCTGCAAAGCCTGTACTACCGGTTGGTATGGCGGCGCCGCCCGATCCGCAAGCTGGTGTGAGCGCCTCGGGGCCTCAGGCACACGGCGGTTTCACAGTGTGGCCCCATAGCGCACCGCCGCCATGGCAAAGGCGAACACCAGCCCCTGCATGAAGCGGTTGCGCACCGGCACGGGCGAGCCGCGTTGGACACGCCAGTGGCCGATCCACGCCAGCACCGCGCCCGACAGCAAGGGCGACAGCACCAGGTTGGCCAGGCGCAGGCCCTTGCCCGGCAGCAGCGAGTGCGGCAGCAACAGCAGGCTCAAGGCACCGACCGCCACGCCCAGCAAGGCATAGCCCAACAGGGTCACTAAAGGATGGGGTGGGCGGCGTCGCTCGGCGGGGCGCGTCAGGTGCACGCCCCACTCGGCCAGCAGCTCGCCCAGCACCTGCAGCAAGACCTCGCCGAACAGTTCAAACAGCAACTCGAACAGGAATTCCATGGCGGCATTCTCGCCTGAGAGGCTGGGGCGTCAGGGGCCGCGCTGTTCCTGCCAACGCAGGGCCAGGGCGGCGATGTCGGTCGCGCCCAGGCGCTCGGTGGTGTCCACCGACAGCACCCAGGGCAGTTCGTCGGCCTCGGGCCCGCCAGGGCCTCTGAGCTGGCTTTGCAGCACCTCGAGCGTGGCCTCCGAGGCATCGTCGCCACGGGCCTGCCGGGCCTCGATGCGCGAGCGCATCAGCGCCGGGTCGCAGCGGCAGTGCAGCACGCCGAAAGGCAGGCCCAGTGAACGGGCCAGGGCCTGAAAGCGATCGCGTTCGCCGCGCCGCAAAAAGGCGGCATCGACGATCACCGGCCAGCCCGCGCGCAGGGCCGCGGCGGCCTGCTCATGCAGGCGGTCAAAGGTGCGCCGCGTGGCCTCGGGGGTGTACAGCGACAGGCCCAGGGCCTCAGATCGCTGCAGCGCCTGCAGGCCGAACAGGCGCTTGCGCTCCACATCCGAGCGCAGCCGCACCGCACCGGTGGCTTGCAGCAACTGGGCGGCCACCGTGGATTTGCCCGAGCCCGACTGGCCCAGCGTGATCAGCAGGCGCGGCCCGCCAGGCGTGCCCAGGCTCAGGCCTTGTGCGCAGGCCAGGTAGTCGGGGGCACCAGGGTTGGCTGGGCTCAGTGTGGCCACCAGGGCACGCACCAGGGCGCGGTACACCTCGTAGAAACGCAGCACGGCCAGGCCGCCACAGTCACCCGTCTGCTGCAGGTAGTGGTCCAGCACGCAGGCCGCCAGGTCGGGGCGGCCATGGGCGTGCAGGTCCATGGTCAGAAAGCCCAGGTCGCTCATCCCATCGATCCAGCGCAGGGCCGGGTCGAACTCGATGCAGTCGAAGCCGGTGGCGCCCTCCTCGGTCAGCACGCAGTTGTTCAGGTGCAGGTCGCCATGGCCTTCGCGCACCCAGCCCTGCTCCAGCCGGGCCTGCCAGACCGGTGTCAACACCTGCATCTGTGCCTGCATCCATTGCCGCAGCGCTGCCACGGGGCCCTCGCCCAGGGCGGCCTGCAACTGCGCCAGCACCTTCAGGGCGGCCTGCTCGATCTGGGATGGCTGACCCCAGCCCTGCCCGGGGTGGGCTACGGCCGCCTGCTGGTGGAACCGGCCCACACGCTGCGCCAGCCCCTGCAGCTCTTCGGCACCCAGCACACCGGCGGCCAGCCGTTCGCTGAGCAGGGCGCCCGGGGCAAAGCGGCGCATGCGTACCGCGTACTCAATGGCCGGGCCCTGGCCCCCCAGCTCCGGGGCTTCGGGGCTGCCGGTGATGGCCTGCACACCCAGGTACAGCTG
>Ga0209913_1000075_pt1 | contig 118848 bp, 118 predicted proteins | sample PersoiDNA2013203_FD_185805 | JGI IMG/M metagenome (GOLD analysis project Ga0209913, IMG submission 185805) | Permafrost soil microbial communities from the Arctic, to analyse light accelerated degradation of dissolved organic matter (DOM) -... | ecosystem: Environmental > Terrestrial > Soil >...
CCGGGTCAGGATCTCTGTATTGTAAGAGGCTACTTGTTGTGGCTCAGGGCGTTGGTGACCAATTTCGCCGTGATGTCGACGATCTGGATCATGCGGTCGTAGGGCATGCGGGTGGGGCCGATGACGCCGAGGGTGCCCACGATCTGGCCGTCGACCTCGTAAGGGGCGCTGACGACCGAGAGTTCTTCGAAGGGCACGGTCTTGCTTTCGCCGCCGATGAAGATGCTCACGCCGTCGGCCTGGCTGGAGATGTCGAGCAGGCGCATGAGCTGGGTTTTCTGCTCGAACAGGTCAAAGGCCCGGCGCAGGTGGCCCATGTCACCCGAGAAATCGCTGACCGACAGCAGGTTGCGCTCGCCCGAGATGACCACCTCGTCCTGGGCCTGGGTGAGGGCGTCCGAGCTGACATTGACGGCGGCCTGCATGAGGGCCGCGATTTCGGCGCGCAGGCTTTCAACCTCGCCCTTGAGCCGTTCGCGCACCTGCTCGATGGCCAGGCCCGCGTAGTTGGCGTTGAGGAAGTTGGCCACCTCCAGCAGCTGAGACTGGGTGTAGTCGGCCTCGGTGAAGATGACGCGGTTTTGCACATCACCGTCGGGCGAGACGATGATGACCAGCAGACGGCGGTCCGACAGGCGCAGAAACTCGATGTGGCGAAACACCGAGGTGCGCCGGGGTGCCATGACCACGCCCACAAACTGAGACAGGTTGGACAGCAGGTGGGCGGCGTTGGCGATCACCTTCTGGGGTTGCTCGGGGGCCAGTTGGGGCGTCAACAATTGTTCACGCTGTACTGTCAACATGGTGTCCACGAACAGCCGATAACCCCGCGCCGTGGGGATGCGACCGGCCGAGGTGTGGGGGCTGGCGATCAGGCCCAGATCCTCGAGGTCAGACATGACGTTCCGGATGGTGGCGGCCGACAATTCCAGGCCCGAGGCCTTGGACAGCGTGCGCGAGCCGACCGGCTGGCCGTCGGCAATGTAGCGCTCGACCAGAGCTTTCAACAACAACTTGGAACGGTCATCGAGCATGGCGCGATTTTAATGATGTAATTTATCGAATGAAGTCCAAATTCCACCACGTTGCCCTGATCGGCAAGTACCAGACTCATGGGCCTGGCGCCAATGCCGTCAACTCGCGTCAGGTGCTGGATGACATCGCGCATTTTCTGGCCCGTCAAGGCTGTGAGGTGGTGCTGGAAAGCGAGACCCAGGCTAACACGGGCTTGGGCTCTTATGCCACGCTCAGCGTCGAAGAAATCGGCACCCGTTGCGATCTGTGCCTGGTGGTGGGCGGCGACGGCACCATGCTGGGCATCGGGCGCAGGCTGGCCTGCCATGGCGTGCCCTTGATCGGGATCAACCAGGGGCGGCTGGGCTTCATCACCGACATCCCCCTGGAGAACTACCAGACCACGCTGCGCCCCATGCTGCGTGGCGAGTACGAAGAAGACCACCGCAGCCTGATGCACGCACAGGTGATGCGCGACGGCCATGTGGTGTTTGATGCCCTGGCCCTGAACGATGTGGTGGTCAACCGGGGCGGCACCTCGGGCATGGTCGAGCTGCGGGTGGAGGTGAACGGTCATTTTGTGGCCAACCAGCGGGCTGACGGTCTGATCATTGCCTCACCCACGGGCTCTACCGCTTACGCGCTGTCGGCCGGCGGGCCCTTGATGCACCCGTCGATCCCGGGCTGGATTTTGGCGCCGATCGCCCCGCACACGCTGTCCAACCGGCCCATTGTGCTGGCCGACACCGGCGAGGTGGCGATCGAGATCGTGAGCGGGCGCGATGTCAGCGCCAATTTCGACATGCAATCGCTGGCCTCGCTGATGCTGGGCGACCGGATCATCGTGCGCCGCTCGGTGCACCGGGCCCGGTTTCTGCACCCGCGCGGCTGGAGCTACTTTGACACCCTGCGCAAGAAAATGCACTGGAACGAGGGAGGTTCCTGACCGTGGCGCTCAAACGCATAGCCCTTCGCGACTTCGTGATCGTGGAACAACTCGAACTGGACCTGGCGCAGGGCTTCACGGTGCTCACCGGCGAGACCGGCGCCGGCAAGTCGATCCTGATCGACGCGGTGCAACTGACGCTGGGCGCCCGGGCCGATGCCACCGTGGTGCGTGACGGCGCAGCCCGGGCCGACTTGTGTGCCGAGTTCGACCTGACGCCTGAGGTGCGCCAATGGCTCGAAGAAGCGGCCCTGGAGGGCGACGACCACAGCCTGCTGCTGCGCCGCACGGTGGATGCCCAGGGCAAGAGCCGCGCCTGGATCAATGGCACCCCGGCCACGGCCACCCAATTGCGCCAGTTGGGCGACCTGCTGCTCGACATCCACGGCCAGCATGCCTGGCAAAGCCTGACCCGCCCCGAGTCGGTGCGCAGCCTGCTGGATGCCTATGCCCAGATCGACACCCGCGCCATGCAAAGCGCCTGGCAACAGTGGCGCACGGCGCTGGGCGCGCTGGAGCACGCCCGCGCGGCCCAGGCCACGCTGCTGCGCGAGCGCGAACGCCTGACCTGGCAGATCGGCGAACTGGACAAACTGGCCCCAGGGGCCGATGAATGGGACGAGCTGAGCAATCAGCACACCCGCCTGTCCCACATGCACACCTTGCTGGAGGCCGCCCAGGGTGCCATCGAAACCCTGGAGACCGAAGACGCTGGCGCCCTGGCCTTGCTGGCCCGCGCCCAGGCCCGCCTGCAAGACCATGAGCACCTCGAGCCCGAGTTCAAGGCCATCGCCGATGTGCTGGCCTCGAGCCTGGCCCAGGCCGAGGATGCAGCGCACTCGCTCAACAGCTGGCTGCGCCGCACCGACCTCGACCCCGACACCCTGGCCGAACTCGACCAGCGCCTGACCCAGTGGATGGGCCTGGCACGGCGCTACAAGCGCCCCCCGGCCGACTTGCCCGCCCTGCTGGCCGACTGGAAGCGCGAGTTGCAGACGCTGGACGCCGCAGCCGATCTCGACAAGCTCGAAAGCGCCACCGCACAGACCGAGAAAGCCTTTCTGGCTGAAGCGCGGCAGGTTTCGCGCCAGCGTGCCGTGGCCGCGCCACAGCTGTCGCGCGCCATCACCACCGCCATGCAGTCACTGGGCATGAAGGGGGGCCGCTTCGAGGTGGCCCTGCCCGTGGCCACCAGCCCTGGCGCCAGCGGGCTGGAAGACGTCGAGTTTCTGGTGGCCGGGCATGCCGGCACCACGCCCCGGCCGGTGGGCAAAGTGGCCTCGGGCGGCGAGCTGTCGCGCATTGCCCTGGCGATTGCCGTCACCACCAGCCGCCTGGGCCAGGCCCAGACGCTGATCTTCGACGAAGTGGATTCAGGTGTGGGCGGCGCCGTGGCGCAAACCGTGGGCCAACTGATGCGCCAACTGGGGCAAGACCGGCAGGTGTTGGCCGTGACCCACCTGGCCCAGGTGGCCGCCTATGCACACCAACACCTGCAGGTGTCCAAGCTGTCGGGGGCCCAAGGCACCCGCAGCAGCGTGGCCCCCATCAGCGCTGACGCCCGTGTGCAGGAGGTGGCCCGCATGCTGGGTGGCGACGCACAGTCGGCCGCCTCGCTGGCGCATGCCCGAGAGATGCTGGACCGGGTGCCGCCGAGCGTGCTGCCTGAGCCCATTGCCGTCGCAGCGCCTGTGGCGCGCAAGAAAAGGGCCTGACACATGGAAATCGTCCTCATCACCGGCATGTCCGGCTCGGGCAAATCGGTGGCACTGCACGCCCTCGAAGACGCCGGTTTCTACTGCGTGGACAACCTGCCCCCCGAGTTGCTGCAACCCCTGGTGGCCCTGGAGCAGGCCCACCACGCCCACAAGCTGGCGATTGCCATGGATGTGCGCAGCGCCACCTCGCTGCCCCAGGTGCCGCAGCAGCTGCGCGCCCTGCGCGACGCGGGCATCACGGTGCGGCCGCTGTTTCTCGATGCCACCACCGACATCCTGGTGCGGCGTTACTCCGAGACCCGGCGCCGCCACCCGTTGTCGCAGGGCGCCACGCAAGAGCGCGCCCTGGTGCAGGCCATCGAACTGGAGCGCGAACTGCTGGCCGACCTGCGTGAGCAGGCCCATGTGATCGACACCAGCTTCATCCGGGCGGCCCAGCTGCAGCGCCACGTCAAGGACCTGGTCTCGGCGCCGGCCAGCCAGCTGACGCTGGTGTTCCAATCGTTTGCGTTCAAACGCGGCATTCCGGTGGATGCTGATTTTGTGTTCGACGTGCGCATGCTGCCCAACCCGCACTATGAACCCGAGCTGCGTGCCCTCACGGGCAAGGACCAGGCCGTGGCCGATTACCTGGCCGCCTGCCCCCCGGTGCTGGAGATGCAGCGCCAGGTGGCCGAATTTGTGGGCAACTGGCTGCCCTCCATGGCCAGCGATCACCGCAGCTATGTCACCGTGGCCGTGGGCTGCACCGGGGGCCAGCACCGCTCGGTGTACCTGGTCGAGCAGCTGTCACGGCATTTCGCGGCCGACTGGGTCACCCTGACCCGGCATCGCGAACTCGACAGCCACTGAGACGCCGAATCACTGAGCCGCTGAATCACTGCGCCTCGAACAGGCGCCGCACGGGCGCGGGCAGGCCCAGGGCGGGCCAGTCGGCAGCAGCCACCCAGCGCCCCTCCAGACCCGGCACCGGCGGTTGATCGGCCTGGGCGCAGCGCCATTGCACCGGGTGCAGGTACAGATCGCGGTGGGTGAGCACATGCAGAAAAGCCGGCAGCGCCCGCACCGGCAGTCCGGCCGGGCCGGCCGGCAGAGCGGCCTCGCTGTCGAACACAGGCAGGCACTCCAGCCCGGCCCAGATGCCTTTTTGCGGGCGCCGCTGCAACCACACCTGGCCTTGCGGGCCCACCAACCACAACAGCCACCAGCTTTCGGCGCGCCGCTTGAGTTTGCGGGTGCGCACCGGGTAACGCTCGGGCTCGCCCTCGGCCAGGGCCTTGCAGGTGGCCTGCAGCGGGCACAGCAGGCAGGCCGGCTTGCGCGTGGTGCAGACCGTGGCGCCCAGGTCCATCAGGCCCTGGGTGTAGGCCGGCATGTCGGGTGAGCGACCCGCATCGCCACCGACCGCGGGCGCTTCGGGCAGCAAATCGGTGGCCAGATCCCACAGGCGGCGCTCATGGGCCGCCACCGCCAGGTCGTCGCCAAAGCCCAGGGCCCGGGTCAGCACCCGCTTCACATTGCCGTCCAGAATCGCCACCCGCTCGTCAAAGCAGAAGGAGGCGATGGCCGCCGCCGTCGAGCGGCCAATGCCCGGCAAGGTGGCCAGCAGTTCGGCGCTGCGCGGAAAGGCCCCGCCGTGCAGCGCCATCACCTGGCGCGCACAGGCGTGCAGGTTGCGCGCCCGGCTGTAATAGCCCAGGCCGCTCCACAGGCCCAGCACCTCGTCCTGCTCGGCCGCGGCCAGCGCGGCCACGTCGGGAAAGCGCGCCAGAAAGCGGTCGAAGTAATCCAGCACGGTCGACACCTGCGTCTGCTGCAGCATGATTTCCGACAGCCAGACCCGGTAAGGGTCGCGGGTGTTTTGCCAGGGCAGATCATGGCGCCCATGCTCGCGCTGCCAACGGACGACCCGTTGGGCCAGTGTTTCGGTCATTTGCTCACCCGGTGATGGTTTCAGGGCGTTGGGGCACCTGGTCGACCGCTTCGAGCAGGTCTTCGGTCAGGCTTTGCAGCTGGCGCGACTGGCGCTCAAGCTGCTGCTCGCTGGCCTCGATCTCGGCAATGCGGTCGGCCAGGCTGGAGGCCGCCTGCTGGATGCGGTCAATCGCCTCCAGGCGGCGGATGAAGCTGCGGCGGCGCTCACGCACCTGGGCATCCATCTGCGCCATGGCGGCCCGGCTCCAGAGCTCCAGGTCGTTGGCGGCAGACTCCAGCACCACGCGCAGGCGCGTGCCCAGGGCCCGCACCAGGCGCTCGCCAAACGCCGGCTGGGCCAGGCGCAGCACATTGCCCAGGCTCAGGTACTGCAGGTGGTTGCTCTCGATGCGCAGCAGTTCGGCCTCGTAGCGGGTCATGTCGGGCGCCGTGGGCACCTGCAGCGAAAAGCCGTACTCGGCATTGAACTGCTTGAACGAGCTCGACAGCATGGTCTGCAGCTCACCGCTGGCGCTGATGGCGCTTTTCAGCACCCGGCGCAATTCGCCAAAGGTGTCCAGGTAGGCCTTGCGCGCGCCCAGCTTGATGCCGGGCTGACGCAGGGCCTGCGCCAGCTGGCTGAGGATGATCTTCAGGTTGCTGGCCGACAGCGTCTGCAAAGCCTCGCGCTGCAGCTTCAGGTGCACCGATTTGACGGCCTGCACCCGGGCATTGCTCTCATCGAACTCGCCCTGCTCCTGCTCGATGCGGATGCGCATGCCATGGATCACCGAGGCGTTCTTGCCACGCAGGCCATTGAGTTCGAGCATCTGCTCGGCCAGATCGCGGCGGCGGATGTTGAACACGCGCCCCAGCTCGGTTCGCAGATCGCCCACGCCCTGCGCCACCGCCTGCTGAAGAATCGCCCGGCGGCTGCCCAGCAGGCCTTGTCCCAGCGCGTCTTCCAAGGCGGGCAGGCGGCTGGCGGCCAACAAGGATGCGTCGTTCGACACCTTGGCCACCAGGCCCTTCTGGGCCGACACGGCCAGCACCTGCTCGACCGGCACGCCCAGCATCTCGGCCGACTGGGCACGCTGGCGCTGGATCTGGGCTTCGATCTGCTCGGGGCTGCTCAGGGCATCCCACAGGGTGTCGATCTTGTTGAGCACCACCAGGCGCGACACCGACGAGCCCTCGGGCGGCGCCAGGTGATCACGCCACATGGTGAGGTCGGAGCGGGTGACGCCCGCATCGGCGGCCAGGATGAACACCACGGCGTGCGACTGCGGGATCAGGCTGACGGTCAGCTCGGGCTCGGCCCCCACCGCGTTCAGCCCCGGGGTGTCAAGGATCACCAGGCCCTGTTCCAGCAGCGGGTGCGCCAGGTTGATCAGAGCATGGCGCCAGCGAGGCACCTCGATCAGGCCGGCGGCATCGGGCAAGGGGTTGTCTTCAGGGGTTTCGTCATGCCAGAAGCCCAGCGCACGCGCCTCGTCCTGGCTGACCCGGATCACCTCCGAGACCTTCTCCAGGGTTTGTGCCAGGGCTTCGGGGTCTTGCAGATCGAGGTCGATGCGGGTCCACTGTGCGGCCCGCTCGCGCCACTCGGCCAGGGCCAGGGGCTCAAGCCGGGTCTGCACCGGCAACAGGCGCAGGCAGGCCGGCAGATCCGGTTCATAGCCCAGCTCGGTCGGGCACATGGTGGTGCGGCCCGCCGCAGCCGGCATGATGCGGCGGCCGTAACCGGCAAAGAACAAGGCGTTGATCAGCTCCGATTTGCCGCGGGAGAACTCGGCCACAAAGGCCACGGTGACCTTGTCGGCCCGCACCTGGGCCTCCAGGCGCTGCAGCTGGCCCTGCACGGCGGCATCTGCCAGGCGGTGCGTGCGCGCCCATTCGCCCAGCTGCTTCAGGCGCAGCGCGAAATCACGCCGCCAAGCCCCATGCTGGTCGAATTGTTCATTGAAAGTTGTGCCCACGGCGGCCCCGAAACGATGTGCGATTGACTATAGCATCGGCCCCCGTGGCGCCAAGGCATGCCCTCCGTCCTGCGCGCTCAGGCATGCTGGCATTGCGGACAATAGAAAGTGGAGCGCTGGCCCTGCTTGAGCAGCCGCACCAGGGTGCCACAGGCCCGGCAGGGCTGCCCGGCGCGCCCATACACCATGGCCTCGAGCTGAAAATACCCCGACTGGCCCTCGGCGTTGCTGAAGTCGCGCAAGGTGCTGCCCCCTTTTTCGACGGCCCGTGCCAGCACATCCCGGATGGCGCCATGCAGGCGGCGCGCCCGCGCCAGGCTGATGCGGTCAGCCCGGGTGGTGGGGCGGATGCCGGCCAGAAACAAGGCCTCGGACGCATAGATGTTGCCCACGCCCACCACCACATCCCCCGCCAGCAACACTTGCTTGATCGCCGAGCGCCGCTGGCGCAAGCCGGCATGGAAGTTCTCCACCTGGAAATCATCGCCCAGCGGCTCCAGGCCCAGGTGGTCCAAAAGCTTGCGGGCCACCGGGTCAGACTCATCGCGGGCATGCACCACCGCACCGAAACGGCGCGGGTCGTGCAGGCGCAGCAGGCCCTGGCTGGTGAGCAGGTCGAAATGGTCGTGCACGCCCGCCGGCGCTGCAGGCCCACCGAAAGTCACACTGCCCGACATGCCCAGGTGCAGCAGCAACAGGCCCTGATCCAGATCCAGCAACAGGTATTTGCCGCGCCGCCGCACCCGCAGCACACGCCGCCCCACGAGTGCGGAGGGCTCGCAGCCCAAGGGCCAACGCAGCGGCTTGCCCAGGCTGGCAGACAGCACTTCTGCGCCGGCGATGCGATCGGCAAAACTGCGCCGGGTGACTTCAACTTCGGGTAATTCGGGCATCGCACATTTCGTTTGCAAGCATGGATTATTATGAGTCGATGAAGCCTTTTCGCCGCTTGGTTCCTGTTGCCGCCGCCGTCCTGCTGGCCCTTGTTCAGCCTGTTCAGGCCCAGACGCCTCCCGCGCCCGAGCGCGAAGCCCCCGAGCCCCCGTCGCTCATGGATGCCCAGCTGTTCTACGAGATCCTGCTCGGCGAGATGAATGCCAAGGGCGCCGACCAGGCCACCGGCTTTGCCCTGCTGCTCGACAGCGCCCGCCGCACCAACGACAGCCGCCTTTACCAGCGCGCCATGGAGGTTGCGCTGCAGGCCCGCTCAGGCGAGTCGGCCTTGCAGGCCGCGCAGAACTGGCGCCTGGCCCAACCCGAGTCCCGCGAAGCCAATCGCTACGTGCTGCAGATCCTGCTGGCACTGAACCGGGTGAGCGATTCGATCCCGGCGCTGCAACGCGAGTTGACCCTGGCATCGGCCACCCAAAAACCCCAGTTGCTGGCGGCCATCCCTGCCCTGTACGGGCGGGTTGGCGACCGCGCCCTGGCCGCCAAGGTGGTTGAAGAAGCACTCGACAAAGAACTGCGCAACCCCGATATCGCAGGCGACGCCTGGGCTGCGGTGGGCCAATTGCGCCTGGCAGCCGGGCAGACCCCGCAGGCCATGGAAGCCGCGCAGACCGGTTTGAAGCTGCAACCGGCCTCCGAGGCACCGATTCGGCTGGCCCTGCAGATCATGGGCCCCAAGACCCCCGCGGCAGAAGCCCTGGTCAGAGGCTACGTGGACAGGTATCCCCAGAAGGGCGAAATGCGGATCGCCTACGCCCGCACCCTGCTGGATGCGCAGCGCTACAACGACGCGCAGCAGCAACTCACCACGGTCACCATCAACCAGCCTGAGCTGGCCGAGGCCTGGCTCATCCTGGGGGCTCTGCAGACCGAAGAAAACCAGCAGGCCCAGGCCCAGAAATCCCTGGAGCGTTACCTGGCCCTGGCCGGCGCCCAGCCCGAGGGTGAGGCGCGCCAGCGCGGGCTGTCGCAGGCCTACCTTTCGCTGGCCCAGTTGGCCGAGAAACGGCAGGACTACGCGGCGGCCAACGCCTGGCTGAGCAAGATCGACAGCCCGTCGCTGCAGACCACGGCGCGCACCCGGCGGGCCGCCATCCTGGGTGCCCAGGGCAAGGTCGACGAGGCCCGCGCGCTGCTGCAGACCCTGCCCACCAACACCCCCAGCGAAGCACGCACCCGGCTGATGGCCGAAGTGCAATTGCTGCGCAGTCAGAAGGCCTACGCGGCGGCGATGCAATTGCTGGACTCGGCCTTGCAGGCCAGCCCGGACGACACCGACCTCCTGTACGACCAGGCCATGCTGGCCGAGAAGCTCGGGCGCTTCGATCAGATGGAAAAGCTGCTGCGCGACATCATTGCGCAACAGCCAGAAAACCAGAACGCCTACAACGCCCTGGGCTACTCGCTGGCAGACCGCGGCGTGCGCCTCGACGAGGCACACCAGTTGGTGACAAAAGCACTGGAACTGGCCCCCAATGACCCCTTCATCAGCGACAGCCTGGGTTGGGTCGAATTCAAGCGCGGCCGCTTGCAGGAAGCCATCCAGATCCTGGACAAGGCCTTTCAGAGCAAGCCCGATCCTGAGATCGCCGCGCACCTCGGTGAGGTGCTGTGGGTCGCCGGCCAGCGCAGCCGTGCCACCGCGATCTGGAAGCAGGGTCTTTCACTGAGCCGCGACAACGAAACCCTTCTAGATACGATGCGCCGGTTCAACGTCAAACCATGACACCCGCCCCCCGCCGCCTGCGCAGGCGCCTTGTCTTGGCTGGCGCGCTGTCGCCGCTGGGCTTGCTGGGCTGTGCCAGCGGCAGGCGGGCCTCACCCGACGATGGCAGCCCGCGCCCGGCCCACCTGTGGAGCGGGCGCCTGGCCCTGAAGGTGGAGGGTGACGCCCCCCAATCCTGGTCTGCCAGCTTTGAGTTGCTGGGCACGCCCGAGCAGGGCTCGCTCGATCTGTTCAGCCCGCTGGGCAGCACGGTGGCCCACCTTGAATGGACGGCCGATCAGGCACTCTGGCAGGCGCGTGGCGAAACCCGCCGCTACGCCACGCTGGCGCAACTGGCCGCCGACGCCACCGGCACACCCGTGCCGATCACAGCCCTGTTCCATTGGCTGCAAGGTCAGCAGCCCGACCTGCCCGGCTGGCAGGCCGACCTCAGCCAACTCCACAACGGACGCCTGACAGCCCGGCGCGACCAGCCTCAGCCCGCCCTCGAATTGCGCATCGTGCTGGACCGCTGAGCCGCAGCGGGGCCGGATAATGCCCCCATGAAGGCGATTTACGACGTTCCGGCACCCGCCAAACTCAACCTGTTTCTGCACATCACCGGGCGCCGCCCGGATGGCTACCACCTGCTGCAGTCGGTGTTCATGCTGATCGACTGGTGTGACACCCTGCATTTCGAACTGCGCCACGATGGCCGCATCGAACGCACCGACCTCACCGAGCCCCTGCCCGCCGATGACCTGGCGGTGCAGGCAGCCCGCCTGCTTCAACAAGCCGGCCAGGTTCAGGAGGGGGCGCACATCAGCATCGACAAGCAGATCCCGGCACAAGCCGGCATGGGGGGCGGCTCGTCCGACGCCGCATCCACCCTGCTGGCCCTCAACCGGCTCTGGAAGCTCAACTTCAGCACCGAACGCCTGTGTGAACTGGCGATCCGGCTGGGCGCCGATGTGCCGTTCTTCATTCGAGGGCGCAACGCCTGGGTGGAAGGAATTGGTGAGATAATCCGCCCGTTGGAAAATTCTGCGCAGTGCCCGCCGGCACGTTTCATCGTGGTGAAACCTCAGGCCGGACTGGAAACTGCAAAAATTTTTTCATCGCCTTTGCTGGAGTGGTCAAAAAACGCTGCTACAATCGAAGGCTTCGCTGCTGATCACTACCGGTACGGTAAGAATGACCTGCAGTCAGTTGCTCAGCAACTTTGTCCTGAAGTTTCAAATGCCATCAACTGGCTGAAACAACAGAATTTAGATGCTAGAATGACGGGCTCAGGAAGTGCTGTGTTTTCACACATCACTCACTCGGTAGATTTGAAGGATGCGCCAGGCATCTGGAAGATCCGAGAGTGCAGCAACATGGAAGCTCATCCATTATTGGGTTGGGCTTCCAGCGAAAAGTTGTCGGTGGGTGTCTGACTTCAGACATCAACCTGTGTAGGGGAGTCGCCAAGTTGGTTAAGGCACCGGATTTTGATTCCGGCATTCGAGGGTTCGAGCCCTTCCTCCCCTGCCAAATTCTTTGCACGCACAGGCCAATTTCCTTCAGACCGCTGGACGCTCATGCAAGCCACCCCTCCTGATTTCATGGTTTTCACGGGCAACGCCAATCCTGGTCTGGCCGCTGAAATTGCTAAAAACCTCGGCACCACGCTCGGCGCGGCCCATGTGGGTCGTTTTTCTGATGGTGAAGTCACTGTCGAGATCAACCAAAACGTTCGCGCTCGTGATGTGTTCGTGGTCCAGTCCACCTGCGCTCCGACCAACGAAAACCTGATGGAACTGCTCATCATGGTCGACGCACTCAAGCGTGCATCGGCGGAGCGCATCAGTGCCGTGATCCCCTACTTCGGCTACGCCCGCCAGGACCGCCGTCCTCGCTCCACCCGCGTGCCCATTTCCGCCAAGATCGTTGCCAACCTGCTGCAGACCGTGGGCGTGGCCCGCGTGCTGACCATGGATCTGCATGCTGACCAGATCCAGGGCTTCTTCGACATCCCGGTGGACAACATCTACGCCTCGCCCGTTCTGCTGGGCGACCTGCGTCAAAAGAATTACGAAGACCTGATCGTCGTGTCGCCCGATGTGGGCGGCGTGGTGCGTGCACGCGCCCTGGCCAAGCAACTGGGTTGCGATCTGGCCATCATCGACAAGCGCCGGCCCAAGGCCAACGTGAGCGAAGTGATGCACGTGATCGGCGAAATCGAAGGCCGCAACTGCGTGATCATGGACGACATGATCGACACCGCAGGCACCCTGGTGAAGGCCGCCGAAGTTCTCAAGGAACGTGGCGCCAAGAAGGTGTATGCCTATTGCACCCACCCGATCTTCTCGGGCCCGGCCATCGAACGCATCTCCAAGGGCTCGGCCCTGGACGAGGTCGTGGTCACCAACACCATTCCCTTGAGCGATGCCGCCAAGGAATGCAGCAAGATCCGCCAACTCTCCGTGGCTCCGCTGATCGCAGAAACGATCCAGCGCATTGCCCGCGGTGAGTCGGTGATGAGCCTGTTCTCCGATCAAGACGGTCAGAGCTGAATCTGAACGTCCCGGTCGATAGAACACACAGAGGGCTGACGGCAGCATGCCGCCAGCCCATTTTCAAATCAGGGTCGCACTGGTCGCGGTCGACCCCATCAGGAGTTCACTATGAAATTCGTCGCTTTTGAGCGCGCCAAGCAGGGTACGGGTGCGAGCCGCCGTCTGCGCATCACGGGCCGCACGCCCGGTATCGTCTACGGTGGTGAGGGCAAGGAACCTCAGCTGATCGAGCTGGACCACAACGCTCTGTGGCATGCCCTGAAGAAGGAAGCCTTCCACGCCTCCATCCTGGACATGGAACTGAACGGCCAAGAAGGCAAGGTTCTGCTGCGTGACGTGCAATACCACCCGTTCAAGCAACTGGTTCTGCACATCGACTTCCAACGCGTCGATGCCAAGACCCGCCTGTCGATGAAGGTGCCACTGCACTACAGCGGCGAAGAAGAATCGCCTGCTGTGAAGGCCGACAAGTGCCTGATCAACCACGTTGTGACCGAACTCGAAGTCGCCTGCCTGCCGGCCGACCTGCCTGAGTTCATCGCCGTGGACCTGAAGGATCTGAAGAAGGGCGTGTCCCTGCACCTGAACGACATCCAATTGCCCAAGGGCGTGACCGCTGTCACCCACGGCAAGAAGAACCCGGTTCTGGTGTCGGTCGTGGCCCCGGTGGAAGAAGTCATCGCTCCGGTGGCTGCTGCTCCTGCTGCGCCCGCCAAGAAGGGCAAGAAGTAATCTCAGGCCTGGCCTGTTTTCAACTTCCCCTCGGACGGCAGGCCTTCAAGCCTGCCCTCCCTGCAAAACGGCTCACCTCGGTGGGCCGTTTTGCATGGAGCCCTTCGCATCAGACCCCGCAGATAATCTCACCCCATGATCAAGCTGTTTGTAGGCCTGGGCAATCCCGGCACCGAATACGAAGCCACCCGCCACAACGCCGGCTTTTGGTGGATTGATGAACTGGCACGCACCCTGAAGGTGAGCCTGACGCCCGACAAGGCCTACCAGGCCAAGGTGGCGCGGGCCAATGTCAATGGCCAGACGCTCTGGCTGCTCGAACCCCAGACCTTCATGAACCTGTCGGGCCGATCGGTCTCTGCGCTGGCGCGCTTCTACAAGATCCAGCCCGAAGAGATCCTGGTGGTGCACGACGAGCTCGACGTGGTGCCCGGCGAAGCCAAACTCAAGCTCGGTGGCAGCCACGCCGGCCACAACGGGCTGCGCGACATCCATGCCCAATTGGGCTCCGACCGCTACTGGCGGCTGCGCCTGGGCATCGGACACCCCGGCGTGAAATCAGAGGTGGTGAACTGGGTGCTCAAGAAACCCGCGCCCGAGCAACGGGAGGCCATCGAGACCTGCATCGAGCGCACACTGAAGGCCGCCCCGGCCCTGATGGAGGGGCAGATGGAGAAGGCCACCCTGCTGATCCACACCAGCAAGCCGCCGCGTCCCAAGCCGCCCAAGCCCGCCGCACCGGCTCAGCCCGCGGCAACCACGCCAGCGACACCGGCCGCGCCGGCCGATCCTCAGGCCTGAGCCGAGGCCTGCAGGCGCAAATACTTCTGCATCAGTGTCTCGCGGTTCTCCACGTGCTGCGGGTTCACCGGGATGCAGGCCACCGGGCACACCTGCACGCACTGGGGCTCGTCAAAGTGCCCCACGCACTCGGTGCACTTGGCGGGGTTGATCTCATAGATCTCAGGCCCCAGAAAAATGGCCTGGTTGGGGCATTCGGGCTCGCACACATCGCAGTTGATGCATTCATCGGTGATCATCAGTGCCATGCGCACTCCTTGGCGCATCGCGGGGATGGCCGTTTCAACGGTAGACAGGGCTTGCAAAGCATAGGCTCCATTATCCCGCGATCGCCCCGCCCACTCTGCGGCCACTGGCATTCGCCGCTCTGGCCTGGCCGCGACCACCTGGTTAAGTGAACACTCCATTCATTTGTCGCTTTTCTGCGGCACGCTGCCAGCGCGACAACCAGATGGGGCAGTTTCCGATATGCTGATCTGCTTTCACGGAAACAACCCCAACGCCATGGCCCTGCCCTGGCAGCCCAGCGGCCCATGAGTCTGTTCCTGTTCAAACGCTTTCTGACCTTTCTGGCCACCCTGGTCGGCGCATCCGTCGTGATCTTCACCGTGCTGGAGGTCCTGCCCGGCAATGCGGCCCAGATGCTGATGGGGCCGGACGCCGCACCTGAAGCCGTGGCGGCCCTGACCACCCAACTGGGGCTCGACCAACCCGCACTCACCCGTTACGGCCACTGGGTGAGCGGCATGCTGCAGGGTGATCTGGGCAACAGTTACACCTACAGCACCCCCGTGCTCGAGCTGGTGCTGGAGCGGCTGGCCCTGACCGTGCCCCTGGCGCTGCTGGCCATGCTGATCACCACGGTGATCGCCTTGCTGGCCGGCCTGTACGCGGCCTCGCACCACAACAAGGCTGGCGACGTGGGGGTCATGAGCCTGGCCCAGATTGGCATCGCCATTCCCAATTTCTGGTTTGCCATCCTGCTGATCCTGCTGTTCTCGGTGCACCTCAAATGGTTCTCGGCAGGCGGGTTTCCGGGCTGGGAGGACGAGCCCCTGGAAGCCCTCAAGTCGCTGCTGCTGCCGGCCCTCTCGCTGGCCGTGGTGCAAGCCGCCATCCTGGCGCGCATCACGCGCTCTGCTGTGCTGGAGGTGATGCGCGAAGACTTTGTGCGCACCGCCCGGGCCAAGGGCCTGAGCCGGCGCGCCACGCTGTGGCGCCATGTGCTGCGCAACGCCCTGATCCCGGTGATCACCGTGATGGGCCTGCAGTTTGCCAACCTGCTGGCCGGCACCATCGTGGTCGAGAACGTGTTCTTCCTGCCCGGACTGGGGCGCCTGATCTTCCAGTCGATTGCCAACCGGGACCTGATCGTCGTGCGTAACTGCGTGATGCTGCTGGCCAGCATGGTGGTGGTGGTGAACTTTGTGGTCGACCTGCTGTATGCCGTGATCGACCCCCGCGTGAAAGCCAGCGACATATGAGCCCGCAGTCCAGTCCGGCCACCTCCGCCGCCGTCACCCCACCCGGATTCCTGAAGCGGGCCGCCCGCCACCCCAGCTTTGTGCTGGGCGGCGTGCTGACCGCGCTGCTGATCCTGGCGGCAGCCCTGTCCTACGCCTGGACGCCCTGGTCGCCCTACGAGGTCGACCTGAGCCTCAAGTTGCAAGGCCCGTCGTGGCAGCATTGGCTGGGCACCGACACTTTCGGGCGCGATGTGGCCTCGCTGCTGCTGGTGGGTGCACGCAGCTCGATCGCGGTGGGCCTGATCGCGGTGGGCATCGGCATCGGCCTGGGCACGGCCCTGGGCCTGCTCGCCTCGGCCCGCCGCGGCTGGACCGAAGAGCTGGTGATGCGCCTGGCCGATTTCACCTTCGCGTTTCCGGCCATCCTGTCGGCCATCATGCTGACGGCGGTGTTCGGCGCCGGCATGGTCAACTCCATCATTGCCATCGGCATCTTCAACATCCCCACCTTTGCCCGCGTCACCCGGGCCTCGGCCAATGCGGTGTGGTCACGCGAGTTCGTGCTGGCCGCCCGGGCCTGTGGGCGCAGCACCTGGCAGATCACCCGCGACCACGTGCTGCCCAACATCGTGTCGGTGCTGGTCGTGCAGGCCACCATCCAGTTCGCCCTGGCGATCCTGGCCGAGGCCGCGCTGTCCTACCTGGGCCTGGGCACCCAGCCCCCGCAGCCCTCCTGGGGCCGCATGCTCAGCGAGGCGCAGAGCATGCTCTTCCAGGCGCCGTTGCTGGCCGTGTTCCCGGGCCTGGCCATCGCACTGGCCGTGCTGGGCCTGAACCTGCTCGGCGACGGCCTGCGTGACCTGCTCGACCCCCGCCTGGCGCGTAAACGCTGATCAACCCGCTCCAACCGCTCCACCCGCAAGCACCGATGGCCCTGCTCGACGTTCAAGACCTCCACATCCGGCTGCAAACCCCACGGGGCCCGGCCGATGCCGTGCGCGGGCTCAGCTTCTCGCTCGACAAAGGCGATGCCCTGGGCCTGATCGGCGAATCAGGCTGCGGCAAGTCGCTCACCGTGATGGCCTTGATGGGCCTGCTGCCCGAAGGCGCCCAGGTGCGCGGCAGCATCCGCTTTGAAGGCCAGGAGCTGGTGGGCCTGGACGAAAGCCAGCTGTGTCGCCTGCGCGGCGACCGCCTGGCCATGATCTTCCAGGAGCCCATGACCGCACTCAACCCGGTGCACACCATCGGCCACCAGGTGGCCGAACCCCTGCGCCTGCACCGGGGCATGGGGGCCGCAGCGGCACGCACCGAAGCCATTGCCCTGCTCGACCGGGTGGGCATCCCGAACGCAGCCCAGCGCGTGGACGCCTACCCGCATCAGTTCTCGGGCGGCCAGCGCCAGCGCATCACCATCGCCATGGCCCTGGCCTGCAACCCCGATCTGCTGATCGCCGACGAGCCCACGACCGCCCTCGATGTCACGGTGCAACGCCAGATCCTGGACCTGATCAACGACCTGGTGGACGAGCGCGGCATGGCCTTGATGCTGATCTCACACGACCTGGGCGTGATCGCCAACAACGTCGACCGCATGCTGGTGATGTATGGCGGCAGCGTGGTGGAGAGCGGCCCGACCGAGGCCGTCTTCGCCCGCATGGCCCACCCTTACACGCGCGGCCTATTTGCCGCCCGCCCCCGCCTGGGCCCACGCCCGCCCGGGCCCCGTGCGGCCCTCGCGACCATCGCCGGCACCGTGCCTGAGCTGGTCGACCTGCCCGCCGGCTGCACTTTTGCCGGCCGCTGCGCCCTGAGCACAGCGCAATGTGAACAACAACGTCCCGTCGCGCGCCAGGTCGGCAGCCCCGACGCAGCGCAGGGCCTGAGCCCCCACCTGGTGAGCTGCTGGCACAGCCCCGAACTGCCCGCAGAGGCCCAAGCATGAGCCCCCTGCACCCCATCCCCCCAACCCCAACCCCCTTGCTGCGCGTGCAGCAGCTGGTGCGCGAGTACACCCTGCCCCGCGAAAGCCTGTGGCGCCCGCCGGCCAGCGTGAAGGCGCTGCAAGGTGTGAGCTTCGAGATCCAGGCCGGCCGCAGCCTGGGCATCGTGGGCGAATCCGGTTCGGGCAAATCCACCCTGGCCCGCCTGGTGATGGCGCTGGACCAGCCCACGGCGGGCACGGTCGAACTGGAAGGCCAGAACCTGCACACGCTGACGCCGGCCGCTCTGCGCCAGGCCCGCCAGCATTTCCAGATGGTGTTCCAAGACCCCTATGGCTCGCTCGACCCGCGCCAGACGGTGGAACGCATCGTCACCGAACCCCTGTACGGGCTGGGCGTGGCCACCGGTGTCAGCCGCGACCAGGCCCGGCAACAAGCCGGCGAGGTGCTGCGCGAGGTGGGCCTGCGCCCCACCGACCTCGACAAATACCCGCACGAGTTCTCGGGCGGCCAGCGCCAGCGCATCGCCATCGCCCGGGCCCTGATCACGCGCCCGCGCCTGATCGTGGCCGACGAACCCGTCAGCGCCCTCGATGTGTCGGTGCAGGCCCAGGTGCTGAACCTGATGCAGGAGCTGCAGACCCACCATGGCATCACGTACATGTTGATCAGCCACGATCTGGCGGTGGTCAACCACCTCTGCGACGACGTGGCCGTGCTGTTCAAGGGGCAGATCGTCGAGCAGGGCACGCCCGATGTGCTGTTCAGCGCCGCCACCCACCCCTACACCCAGACCCTGCTGCAGGCCGTTCCGCAAGCCCGGCCCGGGCAGCGCCAACGCAAGCCACGCCGGGTCGATGCGGCATGACAGGCGATATGACGATGCCGCATATCGCCGCCCGACGGTAGGCTTCTACAATGAAATTTCCACCGACCTGCCTGCCCGCGACGGCCCCTTGGGGCGCGCCGGTGCGTGGGGGTGATCCCTGTCCATTCCCGGCTTTTTCTGGCTTTTTCTGGAGCATGAACCCATGATCAACCGCCGCACCGTCCTGAGCTCTGGCGCCCTTGCCGCCCTGAGCGCGACCACCTCCCTGGAGGCCCTGGCCCAAAGCCGCAAAGACTCGGTGGTGCTGGGCATGACCCTGGAGCCGCCGGGCCTGGACCCCACCGCAGGCGCCGCCTCGGCGATTGCCGAAGTGGTGCAGTACAACATCTTCGAGACCCTCACCAAGATCAATGCCGACGGCAGTGTCACCCCCCTGCTGGCCGAAAGCTGGGAGGTGTCGCCCGACCTGAAGACCTACACCTTCAAGCTGCGCAAAGGTGTGAAGTTCCAGAACGGCGAGCCCTTCAATGCCGCCGCCGTCAAGTTCTCGTTCGACCGGGCCGGTGGCGACAAGAGCACCAACAAGGACAAGCGCACCTTTGCCGAGATGAGCACCCAGGTGGTGGACGACAGCACGGTGGTGGTGCTGCGCAAGGAGATCGACCCCGACTTCCTGTTCGTGCTGGGCCAGGCCACGGCCATCATCGTCGAGCCCAAGAGCGTCGACACCAACGCCACCAAGCCCGTGGGCACCGGCCCCTACAAGCTCGATGCCTGGAACAAGGGCGCCACCGTGGTGTTGGGCAAATGGGACGGCTACCGCAATGCGGCCGCCATCAAGATCAAGAAGGCCACCTTCCGCTTCATCGGCGACCCCGCAGCCCAGGTGGCCGCCCTGCTGGCCGGCGATGTGGATGGCTTCCAGCGTGTCACTTCCCGGGGCATTCCCCAGTTCAAGGGCAACCCGCAATTCCAGGTCATCGTGGCGGGCTCGCGGGCCAAGACGATTCTGGCCATCAACAACAAGAAGAAGCCGCTCGATGATGTGCGCGTGCGCCGTGCCATTGCTGCCGCCATCGACCGCAAGGCCGTGATCGAAGGCGCCGTGGACGGCTACGGCGTGCCCATCGGCAGCCACTACGTGCCCGGCGCCCTGGGCTATGTCGACACCACCGGCATCAACCCCTTCAACCCCGAAAAGGCCAAGGCCCTGCTCAAGGAAGCCGGGGTCACCACGCCACTCGAACTGAACCTGCTGCTGCCCCCCGTGCCCTACGCGCGCCAGGGTGGCGAGGTGATCACCTCGCAACTGGCCAAGATCGGCATCGTGGCCAAGACGCAGAACGTCGAATGGGCCCAGTGGCTCAGCGGCGTCTACACCAACAAGAACTACGACCTGACCATCATCTCGCACGTCGAGCCCTTCGACCTGGGCAACTTCGCCAAGCCGGGCTACTACTGGAACTACGAGTCGCCCAAGTTCAACGAGCTGTTCAAGAAGATCAACAACACCCCACGCGAGGCCGACCGGGCCAAGCTGCTGGGCGAGGCGCAGAAGCTGCTGGCCGAAGACTCGGTGCACGCCTTCCTGTTCCAGCCGCAATGGATCACGATCGGCCACAAGAACCTCAAGGGCCTGTGGAAAGACATGCCGATCTTCGTCAACGACCTCTCTGCCCTGTCCTGGTAAACCATGCCCACCGCCGACCTTTCGAGCCAGCCCCTGCACAGCCTTGAAGCCCACACCCTGATCGAGGCCTACCGGCAGCGCACCCTGTCGCCGGTGGAGGTGACCGAGGCCGTGATCCGCCAGATCGAGCGCTGGGAGCCCGCCCTGTGCGCCACCTGGCTGTACCGGCCCGAGGCGGCCCTGGCCCAGGCCCGCGCGGCCGAGGCGCGCTGGCTCAAGGGCCAGCCCCTGGGCCTGCTCGACGGCGTGCCGGCCACCCTCAAAGACAACATCGCCACCGAGGGCGACCCCACCCCCCTGGGCAGCGCCGCCGTCAGCCTGACCCCGGCCGCCGCCGATGCGCCCCCAGCAGCCCGCATGAAGGAAGCCGGCGCGGTGATCGTCAGCAAGACCACCATGCCCGACTACGGCATGCTGTCCTCGGGGCTGTCCACCTTCCATGCGCTGGCGCGCAACCCCTGGGACCTGAGCAAGGGCCCGGGCGGCTCCAGCTCTGGCGCAGGTGCTGCGGCGGCCGCCGGCTACGGCCCGCTGCACATCGGCACCGACATCGGTGGCTCGATCCGCTTGCCGGCCAGCTGGTGCGGCATCTTCGGCCTCAAGCCCAGCCTGGGCCGCATCCCCATCGACCCGCCCTACACCGGCCGCGCCGCCGGCCCCATGACCCGCAGCGTGGCCGATGCCGCGCTGATGATGCAGGTGCTGTCGCAGCCCGATGCCCGTGACAGCATGAGCCTGCCCTGGCAGGACATCGCCTGGTCGCAGTTCGACGCCGGCGTCGACGCCTTGCGCGGCTTGCGCATCGGCCTGCTGCTGGACGCCGGCTGCGGCCTGCCGGTCGAGCCCGAGGTGCGGGCCGCCGTCGAACGCGCGGCCGCCCTGCTGGCCCAGGCCGGCGCCCACATCGAACCCCTGCAGCCCTTCATGACCCAGGCCATGCTCGAGGGCATGGACCACTACTGGCGCATGCGCTCGCACATCGACCTGTCGGCCCTGCCACCGGCCCAGGCCGACAAGGTGTTGCCCTACATCCGCCAATGGGCCGACAGCGCCGCCGCCCTGAGCGGGGTCGAGGTCTTCAACGCCAGCCACCAGTTCCACCAGACCCGCCTGGCCAGCGTGAAGGCCAGCAGCGCCTTCGACTACGTGATCTCGCCCACCGCGCCCATGCCGGCCTTCCCGGCCGAACTGCCCTCGCCCACCGACGACCCGCTGCATGGGCTGGAGCACATCGGCTTCACCGTGCCCTTCAACATGTCGGAGCAGCCCGCCGCCTCGATCAACTGTGGCTACACCCGCGCCGGCCTGCCCATCGGTCTGCAAATCGCCGGCGCCCGCTTCGACGACCTGGGCGTGCTGCGGGTGGCCCGCGCATTCGAACTGATCCGCGATCCGCAGCGCCCCTGGCCCGAACCGCCGCCAGCATGACGCCGCGTTGAGTTCAGGCCAGATCGGCGACCAGCAAGGAGCGCGCCTGGGTCACGAAAGCGCTTTCCCCGACCCGGGCCGGTAACACCCGGAATTCGGCCTGGGGCAAGGCAGGCAGGCCATGGGGTTCGGGCACTGGGGCGATACCGACACCTTGGGCTGACTCATTCAGGCACGCAATGCCCAGGCCTGCAGCCAGCGCCGACTGCAGGCCCGCCACGCCCGAGGCCTGATGAACCAAGACAAAGGGCACGCGCCGTCTCTGCAACAAGCCCACCGTGAATTGATGCAATGAGCAGGTCTCGGGCAGTGCCAACAAACGCCAGGGCTCGCCAGTCGGAGGTCGCCACCCCGATGCCGCCAGCCACCGCAAAGGCTCACGCTTGAGCAATTGACCCGGCCGCCCACCCGAGGCACCCACGACGCGCAAGGTCAGCCCTACATCCAGTTCACCTGCGGCGTAGGCCGACTCGATCAAACCGCTCTTGAGCACAGACACCTGCAGGCTCACCCGGGGGTAGCGGGCCTGCATGCGCGCCAGCAAGAGGGTCAACTCAGCCGGGCGGAAATAGTCCGTCACCCCGACCCGCAACTGCCCGGCCAGAGGTACCCCCTTCAAATCCCTGTAGGCCTCATCGTTGAGCGCCAGCAGTTGCCGGGCCCACCCCATCAGGCGTTGCCCTTCGGGCGTCAGCACAACCCCGGACTTCGAGCGCAGCAACAGGGAATGCCCTGCCAGCTCTTCCAGCTTGCGCAACTGCTCACTCACCGCAGACTGGGACAGAAAGACCCGCGGGGCGCCGGCAGTCACGCTGCCAGCCTCCACCACGGCCACCAAGGTGCGCAGTTGATCCAGGGGAAACACAGGTGCAGGCATCGTTTCTATCCAACGGTTTATCAAATGGATTCCAACATTATTTCCTGCTTTTCCGAATGTTTCGAAAAAACCAGAATGCATCCATGTCCAACCCTTGAGCCGAGAAGACCCCCATGCCCCATACCGTCATCCACCTTTCTGGCCAGATTGATCCTGTCTTGGCACGCCAAGTCGTCCAAGCCATCGACGAGCTGACCCACCGTCACCTGGGCAAAGTGAAAGCCGTGATGGCCACCACGGTGCAGTTCATTCCTGCCGACAGCTGGTTCATCGGCCAGCAAAGCCTGGCCGATCTGGATCAGAACGCCTACCACCTGGACATCAGCGTCACCGACGAAACCAACACCAAGGCGGAAAAGGCTCGGTACCTGAAGGAGGTTCACACGGTCATGAGTCAGCTGTTGCCACGCCTGCACGAGGTCAGTTACGGCCATGTGATCGATGCCCGCGCCGCAGCCTATGGCTACGGCGGGCGCACGCAAGAATGGAGGCATCAGCAGGCTGGCGTCTGAGCTCGCGCCTGACACGCGGGCGGAGAGCCGGGCACAATCGGCCCATGCCGACCTCTCATATTGCTTCGTCCGATGCCCGGCCCACCACCGACAGCCTGGGCAACCCGGTCACCTTGCACGACCCAGCCAGCCTGGGGCCGCTGAATGACTTTGTCGAAGGCTTCATCGCCTGTGAGGCGCGCTGTGTGAACGTGCTGCAGGCGGTGCACGACGACAGCCCGCTGGTGCAGGCCTATGCGGCGGCTCTGCACATGTTTGCCGAAACGGGCGACGCACCGGCCCAGGCCCGGCCCTTCATTGAACGGGCCGAGGCGCAGGCGCCTGGCGCCACTGAGCGCGAGCAACGCTTCATTGCCGCAGTGGCGGCCTGGGTGCGGGGCGATCTGGCCCGCGCCGTGGCCCTGCATGAGGAACAGGCGCGCCTGTTCCCACGCGATCTGGCCTCGCTCAAGCTGGGGCAATACCACCTGTTCAACCAGGGCCAGTCACCCGGCATGCTGCGCCTGGCACTGGCCGCCCTGCCCCACGCGGCCGAGGTCCCCTACCTGCATGGCATGGCGGCCTTTGCCTGGGAGCAATGCCATCTGCTGCGCCAGGCCGAGGCCGCCGCTCGCACGGCCCTGCGCCTGAACCCCAAGGAACCCTGGGCCCAGCATGCGCTGGCCCACGTGATGCTGACCGAAGGGCGCCTGGAGGAAGGGCGTGGCTTCATGCGTGAAGCCAGCACCGGCTGGGTGGGGCTGAACTCCTTCATGCAGACCCACAACTGGTGGCACCTGGCCTTGTTCGAACTGGAGCGCGGCCACTTCGACGAGGCTTTGCGTCTGTTTGATGAGCAGGTCTGGGGCGTGGTGAAGGACTACAGCCAGGACCAGATCAATGCCATCTCGCTGCTGGCACGGCTGGAGCTGGCCGGCGTGGATGTCGGCCCGCGCTGGCTTGACGTGGGCCAGCACCTGCTGCGGCGCCGGCCCGACCACGTGCTGCCGTTTCTTGATCTGCAGTATCTGTACGGGTTGGCCCGCGCGGGCCATCGGGGCGAGGCCCGTGCTCGGCTGCAGGCCTTGCACCACCATGCCGAGCTGGCCACCGGCCCGCTGCGCCCCGCCTGGCAGCAGGTGGCGGTGCATGCCGCCGATGCCCTGCTGGCCCACGCCGAGGGCCATTTCGCGCGCAGCGCCCAGGCGATGGGCCAGGCGCTGCCACGCCTGAGCGAAATCGGTGGCAGCCATGCGCAACGCGACCTGTTCGCACAGATCCACCTCGATGCGCTGCGGCAGTCAGGCCAGTGGGTGGGTGCACAGAACCTGCTGCAGCCGCTGTGCAACCAACAGCCCGAATCGCGTCGCCTGGCGGCCTTGGCACGCCAGCTTTACCAGGATCTGGGCCTGGCCGAAGTGGGCGCCTCGGTGGGCGCCTGAGCAGGCGGGTCAGTGGTCGTTGACCCGGGCTGACTCACATCGGCAGCAGCCGGGGGGGCAGCTTGCGGCAGTCGGCATCGAAAAACGGCCCGCCTTGCTGCACCCAGCCAGCCCCAGGTGAGGCCTGGGCGCAGACCTCCTTGCCGTCGAGCTTGCTGCGCCACACGAACCAGGGCGCGGGGCCGGCCTGGGCCAGGCCGGCGAGCAGACAGCCCGCCAGGCCGATCGACCGGAACAGCGGGCCTGACAGCGGAAATCGCAGCCTGTGCATGCCTTCACTCGACCAGGTAACGCCCGGGCAACAGATGAACCGCCTGCCTCAGGTGTTGAAGAATGCTCGCGTGCTCATGGGGCGTCAGCATGCGGGCCCCGAACGGGGTATCGACCATGGACAGGCGCTCGGCCTCCAGCACGCGCAGGCCGCGCGCCACATCCTGCACCACCCGCACCGGCACCTGCATATTGCCGCTCTGGTACATCAGGGTCTCGGGGCTGCTCAGGTGCATCGCATAGTCGGGCCCGGTGATGCTCCCATCGGGCTGCAGCTCGGGTTGCACCGAATGCGGTCCGTCGTGCTGACTGGCCTGGGATTTCACCTGGTAGCCCTCGTCGCCGAAATCGGGGGCCACCATGGTCAGCTTGTAGCCACAGCGCTCGCATTGGTAGTGATCGGTGCCTGCGTCACGCAGCATGAAGCGCAAGCTGTCGTCGCGACAATGCGGGCAGGGCCGGCGCTGAGCCACATCGACCAGGTCATTGGGCAAGGGCCAGGCTGCCGGCGCCATCGCGGCAGGCTGAGGCGGGGTCGGCGGGGCAACGCTGTGGCCCACGCGAGCCAGTGGCTGCAAGGCGAAGGGGTCTTCCAGCCTGGGCAGCTGCGAAGGTGCCGCTGGCGCAGCGCCTGGACCAGGCGCAACCAGCCCAGCCGGCTTGGGATCGGCCGGTGGCGGGGCACGCTCAGGTGTCAGGTCCAGCTCGGGCGATCCGTGGCTGGGGGTGATGCGCACCCGCACGCCCCAGCCCACAGTCTTGCGAAAAAACCCGATGCGGCAAGCCACCCAGGGCAGCCCATCCTGGGCCAGCGCCTGGGCAAAGGCCTGTGCCGCGGCCTGCACCCGCGCCGTGGTGCCCTGCTCGGCCCCCTCCTCGGAGCGGCGCAGCCGGCACGCCAGGGTGGGCCCATCGTGGCCCATGCAGAGTTCGCCATCGGTCCATCCCTCAGGGCGATCCGCGATGGCGGCCTGTGCCAGAACCTTCAGCAAGGGCTGATAAGACAAGTATCGGGTCGATTTCATGGTGTTGTTCTCCCATCGCAGGGCCGGCTCAGGCCCGCGGGGTGAAGCACAGTGATGCTGCAAGTGTAGCGAGGGCCCCTGGCCGGTGTCGACGGCACGGTCGCGTGCGGCTCAGGCGGGCCAGGCAGCACTGACGATCCAGCCCTCGAGCGGGTCCAGGCCCGGCGGCAAGCCATACAAGGGATCCCCTGTGGCATGGCGACGTTGCGCCCAGGCCGCCTGCAGCAGGCACAGCACGGCATCCAGGCTGTCGCCGCTGGCGTCGTCCACCAGGGCATCGCGCTGGGCATGGCTGAGCTTGAGGCTCAGCCCCAGGCGGGTCTGGCCCTGCTCCAGTGCGGTGATCAGGTCTTTGCGCGCGATCAGGCGCTCGGGCGTCTGCTTGGCCGGGTCATCGCTTTTGTACGAGCGCTTGCCCAGCACCTCACGCGCCAGCAGGCCGGGGTAGGCCTCCAGCGCCACCCGGGACGGTGCGCCGTGTGATGCCGTGGGCTGCCACAAGCCCGGCAGTCGCACCCCGGCAGCCAGCAAGGGGGGCACGCCCGCATGCATCATGTAGGCCACCGGCGGGTTGACCCATTTCATCGACGGGCTGGAGCCGGCCGGCCCGTCCGTGGCGCGGTGGGCAAACTTGCCCCCCACCGGGCGGGCATCACAAAAGGCCGCGAACTCGGCCCGGATCTGTTCACGCGACAGGCTGGCATAGTGCGCCATGCAGGCCGCCCAGTCGGTGGGCCAGCCCAGGGTGCTGACCAGTTCACGTGGCAAGCCGAAAGGCAGGTCGAAGCCGCCCACCCATTCACGGGGTTCGGCCAGCCAGGCGGCGTAGGCCTCCAGGGTCTGCAGGCGTTCCAGTCGGCTCAACACCACCCGGCCTGCCCGCTCGTGGCCCAGGGCCAGCAGCACCGGCTTGCGCCGCGTCGGCCGACTGCTGAAGTCGCAGCCCAGCAGCAGCATCGGGGGGGTGAGCTCCGCCATGTTCAGCCCAGCCCCAGCAACACGACACCGGCGGCGATCAGCACGGCCCCGCCCAAACGCGCCAGGCGGTCCCCCTCGCCCAGCAGATGCCCACCGATCAGCGCGGCAAACAGCATCGAGACCTCGCGCGCCGGCGCCACATGCGACAGCGGCGCTGTCTGCATCGCATACAGCACCAACACATAGGAAATCGGGCTGATGCAGGCCACCAGCAGGGCATGCCGCCATTGCAGACGCCACAGTCGGGTGGCCTCGGGCCGGTCCCGCCACACCTGCGGCGCCAGCGCGGCCACACGCACGAAATTGCCCATGTAGTCGATCAGCACGGGCGACATCAGCATCACCTTGACGGCATAGCCGTCGACCACGGTGTAGCTGGCAATGAAGGCGCCGGTGAGCAACCCGTACACCAGGCCCAGGCGCACCCGCGCCTGGTGCTCGGCATCTCGACCGGCTCGCCACAGGCCTGGCCCGCCGGCCACCAGAAACACCCCCAGCACCACCCCAAGAAGCCCCAGCCCGCTGGAGGCCGTCAACTGCTCGCCCAGCAGCAGCAAAGCCACCGCAGAGGACAGCAAAGGCCCGGAGCCCCGCGCCAACGGGTACACCACGGTGAGGTCGGCGCGCTGGTAGCCGCGCAGCAGGGTGACGTAATAGACCACATGCAGCAGCCCGCTGATGGTGACCAGCCCCCACTCGGCGGCCCCCCAGGCATTGACCACGCCCCAGCCCATCCACAGGCCGGCCGGCGCCCACACCCCCATCATCAGAAAAGAAGTGAAGAAGGCAAAGCGGGAATCACCCCCGGCCCGTTTGGCCGCGATGTTCCAAAGGGCATGGATGAGGCCGGCCAGCATGACCAGCGAAAAAGACAGAAGACTCATGAGACCCGTCCGGCGCGGCAAGCGCGCCGGAGGCAAGACACCCGGCCGCGCTCAGGCCCGGCCGATGATCGAGGCCGTGGCCATCAGCTCTTCGAGCAGGGCCAGAGAGACCTGGCCAGACACGGCATACGGATCCAGTTCAGGACGCTCGGAGTACTTGAGCAGGATGGAGGTGTTGAGCTTGGACAGGTTCACCAGGCCCATGGTCCAGCCGCCAAAATGGCGCTCGGAGATTTCCTCGTAGACCAGCAACTCGACCTGGCTGTGTCGGGTGTCGCGCAGGATGTGGCCATACAGCTCATTGACCGCGGAGCGCCCACCCTCGATGGCCTGCAGAAAAATGCCGCCGCCGTAGCAAAGCACCCCCGTGATGCCTGAACCTGGGTTGTGCTGGCGCGACTGCGCCAGGATGGCATCAATGGCCGCCGGAGAATTGTCAACCACGCGGCTGGCGTAGAGCAGACGAACAAGCATGGTCAGTCCTTGCGAGGAATCAGGGAGAGGAATTCGCGGCGCAGCGCAGAGTCCTTGAGGAACACGCCACGCATCACCGAGTTGATCATTTTGCTGTCCATTTCGCGCACGCCGCGCCAGGACATGCAGAAATGACTGGCCTCCATCACGATGGCCAGGCCATCGGGCTGGGTCTTCTCCTGGATCAGGTCGGCCAGTTGCACCACGGCTTCTTCCTGGATCTGGGGGCGCCCCATCACCCAGTCGACCAGTCGGGCGTACTTGGACAGGCCGATCACATTGGTGTGCTCGTTGGGCATCACCCCGATCCAGATCCGCCCGATGACGGGGCAGAAGTGGTGGCTGCAGGCGCTGCGCACCGTGATCGGGCCGACGATCATCAGCTCGTTGAGGTGTTCCGCATTGGGGAACTCGGTGATCGGCGGCGCCGCCACGTAGCGGCCCTTGAACACCTCGTTCAGGTACATCTTGGCCACCCGGCGGGCGGTGTTGTTGGTGTTGTGGTCGCGCTCGGTATCGATCACCAGACTGTCCAACACACCTTGCATCTTGTGCTCGACTTCGTCGAGCAGCTTCTCGAGTTCACCGGGCTGGATGAACTCGGCAATGTTGTCATTGGCGTTGAAACGCTTGCGCGCTGCGGCCAGGCGCTCACGGATTTTCAGCGAGACGGGGGTGCCCTCGTCCGGGTTGATTGGGTTCATTGTGGCTTGTACTCTGTCCAAACAGCCAAGGATGGTAACAGCGATTGAATTTTGGGGTTTATCGGCTGATAGCCACTGCAGAACAAGGGTTTCACGCTACACAATAAATAGCAATGAAGCCCTGCTGAATGGGCCTGTGCTCAGTAACGATAGCCAGTCAGCCACAAGGCCAGCCGCATCAGGCCAAACGCCAGCCGGTCCAGCACCCGCAAACGCCAGGGGCGGCGCGCCAGCAACTCGGGCTGCACCGGGCGTCCGGCCTTGCGCATGGCGGCCTGCAAGGCACTGCGCAGGCCCGCGGCGAACTCGCGGTCATCGATGACCACATTGGCCTCCCGGGCCAGCAGCAGGCTCAGGGGATCGAGGTTGGACGAGCCCACCGTGCTCCAGCAGCCGTCCACCACCGCCACCTTGGCATGCAGAAAGCTGGGCTCGTACTCGTGGATCTCCACGCCGGCGGCGAGCAAGGGGCCGTACACCGGTCGGGCCGCGTGGTGCTGCATGAAGCTTTCATAACGGCCTTGCAGCAGCAACTGCACCCGCACCCCGCGTTGCGCCGCCATCACCAGGGCACGGCGCAGCTTGCGCCCCGGCAGGAAGTACGCGTTCGCAATCAGCACCTCCTCACGCGCTGCCCCGATGGCCCGCAGATACGCCTTTTCGATGCGGGCCCGATGCCGCAGGTTGTCACGCAGCACAAGGGCGGCGCGCAGGCCCTGAGGCCCAGCGCGCAGGGCGCCCGGGGTTGGCGCCGGCAGCGCCTGACGCCAGGCCTGCAGGGCGTGCGGCAGGCGCCTTGATCGGATGGCCTGAGCCGCTTCCAGGCGCCACCACAGGCGCGACATGGTGTCAACGGCATCGTCCACCACCGGTCCGGACAGGCTCACGGCCAGATCAAAGCGCGGCTGCCTGAGCGCCCCATGGTGCGGGTCGTACCAGTCGTCCAACACATTGATGCCGCCGCAGAACAGGCGCTCGCCATCCAGCACGGCCAGCTTGCGGTGCAGGCGGCGCCATCGGTTGGGAATCAGCAGACCGCCTGGCCCCAGGGGCGAAAAGACCCGCCATTGCACCCCCGCGGCCTGCCAGCGCTGCCGCCAGAGCGCGGGAATGGCGTCGGTGCCCACGCCATCCACCACCACATGCACCGACACGCCGCGCCGGGCGGCGCGCTCCAAGGCCTGGGCCACGCCTTGCGCGCTGCCCGTGAAATCGAAGATGTAGGTCTCCAGCCAGATGCTGTGACGGGCTGCGTCCATGCCGGCGATCAGGGCCGGAAAGAACTCGGTGCTGCCTTGCAGCAATTGCACCTCGTGGCCGGCGCGGTAAGTCAAACCATGGGCCCGCGGCATGGCTAGAACCGGAAGTCGGTGATCAGGGGCAGGTGGTCAGACATGCGTGCCCAGGCCCGGCCATGCGGCACCTGGGCACTGATCGGGGCCAGGCCTCGGGCATAGATGTGGTCCAGTTGCGCCAGGGGCAGGCGCGACGGAAAAGTGGGGTGGCGTGTGGCCTCGAACTCGATCAGGCCGTCGTGGCGCAAGGTGCGGCTCAGTGTGCCGCCAAATTCATTGAAGTCGCCCGCCACGATCAAGGGCTCGCTGACCCGCACTTCGCGGGCGATGAAACGGCGCAATTGCTCCACCTGCCGCACCCGGCTGCCCGGAATCAGGCCCAGGTGCACCACGATCACATGCACCGGCCGATCCGCCACCCGGATCTCCACATGCAGCAGGCCCCGCTGCTCGAAACGGTGGTCGGACATGTCCTCGTGCTGGTGGTTGACCACGGGCCAGCGCGTGAGCAGGGCATTGCCGTGCTCGCCATGGCGGGTGACGGCATTGGTTCGGTAGACCGCTTCATAGCCCTCGGGGGCCAGGTAGTCGGCCTGCGGCATGGCCGGCCAACGGGCAAAGTGGCTCTGCTCACGACGATGCACCTTGCGCACCTCCTGCAGGCAGACCACATCGGCGTCCAGCTGCTCCACGCCATGGCCAATGTCATGAATCTCAAGCCGGCGCGTCGGCCCCATGCCGCGCACGCCTTTGTGAATGTTCCAGGTGGCCACCCGAAAAACGCCGTCTTTGTCCATGCTGGAATTGTGGCCCATCCCTCTGCAGGCGCGTGCCGCCTGAAACAGACACGGACTAGGTAAATTTTCTGATTTCGGGATGTAACACCCGTTCTAAACTATCTTCAGGCAAAAATCGGTGCCTGGTCAGTCCTCCAACGAACACAACTCATGGCAACAGCCCCCCAACGCGACATTGCCGATTGCCTGGCTCTGGTCATCGACAGCAATGCCACTTCGCGCAGCATCCTGGCTGGCCAGTTGCGCGACTATGGCGTGGGCAAGGTGGTGCAGTGCAGCCGGGTGCGGGATGCGCGCAACCGGCTGGAGCACACGGTGTTCGATTTTGTGCTGTGCGAACAGTACTTTGACGAAACCAACGAATCCGGCCAGACCCTGCTCGACGACCTGCGCCGGGCCCACCTGCTGCCCTTCTCGACCGTGTTCTTCATGGTCACGGCCGAAGCGTCCTACGCCTCGGTGGCCGAAGCCGCGGAATCTGCCCTGGACGGCTACCTGCTCAAGCCCTTCACCCCGGTGGCCCTGTTCGACCGGCTCAGCCTGGCGCGCCTGCGCAAAGTGCACCTGATGCCGATCTTCAGTGCCATCGAAGACGAAAACTTCGAGCTGGCCGCCAGCCTGTGTGTGCAGCGCTTCGAGACCCAGCAGCCCTATTGGCTGTACGCCGCCCGCATCGGCACCGAATTGCTGCTGCGCCTGGGGCGCCACGACGAAGCCCGCACCCTGTTCGAGGCGGTGATCGCCGCCCGCGCCCTGCCCTGGGCCAAGCTGGGCGTGGCCCGGGCCCAGGTCGAATCCGGTCAGGCCACCCGCGCCATCACCACCTTGATGGGCCTGATCGGCGAGGACGCCAGCTACACCGATGCCTACGACGTGCTCGGGCGCGCCCAGGTCGAGGTGGGCAATTTTGCCGAGGCCCTGGAGACCTACCGCACCGCCAGCACGCTGACACCCGACTCGGTCGGGCGCCAGCAGAAGTTCGGCATGATGGCCTTCTACATGGGTGACCGCGCCACGGCCACCAAGGCCTTGGCGCGGGCCACCATCCTGGGCATCGACTCCAAGCTGTTCGACTTCCAGTCCATCGTGCTGCTGGCCTTCGCCTATTTTGCGGACAACGACCGCAAAGGCATGGAGCGCTGCATGGCCGACTGCGCCCGCATTCTGGAGCGCCACCCCGACAGCCCCCGGGTGCGCCGCTTCGTCGATGTGACTGGCGCGCTGCAGCAGATCCTGCAGAGGCAATTTGCCCGTGCGGTCGAGATGGTGCGCAACATGGCCGCCCAGTTGAGCGATGTCGATTTCGATTTCGAGGCCTCCTGCAACCTCGCAGGCCTGCTGTCGGTGTTGGCCCATACCTCGATCGACCTGTCTGAAGGCAGTGGCTGGATCAAGCAACTGGGCATGCGCTACGCCAACACCCGGGGCCTGAGTGAATTGATGGCCAACGCCTGCCACCTGCACCCGCCCTATGCCGACATGATCCGCGAGTGCCTGCAGGAGATCAACGGCACAGCCGAGCGGGCCATGGGCCTGAGCCTGTCGGGCGACCCGGCCGGTGCCGTGCGCAGCCTGCTGCAACACAGCGAAGCCACCCTGAACGTCAAGCTGCTGGACATGTCGCAACAGGTGCTGTTGCGCCACCAGGCCCGCATTGCGCAGGCCGAGCCGCTGCAGCAGCAGATCGATGCACTGCGAGGCCGCTGCGGCACCACGCCGGCCCGTGCCGTGCTGGGCCAGGACAGCGAACGACAGCCCGGTGGCGTCACATTGCGCCTGCGCAAGCGGGCCGAGGCCAAGGCCCAGGCGGCCGAGAAGCTCCAGGGCACCGCACCACCCGCTGAGGTGGCTCCCAAGCCTGCCGCCGAATCGAAATCAGAGTCCGGGTTGGACGCGCTGCGCCTGCGACCGGGTCGCTGAGGCGCGAGGCGCGGGCAGCGCTCACGCCAGGAAGCGCGGCAGCATCAGGCAAGCTTCGGCATTCGACGCCGAAAAACACCGATCCGCCGCAGCCAGCCAGGGCAGCCATTGGCTGGCCGTGTGTTCACGGGGGCTCAGGCGCACAGGCAGGGGCGTGGGCACGGTCAGGCCAAATACCCGCTCGCGATTGCGCTGCACACCAGGGGCGTAGCGATGCTGCCACTCGGGCCAGATGTCATAGACGTTCTCCAGCCCCCAGTCCAGCAGGCGATGCCCAGGGGCCAGGGCATCGATGCCGGTCTCCTCCATCACCTCGCGCACCGCCGTGTCGAGCCAGCTTTCGTCGACATGGTCCTTGCTGCCGGTGACGGATTGCCAATGCTCGCCGGCGTCGGCGCGCCGGATCAGCAGCACCTGCCGGTCGGGGGTGTGGATCAGCACCAGCACCGACTCGGGAATCTTGTGGGCGCGCAGCTCGGACATGGCGATCTCCGGGGCAAGAAAAAAGCGGCCAGGGCTTGCGCCGTGGCCGCTGCGGTCCTGACCGGCCCAGGGGGCCGATCAGGTGATGGGCCGGCCTCAGGCGGCGGGCGTGGGGTTGCGCAGGCGGATGTGCAGTTCGCGCAGCTGCTTTTCGTCCACCGGGCTCGGGGCCTGGGTCAACAGGCACTGGGCGCGCTGGGTCTTGGGGAAGGCGATCACGTCACGGATCGACTCGGCACCGGTCATCAGGGTCACGATGCGGTCCAGGCCGAACGCCAGGCCGCCGTGCGGAGGCGCACCGTATTGCAGCGCGTCGAGCAGGAAGCCGAACTTCTGCTGGGCTTCTTCAGGGCTGATCTTGAGTGCGTCGAACACCTTCTGCTGCACATCGGCGCGGTGGATACGGACCGAGCCGCCCCCCATTTCCCAGCCATTGAGCACCATGTCGTAGCCCTTGGAGATGCACTTCTCGGGCGCGGTGACCATCCAGTCCTCGTGACCGTCCTTGGGCGCGGTGAAGGGGTGGTGCACGGCGTTCCAGCGCTGAGCATCCTCATCGAACTCGAACATCGGGAAGTCGACCACCCACAGCGGGGCCCAACGGTTCTCGAACAGACCGTTCTTCTTGCCGAATTCGCTGTGACCGATCTTGATGCGCAGGGCACCGATGGAGTCGTTGACGATCTTTTCCTTGTCGGCGCCGAAGAACAGCAGGTCGCCGTCCTGGGCACCGGTGCGGGCCAGGATCTCGGCGATGGCCTTGTCGTGCAGGTTCTTGACGATGGGGCTTTGCAGGCCGTCACGGCCCTTGCTCAGGTCGTTGACCTTGATCCAGGCCAGGCCCTTGGCACCGTAGATCTTGACGAACTCGGTGTAGCTGTCGATCTCACCGCGCGACAGGCCCGAGCCTTCCTTGGCGCCGCCCGGCACACGCAGGGCCACCACGCGGCCACCCTTGGTGGTGGCGGGGGTGGAGAACACCTTGAAATCGACATCGGCCATCACATCGGTCAGCTCGGTGAACTCGAGCTTGACGCGCAGGTCGGGCTTGTCAGAGCCGAAACGGAAGGCCGCATCCTGGTAGGTCATGACCGGGAATTCGCCCAGATCCACACCCAGGGTGTTCTGGAACACGGTCTTGATCATGCCCTGGAACATGTCACGGATGTCCTGCTCTTCCATGAAGGACGTTTCGATATCGATCTGCGTGAATTCGGGCTGGCGGTCAGCACGCAGGTCTTCGTCGCGGAAGCACTTGGTGATCTGGTAGTAGCGGTCGAAGCCAGCCACCATCAACAGCTGCTTGAACAGCTGGGGCGACTGGGGCAGCGCGAAGAACTGGCCGTCATGCACGCGGCTGGGCACCAGGTAGTCACGCGCGCCTTCGGGCGTGGACTTGGTCAGCATCGGGGTTTCGATGTCGATGAAGCCGTTGGCATCCAGGAACTTGCGCACTTCCATGGCCACGCGGTAGCGCAGCATCAGGTTGTTCTGCATGTACGGACGACGCAGGTCCAGCACGCGGTGGGTCAGGCGGGTGGTTTCGCTGAGGTTGTCCTCATCGATCTGGAAGGGAGGCGTGACCGAGGGGTTGAGCACCTTGAGCTCGTGGCACAGCACTTCGATCTGCCCGCTCTTGAGCTTGTCGTTGGTGGTGCCGTCCGGGCGGGCACGCACCACGCCCTTGACCTGCACGCAGAATTCGTTGCGCACCTCTTCGGCAACCTTGAACATCTCGGCACGGTCCGGGTCGCAGACCACCTGCACATAACCTTCGCGATCGCGCAGGTCGATGAAGATCACACCACCGTGGTCACGACGACGATTGACCCAACCCGACAAGGTAACGGTTTGGCCCAGCAGGGCTTCGGTCACGAGACCGCAATAGTGTGAACGCATAGCCATAAGAAACATCCAGCGCCAACAGGCGCATTACTGAGAAGATTGAGAGAGGATGGCCGGGCCCGCAGGAGCGACCACGCCCATGGAAACGATGTACTTGAGCGCCTCGTCCACGCTCATGTCGAGTTCGATGCAATCGCTGCGTCGCAACATGACGAAATAGCCCCCGGTGGGGTTGGGCGTGGTGGGTACATAGACGCTGAGAAAGTCGTCCTTGAGGTAGGTGAGCACGTCACCCCCCGGGCTGCCCGTGACGAATGCCACGGTCCAGACGCCATCGCGTGGCCACTGGATCAGCACCGCCTTGCGAAAGGCGTTGCCGCTTTCCGAAAACAGCGTGTCCGAGACCTGCTTGACACTGGAATAGATCGAACGCACCACCGGGATGCGGTGCACGATGGCGTCGCCCAGCTTGACGAGCTTGCGACCCAGGAAATTGCTGGCGACGGCACCGACCACCAGCAAGATGAGCAGCGTGAGCACCACCCCGAAGCCCGGGATGTGGAAACCCAGCAACTCGTCCGGCCGCCATTTCTGGGGCAGGATGAGCAGGGTCTGGTCCAGGGTGCCGATGATCCAGTCGAGCACCCAGATGGTGATGGCCACCGGCACGATGACCAGCAGACCCGCGAACAACCATTTGCGCATGGCAGCCATGGGGGAGGTCATCCGTGACAGGCGCAACCGCCGCCGCACGAGCCGCCCGAGGCGGTGGGGGCGGAGTCGGACTTGGCCGGGCTGCTGGCGGTCGACGACTCGGCCGGCGCGCTGGAGGAACCGGCGTCAGCGCCGGAGGCGGGGGCGGTGGCCGGGGCACTGGTGCCTGCGCCGGCACCGTTTCCGCCACGGAAATCGGTCACGTACCAGCCCGAACCCTTGAGCTGGAACCCAGCCGCGGTGATCTGTTTGCGAAAGGCCGAGGCATGGCAGGCGGGGCATTCCGTCAGCGGCGCGTCGGAGATTTTTTGCAAGACGTCTTTGCTGTGCCCGCAGGACTCGCATTTGTAGGCGTAGATTGGCATGGCTTTCTGAGCTTGGAAGGGGGTTGCAAAACCCTTAATTATAGGCGGGCGGTCATTCTGCAAGAGCCGCCCGATGGATGAACACAGGTGCTCAGGCCTCAAAGCCCCGGCAAGGCATGGTGCGAGGCGCGGCTGTTGCGGATGCCCTGTGGCGCCAGCGAACCGATCAACATGCCCACCAGCGCGGCCACAAAGCCGGCCAGCTGGGCCGGCACCTCTTCACCGGCCGAGGTCACGATGAACAGCAGCCAGCACACGATGCCCAGCACGATCGAGAACAGGGCACCCTGGGTGGTGGCCCGCTTCCAGTAAAGCCCGGCCGTCAGGGGCACGATGGCCCCCACCAGGGTGACCTGGTAGGCCCCGGACACCATCTCGTAGATGGGCTTGTCCTTGGACAGGATGGCATAGGTGCACACGAAGACGCTGAAGATCAGCACAGTGATGCGCATGGTGCGCAGTTCCTGCTGGTCGCTCTGGCGCGGAAAGAACTGGCGCCAGATGTTCTCCACAAAGGTCACCGACGGCGCCAGCAAGGTGGCCGAGGCCGTGCTCTTGATGGCCGACAGCAGTGCACCGAAAAACAGCACCTGCATCACGAAGGGCATGTGCGTGCGCACCAGGGTGGGCAGGATCATCTGGCTGTCCACCTTGCGGCCGGTGGACAGGAGCTGCTCCGTGGTCTCGGGCATGATGATCAAGGCGCTGGTGACCAGGAACATGGGCACGAAAGCGAACAGGATGTAGCAGATGCCACCGATCACCGGGCCACGGGTGGCAGCGCGCTCATCCTTGGCCGACATCACGCGCTGGAACACGTCCTGCTGCGGGATCGAGCCCAGCATCATGGTCATGCCCGCGCCGATGAAGAACAGGATGTCCTTGAACTGCAGGGGGGGCCAGAAGGCGAACAGGTCCTTGTCCTGGGCATAGGCCAGCACCTTGTCCACCCCACCCGCCTGCTGCCCGGCAAACACCGCCAGGATCAGCAGGCCGCAGACCAGGATGATCATCTGGATGAAATCGGTCACCGCCACCGACCACATGCCACCGAACAAGGTGTAGGCCAGGATGGAAGCCGTGCCGATCAGCATGCCCACCGGCTGCGAGATGGCGCCTTCGGACAGCACATTGAAGACCAGACCCAGCGCGGTGACCTGGGCCGCCACCCAGCCCAGGTAGCTGACGAGGATGATCAGCGAGCACAGAATCTCGATCACCCGGCCGTAACGTTCGCGGTAATAGTCGCTGATGGTGAGCAGCGACATCTTGTACAGCCGGGCCGAGAAGAACAAGCCGACCAGGATCAGGCAGAAACCCGCCCCAAACGGGTCTTCGACCACGCCATGCAGGCCTTCCTTGATGAAGGTGGCCGGAATGCCCATCACCGTTTCCGACCCGAACCAGGTCGCAAAGGTGGTGGTCACGATCATGAACAAGGGCAGATGGCGCCCCGCGATCGCGAAATCGGCAGTGTTTTTCACCCGCTTGGCCGCCCACAGGCCGATGGCGATCGTGACGAGCAGATAGATGATGACCAGGGTCAGCAGCAAGGAAACCTCCAGGAAGACGGCGGATTATCCCGAAATCGGGCCCAGGCGGGCCGCTGGCCGTCAGAACAGGCGGATTCTGATCACCAGTTGCAACACCAGCAGACCCAATACAAATCCCATGCCACCGTAGACGATGGATTGCAGCAGGCGGTTGGTGCGCCGTTGCTCGGCCAGCAGCAGGGCCAGCTCCTTTTTGTGCCCGGACGGCCCCTGCTCCAGGTAGCCGGCCAGCAGGCGCGGCAGCTCGGGCAGCAACTTGGCGTAGCGCGGAAACTCGTCGCGCAGTTGCTTGAAGAGGCGCTGCGGGCCCACCTGGTCAAGCATCCACTTCTCCAGGAAGGGCTTGGCCGTGCTCCAGAGGTCCAGCTCGGGGTCCAGTTGCCGGCCCAGGCCCTCGATGTTGAGCAGGGTCTTCTGTAACAACACCAGCTGGGGCTGGATCTCGACCTGGAACCGGCGCGAGGTCTGGAACAGGCGCATCAACACCATGCCCAGCGAGATTTCCTTGAGCGGCCGATCGAAATAAGGCTCGCACACACTGCGGATGGCGGCCTCCAGCTCGTCCACCCGGGTTTCCGGGGGCACCCAGCCACTTTCGATGTGCAGCTCGGCGACCCGTTTGTAGTCGCGGCGGAAAAAGGCCGTGAAGTTCTGCGCCAGGTACTCCTTGTCGTACTCGGTCAGGGTGCCGACGATGCCGAAGTCCAGCGAGATGTAGCGCCCGAACGTGCCGGGCGCCAAGCTGACCTGGATGTTGCCGGGGTGCATGTCGGCGTGGAAGAAACCGTCGCGGAACACCTGGGTGAAGAAGATGGTGACACCATCACGGGCCAGCTGAGGAATATTGACCCCGGCCTCGCGCAGGCGCTCGAGCTGACTGATGGGCACCCCCTTCATGCGCTCCATGACCATCACCTCGGGGTGACAGAAGTCCCAAAACACCTCGGGGATCAGCACCAGATCCAGCCCGCTCATGTTGCGCCGCAACTGGGCGGCATTGGAGGCCTCGCGCACCAGGTCGAGCTCGTCGTGCAGGTATTTGTCGAACTCGGCCACCACTTCGCGCGGCTTGAGGCGCTTGCCGTCCGAACTCAGGCCCTCAACCCAGCCGGCCATCATGCGCATCAGGGCCAGGTCTTTGTCGATCACAGGCAGCATGCCGGGGCGCAGCACCTTGATCGCCACCTCGCGCTCCACCCCGGCCGCCGTGCGCACCACGCCGAAGTGCACCTGGGCAATCGAGGCGCTGGCCACGGGCTCACGGTCAAACGCCAGAAACACCTCGTCCACCGGACGACGGAAGGCGCGCTCGATGGTGGCGACGGCCACCTCGGAGCTGAACGGCGGCACCCGGTCCTGCAGATGGGCCAGCTCTTCGGCAATGTCAGGGGGCAGCAGGTCGCGCCGGGTGGACAGCACCTGGCCGAACTTCACGAAGATGGGCCCCAGTTGCTCCAGCGCCTCACGCAGGCGCTGCCCGCGCGGGGCGTCCAGCGAGCGGCCGATGGTGATGATGCGCGCCAGACGAGTCATCCAGGGCCGACCGAAATGGGTCAGCACCATCTCGTCGAGGCCATAGCGCAACACCACCCAGAGGATGTAGCACCCTCGCAACAGACGGCTCATAGCCCGTCCTTGTCACGCACGATGGAGGTGGCCGGGAAGCGGGTCACAAAATCTTTCAAACCGCGCGCCAGGTTTTTCACGGCCTGAACGACGGTGTGGGCCGGGCCGTCGCCCACCACGCGGGCCAGGTCTTCTTCGAGGTCCCAGCGCACGTGGTCGACGATCCAGTTGATTTCGGCGGCGAATTGCACATCGCCTTCGATGCGCACCGGCGGCTTCTCGCCCGCCACGACCGCCTGCACCAGGGAGGTGGGTGAGCTTTCGGTGACGGCCAGGTGCAGATCGGAGTTGGCCCCTGGCTCGGCCAGATCGATCAGCCCGGCCGGGGTGATGATCAGCTTGATGTCAAAGAGGCGCCACTGCACGCTGGCCACGCGGCCCTTCTGGCGTGCAAGCCGGGCCATGGCCTCGGGCTCTTGCATCAACACGTGGTTGATGAGCAGCACACCGCGGTGCTGCAACTCGCTCACCAGCCAGGCAGGTGGCTGGAAGGTGCTGGTGACGCGGTCAAACAGTTGATCGATCAGGGAGAAAGGGGATGCTTGGGCCATAGCCGGCGATTATTCCCCGAAAGTGAGGCGCGAGCCCGATGACCCTGCACAGGCCCGGGCGGACGGCGTTTTTATTGCAATGCCTGCACCCCGGCCACCAGCCAGCCCGCACTGCCGTCCTTGGGTTTGGTCATGTTCCAGACCTCGCGGAAAGGATTGGGACCGGCCGAGGGCTCCTCGCGGATCATCCCGGAGAACTCGACGCTGGCCATGTAGCCCTCGCCCAGGTCTTCGATGCCCAGCAGTTGCGCCTCGATCATGACCACATCGGTCTTGTTCTGCTGCCCCGGGCGATGGGCTTCACGCTCATTGAGCTGCACACGGATCTCGTCGAGCATGCCGTCGGTCATCATGGCGCGCAGGGTCGGGATATCGGAACGGTCCCAGGCGGCTTGCAACGCCACGAAGTTGCGTTTGGCAGCGCCCAGGAACCCCTCGGTGTCGAACCCGGCCGGAATGCCCCAGCTCTGGCTGCCCCCCAGCGCCGTGCCGATCAAGGCACCACCAGACTGGCGGCCGGCAGCCTCAGGGCCGAACTGGCTTTGGCGCTCCCACGGACGGGCCGAGGCGTCGTTGCCGACGTGATCCGGGCTGTACTGGCGCAGGGCCGGTGCGGCGGCGGCCGAGCCCGCCCCCTGGAACGCGTAGGGGCCGGATGCCGCAGCGGCACCGCGGCGGCTGCGCATGAACCAGCCGATCACGGCCATGGCCACCATGGCCAGCAGGGCCACCATGAGGATCTGGCCAAAGGCCTCACCAAAGCCCAGCGAGTGCGCCAGCCAGGCCAGGCCCAGGCCGGCCGCCAGGCCGCCCAGCATGGCCCCCCAGGGGCGGCGGGGTGCCTGGACAGCGGCCGGCGCAGGCGCCGGCGCCGGCTTGGCCACGGAGGACGCCGCGCCAGCGGGGGCCACCGACGGCGAAGCCGGGGTCGCCGGTGCGGGCGAAGCCGCCTCACGCTGGGTCACGTTCGAGGATTGACGCCCGATCGATTGGCCGCCACCCAGCCTGCGTGCCGCCTCGGCCTCCTGGCCAGCCATCACCAGTGCCAGCGCCAGCACCACAGACCAAAGCTTCATCATGTCATCTCCATCTTCTCATTCAGTGGGGTCCAGCCCCGTTCATTCGTTGGGGGCGGGCACGCCCCTCAGCACTTGATACCCACATGCAAGGCCACCACCCCACCGGTGAGGTTGTGGTAGTCCACATGGCCGAAACCGGCTTGCTTCATCAGGGCCTTGAGCTCTTCCTGCCCGGGGTGCATGCGGATCGATTCGGCCAGGTAACGGTAGCTGTCGGCATCGCCGGCCACCATCTGCCCCAGCCGGGGCAGGATCTTGAAGGAATACCAGTCGTAGGGCTTGGCCAGCGGGGCCGCCACCTTGGAGAACTCGAGCACCAGCAGCTTGCCGCGCGGCTTGAGCACACGGTTCATCTCGGCCAGGGCCTGGTCCTTGTGGGTCATGTTGCGCAGGCCGAAGGCGACGCTGACCACATCGAAGTGGTTGTCGGGGAAAGGCAGTTTTTCGGCATCGCACACCAGGGTGGGCAGCACCACGCCGGCATCGAGCAGGCGATTGCGCCCGGTGCGCAACATGGCCTCGTTGATGTCGGTGTGCACCACACGCCCCGTGCGGCCCACCTTCTTGGAAAAGGCCATGGCCAGGTCGCCGGTGCCGCCAGCGATGTCGAGCACCTGATCACCCTCGTGCAGGTTGGCCACCATGACGGTGTAGGCCTTCCAGGCCCGGTGCAGACCCAGGGACATCAGGTCGTTCATGATGTCGTAACGTGACGCGACCGAGTCGAAGACCCCGCGAACCTTGCGAGCCTTGTCCTGCTCGTCCACCGACTGAAAACCGAAATGTGTCGTGCTCATGGCTGAATGCTATACGTTAGTGCCTCGATCACCGGCGACAACCCCGCTTGCGGCAGGGTGGGGTCCGGTTCGGACGGTGTGGTTCAGTGGCTGGAGCAGCCATGCCCGCCCTTGACGGGCATCGGGTCGTCGCGCCCACGGCCGGCGGCCTGCAGGCGGGCCTCGTACTCGGCCCAGAGTTCTGCCTGACGGCTGCCCAGCGAATAAAGGTAGTCCCAGGTGAAGATGCCGCTCTCATGGCCATCGGTGAACAAGGGCTTGACGGCGTAGTTGCCCACCGGCTCCAGGCCCAGCAGGCCCACCTCACGCTTGCCGGTCTGCAGGGTTTCCTGGCCCGGGCCGTGGCCCTGGACTTCGGCCGAGGGCGAATAGACGCGCATCAATTCGAAGGGCAGGCGGAACACGGCGCCATCCGAGAATGCCACTTCCAGCACGCGCGACTGCCCGTGCACCGTGAGCGCCGTGGGGGTCGGGGCGCCTGCCGTGAGTCCTGCCATGAAAATCTACCTGCCTTGCTTGAGGGTGAAAGCGCCTGGGGCGTTACAGCGCGCATTGTCCCACCACCCGCAGGAAGCCTGCGACAAGAAGGGGCAAATCAGCAGGGCAAGAGGGCCTCGAACTTGACCCGAGTCAAGCCCGCAACCCCGGTGCACCCCGCTCACTGAGGCTGGAAGCCGCTGGATTTGATGATGCGTGCCCAGGTCTGGGCATAACTGCGCTCGCGCGCCGCCAGTTGCGCCCCGGTGGAGTAACCCACACTCAGGCCCATGGCGGTCAGCCGATCGTGGACCTCTGGCTGGGCCAGCACCTTGGCCAAGGCCGCAGAGAACTGGTCCAGCGAGGCCTTGGGCGTACCGGCCACGGCAAAGATGCCGTAGTAGGGCACGTCCTCAAAGCCAGCCAGTCCCAGTTCGGCAAAACTGGGCACCTCGGGCAGGGCCGCCTGGCGCTTGTCGCCCAGCACCGCCACCACGCGCAGCTTGCCTGCCCGGTGGTTCTCGATGAAATCGGGCACCGAGGCCACGCCGGCACCGATCTGATTGCCCAGCATGTCGGCCAGCATGGGGGCGCTGCCGCGGTAGGGCACCGAGACCAGGTCCAGCTTGTTCTTTTCGCCAATCACCTTGACCAGGAATTCCGGCACCGAGGCCGGCGCCGGCACCCCGACATTGCCCTTGCCGCCCGCCGCATGCACCGCCGCGACATAGTCCTTGAACGACTTGGCAGGTGTGCCGCCCGACACGGCAAAAGCATTGACGAAGGTGGCCAGGCCACCCACGGCCACGAAATCGTGCGCGGGGTCGAAGCCCGGGTTCTTCACCACCAGCGGCAGGATGGAGATGGTGTGGTCATGACTCAGGAAATAGGTGCTGCCATCGGGCGGCGAGGCCTTGAGGGCCTGGGCCGCCACCTGTCCGCCCGCGCCGGGGCGGTTGTCCACCACCACCGGCACGCCCAGTTCGTCCTTGAGCTTGTCGGCCAGGGTGCGGGCGATCACGTCGGTGCCGCCACCGGCCGGGAAACCCACCAGCAAACGGATGGGTTTGGCGGTCTGCGCGCCCACCAGGCCCGCGGCCGTGAGGGTGGCGGCAGCCACCAGGCTGCGCAAGGTGGTGACCATCAGGGCTCGGCGAACGATCGACATGGCACGCTCCACAACAAAGTTGACGATGAAATCAGACCAGCACGCGCTCGATGCCACCGGCGTTGGCGGCAGACACATACTGTGGCAGCCAGTCGGCGCCCAGGATCTGCTGAGCCATCTCGACCACGATGTAGTCGGCCTCGAGCAGGCCGTTGTTCAGGTCGTCGCCATAGCGGGTCAGGCCTTGCAGGCAGCTCGGGCAGCTGGTGAGGATCTTGACATTGTCCTTCGGCCCCACCGCGCCCGAGGCACGCAACGCAGCCTCACCCTTGCGGATTTCCTCTTCCTTGCGGAAGCGCACCTGGGTGGAGATGTCGGGCCGGGTCACGCCCAGCGTGCCCGACTCACCGCAGCAGCGCTCGCTCTTGAGCACCTGGTCGCCGATCAGGGCCTTGACGGTCTTCATCGGGTCCTGCAGCTTCATGGGCGTGTGGCAGGGGTCGTGGTACAGGTAGCCTGCGCCACCGCCCGAGGTGTCGAGCGTGATGCCCTTTTCAAGCAGGTACTCGTGGATGTCGATGATGCGGCAGCCCGGGAAGATCTTCTCGAACTCATAGCCCTGCAGCTGGTCGTAGCAGGTGCCACAGCTCACCACCACGGTCTTGATGTCGAGGTAGTTGAGCGTGTTGGCCACGCGGTGGAACAGCACCCGGTTGTCGGTGATGATCTTTTCGGCCTTGTCGAACTGACCGCTGCCGCGCTGCGGGTAGCCACAGCACAGGTAGCCCGGCGGCAACACGGTCTGCACCCCGGCATGCCACAGCATGGCCTGGGTGGCCAGGCCCACCTGGCTGAACAGGCGCTCCGAGCCGCAGCCCGGGAAATAGAACACGGCCTCGCTGTCCGCAGTGGTGGCCTGCGGGTTGCGGATGATGGGCACGTAGTCCTTGTCCTCGATGTCGAGCAGCGCGCGGGCCGTCTTCTTGGGCAGGTTGCCCGGCATCTTCTTGTTGATGAAGTGGATGATCTGCTCCTTGATCGGAGCGGCCCCCACCGTGGCCGGCGGCGCACCGGTCTGCTTGCGGGCCATGCCCTTCAGCAGGTCGTTGGCCAGGCGCTGCGCCTTCATGCCCACGCCCACCATGGCCGAGCGGGCCAGCTTGATGGTCTCCGGGTTGGTGGCGTTGAGCATGAACATGGCCGCAGCATTGCCAGGGCGGAAGGTCTTCTGCCCCATCTTGCGCAGCAGGTTGCGCATGTTCATGGTGACGTCGCCGAAATCGATCTTCACCGGGCAGGGGCTGAGGCACTTGTGGCACACCGTGCAGTGGTCGGCCACGTCTTCAAACTCCTGCCAGTGCTTGATCGAGACACCGCGGCGGGTCTGTTCCTCGTACAGGAAGGCCTCGACCAGCAGCGAGGTGGCCAGGATCTTGTTGCGCGGGCTGTACAGCAGGTTGGCGCGCGGCACATGGGTGGCGCACACGGGCTTGCACTTGCCGCAACGCAGGCAGTCCTTGACGGAATCGGCAATCGCGCCGATGTCGCTTTGCTGCATGATCAGCGACTCATGGCCCATCAGGCCGAAGCTCGGCGTGTAGGCATTGGTCAGGTCGGCGTGCAGGGTCTCGACGGTGCCGGCCGGGGCGCGCAGCAGCTTGCCCTTGTTGAACCGGCCTTCGGGGTCGACCTTCTGCTTGTATTCGGTGAACGGACGCAGTTCGGCGTCGCTCAGGAATTCAAGCTTGGTGATGCCGATGCCGTGCTCACCCGAGATCACGCCATCCAGGCTGCGCGCCAGCACCATGATGCGGGCCACGGCCTCGTGGGCGGTCTGCAGCATCTCGTAGTTGTCGCTGTTGACCGGGATGTTGGTGTGCACATTGCCGTCGCCGGCGTGCATGTGCAGCGCCACCCAGACACGGCCCTTGAGCACGCTTTGGTGGATGGTGTTGACTTCGTCCAGGATGGGCTTGAAGGCCGCCCCCGTGAAGATGCCCTGCAGCGGGCTTCGGATCTGTGTCTTCCAGCTGGCGCGCAGGCTGTGGTCTTGCAGTTGCGGGAACAGCGTGTCGACGTCGTTGAGCCAGCCCGCCCACAGGTCGCGGGTTTCCTGCAGCACGGCAATGGCCTGGCCCACGCGCTGCTCGAGCAATTCGGGCGAGGGCATCTCGCTGGCGTCGTCGGCCTTGCCCAGGGGCAGCTTGCCCTGCTTGAAGAAGGTCTCCAGCTCATGGCACAGCTTGAGCTTGTTGCGCAGCGACAGCTCGATGTTGATGCGTTCGATGCCGTCGGTGTATTCGGCCATGCGCGGCAGCGGGATCACCACGTCTTCATTGATCTTGAAGGCGTTGGTGTGGCGGCTGATGGCGGCCGTCTTCTTGCGGTCGGCCCAGAACTTCTTGCGCGCGTCGGCACTGATGGCAATGAAGCCCTCACCGTTGCGCGAGTTGGCGATGCGCACCACTTCGGAGGTGATGCGGGCCACATCGTCGGCGTTGTCGCCCGCGATATCGCCGATCAGCACCATCTTGGGCAGGCCGCCATTGCCCTTCTTGCTCTTGGTGGCGTAGCCCACCGCCTTCAGGTAGCGGTCGTCCAGGTGCTCCAGGCCGGCCAGCAAGACGCCGCTGCGCTTTTGCTCGGCGAACATGAAGTCTTTGATCTCGACGATGCTGGGCACCGCATCCTTGGCATTGCCGAAGAACTCCAGGCACACCGTGCGGGTGTGCTCGGGCATGCGGTGCACCACCCAGCGTGCGCTGGTGATCAGGCCGTCGCAGCCCTCTTTCTGGATGCCCGGCAGGCCAGCCAGGAACTTGTCGGTCACGTCCTTGCCCAGGCCTTCCTTGCGGAAGGTTTTGCCCGGAATGGCCAGGCGCTCGGTGCGCACCGGGGTCTTGCCGTCGGCTTCGAAGTACTTCAGCTCGAAAGTGGCAACCTCGGCATCGTGGATCTTGCCCAGGTTGTGGTCCAGGCGCGTCACTTCCAGCCATTGGGCGTCGGGGGTGACCATGCGCCAGCTGGCCAGGTTGTCCAGGGCCGTGCCCCACAGCACGGCCTTCTTGCCGCCCGCGTTCATGGCGATGTTGCCGCCGATGCACGAGGCTTCGGCCGAGGTCGGGTCGACCGCGAAAACGAAGCCGCCCCGCTCGGCGGCGTCGGCCACGCGCTGAGTCACCACACCGGCTTCGGTCCAGATGGTGGCCACCGGCTCGGCGATGCCGGGCAGTTGCACCTTCTCGACCTCGGTCATGGCTTCGAGCTTTTCCGTGTTGATGACCACGCTCTTCCAGGTCAGCGGGATGGCGCCGCCCGTGTAGCCGGTGCCACCGCCACGCGGGATGATGGTCAGGCCCAGCTCGATGCAGGCGCGCACCAGGGCGGCCATTTCAGCCTCGGAGTCGGGGGTCAGCACCACGAAGGGGTATTCCACCCGCCAGTCGGTGGCGTCGGTGACGTGGGCCACGCGCGACAGGCCGTCAAACTTGATGTTGTCCTTGGCCGTCACCTTGCGCAGGCGCTTGCTGACCTGGGCGCGCAGGGTGGCCGCCTCCTGGAAAGCCGCGTCAAAGGCCTTCACGGCCAGTTCGGCCATGCCCAGCACCTCGCCCACCAGGGCATCGCGGGCGGCGTCATCACCGGGGGTGCGGCGGCGCTCGATCTCGCCCAGGCGGTGGCGCAGGGCCTCCACCAGCAGGCCGCGGCGCTTGGGGTTGTCCAGCAGGTCATCCTGCAGGTAAGGGTTGCGCTGCACCACCCAGATGTCGCCCAGCACTTCATACAGCATGCGGGCAGAACGGCCGGTCTGGCGCTCGCCGCGCAGCTGGCTCAGCAGATCCCAGGCCCGCGAGCCCAGCAGTCGGATGACGATTTCCCGGTCGGAAAACGAGGTGTAGTTGTACGGAATTTCGCGAAGTCGGGCAGGCTCTGCGGCCTGCGACAAGATGGCGGCCAACGCGGTGGGTGCATTCATGGAGTAAACCTGGGGGGTGGGCATGGACATGCCCATGGACCTTGGGGCCCGGATTTTACGGTACCGGGAAGATTGGCGCGGATGGACGGCAGGAAAGCCCGCCTCCAAACCGGCTGGGGCGTCAAAGCCAGCGCCGGGATCGCCAGGACGGCACCCGCACCGACGCCACAGCCCGGGAGGGCGGTTGGAGCAGGTCGGACAAAAGCGGGGGCAGGTGGGTCATGGCGGGCATCAGGTTCAGGTCTGGCCTGGTTCAGAACTGTTGCAATGCACAATTTAACGCATCCACCCAATCCTTGACGAGCCTCAGGGTTATCTGCGAATGCGGGGGGACAGGGAATCTCCGGATGGAGCGATTGCTACACGTATGACACAACCGACTTCCTTTTGTCACACCACGCGATTAGCATCCGCGCTTTTCGTACCCCCGCAGGAGATTGCATGAAATTCCGCAACCTGGCCCTCGTGGCCGCGCTGGCCACCGTGATCGGTGCACCCGCCCAGGCCCAGACCGAGATTCAGTGGTGGCACTCGATGGACGGCGCCCTCAATGACTGGGTGAACGACCTGGCCAAGCAGTACAACGAAAGCCAGAGCGAGTACAAGGTGGTGCCCACCTACAAGGGCGAGTACGACCAATCGATGGCGGCCGGCATCGCGGCCTTCCGCGCCGGCAATGCGCCCGACATCCTGCAGGTGTTCGAAGTGGGCACGGCCACCATGATGTACGCCAAGGGCGCCGTCAAGCCGGTGGCCGAGGTGATGAAGGAAGGCGGCGTCAAGTTCGACCCCAAGGCCTACATCCCGGCCGTGGCAGGTTATTACACGGCCCCCAACGGCCAGATGATGTCGCTGCCCTTCAACAGCTCGACCACCGTGTTCTATTACAACAAGGACGCTTTCAAGTCGGCCGGCATGGACCCTGAAAAAGCCCCTGTGACCTGGCCCGACGTGGTCTCGGCCGCCGCCAAGCTCAAGGCCAGCGGCAGCAAGTGCCCCTTCACCACCTCGTGGATGACCTGGGCCCAGCTGGAGAGCTTCTCGACCTGGCACAACACCAGCTACGCCAGCAAGGGCAACGGTTTTGGCGGCCTGGACGCCCGCCTGGAATTCAACTCGCCGCTGCATGTGCGCCACTTCGAGAACCTGGGCAACATGGCCAAGCAAGGCCTGTTCGTCTACAAGGGCCGCGCCAGCAAGGCCATCACCTCGTTCACCTCCGGCGAATGCGCGATGTTCGTGGGTTCGTCGGGCAGCTACGCCAGCATCCAGCGTGACTCCAAGTTCAAGTTCGCCGAGTCCACCCTGCCCTACTACCCCGATGTGCCGGGCGCACCGCAGAACACCATCGTGGGCGGTGCCAGCCTGTGGGTGCTGTCCGGCAAGCCGGCGGCCCATTACAAGGGTGTGGCCTCGTTCTTCAACTTCCTGTCCAAGCCTGAAGTGCAGGCCGCCAGCCACCAGCGCACCGGCTACCTGCCCATCACCACCGCCGCGTTCGAGCTGACCGAGAAGTCGGGCTTCTACAAGAAGAACCCCGGCACCGACGTGGCCGTGAACCAGATGATCCGCAAGACCACCGACAAGTCGCGTGGCGTGCGCCTGGGCAATTTTGTGCAGATCCGAGCCATCCTGGACGAGGAAACCGAACAGATCTGGACCGGCAAGAAGACGGCCAAGGAAGCCCTGGACACCGCCGTGTCCCGTGGCAACGAGCTGCTGGTGAAGTTCCAGGCCGCCAACAAATAAGCCGCTCAGGCGACAAGAAGGCCCGTCAGGCTGCGTTATGCTGCCTGCCCTCACAAAACGTGCAACGCCCATTGGGGGCTGCACGCCACTCGACAGCCCGTCCGCCACCAGCGGGCGGGCTGTTTGACTCACCAGGGCACCCTCCATGGAAAAACGAGTTTTATTCAGATCCGGCTGGCTGCCATGGGCGCTGCTGGCCCCCCAGTTGATCATCGTCGGCGTGTTCTTCTTCTGGCCCGCAGGCCAGGCCCTGATTCAATCGCTGCAACAGCAGGACGCCTTTGGCACCACCGTGACCTGGGTCGGGCTGGACAACTTCCGCACGCTGTGGGCCGATGCCACCTATGTGGAGTCGTTCGAGACCACCCTCATCTTCTCGGTGCTGGTGACCGTGCTGGGCCTGAGCCTGGCCCTGCTGCTGGCGGTGTTCGCCGACCGCATCACGCGCGGCGCCACCTTCTACAAGACCGTGCTGATCCTGCCCTACGCCGTGGCGCCCGTGGTGTCGGGCCTGCTGTGGTCGTTCATGTTCTCGACCTCGATCGGGGTGGTGAGCTACGGCCTCAACCAGATCGGTTTTGAATGGAACCACCTGCTCAACAGCCAGCATGCGATGGCCCTGGTGGTGATGGCCTCGGTCTGGAAACAGATCTCGTACAACTTTCTGTTCTTCCTGGCCGGGCTCAGCGCCATCCCCAAATCGCTGATCGAGGCTGCGGCCATCGACGGTGCAGGGCCGTGGCGGCGCTTCTGGAGCATCCAGTTTCCGCTGCTCTCGCCCACCACGTTCTTCCTGGGCGTGATCAACATGGTCTACGCCTTCTTCGACACCTTTGCCATCATCGACGCCACCACCCAGGGTGGGCCGGGCAAGGCCACCGCGACCCTGGTGTACCGGGTGTACTTCGACGGCTTCCGCGGCATGGACTTCGGCGGCTCGGCCGCCCAGTCGGTGGTGCTGATGGTGATCGTGGTGGCCCTGACCGTCGTGCAGTTCCGCTATGTCGAAAAGAAGGTGCAGTACTGATGAAAACCACCCGCCCTGCCCTTTTCGCCCAGCCTGGAGGCCGCCATCATGGTTGAACGCAATCCGGCCCTGAATGTGCTGGCCCACCTGGTGATGATCATCGGCGTGCTGATCGTCGCCTTTCCGATCTACCTGGCCTTTGTGGCCTCCACCCACACCGCGCCCGAGATCATGCAGGCCCCCATGCCGCTGTGGCCGGGGCATAACTTCTGGGCCAGCTACGAGGCCGCGCTGCGCGGCTCGGGCCGCATCAGCGCCACGCCCCCGGTGGCACGCATGATGTGGGTGAGCCTGGTGGTCACCATGATCATCACCGTGGGCAAGATCAGCATCTCGCTGCTGTCGGCTTTTGCCGTGGTGTACTTCCGCTTTCCGCTGCGCAACCTGTGCTTCTGGCTGATTTTCATCACCCTGATGCTGCCGGTCGAAGTGCGCATCGGCCCCACCTACCAAGTGGTGGCCGACCTGGGGATGATCAACACCTATGCGGGCATGTCGGTGCCGCTGATTGCCTCGGCCACGGCCACTTTTCTGTTCCGGCAGTTCTTTCTGACCGTGCCGGATGAACTGGTCGAGGCCGCCCGCATCGATGGCGCGGGCCCGATGCGCTTCTTCAAGGACATCCTGGTGCCCCTGTCCGCCACCAGCATCGCGGCCCTGTTCGTGATCCAGTTCATCTACGGCTGGAACCAGTACCTCTGGCCCCTGATTGCGGCCACCAGCGAAGACATGTACCCCGTGGTGGTCGGCATCAAGCAGATGATCGGCGCGGGTGAGTCGCCCGTGGACTGGAACGTGGTCATGGCCACGGCCGTGCTGGCGATGCTGCCCCCTGCCGTGGTGGTGGTTCTGATGCAGAAATGGTTCGTCAAGGGCCTGGTCGATACCGAGAAATAAGAGAGCAACACGATGGCTTCCATTTCACTACGCAACGTCGTCAAACGCTACGGCCACGGCCCCAAGGCCAATCAGGTGATCCATGGCGTGAACGCCGAGATCGCCGACGGCGAGTTCATCGTCATCGTCGGGCCTTCGGGCTGCGGCAAGTCCACCCTGCTGCGCATGGTGGCCGGGCTGGAGGAAATCAGCGGTGGCGAGATCGCCATCGGTGCCCGGGTGGTCAACCAGCTTGAACCGGCCGAGCGCGACATCGCCATGGTGTTCCAGAACTACGCGCTGTACCCGCACATGAGCGTGTTCGACAACATGGCCTATGGTCTGAAGATCGCCAAGGTGCCCGTGGCCGAGATCAAGCAGCGCGTGGACAAGGCCGCCGGCATCCTGGAACTGGGCCACCTGCTGCAGCGCAAGCCGCGCGAGCTGTCGGGCGGCCAGCGCCAGCGCGTGGCCATGGGCCGGGCCATCGTGCGCCAGCCGCAGGTGTTCCTGTTCGACGAGCCGCTGTCCAACCTGGACGCCAAGCTGCGCAGCCAGACCCGCCTCGAAATCCAGAAGCTGCACCGCGAACTGGGCATCACCTCGCTGTTCGTGACCCACGACCAGGTCGAGGCCATGACGCTGGCCCAGCGCATGATCGTGATGAACGCCGGCGTGATGGAGCAGTTCGGCACGCCCGAGGAGATGTACCACCGCCCGGCCTCCACCTTTGTGGCCAGCTTCATCGGCTCGCCCTCCATGAACCTGCTGAAGCACGCGCCCGGCACCCGCGAAGGCGTGATCACCGGCATCCGCCCCGAGCACCTGGACGTGCGCTCCGAGGGCTGGGCCGTGACGGTCGAGACCACCGAGCTGCTGGGTGCCGAACGCCTGATCTATGGCCGTCTGGGCCAGGGTGCGGGCCAGGAGCAACTGATCGTGCGCATCGAAGAAGGCGCCCAGGTGCCCGCCCCGGGCAGCGTGATCCATGTGGCGCCGCGCGAGGACCGCATCCACCATTTCGACGCCACCACCGGCAAACGCCTCTGAGCCTGCCCACTGCCTTCGCCTCGCCGCCATGAACCCGAATCTTCCCCATTGGCCCTACCCGCGCTGGATTGCTCACCGTGGCGCCGGCAAGCTGGCCCCTGAAAACACCCTGGCCGCTTTCCGGCATGGTGCGAGCTTCGGCTACACCATGTTCGAATGCGACGTGAAACTGAGCGCCGACGGCGTGCCGTTTCTGCTGCACGACGCCTCGCTGCAGCGCACCACCAACAGCCGCGGCATCGCCGGCGACCTGAGCTACGGCGAGCTGGCCCAGCTGGATGCCGGCAGCTGGCATTCGCGCACCTATGCGGGCGAAGGGATTCCGAGCTTCGAGAACGTGGCGCGCTACTGCCTGCACAACGGCTTCTTTCTGAACATCGAGATCAAGCCCACCCCCGACACCGAACGGGCCACCGGCGAGATCGTGGCCGCCTACGCCTCGCACCTGTGGGCCTCGGCCTCGGAGCCGCCGCTGCTCACCTCGTTCAAGATCGAGGCCCTGGAAGGGGCCGCCGCCAGCGCCCCGCACCTGCCCCGCGGGCTGCTGGCCGACACGCTGTTCCGCGGCTGGCTGGATAAAGCCGTGGAACTGGGCTGTGTGGCCGTGGTGCTGAACCACGCCCTGTGGGATGCCGAGACCGTGGCCAAGGCCCAGGCCGCCGGCCTGCGCACGCTGAGCTACACGGTGAACGACGAATGGGCCGCACAGCGGCTGATCGAACTGGGCACCGACGGCATCATCACCGACCGGGTGGACCTGTTCAGCCCGCAAGGCTGAGGCCAACCCGGAAGGCCCGGCCAGGGCCTCTGGGCTTCAATTGACCGACATCAAGAAAACCCGTTTTCATCAGCGGCGCCATGCGCCCTGCAAAAACCACTGGCTGGTGGCCACGGCCAGCACCAGCAGGCCATAGCCCGCCACCTTGCCATCCCGCCCCAAAATCAGCACGGCGAGCATCAGAGCCAGCACACCGACAGCAAAATTGATAGCAAGCTTCCAATGCCAGGCAAGGCGCAGAGAGCCACCACCACCCAGAATTGGGCCCACCAAGGTGAGCAGCACCGAGACGCAAAGTGCCGGTGCGACAAAGTTGGCAAGGTGAAAAAGTAACTCGATGGGGCCCATGTTGAATAGCGTTTGAGGCCTTGCAGCGGGATAACAGGCCCAATGGCCCCCATAGCAAAGGGCAAAGATAGCCCGCCCGCCTGGACCTCGATCAATTTTATAATCACGCCATGGCAGCAGTCTGGGCATTGGGTATCAACCACACGACGGCACCGCTCGATCTGCGCGGTCGCTTTGCCTTTGCCGTCGATCAGATGGCCCCCACGCTGCACGGCCTGCGTGAATCCTTTGGCTCCCAGCGCCACCCCGATGTCGAAGCCGCCATCATCTCCACCTGCAACCGCACCGAGATCTACTGCGCAGGCGACCAGCAGGCGCTGGACCACACCCTGGGCTGGTTGGCCCAGACTGGCGGCGTGAACCCGTCGGTGCTGCGCTCCCACGCCTACCTGTTGCAACACGACGAAGTGGCCCGACATGCCTTCCGCGTGGCCAGTGGCCTGGACTCGATGGTGCTGGGCGAAGCCCAGATCCTGGGCCAGATGAAAGACGCCGTGCGCGCCGCCGAAAGCGCCGGCGCCCTGGGCACCACGCTGAACCAGTTGTTCCAGCGCAGTTTCGCTGTGGCCAAAGAGGTGCGCAGTTCGACCGAGATCGGCGCCCACTCCATCAGCATGGCCGCGGCCGCCGTGCGCCTGGCCGGTCAGCTGTTTGAAGACCTCAGCAAGATCCGCATCCTGTTTGTGGGCGCCGGCGAGATGATCGAACTGGCGGCCACCCACTTCGCAGCCCGCAACCCCAAGGCGATTGCCATTGCCAACCGCACCCTGGAGCGCGGCGAAAAGCTCGCCGGCCGGTTTGGCGGCGAGGTGATGCGCCTGGCCGACCTGCCCAACCGTCTGCACGAATTCGACGCCGTGATCAGTTGCACGGCCAGCACCCTGCCCCTGATCGGCCTGGGTGCGGTGGAGCGAGCCCTCAAGCAGCGGCGCCACCGTCCCATGTTCATGGTCGATCTGGCGGTGCCCCGCGACATCGAGCCCGAAGTCAAGGCCCTGGAAGACGTCTACCTCTACACCGTGGACGACCTGGCCACCGTGGTGCAGACCGGCCAGGCCAACCGGCAGGCGGCCGTGGCCCAGGCCGAAGCCATCATCGATGCCGGCGTGCAGAGCTTTCTGCACTGGATGGACCAGCGCGGCACCGTGCCCCTGATCCGCCAGCTCAACAGCCAGGCCGAGGCCTGGCGCGAAGCCGAGCTGGCGCGTGCCCGCAAGCTGCTGGCGCGCGGCGAAGATGTCGAGGCCGTGCTGCAGGCCATGGCCAAGGGCCTGACCCAGAAGATGCTGCACGGTGCCATGGCCGAGTTGCACACGGGCGATGCCCCGTCGCGCGAACGCGCCAGCCAGGCCATCCAGCACTTCTTTCTGCGCAAAGACCGTTAGCGACGCCGGTGTGGCCGGGCCCCGACGCCCAGCCTGCTTGCCCCTGCACCTGCCCGGGTGCAGCCCTTAGCCCTTCTCCAGCCTGCCGCTTCTGACGCATCAGCCTGCGGCCTTGCAAAGTGCCCCATGAAAGACTTCCTACGCCAGCAACTTGAACGCTATGTCGCGCGCCTTGAGGAGCTCGACTTTCTGTTGTCGCGCGAAGACATCATGGGCGACATGGCGCAGTACCGCACGCTGTCGCGCGAACACGCCGAAGTCACCCAGGTGGCCGGGCGCTACCAGCGCTATCGGCAATGCGAATCCGACCTGGCCACCGCCCGCGAGATGCTGGCCGACCCGGACATGGCCGAGATGGCCCAAGAGGAGATCACCAGCGCCAGCGAGGAACTGCTCAGGCTGGAGAGCGAACTGCAGCGCCTGTTGCTCCCCAAAGACCCCGACGACGCCCGCAACGCCTTTCTGGAAGTGCGCGCTGGCACGGGCGGCGATGAATCGGCCCTGTTCGCGGGTGACCTGGCCCGCATGTACACCCGCTACGCTGAGCGCGCCGGCTGGCGCACCGAGATCGTCAGCGCCAGCGAAAGCGAACTGGGAGGCTACAAGGAAGTGGTCTTGCGCCTGGAGGGCGAGCAGGTCTATGGCGCATTGAAGTTCGAATCGGGCGGCCACCGCGTGCAGCGGGTGCCAGCCACCGAAACCCAGGGCCGCATCCACACCAGCGCCTGCACCGTGGCCGTGCTGCCCGAACCCGACGAAGCCCAGGCGGTGCAGATCAACCCGTCCGACCTGCGCATCGACACCTTCCGCGCCAGCGGGGCCGGCGGCCAGCACATCAACAAGACCGACTCGGCCGTGCGCATCACCCACCTGCCCACCGGCATCGTCGCCGAGTGCCAGGACGACCGCAGCCAGCACCGCAACAAGGCCAAGGCCCTGCAGGTGCTGTCGGCCCGCATCCAGGAAAAGGAACGCAGCGAGCGTGCAGCCAAGGACGCGGCGATGCGCAAGGGCCTGATCGGCAGCGGCGACCGCAGCGACCGCATCCGCACCTACAACTTTCCGCAGGGCCGGCTGACCGACCACCGCATCAACCTCACGCTGTACAAGCTGGGCGCCATCATGGAAGGCGACCTGGCCGACGTGCTGGAGGCGCTGCGCGCCGCCCACGAGGCCGAACAGCTGGCCGAACTGGAAGTGGGGCTGTCTTGAGCGCGCCCCACACGCTGGCCACTGCCCTGAGCGACATCCAGGCCCAGGGCCTGCCCCGGCTGGAGGCCCAGATGCTGGTGTTGCTGGCTGTGGCTCGGCCGCCGCATGACCGTGCCTGGCTGATGGCCCACGACACCGATGCGCTGACGGCGCCACAACAAGCCCATCTGGCCAGCCTGGTGGCCCGCCGTCGGGCCGGCGAGCCGATGGCCTACCTGACCGGCCGGCACGAGTTCTATGGCCTGGAGCTGGCCGTGGATGCCCGGGTGCTGGACCCGCGTGACGACACCGAGACCCTGGTCGACTGGGGGCTGGAGCTGATCGCCCCCCTGCCCCGCCCGCGGGTGGCCGACCTGGGCACCGGCAGCGGGGCCATCGCCCTGGCCGTGGCCAGCCAGCGCCACGACGCCGAGGTGAGCGCCGTGGATGCCAGCGCAGAGGCGCTGGCCGTGGCCCAGGGCAATGCCGAGCGCCTGGGCCTGGTGGTGCGCTTTCTTCAGGGCGACTGGTGCGCGCCGCTGGGCAACACCCCCTTTGCCTTGCTGCTGTCCAACCCGCCCTACATCGCCGACCACGACCCCCACCTGCCGGCACTGCGTCATGAGCCGCTGCAGGCCCTGGTGAGCGGGCCCGACGGCCTGGATGACCTGCGCCGCATCATCGCCCAGGCCCCGGCGCATTTGGTGGCCGGCGGCTGGTTGCTGCTGGAACACGGCTGGGACCAGGCGCCCCCGGTGCGTGCACTGCTGCAAGCCCAGGGCTTTGAGCAGGTGCAAAGCCGCAAAGACCTCGCCGGCATTGAGCGTTGCTCCGGCGGACTCTGGCCAGGGCTGAGATAATCGCGCCATCGCCGGCTGCGCCGGGCCCCGCCCCAAGAGGAAACTTCATGAGCAACACCCAACAACGCATCGATGACCTGGTCAAGAACAGCCCCGTGCTGCTGTTCATGAAAGGCACTGCCAGCTTTCCCCAATGCGGCTTTTCCGGCCGTGCCGTCCAGATCCTCAAGGCCTGTGGCGTCGACCCCAAGAGCCTGAAGACCGTGAACGTGCTGGAAGACCCGGAGATCCGTCAAGGCATCAAGGAATACAGCCAGTGGCCCACCATCCCGCAGCTGTACGTGAAGGGTGAGTTCATCGGCGGCTCGGACATCATGATGGAGATGTACGAATCAGGCGAGCTGCAACAGGTGCTGGGCGGCCAGGCCGGCTGAGCCCGCGACGCACTCTCCCCCCAAAAAGCCACTGCATGCAGTGGCTTTTCTGCATCTGGGCCGGGCGTGTGCGCTTGAGGCCGGGCATGGCTTGTGCTTGAATCAAAGCGTGTGTCCTGATCTGGAGAGTGCCATGGAGTCTCGCAGCCTTGTCCCCCATTCGACCACGTTCAAACTGCCCATTGCCCAGATGCGCAGCGTGTTCGAGCCCGCGGAAGTGGAGCGCAAACTGGCCAAGCTCAGCGAGCGCGAACATGAATCCCTGCGCAGCACCTACCAACGCATGCTGGAGCGCGGCCCCGATCGCTTCGAGGTACGCCCCTGCGGCGTGCCGGAGATGGCGCCTCTTTATGAAGCGTTGCCCAACTTCACCGAGGTGCTGGATGACGTCAAACGCCACTTGGCCCTGTCCCAGGACAGCCGCGACGGCCTGGAAGTGACCCCCATGCTGCTGCTCGGGGCCCCAGGCATCGGCAAAACCCATTTCGCCCGCCAACTGGCCGAACTGCTGGGCACGGGCATGTCACTGGTGCCGATGAGTTCGATGACCGCGGGTTGGCTGCTCTCCGGCGCGTCATCCCAATGGAAGGGTGCCCGGCCCGGCAAGGTGTTTGAAGCCCTGGTCGACGGCCAGTATGCCAACCCGGTCATCGTGGTCGACGAGATCGACAAGGCCAGCGCCGATGCCCAGTACGACCCCTTGGGGGCGCTCTACAGCCTGCTCGAACACGACACGGCCGGCAATTTTGTGGACGAATTTGCCGAGGTGTCGATCGATGCCAGCCGCGTTGTCTGGATCACCACCGCCAACGATGAGCGCGCCATTCCCGAGCCCATTCTCAACCGCATGAATGTTTTCGAGATCGAGCCGCCGACGCTGGAGCAATCGCGGGAGATCGCCCGCCGGCTGTACCTGTCGATCCGGGGCAGCCACGACTGGGGCCGGCGCTTCGCCGACGAGGCCCCGGCCTCGGTGCTCGATGTGCTGGCCGAACTGGCCCCGCGGGAAATGCGACGCGCCCTGATGACGGGCTTTGGCAATGCCCGCTTGGATGGGCGCGACGAGTTGCAAGCGGATGACTTGCCACGCGGCGGCTCTCAGCGGCTTCGCATGGGCTTTGTGCAGTGAGGCCGGCGGCCGCGCTGCGTGCGGCCGCTAAACTGGGGGCACTGCGGTCTCCGCCCGCTGCAAAGCCCTTTCCATGAACCTGAGCCAAAGTCTGCTGCTCATCCTGGCCTTGATCGCTGCCAGTGCCTTTTTCTCGATCGCCGAAATCTCGCTGGCGGCCTCCCGCCGTCTGCGCCTGCGCCAGATGGCCGACGCGGGCGACCTGCGTGCCGAGCAGGTGCTGCGCCTGCAGGACCATCCCGGCCCCTACTTCACGCTCGTCCAGATCGGTCTGAACGCGATCGCCATCGTGGGGGGCGTGGTCGGTGAAGGGACCTTGAGCCCGTTCTTCAGCGAACTGCTGGCCCTTTGGCTACCGGGGGAGACAGCCTCCAAGCTCGGTGCCGTGCTGTCCTTCATCGTGGTCATCGCCCTGTTCATCGTCTTCGCTGATCTGCTGCCCAAGCGCCTGGGCATGAGCGAGCCCGAGCAAGTGGCGGTTCGTCTGGTCGCGCCCATGCAAAGCCTGATGACCCTGCTCAAGCCCCTGGTCTGGCTGCTCAGCCGCGTCACCGATCGTCTGTTCGCGCTGCTGGGCCTGCCCGCGGCGCGGGACGAGCGCGTCACGCCCGCCGACATCCTGGCCATGACCGAGGCGAGCGCACGCTCCGGCCTGCTGGCCGAGCGGGAACACCAGATGATCACCAACGTGTTCGAGCTCGACAGCCGCAGCGTGACCAGCACCATGACGCCGCGGGAACGCATGGTCTGGTTCAGGGTGGACGACCCGGAGCCGGTGATCCGGGCGCGCATCCTGGCCCAGCCGTTTTCAAGCTACCCGGTCTGCCAGGGCGGTCTCGAGCAGGTGCTGGGGTATGTCGACGCCAAGGACCTGTTCCAGCGTGTGCTCAACGGCCTGCCACTCGACCTGTCCAGCGAGGGCTTGTTGTGCAAGATCCTGGTGGTGCCCGACCGCCTCAGCCTGGGCGAAGTCCTGGCCCTGTTCCGGGAGGCCCATGAAGACTTTGCGGTGATCGTGAACGAGTACAGCGTGGTCATGGGCCTGGTGACCCTGAACGACATGATGAGCACCGTGATGGGCGATCTGGTGGACCAGCAGGATGAAGACCTGATCGTGCAGCGCGATGAGAACTCCTGGCTGATTGATGGCATGACGCCGATCGCCGACGTGCAAAGAGCACTGGAGCTGGACAGCCTGCCCCACGCCGACCAGTACGACACCCTGGCGGGCTTTCTGATGGAGATGCTGCGGCGCATTCCCAAGCGCACCGATGCCGTGACCTGGGAGGGCTTCCGCTTTGAGGTGATGGATGTGGACAGCTACCGCATCGATCAGGTGATGGTCACGCGCCTGCCCCCAGTGGGGCCGGCATGAATCAGCGCCGGCGGCGCGCGCACCTCAGGCCTGGGCGGGCGACTTGACGGGGTCGGCGAACACCCAGTGGCGCTGGGCCCCGAACACGGCACCGGGGTATTGCGGCTTGCCGCGGCTGCCGTTGTAGCGGCCCAGGGCCATGTAGAGATCGCCCTGCTCACGGTCCAGGTAGTGGCGCAGGATCACGCAGCCAAAGCGCAGGTTGGTCTGCAGGTGGAACAGCTTGCCCGGGTCACCATCGCCGATCACGCGGGTCCAGAAAGGCATCACCTGCATGTAGCCACGGGCCCCCACGGGGGACACCGCGAACTTGCGGAAGTTGCTCTCCACCTCGATCAGCCCCAGCACCAGGGAGGTGTCCAGGCCGGCCCGGCGACTTTCGTACCAGACCGTCTGCAGGAACTCCTTGCGCACCAGCCACTCAGGCTTGCGGCGCCAAAGGCGGTCGCTCATGGCGGCCAGCCAGCGCAGGTAGACCAGGCGACCGTCGGTATCGACGAACTCGGGCACGGGCGGTGCCTGCTGGGCCACCGCCGAACTCAAAGCCGTGCGCACGGAGTCAATCAGGGGCTCTTCCGCCTGGGCTCCTGCGCGCGCCGATTCAGACCACAAGAACAGAGAAGGCCCGGCGGCCAGGGCGGCCAGGCTTTTTCGCCTTGAAATCAACATGCCATCATCCTCAACCCTGCGGCGCTCAAAGAGCCAGTCGCTCCTTCAGGTGCGCCAGAACATCCGCCGCCCCGATCTTGGTGGCGGCCGTGTCACGGCGGTGCTGGTATTCCACCTGGCCTTCCTTCAGGCCCCGGTCCGACAGCACCACGCGGTGCGGCACACCGATCAGCTCCCAGTCGGCGAACATGGCGCCAGGGCGTTCGCCCCGATCATCCAGCAGCACATCCACCCCCAGCGCCAGCAGGTCGGCATGCAACTGCTCGGCGGCGGCCTTGACCTCGGCACTGCGGTCCATGCCGATGGGGCAGATCACCACCGTGAACGGGGCAATCGCGTCGGGCCAGATGATGCCGCGTTCGTCGTGGTTCTGTTCGATGGCCGCAGCAGGCAGGCGGGTGACGCCAATGCCGTAGCAGCCCATTTCGAAGAAGGCCGGCTTGCCGTCTTCGCCCAGGAAGGTGGCATTCATGGCCTTCGAGTACTTGGTGCCCAGGTAGAAGACATGCCCCACCTCGATGCCACGCTCGATGGCCAGCACGCCCTTGCCGTCGGGTGAGGCATCGCCTGCCACCACGTTGCGCAGGTCAGCCACCAGTTCGGGCTCGGGCAGATCGCGGCCCCAGTTCACACCGGTGATGTGGAAATCGACTTCATTGGCACCACAAATCCAGTCGGCCAACACAGCCACTTCACGGTCAGCCACCACCTTGACAGGCTTCTTCAGGTTCAGCGGGCCCAGGTAGCCGGGCTTGCAGCCGAAGTGGTCTTCGATCTCAGGCACGGTGGCAAAGCGGAAGCCGCCCTCCATGCCCGGCAGCTTGCCGACCTTGACTTCATTCATGTCATGGTCGCCGCGCAACAGCAGCAGCCAGATCTGGCTGCGCGTGATCTCACCATGTTCGTTCAGGGTGTCGGTGGCGAGCACCAGGGATTTGACGGTGGTCGCCAGGGGAACATTCAGCAACTCGGCCACATCGGCACAGGTGCTCTTGCCCGGAGTGGCGGTCTTGGTGAGAGCGCCTGCTGCGGCGGGCCGTGGGCCAGCCGGTGCGAGGGCTTCGGCCTTTTCGATGTTGGCGGCGTAGTCGCTGTCAGGGCAGTAGACGATCGCGTCTTCACCCGTGGCGGCAATCACCTGGAACTCTTCGCTCAGGTCACCACCGATGGCGCCGCTGTCGGCGGCCACGGCGCGGTAGGTGAGGCCAAATCGATCGAAGATCCGCCGATAGGCCTGGGCCATGACCTGGTAACTGGCCTTGGCCGCCACCTGGTCCCGGTCAAAGCTGTAGGCATCCTTCATGATGAACTCGCGACCGCGCATCAGGCCGAAGCGCGGACGGCGCTCGTCACGGAACTTGGTCTGGATCTGGTAGAAGTTCTTGGGCAACTGCTTGTAGCTGCGCAATTCCTGGCGAGCAATGTCAGTGACCACTTCTTCGGAGGTGGGCTGGATCACGAAGTCGCGGTCATGGCGGTCCTTGATGCGCAGCAGCTCAGGGCCCATCTTCTCGAAGCGCCCGGTCTCCTGCCAGAGCTCGGCCGGCTGAACCACCGGCATGGTCACCTCGACGGCGCCGGCCCGGTTCATCTCTTCGCGCACGATGGCCTCGACCTTTCGGATGACACGCAAGCCGATGGGCATGTAGTTGTACACACCGGCCCCCAGCTTCTTGATCATGCCGGCTCGGGTCATCAGTTTGTGGCTGATGACCTCCGCATCGGCAGGCGCTTCCTTGAGGGTGGAAATGAAGAATTGGGAGGCTTTCATCTGGGGGAATGCGGAAAGTTCAAGAGAAGTCCTCTTGTGACACGTGCGGTGCCGTGCATAATGGACTCAGTTTAAAAATTTGGGGTTTGATTATGCTTGACCGGGACGGCTTTAGGCCGAACGTCGGCATCATCCTGCTCAACCATAAAAACCAGGTGTTCTGGGGCAAGCGCATCCGGACCCACAGCTGGCAGTTTCCTCAAGGTGGCATTGATCGTGGCGAAAGCCCTGAGCAGGCCATGTTCCGGGAATTGCACGAAGAAGTGGGGCTCCATCCGGAGCATGTGCGAATTGTGGCCCGAACGCGGGAATGGTTGCGCTATGAGGTGCCAGACCGGTACATTCGGCGAGACGCTCGAGGCCACTACAAGGGCCAAAAGCAGATCTGGTACCTGCTGCAACTGCTGGGACATGATTGGGACCTGAACCTCAGGGCCACCAACCACCCAGAATTTGATGCTTGGCGCTGGAACGATTACTGGGTGCCGCTCGATGTGGTGGTGGAGTTCAAGCGCGGCGTCTACGAGATGGCCCTGACCGAACTGGCCCGCTACCTGCCGCGACCGGAACCACGCAACCGCTTTCTGAGAGGCGGCATGCGCACCCGGGACAACGAGGGCGGATCGGACAACCACATGTCGCGACTGCCACCTTCGGGCAGCTATGAACTGCCCCCAGGGGCCAGCTTTGAGCCGGAACCCAGACCGATGCACCCCAGTCATTCGGGCCTGCAACTTGATCCGATCAACAAGCACTGATTCCAGACCATCCGACCCTGACCCGGTCGGATTTTTTTTGGGGTCTGCCGGTGCAACTCAACGGTGCAGCACCAGGTTGTCCCGGTGCACCATTTCCGCCTCGGCCACATAACCCAGCAAGCGCTCGATCTCGGCAGACGCCTTGCGGCACATCAGGCGAGCCTCCGCACTTGCGTAGTTCGACAGCCCTCGGGCCACTTCGGCCCCGGATGAGTCCTTGATCGCAATCACATCACCACGGGAAAACTCACCCTCAACGGCCGTCATGCCGATGGGCAAGAGACTCTTGCCCTCATCACGCAACTTGGCCACGGCACCGTCATCCACGACCACGGCGCCACGCATCTGCAGGTGATCAGCCATCCACTGCTTGCGGGCCTGGTTCTTCGCCGTCTGAGCCACCAACAGGGTTCCGATCGACTCGCCCTGGGTGAGCCGCACCAATGCGTCGGGCTCACGCCCCCAGGCGATCACGGTGGAAGCGCCCGAGCCTGCGGCTCGTTTGGCGGCCAGGATCTTGGTGATCATGCCGCCCTTGCCAATGCTGGAACCTGCGCCCCCGGCCATGGCTTCCAGAGCCAGATCGCCAGCACGCGCCTCATGCACAAACTGCGCAGCCGGGTCACGCCGTGGATCCGCGGTGTACAAGCCTTTTTGATCGGTCAGGATCACCAGCGCATCGGCCTCCACCAGGTTGGCCACCAGCGCCCCCAAGGTGTCGTTGTCACCAAACTTGATTTCGTCGTTGACCACGGTGTCGTTCTCGTTGATCACCGGGACCACGCGATGACGCAGCAGGGTGAGCAAGGTGGAGCGGGCATTCAGGTACCGCTCGCGATCGGCCAGATCCGCATGCGTGAGCAAGACCTGGGCACTGCCCAAGCCGTTTTCACGCAACTTGGTCTCGTACATCTGGGCCAAACCCATTTGCCCCACCGCAGCCGCAGCCTGCAGTTCATGCACTTCTTTGGGCCGGACGGCCCACCCCAGGCGCTTCATGCCCTCGGCAATGGCACCACTGGACACCATCACCACCTCGCGCCCAGACAGGACCAGTTGAGCCAATTGACGGCACCACTCACTGATGGCGGCCTCGTCCAGGCCACGCCCCTCATTGGTCACCAGGCTGGAGCCCACCTTGACGACGATGCGGCGGGCATCCGCCAGCACCCGAGATTCATTATTAGCAGTCATTTCAGCATCAGCCAGCCATACTGGCCCCAGGGCACAGGAACATTCAGGAATCAGAGGGTTCTGCGAAACGGGGATCCACCGCGACCGGGGCCTGCTCGGCCACCTGCTGCGCCTTCACGTGCTGGTAGATGGCCTTGATCAAGGCCTCACAACCTTCACGCGTCAACGCAGATATCTCAAAGACCGGGCCCTTGTACTTGTAGCGCTTGACGAAATCCTTGACCAGGGCGGCTCGCTTGTCTTCGGGCACCATGTCCAGCTTGTTCAGAACCAGCCAGCGAGGCTTCTCGTAAAGCGCCTGATCGTACTTCTTCAGCTCACCCACAATGGCCTTGGCCTGAGCAACCGGATCGATGGCTTCGTCAAAGGGCGCCAGATCCACCACGTGCAGCAGCAGACGCGTGCGCTGCAGGTGACGCAAGAACAAATGCCCCAAACCCGCCCCTTCGGAGGCCCCCTCGATCAAACCCGGGATGTCTGCCACCACAAAGCTCTGCTCGGGACCGACGCGCACGACGCCCAGATTGGGGTGCAATGTGGTGAAGGGATAGTCAGCGATCTTGGGGCGCGCATTGGAAATCGCAGCGATCAAGGTCGACTTGCCCGCATTGGGCATGCCCAGCAGACCGACATCGGCCAGAACCTTGAGCTCCAGCTTGAGGCTTTTCTTCTCCCCCGGCCATCCCGGCGTCTTCTGACGAGGCGCCCGGTTGATCGCACTCTTGAAGCGCATGTTGCCAAAACCACCATCCCCGCCCTTGGCGATCGTGATGGTCTCGCCCGGGGCCAACAGCTCGTACAGGACCTCACCCGTCTCGGCGTCGGTAATGATGGTGCCGACCGGCATCTTCAAGGTGATGTCGTCACCCGCCGCACCGAACATGTCCGAGCCCATGCCGTGCTCGCCGCGCCGGGCTTCGTGCCTGCGGGAATAGCGGAAATCGACCAGGGTGTTGAGGTTGGGGTCCGCCACGGCATAGACGTGACCACCGCGCCCCCCATCCCCACCGTTGGGGCCACCAAACTCTTTGTACTTTTCATGACGAAACGAGACGCAACCGTTCCCGCCATCGCCCGCAGCAATGTCTATATAGGCTTCATCAACAAATTTCATGTCATGTCCAGTCTAGAAAAATGGGACCCAACGAAAAAAGCCCCGACCAAGCGGGGCTTCGACAGGTCGCTGAGTGACCGCGCCGTCAGACTCAGGCTGCGGGCGTCACGTTGACCGTGTGCTTGTTCAGCGCGCCCTTGGTGGCGAAAGACACATGGCCTTCAACCAGAGCAAACAGAGTGTGATCCTTGCCGATGCCGACATTGGAGCCAGCATGGAAGCGGGTACCACGTTGGCGAACGATGATCGAGCCAGCGCTGATCAACTCGCCACCGAAGGCCTTCACACCGAGCATCTTGGGCTTGGAATCGCGCCCGTTTCGCGTAGAGCCGCCGCCTTTTTTCTGTGCCATGACCCGTTCTCCTTAGCCTGCAATCGCGCCGATTTGCAGTTCAGTGAACTGCTGACGGTGACCTTGACGCTTTTGATAGTGCTTACGACGACGCATCTTGAAGATGCGAACCTTGTCGTGCTTGCCGTGCGCCACGACAGTTGCCGTGACGGTTGCGCCGGACACCAGGGGCGTGCCAACCTTCAGTTCAGCGCCGTTGCCGACAGCCAGAACTTGGTCAATCACGATTTCCTGGCCTACGTCCGCAGCAATCTGTTCTACTTTGATTTTTTCGCCAGCAGCAACGCGATATTGCTTGCCGCCGGTTTTTATGACCGCGTACATGTAAACCTCTTTGAATTGAAGCTCCGCCGGAGAATTCCGCAGAGCCCGAAACTATAACAAGAAAGTCCACCGCTGACAAGCGGGGCCCTCGGCACGCTCAAGTGCAGGTGAGGCGCGTTGCACGCCCTTCCTATAATTTCTCAACTTGAAAGAGCCCGCCACCTTGACCGCCCCCACCGCATCCGCCTCCCAAGCCCTCGAATTGATCGCCCGCGACATGGGCGAAGTCGACAAGGTCATTGCCCACCGACTCAACTCGAGCGTCCCCCTGGTCGGACAAATCTCTCAGTACATCATCGCCGCCGGAGGCAAGCGACTGCGCCCGGCACTGCTGCTGCTGGTCGCGGGCGCACTCGGCTACCAAGGCACGCAGCACCACAACCTGGCGGCAGTGGTCGAATTCATCCACACAGCCACCCTGCTGCACGACGATGTGGTGGACGAATCCACCCTGCGCCGAGGCCGCGCCACCGCCAACGAAGCCTTTGGCAACCCAGCCAGCGTCCTGGTCGGCGATTTTCTTTACTCCCGCGCCTTCCAGATGATGGTGGACGCCGATGACATGCGGGTGATGCAAGTCCTGGCCGATGCCACCAATGTGATCGCCGAAGGCGAAGTGCTGCAATTGATGAACATGCATGACGCCTCCCTGGACGAAGGCGCCTATCTGCGCGTCATCCGCTCCAAGACGGCCAAGCTCTTCGAAGCCAGTGCACGCCTGGCCGCCATTTTGATCAAAGCCCCGAGCCATGTTGAAGAAGCCTGTGCAACCTACGGGCAAGCGCTGGGCACCGCCTTCCAGGTCATCGACGACGTGCTGGACTACGCCGGCAACACGGCTGAAATGGGCAAGAACATCGGCGACGACCTCCGCGAAGGCAAAGCCACGCTGCCGCTGATCATCGGGATGCAGCGCGGCACCCCCGAACAGGCCGCCACCATCCGCCACGCCATTGAGCAAGGCGAGACCGAAAAGCTGCCCCAGATCATCGAGATCGTGCGCAACACAGGCGCACTGGAAGCCACCCAACAAGCCGCCGCAGCCGAGGCGCAACGGGCAATTTCTGCGTTGAGCGCGCTTCCTTCAAATTCTTACAGCGAAGGTTTGCTACAATTAGCGGCTCAATTACTTCAGCGTCGAAATTGAAAGATGACGACAAGCCTGAAGAGACATTGAGATCACTGCGCTTCATGCATTGAAGCACTGTTTGACAGTCGGGGTGTAGCTTAGCCTGGTAGAGCGCTACGTTCGGGACGTAGAGGCCGGAGGTTCGAATCCTCTCACCCCGACCATGATCAGACATATCGCACATCGGGGGCCTATTTCTGCCTCCGCCACCCCAAGCTACGTTTCATTTACAGACAGTTGCTCCTGAGCGATGATAGGATGCATTTTTTCATTCTGAGCATCCCTCACCTGCCTCATGGCCGCTGTTGAACCAGCCAATAAATCGTCATCCGTTGCGCTGCCCGGATTGGGGCGGGCACTGATCACAGCAGGCAAACTGGCCCAAAAAGCGGCCGAGGACATCTACCAGAAGGCGCTGACCCACCGCACCAGCTTCATTGTGGAGTTGATGGGTTCGGGCGCCGTATCTGCCGCTGATCTGGCCCACACGATGTCCCAGGCGTTCAGCGCGCCCTTGCTCGACCTTGACGCCATCGACCCTCAGCGACTGCCCAAAGACCTGCTGGACCCCAAGATCTGCCAAGCCTATCGGATCCTGGTACTGAGCAAGCGCAGCAATCGCCTGATCATCGCAACGGCAGACCCCTCAGACCAGGAGGTGGTCGAAAAGATCAAGTTTTCGACCCAGATGGGTGTTGACTGGATCATTGCCGAATACGACAAACTGTCCAAAATGGTCGAGGCCACGACCGCCTCGGTCGCCGAGGCCATGGACACGATCATCGGCGGTGGCGACTTCCAGTTTGAAGACGAGCCCATCATCACCGAGGATGTGGCGGACACCAACAGCGCCGAAGTTGAAGATGCCCCCATCGTCAAGTTTCTGCACAAGATGCTGCTGGACGCCTTCAACATGCGGGCTTCGGATTTGCACTTTGAGCCCTACGAACACTATTACCGGGTTCGATTCCGCATTGACGGAGAACTGCGGGAGATCTCCACGCCTCCGATCGCCATCAAGGACAAGCTGGCCTCCCGCATCAAGGTGATCTCACGGCTGGACATTTCCGAGAAACGTGTGCCGCAGGACGGCCGCATGAAGCTCAAGATCGGGGCCGATCGGGTCATTGACTTCCGGGTCAGCACCCTGCCGACGCTGTTTGGTGAAAAGATCGTGATCCGGATTCTGGACCCCAGCAGCGCCAAGCTGGGCATCGAGGCCCTGGGTTACGAACCCGAAGAGAAGGAGCGCTTGCTCCACGCCATCGGCCGCCCCTACGGCATGATTCTGGTCACTGGTCCGACCGGCTCGGGCAAGACGGTGTCGCTCTACACCTGCTTGAACATGCTCAACAAGCCGGGGGTGAACATCGCCACGGCCGAAGACCCGTCGGAAATCAACCTCCCGGGCGTCAACCAGGTCAACGTGAATGAAAAGGCGGGCCTGACGTTTGCGGCCGCCTTGAAGTCCTTCCTGCGGCAGGATCCGGACATCATCATGGTCGGCGAAATCCGCGACCTGGAGACGGCCGACATCTCCATCAAGGCAGCCCAGACGGGCCACTTGGTGCTGTCGACCCTGCACACGAACGACGCCCCCACCACGCTGACCCGGATGCGCAACATGGGCATTGCCCCGTTCAACATCGCCTCCAGCGTCATTCTCATCACGGCTCAGCGTCTGGCGCGGCGGCTCTGCCCCAACTGCAAGGCACCGGCCGACATTCCGCGTGAAGCCCTCCTGGACTCGGGCTTTCGGGAGGAGGAACTCGATGGCAGCTGGGTGTCCTACCGGCCGGTGGGCTGCTCAGCGTGCAACAACGGCTACAAGGGCCGGGTCGGCATCTACCAGGTCATGCCGATTTCAGAGGACATCCAGCGCATCATCCTGCGTGATGGCAGCGCCCTGGAAATTGCCGAGCAAGCCCGCCGCGAAGGGGTGCGCAGCCTGCGTGAATCCGGACTGTACAAAGTGAAAATGGGCTTGACCTCGCTGGAGGAAGTACTGGCCGTGACGAACGAATAAACCGAAGCAACAAGCCAATGGCAAGCACAAAAAAAGACATCAAAGAATTTGTCTTCGAGTGGGAGGGCAAAGACCGCAACGGCAAACCCGTGCGCGGAGAGTTGCGTGCGGCCGGCGAAAACCAGGTACAGGCCTCCCTGCGTCGACAGGGCGTGTTCCCGACCAAGATCAAGAAGCGCAAGATGCGCTCGGGCAAAAAGATCAAGCCCAAGGACATCGCGCTGTTCACGCGGCAATTGGCCACCATGATGAAGGCCGGGGTGCCCCTGCTGCAGACCTTCGACATCGTCGGCCGCGGCAATGCCAACCCGAGCGTCACCAAATTGCTCAACGATGTCCGCTCCGACGTGGAGACCGGCACCTCGCTGAGCGGGGCATTTCGCAAGTACCCGATGTACTTCGATGACCTCTACTGCAATCTGATCGAGGCTGGCGAGGCCGCCGGTATCCTGGAGTCCCTGTTGGATCGATTGGCGATCTACATGGAGAAGACCGAGGCGATCAAGTCGAAGATCAAATCAGCCTTGATGTACCCGATTTCGGTGATCATCGTCGCCTTTGTTGTGATCGTGGTGATCATGATCTTCGTGATTCCAGCCTTCAAGCAGGTGTTCTCGTCGTTCGGCGCCGACCTGCCCGCTCCCACCCTTTTTGTGATTTCCATGAGCGAGTTTTTCGTTCAGTGGTGGTGGCTGATCTTCGGCCTGATGGGCGGCGGCGGCTACTTCTTCATGCAATCGTGGAAGCGCAATGAAAAAATGCAGATGGCCATGGACCGCCTGATGTTGCGCATCCCCATCTTTGGTGACCTGATCAACAAATCCTGCATTGCCCGCTGGACCCGCACGCTATCAACCATGTTCGCAGCCGGCGTACCCCTGGTGGAAGCGCTGGACTCGGTGGGAGGCGCTTCAGGCAACTCGGTCTATGCGATCGCCACCGAACGGATCCAGCAGGAAGTCTCGACCGGCACCAGCCTGACGGCCGCCATGACCAATGCCAATGTGTTCCCGTCCATGGTGTTGCAGATGTGCGCCATTGGCGAAGAATCCGGCTCCATTGACCACATGCTGGGCAAGGCGGCCGACTTCTACGAGGCCGAGGTCGACGACATGGTGGCAGGCCTTTCCAGCTTGATGGAACCCATCATCATCGTGGTGCTTGGCACCATCATTGGCGGCATCGTCGTGTCGATGTACCTGCCTATCTTCAAATTGGGGCAGGTGGTTTGATGAGTTGGTTTGGTGACTGGGACCCTGCTTTGGTGGGTCTGGTGGGCTTGCTGTTCGGCAGCTTTTTGAATGTCGTCATCTACCGGCTGCCCAAAATGATGGAGGCGCAATGGGACCGCGACTGCGCTGAGCATCTGGGGCAAACACCCACGACCCAGGCGCCAACCTTCAATCTGATGGTTCCCCGCTCGCGCTGCCAGGCCTGCGGCCACACCCTGGGTTGGTACGAAAACATCCCTGTCTTGAGCTATGTCGTCTTGCGCGGTCGTTGCAAGGCCTGCAAGGCTTCCATCAGCCTGCGCTACCCACTGATTGAAATCGCCACGGCAGGGCTGTTCGCCTTGTGCGCCCAACGCTGGGGCATCAGCTTCAGCACGCTGGCCTGGTGCGGCTTTGCCGCCACCCTGCTGGCACTGGCCATGATCGATTGGGACACCACGCTGCTGCCTGATGATCTGACCCTCCCCTTGTTGTGGGCAGGACTGATCTCGGCCGCGGTGGGCTGGACCCAGGTGGACCTGCGCACAGCGCTGTGGGGCGCTGTGGCGGGCTACCTGTCACTGTGGCTGATCTACTGGGGCTTCAAGCTGCTGACCGGCAAAGAGGGCATGGGGTATGGCGACTTCAAACTCTATGCCGCCCTGGGCGCCTGGTTCGGCTGGCCGGCGCTGCTGCCCATCATCCTGATCTCATCCGTGATCGGCGCTGTGATCGGCATCGCCCTGAAGTTCTCCAGCGGTCTGCGCGAGGGGGGCTACATTCCGTTCGGGCCCTTTCTGGCAGGTGCAGGTTTTGCGGCCATGATCTGGGGTCCGGATCACCTGCAGACGCTGCTGCTGGGTTGGATCGGAGGCTAAATACCATGGCACTGGCCCGCCGCAAGGTCCGGCACCTCGGATTGACCGGAGGCATCGGCTCGGGCAAAAGCACGGTGGCCAAACTGCTGTCGGATCATGGCGCGGGCGTGATCGATGCCGACGCCGTAGCCCGTCAACTGACCCACGCCGGTGGTGCGGCCATGCCAGCGATCGAGGCCAGCTTTGGCCTCGGCGTGATCGCTGCGGATGGCGCTCTGGACCGCGATGCCATGCGGGCCCTGGTCTTCAGCCAACCGGACGCTCGCGCCCGGCTCGAAGCCATTGTCCACCCCCTGGTCGGCCAGAACCTGCAGGCCGAAGCCTCTGCCCATGAAGCCGCAGGCGCACCCCTGGTGGTCTACGACATCCCGCTGCTGGTCGAATCCAAGCGCTGGCCTGCCGAGCTCGATGGGGTGGTGGTGGTCGACTGCCAGCCCGAAACCCAGATCAGCCGGGTGCAACAACGCAGCGGCCTCAGTCGCGAAGCCGTGCTGGCCATCATGGCGGCACAGGCCAGCCGCGAGCAACGCCTGGCCTGCGCCGACGCGGTGATTTTCAACGAGGGTTGCACCCTGGAGGCCCTGGGCCTGCAGGTGGCCGATTTGGCCCATTACTTCGGGCTATGATGCGCGCAACGGAACGAGCAGTGATCCTCTACGAATACCCCTTCAACGAACGCATACGCACCTACCTGCGCCTGGAGCAATTGTTCCGGCGCCTGGGTGAGCTGGTCTTGCGCGACGCCCCGCTGGACCACCATTTCGCCCTGGCCACGATCTTCGAAATCATGGACGTTGCAGCCCGCGCCGACCTCAAATCGGACGTGCTCAAAGACCTCGAGAAACAGAAAGCCGCGCTCAACAGCTACCGGGGCAACCCCTCCATCTCGGAGCAGATTCTGGATGGCGTGATCGCCCAGATCGATGCCGACTTTGCGGCACTCAATGGGCAGCCCGGCAAGGCCGGCCAATCGCTGACCGAAAACGAATGGCTGATGAGCATCCGCAGCCGCATCGGCATCCCCGGGGGCACCTGCGGCTTCGACCTGCCGGCCTACTACGCCTGGCAACATGCGGAGCCGGCCAAGCGGCGCGATGACCTCCAGGGATGGGCGGGCACCCTCGGGCCGCTGGCCGAGTCCATTTTTCTGCTGCTGAAGATGCTGCGCGACTCCGGCACACCCCAGAAGGTGGTGGCGGAGCGTGGTCAGTTCCAGCAGACCTTGCCTCAGGGGCGCACCTTCCAGTTGCTGCGGCTGCGCCTGAACCCGGCGTGGGGCTTGATCCCGGAAATCAGCGGCAACCGTCTGCTCGTGTCGGTTCGGCTGATGCGCCAGGAAGCGGATGGACGCCTGCACGCCTGCGGCGAAGATGCCAATTTCGAACTGGCCCTCTGTGCCTGACCTGCCTGACCTGCCTGGGCGCGGCTGAAACCTGCGCTCAAGGCGCTATCTGTCGAATCCCATGAGCACCGACAACTCTGACACCCCACCCCAAGGCGCTCGCGTGGTGCGATGCCCCGCCTGCGGCGGCCCCAGCCTCTACCACCCCAGCAATGCCTACCGCCCGTTCTGTGGTGAACGCTGCAAGAACCTCGACTTTGGCGCCTGGGCCAGCGAAACCTTTCGCATGCCCACCGAGGCACCGCCAGACGACGCTCCTTACGGCGATCCGCGCCTGCAGTGAAGGGTGGCGCGGCGCGCCGGCGTCACACAGGCGCTGCGCCGGCGACCACGGGCCCGGCATGCCCTCGTTCAGCCGCCAGCCAATCCAGCACCGGGAAAGCCCCCGGCAGCACAGGCGCAACGCTCAACGGGAAATGCTGCCACGCCATGCTCTGACCTTCACGCATTTCAAAGTCGCCCTGCCAGTCGTGCACCTTGCACCAGTGCAGGCGGACCAAGGCATGCGGGTAGTCGTGCTCGGTGACCTTCCAGGCCTGTGCCGCACCGATCACCACGCCCAGCTCTTCTTCGAGTTCGCGGCGCAATGCCTGCTCCACCGTTTCGCCGGCTTCGAGCTTGCCGCCTGGAAACTCCCAGTACCCGGCATAGGGCTTGCCTTCGGGGCGGGAACTCAGCAACAGGGCGCCGTCGGCCCGGATCAGGATGCCCACGGCCACTTCGGTGTGCTGGCGCTCAGCCATGGGCACGCCCCGCAAAGTCACGTGCGAACTGGTAGGCCACACGGCCACTGCGAGAACCGCGCTCCAGAGCCCACACCAGGGCTTCAGGACGGGCCGCCTCACGCGCCGCCTCCGAGACACCGAACGAGCTCAGCCACTGCCCCACGATGGTCAGGTATTCATCCTGCGAGAAGGGGTAGAAGCTGACCCACAGCCCAAAGCGTTCAGACAGCGAAATCTTCTCCTCCACCACCTCACCCGGATGCACTTCGCCATCCTCGGTGTGGGTGTAGGTGAGGTTTTCGGTCATGTACTCGGGCAAGAGGTGGCGCCGGTTGCTGGTGGCATAGATCAGCACATTGGGCGTCGCCGCCGCCACTGAACCGTCCAGAATCGACTTCAGCGCCTTGTAGCCCGCCTCGCCCTCCTCAAAGCTCAGGTCATCGCAAAAGATGACGAACTTCTCGGGGCGTGCAGAGACCACGTCCACGATGTCGGGCAGATCGGTCAGGTCGGCCTTGTCGACTTCGATCAGGCGCAAACCCTCGGGGGCATACTCGTTCAGGCAGGCCTTGATCAGCGAGGACTTGCCTGTGCCACGTGCCCCCGTCAGCAACACATTGTTGGCTGGCAGGCCACGCACGAACTGCTGGGTGTTGCGCTGGATCTTCTCCTTCTGCGGCTCGATCTCCTTCAGGTCATCGAGCTTCATCACCGCCACGTGACGCACAGGCTCCAGCACGCCATGACCTGAACCACGCCGACGGTAGCGCCAGGCGATCGATGCATTCCAGTCGGCCGGTGCCGACAGCGGCTGCGGCAGCACGGATTCGATGCGCGCAATCAGCTGCTCGGCACGCAGCATCAGGTGTTCAAATTTCTCGTTCATGGGCCTCGCGCCTGTTGCTCAGGACCGGTAATCAGCGTTGATGCTCACGTAATCGTGGCTCAGATCGCAAGTCCACACGGTGTCCGCCGCCGTTCCACGGCCCAGCACCACGCGCACGGTGATTTCGCTTTGCTTCATGACGCGCTGCCCGTCTTCTTCACGGTAGGCCGGGTTGCGCCCGCCCTGCACCGCCACGTGCACATCGTCCAGGTACAGGTCGATGCCGGTCTGATCCAGGTCGGAAATGCCTGCGTAGCCCACCGCGGCCAGGATGCGGCCCAGGTTCGGATCGCTGGCGTAGAAGGCCGTCTTGACCAGGGGCGAGTGGGCAATGGCGTAGGCCACGAGACGGCACTCTTCGGCGGTCTTACCGCCTTCGACACGCACGGTGATGAACTTGGTGGCACCTTCGCCATCGCGCACGATGGCCTGGGCCAGCTTTTGCGCCACCTCCAGCAAGGCCGCCTTGAGCAGCGCCCCATCGCCCGAATCAAGCGACTGGATGACCGGGTTGCCCGCCTTGTGGGTGGCCATCAGCACGAAGGAATCGTTGGTGGAGGTGTCGCCGTCAATGGTCACGCGGTTGAAGGAGCCCTCCGCCAGGTCTCGCACCAGCCCTTGCAGCAAGGCCGGATCCAACGCCGCATCCGTGGCCAGAAAGCCCAGCATGGTGGCCATGTTGGGGCGAATCATGCCCGCCCCCTTGCTGATGCCGGAAATCGTCACAGGCACGCCCGACAGGGTGATGCGACGGCTGAAGGCCTTGGGCACGGTGTCCGTGGTCATGATGCCTTCGGCAGCACGCGCCCAGTGGTCCTCGCGGGCATCGGCCAAGGCGGCGGGCAGGCCGGCCTCGATGCGATCCACCGGCAGGGGCTCCATGATCACACCCGTCGAAAACGGCAGGATCTGCTCGGGCGACAAGGTGAGTTGGCGCGCCAGGGCGATGCAGGTGGCGCGGGCACGCACCAGACCATCCTCACCCGTGCCGGCGTTGGCATTGCCCGTGTTGATCACCATGGCGCGCACGCCGGCACCACGGCTCAGGTGTTCGCGGCTGACCTGCACAGGGGCGGCACAAAAGCGGTTCTGGGTGAACACCCCCGCCACGCTGGTGCCTTCGTCGAGCAAAAAGACCGTGAGGTCTTTGCGGTTGGCCTTGCGCACCCCGGCCTCGGCCACGCCGATGCGTACGCCTGGAACCGGAAAAATATCTTGAGGAAGCGGAGCAGAAAGATGAACGGGCATGGTCGACTTTCAAAATAAAGGCCCTTGGCTGCGCGGGTGTGCCATGCGCCAGAGAGCCCCGAATGAACAACACGGGCCGCAGCCCGTGTCAGGAGTGTGCAAGGCTCAGGCCAATTTGCCGTGACACTGCTTGAATTTCTTGCCACTGCCACAGGGGCAAGGATCGTTGCGCCCCACCCGCAACAGGGCATCCGCGGGCAAGGGATCACCCGACTGATCAGCCACGGTCTCAACCTCGCCGGTCTCGGTGGGGGCCGTATAGGTCACGTTGGAGATGTGCTCGGCACGGGCCTCCAGCGCCTGGGCGGCTTCATCGACCTGGTCGTCTGATTGCAGACGGACGGTCATCAGCAGGCGGGTGACTTCGTTCTTGACCGAATCCAGCATCTGGCCGAACAGTTCGAAGGCCTCGCGCTTGTATTCCTGCTTGGGCTGCTTCTGGGCATAACCACGCAGGTGGATACCCTGGCGCAGATGGTCCAGAGAACTCAGATGCTCGCGCCAGTGGCTGTCGATGGTCTGCAGCAGCACCACGCGTTCGAACTGGGTGAAGCTCTCACCGCCCACCACATCCACCTTGGCCTGGAACACCTCGCCGGCCGCCTTCTGCACGGCTTCAAGGATGTCGTCATCGGTGATGGCGCTGGACTTCTCGACCAGGGCCTGCAGATCGACGTCGATCTGCCACTCGTCTTTCAGGACGCGTTGCAGACCGGGCAGGTTCCACTGCTCTTCCACCGACTCGGCCGGCACATAGGCCCGGACCAGGTCGTCGAAACAACCTTCACGCAGGCTGGCGATCTGGGCGTCGAGGTTGCCGGCATCCAGAATGTCGTTGCGCTGCTGGTAGATCACCTTGCGCTGGTCGTTGGACACATCGTCGTACTCCAGCAATTGCTTGCGGATGTCGAAGTTGCGGGCCTCCACCTTGCGCTGGGCCGACTCGATGCTGCGCGTGACGATGCCGGCTTCAATGGCCTCACCTTCAGGCATCTTCAGCCGATCCATGATCGCCTTGACACGGTCGCCCGCGAAAATGCGCATCAGTTGATCGTCCAGGCTCAGGTAGAAGCGCGAAGAGCCCGGGTCACCCTGGCGGCCTGAACGGCCGCGCAACTGGTTGTCGATGCGGCGCGACTCATGGCGCTCGGTGGCGATGATGCGCAAGCCACCCTGCTGTTTGACGACTTCATGGTCACGCTGCCAAGCCTCGCGCAACTGGGCGATCTTCTGTTCGCGCTGTGCTGCGTCCAACGACTCATCGGCCTCCACCTCGGCCAGGGCTTTCTCGATGTTGCCACCCAGCACGATGTCGGTACCCCGACCGGCCATGTTGGTGGCGATGGTGATCATCTTCGAGCGACCCGCCTGGGCCACGATGTCGGCCTCACGGGCATGCTGCTTGGCGTTGAGCACCTGGTGAGGCAGCTTCTCGCGGTCCAGCAGCTGGGAGATCAGCTCGGAATTCTCGATCGAGGTGGTGCCCACCAGAACGGGCTGACCCCGCTCATAGCAATCCCGGATGTCCTTGACGGCGGCGTCGTACTTTTCCTGGGTGGTCTTGTAGACCCGGTCAAGCTGATCATCACGACGGCTGGGCTTGTTCGGTGGGATGACCGTGGTCTCCAGACCATAGATCTCCTGGAACTCGTAGGCCTCGGTGTCGGCCGTACCCGTCATGCCGGACAGCTTGTTGTACTGGCGGAAGTAGTTCTGGAAGGTGATCGACGCCAGGGTCTGGTTCTCAGCCTGGATGGCCACGCCTTCCTTGGCCTCGACAGCCTGGTGCAGGCCATCGCTCCAGCGGCGACCCGACATCAGGCGACCGGTGAACTCATCGACGATCACGATCTCACCGTCCTGCACCACGTAGTGCTGGTCACGGTGGTAGAGGTGGTTGGCCCGCAACGCTGCATACAGGTGGTGCATCAGCGAGATGTTGGCCGGGTCGTACAGCGACGCCCCTTCGGGCAACAGACCGGCGCTGTAGAGAATGCGCTCGGCATTTTCATGGCCTTGCTCGGTCAACACCACCTGATGGGTCTTTTCGTCGACCGTGAAGTCCCCTGGCTTGGTCACGCCTTCGCCGGTGCGAGGATCGGCTTCGCCCTCCTGGCGGACCAGCAAAGGCACCACGCGGTTGATCGCGATGTACTGGGCCGTGTGGTCGTCGGCCTGGCCACTGATGATCAGTGGCGTGCGCGCCTCGTCGATCAGGATCGAGTCCACCTCGTCCACGATGGCGTAGTTGAGGCCACGCTGCACGCGATCCGTGGTCTCGTAGACCATGTTGTCACGCAGGTAGTCAAAGCCATATTCGTTGTTGGTGCCGTAGGTGATGTCGGCACCGTAGGCCGCCTGCTTTTCAGGACGCGGCATCTGCGGCAGGTTGACCCCCACGGTCATGCCCAGGAAGTTGTAGAGGCGCCCCATGTTGGCCGCGTCTCGCCCTGCCAGGTAGTCGTTGACCGTGACCACGTGCACGCCCTTGCCGGACAGTGCATTGAGGTAGACCGCCAGGGTGGCCGTCAGCGTCTTGCCTTCACCGGTGCGCATTTCAGCAATCTTGCCGTTGTGCAGGGCCATGCCGCCCAGCAACTGCACATCGAAGTGGCGCATGCGCATGACCCGCTTGGAGCCTTCACGGACCACCGCAAACGCCTCAGGCAGGAGGGCATCGAGGCTTTCCCCCTTGTTCACCCGTTCACGGAACTCGTCAGTCTTGGCCCGCAGTGCCTCGTCCGACAACTTCTCGTACTCAGGCTCCATCGCGTTGATGCGATCCACCGTCTTGCGGTACTGACGCAGAAGCCGATCGTTGCGGCTGCCGAAAATTTTGGTGAGGAAATTAGTGGCCATGAAAACAAGACCGTTCTGCCTGCTGTGCGCCATGACAGAACGACCAAAATCCCTAAAACAATGCTGGATTCAGGTGGAGCCGACTTTCTGGATTGCAAGCGTGCGTGCAACAACGCACCAAGCCAGAATACCGGCACAAGAGCGAGATTCTACCTTTTGGCCTCTACTGCGCCGTGACAGCGCCACGCCGGTCTGCCAGCGTGGTGCCGGCCCCCGATCCAGCCCGCAGAAAGCGGTTCGGATCCTGGGGAACGCCCTGCACCAACAACTCGAAGTGCAGGTGGGGCCCGGTGGAGCGCCCCGTGGTGCCCACTTCGGCAATGCGCTGACCCCGCTTGATCAGATCGCCCTTGTGAACAAACACCTTCGAAGCATGGGCATAGCGGGTGATCAGGTCGTTTCCGTGATCGATCTCGATCATCTGCCCATACTCGGGGTGGTAGGTCTGGGTGACCACCACACCACCGGCGGCGGCCAGGATCGGAGTGCCCACATCAGCCTGGTAGTCCTGGCCTGTGTGCAAGGCCGAACTGCCCGTGATCGGATCGATGCGCCAGCCGAAGCCCGAACCCAATGGACGCCCCGGCACGGGGGTCTGGGTGGGCACCATCATCTTGCGGATCTTCTGGTCGAACAGCCGGGATTCAATCACCGTCATGAGGTCAACCCGCTGGTCGGCAACGCGCTCGAGATCATCGAGCGTCGCCTGCAATTCTTCAAAGGACATGGGGCGTGCGGCCACCAGAGCACCACCTCGACCCGGCGCCGTCTTCAGGTCTGCGTTCACACCGGCAAGACCGGACACCCGCTCCCCCAGGGATTCCAGCTGCATCATCCTGGCCTGCATTTCACCGACCCGTCGGGCCATGACGTCCAGGTTCTCGCGCAGGTAGCGGTCACGCTGCTCGTTCTCATCCTTCACAATCAGCTTGACCACTGAACCGATGACCGGCCAACCTTCGCGAGCCCCTTTGAGAAAGACCCAGTGGTAAAGCCCCGCGGCAAACAGCATCAACGCCAAAGAAGCCAGCAGCGTCGCCACCAGCAAATGCCAGCCACTGAGGTGCAGCGCCCTGCTCTTGGCCAACCAGGCATCCGTGATAATCAGTTGCAATTCAGTACCTCTCCAGCAAACCAGGTCCCCACATGAACCGTCGACATCAAGCAGTGACCCTCGCCCAGGCGTCTATGGAGTCACCCACGCTGGCTCGACTGTCAGAATTGGTGCGGGATTCGTCTTTGCGCCTGAAGGCTGTCGAACCCCTGATCCCGCCCTTGCTCAGATCGGCCATCAAAGCCGGTCCGATTGATGGGCCGACCTGGTGCCTGCTGGTTGAATCCAACGCGGCTGCGGCCAAACTCAAACAACTGCTGCCTGCCTTGCAGGCGCATTTGAGAAGTCGGGGGTGGGAGGTTACCGCAATCCGCCTCAAGGTTCAAACAGCGAACCGTTGAATGGACAGTGCAACAAAAGAGAAGATGGTGCCGGTTGTCGGATTCGAACTGACGACCTACCGCTTACAAGGCGGGTGCTCTACCAACTGAGCTAAACCGGCTGACCCCGTAGGGTACGGGCAGGATTCTAACTGCCAGAAACCCGGGGACCCATGAAAAACGCCTACTTAATTCGCTTCAATGCCGGCCGGGCACCCGCAGGCGACGTGGGCTTGGGCGGCTCGGGCGGCGTATCGGCAGACGGTGCCGAAGCATCCTCCACCGACACCAGCTGCACCACACGGTCCTCAGACGAGGCCTCGGACAGCGCAGGCTTGGACTCAGCCTTGGGCTCAGACACCGCATCGCTGACCGGGAAAGCCATACCCTGACCGTTTTCACGGGCATAGATGGCCATCACGCGTTCGATCGGCACCAGGATTTCACGCGGCACGCCACCGAAACGCGCCTTGAACGCGAGGAAATCATTGCCGATGTTGAGACCGCTTGTGGCGTCGTAGCTGACGTTGAGCACGATCTCGCCATCCTTGACGAACTCACGCGGCACCTGAACGGACTCATCCACGGCGACAGCCACGTAGGGCGTGAACCCGTTGTCCGTGCACCACTCATACAGCGCTCGGATCAGGTAAGGACGGGTGGATGGAGACTCCTGGGCATTCATGGCGTTCTTTCGCAATCGGGATGCTTACTTGCGCATGACCTTTTCGGACGGCGTGAGTGCCTCGATGTAGGCCGGACGCGAGAAGATGCGCTCAGCGTACTTGAGCAACGGCGCGGCGTTCTTGCTCAGCTCGATGCCGTAGTAATCCAGGCGCCACAGCAGCGGCGCAATGGCCACATCCAGCATGGAGAAGTTTTCGCCCAGCATGTACTTGTTCTTCAAGAACACCGGCGCGAGTTGGGTGAGGCGGTCACGGATGTGGGCACGGGCCTTTTCCAAGGCCTTTTCATTGCCCTTGGTCAGACGCGACTCCAATGCGCTCACGTGCACGAACAGTTCCTTCTCGAAATTCAGCAGGAACAGACGGACGCGCGCACGGTCCACCGGGTCACCCGGCATCAGTTGAGGGTGGGGGAAGCGCTCATCGATGTACTCGTTGATGATGTTCGATTCGTACAGAATCAGATCGCGTTCGACCAGGATAGGCACCTGACCGTACGGGTTCATCACGTTGATGTCTTCTGGCTTGTTGTAGAGATCCACGTCGCGGATCTCGAAGTCCATGCCTTTTTCAAACAAGACAAAGCGGCAGCGGTGGGAAAAGGGACACGTGGTCCCCGAGTACAACACCATCATGGTAACGGCTCCTCAAAATCAAAAAGAGTGGGGCGCCCAAGGCGGACCCACTCTGCGGGCCTGATCGACGCAGTCGATCAGGCAGGTGACGAAATTACTTGACGTCTTTCCAGTAAGCAGCATTCAGACGCCAGGCGATCAAGGTAAAGAAAGCCAGGAAGATCAAAACACCCACGCCCACCCGGACACGCGTATTTTGCGCTGGCTCACCCATCCACTGCAGGTAGGCCACGAGATCCCCCACAGCCTGATCATATTGCAGGGGCGTCATGGTACCCGGAGTCAGCTGCTCCCAGCCCTTGAACACCTCAACCTTGTGGCCATGTTCTTCGGTTTCTTCGTAAACCGGACGGCGCGCACCCTGCAGTTCCCAGAGCACGTGCGGCATGCCAACGCTCGGGAAGACCAGGTTGTTCCAGCCCGTGGCCTTGGTCTCGTCACGGTAGAACGTGCGCATGTAGGTGTAGAGGTAATCAGCCCCCGTGCCGCCATGACCGGCGCGCGAGCGGGCAATCACGGTCAGGTCGGGCGGGTTGGCGCCGAACCATTCCTTGGCCTGCTTCGGATCGATCGCAGCCTTCATGGTGTCGCCGACCTTTTCGGTCGTGAACAGAAGGTTGTCCTTGATCTGCTGCTCGGTCAGGCCGATGTCCTTCAGGCGGTTGAAGCGCATGAAAGCCGCCGAGTGGCAGTTGAGGCAGTAGTTGACGAAGATCTTGGCGCCATTTTGCAGGGCAGCCAGATCGTTGGTCTTGTTGGGCGCCTTGTCCCATGCCACACCACCTTCGTTGGCCTGGACGCCGGCCACCAGGCCAACAGCCATGGCCAGACCGACGATCAGATGACGGGCGAAACCCAGGTTTGCAAGCTTTTTCATTGTTTTTCTCTCCAGCAAATCAATGGGCAGCAAAGGTCACGCGGTCAGGCACCGGCTTGGTTTCGCCGATCTGACTCCACCAGGGCATCAGCAGGAAGAAGCCGAAGTAGAACAGGGTACCCACTTGGGACACACGCTCACCAATCGGCGACGGCGGTTGCACACCCAGGTAGGCCAGCACCACGAACACCACCACAAAGACGGCGTACAGGTACTTGTGCCAGCTCGGACGGTAACGGATGGACTTCACCGGGCTCTGATCCAGCCAAGGCAGGAAGAACAGGATGACCACAGCCCCCCCCATGACCACGACGCCCCAGAACTTGGCATCGATGGACAGCATCAAGGCGATGACCACCACGGCAGCACCCACGACGCCTGCCTTCAGGAAGCCCGGCAGCTTGGACTTGACGGCACCGAAGAAGGCACCGGCGGCCACACACGCGATCAGCGCGTACATCATCTCGCCCGTGATGGCACGCAGCATCGAATAGAAGGGCGTGAAGTACCAGACCGGGGCGATGTGGTTCGGTGTCTTGAACGGATCGGCCGGGATGAAGTTGTTGTACTCCAGGAAGTAACCACCGGCTTCAGGGGCAAAGAAGATCACAGCCGTGAACACCATCAGGAACACGCTCACACCCAGGATGTCGTGCACTGTGTAGTACGGATGGAAGGGGATGCCGTCCAAGGGGTGACCATTGGCATCACGCGGCGCCTTGGGACCCTTGATTTCAACGCCATCGGGGTTGTTCGAACCCACTTCATGCAGGGCGATGATGTGCGCAGCCACCAAACCCAGCAGCACCAGCGGAACAGCGATCACGTGGAAGCTGAAGAAGCGGTTCAGCGTGGCATCAGACACCACATAGTCGCCCCGGATCAGCAGGGCCAGGTCAGGACCGACAAAAGGAATGGCAGAGAACAGGTTCACGATCACCTGAGCACCCCAGTAGGACATCTGACCCCAGGGCAGCAGGTAGCCCATGAAGGCCTCGGCCATCAGGCACAGGAAGATGGCGCAACCGAAGATCCAGACCAGTTCACGCGGCTTGCGATAAGACCCATACAGCAGACCACGGAACATGTGGAGGTAGACCACGATGAAGAATGCCGAGGCACCGGTGGAGTGCATGTAGCGCACCAGCCAACCCCAGGGCACATCACGCATGATGTACTCGACCGAGGCAAACGCCAGCGTGGCATCCGGCTTGTAATGCATGACCAGAAAGATGCCGGTCACGATCTGGATCACCAGCACCAGCATGGCCAGCGAGCCGAAGAAGTACCAGAAGTTGAAGTTCTTGGGTGCGTAGTACTCGGAGAGGTGCTCTTTGTACAGCTTGGACGCGGGGAAGCGGTTGTCCACCCAGTTCAGCAGCTTTTCGCCAGCCGAAGCGTTGGGGGAGATTTCCTTGTATTCAGCCATGATGTGTTCCCTCAAGCCTTCTTGTCTTCGCCGATCAGCAGGCGCGTATCGGACAGGTACATGTGGGGAGGCACCGGCAGGTTGTCCGGCGCCGGCTTGTTCTTGAACACACGCCCGGCCAGGTCAAAGGTGGAGCCGTGGCAAGGGCACAGAAAACCGCCCTCCCAGTTGTCAGGCAGCGAGGGCTGCGGACCCGGGGTGAACTTGTCGGACGGCGAGCAACCGAGGTGGGTGCAGATGCCCACCACCACCAGCACTTCGGGCTTGATCGAGCGGGTGGTGTTGCGCGCGTATTCGGGCGTGAACTCATCCGGGTGCCGCTCCGACTTCGGGTCGGCCAGCTGGCCATCGAGCTTGGGCAACTCCGCCACCATCTCTGGTGTGCGCTTCACGATCCACACGGGCTTGCCCCGCCACTCGGCCGTCATCTTCTCGCCGGGCTTGAGGTTGGAAATATCCACCTCCACAGCAGCACCCGCCGCCTTGGCCTTTTCGGAAGGAGACAAAGTACTCACGAAGGGAACGGCGGTTGCAACGCCGCCCACAGCACCAGCACAGGTTGAGGCGATCAGCCACGTCCTCTTGCTGGAGTCGATCCGCTGGGTGTCGACTGGGGTGTCACTCATGGGGTTGTTCCTCGATGAACATCGCTTATTTGGGTCAACCGCCGATTGTACCGGAGGGCCTCTTGTAAATTCAACGCGCTTTTCCCGAGTGCCCGTCCCCTGAGAATGTGCATAAATACCGAGAAATCAGGGCAAACCCTTGGATTACCCCCTGCTTATCGTAAAGACTGTGCAGAATTGATACTCGGCCGATCACGGCAAAAACATTCAAACAAAGCAAACAAAGGAAACTTTCCATGAGCATCGTCAAGGAATTCAAAGAATTCGCCATCAAAGGCAATGTGATCGACTTGGCCGTCGGTGTGATCATCGGTGGCGCCTTCGGCAAGATCGTCGACTCCGTGGTGGCCGATCTGATCATGCCGGTGGTCGGGCTGGTGTTTGGCAAACTGGATTTTTCGAATCTTTATATTGCGCTAGGTCAAATTCCGGCGGGCACAGCCGACACTCTGGAAGGCCTCAAGAAAGCAGGCGTGCCGGTGTTTGCCTATGGGCATTTCATCACCGTGGCGGTGAATTTCGTGATCCTGGCTTTCATCATTTTCATGATGGTGAAACAAATCAACCGCCTCAAGCGAGAAACACCGGCCGAAGCACCGGTCGAAGCCGCCCCCGCCGCTCCGGCCGAAGATATTGTGTTGCTGCGCGAAATTCGCGACAGCCTGCGCAAGTAAGCAGCCTCGCAGCGCCGGCACCGGGCGCTGCTGTCCGCTCAGGCGTGGATCAGGCGCCTGGCCATGCGCAGCGCCTCGATCAGGCTGGACGGATCGGCCCGCCCCGTGCCGGCAATGTCGAAGGCCGTGCCATGGTCGGGGCTGGTGCGCACCAGGGGCAGGCCCAGGGTCACATTGACCCCCTCCTCCACCCCCAGGTACTTGACCGGTATCAGACCCTGATCGTGGTACATCGCCACCACCACGTCAAACTCCCCTTGCCGAGCCCGCATGTACACCGTGTCGGGTGCCACCGGCCCCGTCACCTGCGCCCCCAGGGCCCGAGCCGCCTGCACGGCGGGCTCGATGATGTCCAACTCCTCACGCCCGAACAGGCCACCCTCCCCCGCGTGCGGGTTCAGACCTGCCACCGCGATGCGGGGCGAGCGCCCCAGCACGCGCAGCAATGATTCCTGGGTGATGCGCAGGGTATCCAACACGTTGTCGTAGGTCACGGCCTCGATGGCCTGGCGAAGAGAGACGTGAATGCTGACCAGCACCGTGCGCAACTCCTGGTTGGCCAGCATCATGCGAACCGGCATGGCCTCCAGCCCCACCCCTGCGTGTGCCGCAGCCTCGGCCTGCAAAAGCTCGGTATGCCCCGGGAACGCCACCCCGGCCGCATGCAGCGCCTCTTTGTGCAGCGGTGCGGTCACCAAGGCAGCCACCTGCCCACGCAATGCTGCCCGCGCGGCCCATAGCACCGCATCAGCCGCCTGGCGCCCAGCCTGGGCGCTGACCTGACCCCATTGCGGCAGGCCGTTCGGCATGGCAGTGCCCGGATCCAGGACTGGCAGGCAGCGCGGCGGACACCTGGCCAGATCGGCGGGTTCTGTCAGCACGACCACCGGCAGCGTCGATGTCCCGCCGCCCCGCCCCTGCTGCACCACGCGGGCGGCGCGGCGCAGCACCTCAGGCTGCCCCACCACCACCACGCCCGTCATGAGCTCAGGCTCACGCCAGAACGCCTTGACGATGGTCTCGGGACCGATGCCGGCCGGGTCGCCCTGCGTCAAGGCGAGCCAGGAGCCAGGGGCAGCATCAGAGGCTGCGGAACGGAGCAAGTCAGACATGCGCAGGCGTCTTTCAGGCAGGGTTGTCAATGTCGATGAATTGATGCGAAACACCCAGCTGGCGGGCCACCTCCCCCGCCAGCGCCGGGGCACCGTAGCGCTCGGTGGCATGGTGGCCTGCAGCCAGGAAGGCGACCCCCATCTCTCGCGCGTAATGCGCCTGCGGCTCGGAGATCTCCCCCGTGATGAAGGCATCGGCCCCGGCGGCAATGGCGGCCTCGAAATAACCCTGCGCCCCGCCGGTGCACCAGGCCACCCGCCTCACCGGGCGACCATCGCCCGGCACCGAGGTCACGGAGCGCCCCAGCGCGGCCTCCACCCGCCGGGCCAGGGCCGGGACGTCCAGACCCTCCAGCGGCGCCATCCACCCCAGGTTCTGCTCGCCGAAACAAGGGGCACCGCCCTCAAAACCCAGCACCCGACCCAATTGGGCGTTGTTCCCCCACTCCGGGTGCGCATCCAACGGCAGGTGGTAGGCGAGCAGGCTGATGTCATGGGCCAGCAGCCGTTGCAGGCGCTGCTTCATCCAGCCCGTGACCCGCCCATCCTGGCCGCGCCAAAACAGACCGTGATGCACCAGGATGGCGTCGGCTCCCACGGCAATCGCAGCCTCGATGAGGGCTACGCTGGCCGTCACCCCGGACACCAGTCGCCGCACCTCCTGGCGTCCCTCGACCTGCAGGCCATTGGGGCCGTAGTCCTTGAAACGCTCGGGCTGAAGCAAGGTATCGCAGGTCTGCAGCAAGGTATGTCGGTCAGTACTCATGCCCCGGATTGTCTCAGTTGCGGCCCGTCCTGCAGCCCACCGCTTGAGTGACAATAGCAATCCACCACCACCGGCCAAACCGGATGCCGCCCACTCCAGCTTGAGCTGGCGGGCCCCGGTCGACACCCACCGCACCTTTCATGAAGCGCATCTGGCAGCTCTTTTCCCAAACCGTCACCGTGTTGCTGGCCGCCTATTTTGTGGTGGCCACACTCCAACCCCAGTGGCTGAACCGAAACGCCCTGCGCGTGGGCAGCATGGGCGTCGCCTTGCTGGAGGCCCCGCCCACCCCGGCTGGCAGCACATCGCCGGGCAGCCTCAGTGGTGCCGCGCGCAAGGCCTCGCCGGCGGTGGTCAGCATCAACACCAGCAAGATCAGTCGGCAGCCTCGCAGCAGCGACCCCTGGTACCAATTCTTTTTCGGCGACCAAGGCGCGACCCAGCAACAGAGCGGATTGGGCAGCGGCGTGATCGTCAGCACGGCAGGCTACATCCTCACCAACAACCATGTGGTCGAATCAGCCGACGAGATCGAGGTCACCCTCAACGACAGCCGAACCACGCAGGCACGTGTGATCGGCACCGACCCTGACACCGACCTGGCGGTGCTGAAGATCGATGTCGACAAGCTGCCGGCAATCGTGCTGGGCAATTCCGACACGCTGCAGGTTGGCGACCAGGTGCTGGCCATCGGCAACCCCTTCGGCGTCGGGCAGACCGTGACCGGCGGCATCGTGAGTGCACTGGGCCGCAATCAGTTGGGCATCAACACCTTCGAGAACTTCATCCAGACCGATGCCGCCATCAACCCCGGCAACTCGGGCGGCGCACTCGTCGATGTGAACGGCAATCTGCTGGGCATCAACACCGCCATCTATTCGCGCTCCGGCGGCAGCATGGGCATCGGCTTTGCCATTCCCGTCTCCACCGCCCGCCAGGTGCTCGACAGCATCGTCAAGGAGGGGCGTGTCACGCGGGGCTGGATCGGGGTGGAACCCAATGAACTGTCGGCCGAGTTGGCCGAGACCTTCGGCATCCAACCCGTCCCGGGCGTGATCATCACCGGCGTGCTGCAAAACGGGCCCGCAGCCCAGGCCGGCATCCGCCCAGGCGATGTGATTGTTCAGGTGGCCGGCCAGGCGGTGCACAGCGTGCCCGAGCTGCTCTCCCGTGTCTCGGGGCTCACGCCAGGTCAGGCGGCGCCATTCAGCCTGCTGCGCCAGGGCAAAACACTGCAAACCGAGGTGACCCCAGGTGTGCGCCCCAAGGCCCACCCCACGACCCGGCGCTGAAGCCCCCCACTGAATCTCCACGCTGACTTCCGGCATGGACCGTCCAGCAGCGGCGAGCAAGCAACACGCAAAATAAAAAGGAGCCGCTAGCGGCCCCTGTTGATTGGCTGGCGACAGAGGCCGACCGAGAACGCGCGCCCCGATCAGGTTCCCCCGGAGGCAGCTGCCTCGTCTTCAGGCTCCGGTGCCTTGGTGGCCCGGACAAAAGCCTGAGCCGCCAGAATGCCGACCTCGTAAAGACCACCGACCACCCCGAGCAGCATCAACATCGAGCCGGCATCGGGCGGCGTCACCAAGGCCGTGCCCACGGCAGCGGCCACCCAGAAGTAACCGCGGTACTGACGCAACTGCGCGGTGGTGACCACCCCCATGCGCACCAGCAAAATCACCGCCACGGGCACTTCAAAGGCCAGCCCAAACGCCAGGAACATGCCCAGCACGAAGCTCAGGTACTCCTCGATGTCAGGCGCTGCCGTGATCGATTTCGGCGCAAAGCCCTGGATGAAGGCAAACACCTTGCCAAACACGAAGAAATAGCAAAAGGCCACCCCCACCAGGAACAGCAGCGTGCTGGAAATGACCAAGGGCAGGACCAGCTTCTTCTCGTGCGAATACAGCCCCGGCGCCACAAAGGCCCAGACCTGATACAGAACATAGGGCAGCGCAATCAGAAAAGCCGCCATGAAAAGGATCTTGATCGGCACCACGAAAGGCGACACCACGTTGGTGGCGATCAGGGTGGCCCCCTTGGGCAGGTAGGCCACCAGCGGCGCCGCCAGCAGGTCGTACAACTCGCCGGCACCAGGGTAGAACGCCAGAGCCAGCGCAACCACACCGACAGCGATCAGCGCGCGAACCAGGCGATCGCGCAACTCCATCAGGTGCTGCACAAAGGGCTGCTCGGTGCCAGCCAGCTCGTCATCTTGTTGGGGGGATTCGGACATGGTGGGTGGTGATGGGGAGAAGGACTCCCGGACCGTGAAGCGGGCCGAGCAGAAGATTGAATGCACCGGTCAGGTTTGCCGGCACCGGATCAATTGAACTTGCGCGGCCGGTAACGGGCCACCCGAGCCGCCCCTGACAAGGCCTTGGTACGCACGCCGCTGCGCGCCTTGTACCACTGCGGCGTGGCGCCCCGCTTGAGGCGCCAGTTCTTGCCAGGATGCCGGTACACCGGAGCCGCCGGCTCCACCGAACTCTCCAGGGCGGCATTGGTGGTTTCACGCCAGCTTTCCTCGAACTCACGCGTGCTGGTGTGGATCGAACTCTCCACATCGCGCGCAGCGCTCTCGACGGTGTCCTTCATCTTGCGGAGCTCGTCAAGCTCCATCGAGCGATTGACCTCGGCCTTGACGTCGTTCACATAACGCTGGGCCTTGCCCAGCAACGTGCCCACGGTGCGCGCCACGCGCGGCAGCTTTTCGGGGCCGATGACGATCAAAGCCACCGCGCCGATCAGCGCCATTTTGGAAATGCCAAGGTCAATCATGAAGGGATCTGTCCATTAAAAAGCGCTAGCGCCCAAGGCCGGCAGGGGCTGACACAGCCCGCCGGAAGGTCCGGGAACAGCCCCGGGCAAGCACTTGAAACTCAGGACTTGGTCTTGGCTTCAACGTCGATCGTGGTCTTCTCTGCAGCGCCTTGAGCCACCTGGGCAGCCGGAGCGGCGGAGGCGGGCTGGGCCGCTTCGGAGGTGCCACCCTCCTTCATACCGTCCTTGAAGCCCTTCACAGCGCCACCCAGATCAGAGCCGATGTTCTTGAGCTTCTTGGTACCGAACACCATCACCACGATCAACAGCACGATCAACCAGTGCCAAATAGAAAACGAACCCATGGATTTCTCCTGAAGAATTGACTGGATTTTAGACGCCGATGGCCAAGCCCTGGGCACAGCGGCTCAAGTATCACCCCCGCAGCCAAGGCCGCGGACCACCCATGACATGGACATGGAGATGATGCACCTCCTGCCCGCCCTCGGCACCCGTGTTGGTCACGATGCGGAACCCGCCCTGAGGATAAGGGTTGCAGCCCTGCTCCAAGGCCAGTTTGGGTGCCAGCGTCATGATCTTGCCGAGCAAAGAAGCATGTTCCGCGCCCACATGGGCCATTGACGGGATGTGCAACTTCGGGATGATCAAAAAATGCACCGGCGCCCAGGGCGCAATGTCATGAAACGCAAACAGGTCTTCATCCTCGAAAACCTTGCGCGACGGGATCTGACCCGCAACGATCTTGCAGAAAATGCAATTGGCATCCACCGACATCCGAGCACTCCATGGTTTGCTGGGTGGCACCATGACCTGATGTACGACCAGGCAACACGGCAACCGCCTCAAAAATCAGCTCCACAGCCTCCTCGGCCGAGAGCGGGAACACATTCATGACCAGGGCCGGGCCGAGGGCACGCCCCTGCAGCCTGGGTCAGACCTGGCCAGCCTCACGGGACTGCACCTTGCGCAGCGCCTTTTCCTCAATGCCACTGGTGCCTTCACGACGCTCCAGCTCGGCAATCACATCCAGCGGCGACAGGCCATAGTGCGCCAGCGCGATCATCGAGTGAAACCACAGATCGGCCACCTCGTACACGATCTTGCTTCGGTCACCGCCGTGGTCCGCGTCCTTGGCAGCCATGACCGTCTCCGTGGCCTCTTCGCCGATCTTTTTCAGGAACGCGTCAGGGCCCTTGTGCAGCAGGCGCGCCACATAGCTTTTGTCCGGATCGCCGCCTTGGGCGGGCTTGCGGCTTTCAATCACCGCGGCCAGACGGGCCAGGGAATCATTGGAACTCATGGGTACGCACGTCACTTGTAAATGGATTCAGGGTCTTTCAGCACCGGATCAACCGCCGTCCAGCCCGCCTTGTCGGCATCGTACTGCTGGAAGAAACAGCTGTGCCGCCCGGTGTGGCAGGCGATGCCGGGTTCATGACCCTGCTGGGTGACCTTCAGCAGCACCACATCGTTATCGCAGTCCAGGCGGATATCGTGCACGGTCTGCACATGGCCTGACTCTTCGCCCTTGAACCACAGACGCTGACGCGAGCGGCTGTAGTAGACAGCACGACCCAGCTCAGCCGTCTTTTGCAGGGCTTCGCGGTTCATCCAGGCAAACATCAGCACATCGTTGCTGCCTTGCTCCTGGGCGATCACGGGCACCAGGCCCTGGGCATCCCATTTGACTTCATCTAACCAGTTCATGGGGTCCATTGTCGGTGATTTGGGAAAGCCCACCCCCGAGATGCGGGTGGTGGGCAGGCGCCGGAGCCGGCAGACAGCACTCAGAGGCGCACGGGAATGCCACGCTCGGCCATGCGCGCCTTGGCCTGGGCGACCGTGTATTCGCCATAGTGGAAGATGCTGGCCGCGAGCACCGCATCGGCGCCACCCTGCTGCACGCCATCGGCCAGGTGATCCAGGTTGCCCACACCGCCCGAGGCGATGACGGGCACGCTGACCGCATCGGCCACGGCACGGGTCAGGGCCAGGTCGAAACCCGCCTTGGTGCCGTCGCGGTCCATGCTGGTGAGCAGGATCTCGCCCGCACCGCGGCGGGCCATTTCGCTGGCCCAGGCCACGGCATCGAGGCCGGTGTTCTTGCGCCCGCCGTGGCTATAGACGTCCCAGCCCTCGCCGCGCGCCAGCAGGTCGTCACCATGGCGGCGCTTGGCGTCAATGGCCACCACGATGCACTGAGCACCGTAGCGGGACGAGGCATCGCTGATGACTTGCGGGTTGGCGATGGCCGCCGAGTTGAAACTGGTCTTGTCGGCCCCCGCGTTGAGCAGGCGACGCACATCTTCCACCGTGCGCACCCCACCCCCCACGGTGAGCGGAATGAACACCTGGGAGGCCACGGCCTCGATGATGTGGAGAATCAGATCGCGCCCATCGCTGGTGGCGGTGATGTCCAGAAAAGTCAGTTCGTCAGCGCCTTGCTCGTTGTAGCGGGCCGCGATCTCAACCGGATCGCCCGCATCGCGCAGTTCGACGAAATTGACGCCTTTGACGACCCGGCCACCGGTCACGTCCAGACAGGGGATGATGCGCTTGGCCAGCATCAGCCGCGCCCGTTCAGTTCGTCGGCACGTGCCTGGGCGGCCGCAAAGTCAAGGTCACCCGAATAGACGGCGCGACCACAGATCACGCCCTCGATGCCTTCGTCCTCGACCGCGCACAACTGCTCGATGTCAGCCATGTTGGACAGGCCACCCGAAGCAATGACCGGAATGGTCAGGGCCTGAGCCAGCTTGACGGTGGCGTCGATGTTGATGCCGGACAGCATGCCATCGCGACCGATGTCGGTGTAGATGATGGATTCAACGCCCCAATCTTCGAACTTCTTGGCCAGGTCGACCACTTCGTGGCCGGTGAGCTTGCTCCAGCCATCGGTGGCGACCTTGCCGTCCTTGGCATCGAGGCCCACGATGATGTGGCCGCCGAAGGCGGTGCAGGCGTCTTTCAGAAAGCCGGGGTTCTTGACGGCCGCTGTGCCGATGATCACGTAGCGCAGACCGCCATCGATGTACTTCTCGATGGTGTCCAGATCGCGGATACCGCCGCCGAGCTGCACCGGAATGTCATCGCCCACTGCCTTGAGGATGGACTTGATGGCCGAATAGTTCTGGGGTTTGCCGGCAAAGGCGCCATTGAGGTCGACCAGGTGCAGGCGGCGGGCGCCCTTGTTGACCCAGTTCAGGGCCATGGCGGCAGGGTCTTCACCAAAGGTGGTGGCCTGGTCCATGTCACCTTGCTTGAGGCGCACGCAGTGGCCGTCTTTGAGATCGATCGCGGGAATGAGTTGCATGGTGCTGTGAGCAGCGAATGGTGCAGCGGAAAGGTCAGGGATTCCAGTGAAGGAAGTTGTGGTAGAGCGTCAGGCCGTGGCTTGCGCTCTTTTCGGGGTGGAACTGGGTGGCAAAAATATTATCGCGGGCAATGGCCGCGGTAAAGCGCCCGCCGTAGTCCGCTTCGCCCACACTGTGGCGCGTGTCGGACGGACGCGCGTAGAAACTGTGCACAAAATAGAAATAGCTGTTGTCAGGCACATCGGCCCACAACACGTGAGGCTGGGTCTGGGCCACCTGGTTCCAGCCCATCTGGGGCACCTTGAAACGGCTGCCGTCAGGCTGCAGACGCCCGGCAAGATCAAATTTGACCACTTCGCCGGGGATCAACCCCAGGCCGGGCGTGTCACCCTCGGCGCTGTGGTCGAGCAGCATCTGCATGCCCACGCACACGCCGAACAGCGGCTTGGTGGCAGCGGCCTCCAGCACGGACTCGAGCAGGCCGGATTCACGCAGTTCGCGCATGCAATCGGGCATGGCGCCCTGTCCGGGCAGCACCACGCGGGTGGCGGCACGCACCTCTTCAGGGCGCGAGGTGATGATCACCTTCACGCCCGCACGGTCGGCCGCAGCCTGGACGGCCTGCGACACCGAGCGGAGATTGCCCATGCCGTAGTCGACAACGGCCACGGTATTAGCGACTGGATTCATGACTCAATTTCTTTGACAAAGAGGTGGCCGCGGCAGTTTGTGCCGGCAGCCGGGTCATCACATCAGAGTGAACCCTTGGTGGACGGGATCACGCCAGCAGAGCGAGGATCCAGTTCGAGTGCCGAGCGCACCGCCCGGGCGAACGCCTTGAAGATGGTTTCGCACTGGTGGTGAGCGTTGACACCCTTGAGGTTGTCGATATGCAGGGTCACGCCCGCATGGTTGACAAAGCCCTGGAAAAACTCGAAAGCCAGTTGCGTATCGAAAGCACCGATCATGCCACTGGTGAACTTCACATCCATGTGCAGGCCGGGCCGCCCCGAGAAATCGACCACCACGCGCGACAGGGCCTCATCCAGCGGCACATAGGCATGACCATAGCGGCGGATGCCCTTCTTGTCGCCCACGGCGCGGGCAAAGGCCTGGCCCAGGGTGATGCCCACATCCTCCACCGTGTGGTGGCCATCGATGTGCAGATCGCCCCCGCAATCGATGTCGAGGTCGATCAACCCATGGCGGGCGATCTGGTCGAGCATGTGGTCAAAAAAGCCGATGCCGGTGTTGAGCTTGGCCAGCCCCGAACCGTCCAGGTTGACGCGCGCACGGATGCGCGTCTCGGCGGTGTTGCGGGTGACTTCGGCGATGCGCTCGCAAGAGGCGGCAGGAACAAGTGCGGAGGAGGTCATAGAGAGGCCTGGAAAGCCGACAGCATGCGTGCGTTGTCGTCGGCGGAGCCGACCGTCAGGCGCAGGCAGTTGGCCAGCAAAGGATGCATTTTAGAAACGTTCTTGATCAGCACGCCGAGGGACCGCATGCCTTCGAAGGTTTTGAGCGCGTCAGGCACCCGCACCAGGATCATGTTGGCATCGCTGTCCCAGGCCCGCACGCCGGGCAATGCACGCAGCGCCGCCAGCAGCAGGCCGCGCTCGCGGCGCAGCGTGGCCGCCTGCTCGGCAAAGACCTCGGCATGCTCCAGCGCGAACAAGGCGCACTCGCAGTTGAGCACGCTGATGTTGTAGGGCGGCCGAACCTTGTCGATTTCGGCGATCAGCTCGGCCCGCCCCAGCATGTAACCCAGGCGGATGCCGGCCAGCCCGAACTTGCTCAGGGTGCGCATCAGCAGCACATGGGCGTTGGCCTCGGGATGGGCCGTGATCTCGCTGAGCCAGCTGTGGCTGGCAAACGGCTGGTAGGCCTCGTCCATGACCACCAGGCCGCCCTGCTCGCCCACCGCAGCGATCAGCCGACGGATGGTTTCGGCGCTCCAGAGGTTGGCGGTGGGGTTGTTGGGGTAGGCCAGGTAGGTGATGGCCGGCCGGTGCTCGGCAATGGCGGCCAACATGGCAGCTTCATCGAGCTCGAAATCGGCTGTCAGTGGCACGCCGACAAAACGCAGCCCCTGCAACTGGGCGCTCATGGCGTACATGACGAAACCGGGCAAGGGCGCCAGGATGGTCGCACCCGGCACGTCGCAGGCCAGGGCCAGCAGCGAGATCAGCTCGTCCGAGCCATTGCCCAGCATCAGGGCATGGCCCTCGGGCAGACCCACGTGGCGGGCCAGGGCGTCCTTGAGGTCATTGACGCGCTCGCCGGGGTACCGGTTGATGGCCAGGCTGCCCAGGCGCTGACCCAGGGCGGCCTGCAGCGGTGCGGGCAGGCTGAAGGGGTTCTCCATGGCGTCCAGCTTGAGCTGGCCGCGCGCGTCCTGCACCGCATAGGCATGCATGGACTGCACGTCCTGACGGATATTGGCCAGGGCACGAACGAGGGTGGGCGGGGTGGCAGTCATGGGATCAGGCTCGGGGAGTTTTGAGGCGCATTTCAGCCGCCCGGGCGTGGGCCTGCAGCCCTTCGCCATAGGCCAGCTCAGCCGCGATCAGGCCCAGGGTCTGGGCGCCGGCCTCACTCACCTCGATCAGGCTGCTGCGCTTCTGGAAGTCATACACGCCCAGAGGCGAGCTGAAGCGGGCCGTGCCACTGGTGGGCAGCACGTGGTTCGGACCGGCACAGTAGTCGCCCAGGGACTCGCTGGTGAAGGCGCCCAGGAAGATGGCGCCGGCGTGCTTGAGCAAGGGCTCCCAGCGGTGCGGGTCGTTGCTGGAGACCTCCAGGTGCTCGGGCGCGATGCGGTTGCTGATGGCGCAGGCCTCTTCCATGCTGCGGGTCTGGATGAGGGCGCCACGGTCGCTCAGCGACTTGGCCATGATCGCGGCCCGCGGCATGGTGGGCAGCAGGCGATCGATCTCGCGCTGCACGGCCTCGATGTAGGCCGCGTCGGGGCACAGCAGGATGCTTTGCGCCAATTCGTCGTGTTCGGCCTGGCTGAACAGGTCCATGGCCACCCAGTCGGCGGGTGTGCTGCCATCGGCCAGCACCAGGATCTCACTGGGGCCGGCAATCATGTCGATGCCCACGGTGCCGAACACCCGTTTCTTGGCGCTGGCCACATAGGCGTTGCCCGGGCCGGTGATCTTGTCGACCTTGGGCACGGTGGCCGTGCCATAGGCCAAGGCTGCCACCGCCTGCGCCCCGCCAATGGTGAAGGCCCGGGTGACGCCGGCCACATAGGCGGCGGCCAGCACCAGCGGGTTCTTCTCGCCCTTGGGCGTGGGCACCACCATGATGATCTCGCCCACCCCGGCCACATGGGCCGGGATCGCATTCATCAGCACACTGGAGGGGTAGGCGGCCTTGCCGCCGGGCACGTAGATGCCCACCCGGTCCAGCGGCGTGACCTTCTGGCCCAGCAGGGTGCCATCCTCGTCACGGTAGCTCCAGCTCTCGCCCGAGGCCTTCTTCTGCGCCTCGTGGTAGCTGCGCACACGGCGCGCCGCCTGCTCCAGCGCCTGACGCTGGACTTCGGGCAGACCGTCGAAAGCGGCCTTCAACTCGGTCTGGGTCAGCTCCAGGGCGGCCATGTTGGCCACGCTCAGGCCGTCAAAACGCTGGGTGTATTCGATCACCGCGGCGTCACCGCGTTTCTGCACGTCGGCCAGGATGTCGGCCACGCGCTGCTCGATGGCGGCGTCGGTGTCGGCAGACCAGTGCAAGCGGGCCTTGAAGTCGGCCTCGAAGGTGGCCGATTCGGTCGACAGGCGAAGGGGGGCGGCTTGCAGGGTCATGGCGAGGGGCTCCGGGGCGAGGGGTTCTTCTTCAAGGGATCAGTCGGCTTTCACGGCGCCGGCAAAGGCGTCGATGATGCGGCGGATGGGGGCTTGCTTGAGCTTGAGCGCGGCCTGGTTGACCACCAGACGCGAGCTGATGTCCATGATGCGCTCCACCTCCACCAGGTGGTTGGCCTTGAGCGTGCTGCCGGTGGACACCAGGTCGACGATGGCATCGGCCAGGCCCGTCAGCGGCGCCAGCTCCATGCTGCCATAGAGCTTGATCAGATCGACGTGCACGCCCTTGGTGGCAAAGAAATCACGGGCGATCGAGGTGTACTTGGTGGCCACACGCAGGCGCGAGCCCTGCTTGACGACACCCGCGTAGTCGAAATCGGCCCTCACGGCCACACTCATGCGGCAGCGCGCGATGCGCAGGTCCAGCGGCTGGTAAAGGCCCTGGCCGCCGTGCTCGATGAGGGTGTCCTTGCCGGTCACGCCCAGGTCGGCGCCGCCGTACTCGACGTAGGTGGGCACATCGGTGGCGCGCACCAACACCACGCGCACATCGGGCTGGTTGGTGGGCAGGATGAGCTTGCGCGATTTTTCGGGGTCTTCGGTGACCTCGATGCCTGCAGCTGCCAGCAGCGGCAGGGTTTCATCAAAGATGCGGCCTTTGGAGAGGGCGAGCGTAATCATGTGTCTGGTCTTTCCCGGGGTCAGCGGATTCGTTCGATGTCGGCACCCAGGCCGCGCAATTTTTCTTCCATGCGATCGTAGCCACGGTCCAGGTGGTAGATGCGGTCCACCACGGTCTCGCCGTCGGCCACCAGACCGGCGATCACCAGGCTGGCCGAGGCGCGCAGGTCGGTGGCCATCACCTGGGCGCCGGACAGGCGCGGCACGCCCTCGATGACCGCCACCTTGCCATCGGTCTGGATGCGGGCCCCCAGGCGGACCAGTTCGTCCACGTGCATGAAGCGGTTCTCAAAAATCGTCTCGGTCACCTTCGACACGCCGCCCGAGACGCAGTCGAGCGCCATGAACTGGGCCTGCATGTCGGTCGGGAAGCCTGGGTATTCGGTGGTGCGAAAACTTTGGGCCTTGAAGTAGCTGGCGGCCGGTCCGGGGGCCCGGATGCGGATGCCACCGTCGTGTGCCGTGACCGCAGCCCCGGCCTGGATCAGCTTCTCGATCACCGCATCGAGGTGGTCGGCCCGGCCGTGGCGCAGGAACACGTCGCCGCCTGTGGCCGCCACGGCGCACAGAAAGGTGCCGGCTTCGATGCGATCGGCCACCACCGCGTGGCGTGCGCCATGCAGGCGCGGCACACCCTGGATGCTGATGCGGCTGCTGCCATGGCCTTCGATGCGGGCGCCCATTGCGTTCAGCATCTCGGCCAGGTCCTGGATCTCGGGCTCCTGGGCGGCGTTTTCAAGCACGGTCTCGCCCTCGGCCAGGCTGGCGGCCATGAGGAAATTCTCGGTGCCGGTGACGGTCACCATGTCGGTGGTGATGCGCGCACCCTTCAGCCGGGTCTGCCCCGCAGGCAGGCTGGCCACCATGTAGCCATGCTCGACCTCGATTTCGGCCCCCATCGCCTGCAGGCCCTTGATGTGCTGGTCCACCGGGCGCGAGCCAATCGCACAGCCGCCAGGCAAGGACACCCTGGCCCGACCGAATCGGGCCAGCAAAGGCCCCAGTGCCAGCACCGAGGCACGCATGGTCTTGACCAGTTCGTAAGGTGCCTCGGGCAGCGTGAGCGCTGAGGCATCCAGGCGCACGGTGCCCTCTTCGCCCTGCTCGGCCTGCACCCCCATGTGGCGGATCAGCTTGAGCATGGTGGCCACGTCCTGCAGGCGGGGCACGTTGTCCAGGGTGACAGGCTCCTCGGTCAGCAGGGCGGCACACAGCTCGGGCAGAGCCGCGTTCTTGGCGCCGGATACAAGGGCTTCGCCATTCAGGGAACGGCCGCCACGGATGAGGAGTTTGTCCATCAGGGATTGAAAGGGTCAGAAGGCGTGAAGGTCGCTCCGGGGTGCCGGTGGCGGCAGCCGGGGCTCAGCGCGGCTGGGCAGCCCACTCCGCGGGGGTGAAGGTCTTCATCGACAAGGCATGGACCTCATCAGTGCGTATTTTCTCACCGAGCGTGGCATACACCCGCTGATGGCGCTGGATCGCGCGCTTGCCTTCGAATTCGGCGGACACGATGGTGGCATACCAATGGCGGCCATCGCCCTCGACCACGAGGTGTTCGCAGTTCAGGCCGGCGGCAATGAGGGTTTGAAGATCGTCAGAAGTCATGGTGCGGGGCAAATGGGTTGGAGACAACGACCCGGACGACCCGAAGGCGCGGGTCGGCGGGACGCGGTTCAGCTTCGAATCTTGTAACCGGTGCGCAACAGGTGCAGGGCAATGCCACAGACGACCAGCCAGGCACTGCCCACCAAGGCCAGGCTGAGCCAGGGCGACACATCACTGACCCCGAAGAAGCCGTAACGGAAGCCGTCGATCATGTAGAAGAACGGGTTCAGGTGACTGACCTGCTGCCAGAACGGAGGCAGCGAATGGATCGAATAGAACACGCCCGACAAAAAGGTCATGGGCATGATCACGAAGTTCTGGAAGGCCGCCATCTGATCGAACTTTTCGGCCCACAGGCCGGCGATCAGGCCCAGGGCACCCAGCATCGAGGCACCCAGCGCCGCAAACACGATGATCCAACCCGGCGCCACAAAGCCCGGCACGGCAAACAACGACGTCACCACCAGCACGCCCAGGCCCACCACCAGGCCACGCACCATCGAGGAGCCGACATAGGCCACAAACCAGGCACGGTGTGACAGCGGCGTGAGCAGCAGAAACACCAGGTTGCCCATGATCTTGCTCTGGATCAGCGAGGACGAGCTGTTGGCAAAGGCGTTCTGCAGCACGCTCATCATCACCAGCCCCGGGATCAGGAAGGCGGTGTACGACACCCCTTCATGCACCTGGACCCGCTCGTCGAGCACGTGGCCAAACACCATCAGGTACAGCACCGCCGTGAGCACCGGCGCAGCCACCGTCTGGAAGCTGACCTTCCAGAAACGCAGCACTTCCTTGTAGAGCAGGGTTTGCCAGCCGTTCATGCGACCACCCCCTGCGCGGCTTGACGGCTGCCCGCCATGACGCTGATGAACACATCCTCCAGGTCGGCCTTGCGCACCTCGACATCCTCGACCACCAGGCCCGACTCACGCACCAGGGCCAGACTGCGTTCGATGTCGGCCGCATCATGCACCGCCAATTGGACGATGCGCCCGGTGACCCGGGCCTGGCCCTGCAAGGAGGCCGGCAGTTCGCCATCCACCTTGAAGCGCAGCACATTGCCCGAGGCCCGGCTCAGCAGCTCCGAGGTGCGCTCCAGCGCCACCACCTGCCCTTGCTTGAGCATGGCCAGGCGTCCGCACAGGGCTTCGGCTTCGTCGAGGTAATGGGTGGTCAGCAGCACGGTGTGGCCCTGCTTGTTGAGGCGGGCAATGAACTGCCACAGGGTCTGGCGCAGCTCGACGTCGACACCGGCCGTGGGCTCGTCGAGCACGATGATGGGGGGGCGGTGCACCAGGGCCTGGGCCACCAGCACACGGCGCTTCATGCCACCTGAAAGCTGGCGCATGTTGGACTTGGCCTTGTCGGCCAGCCCGAGACTCTCCAGCAGCTCATCGATCCAGGCATCGTTGTTTTTCACACCGAAATAGCCCGACTGGATCTTCAGCGACTCGCGCACCGAGAAGAACGGGTCGAACACCAGCTCTTGGGGCACGATGCCCAGGCGGCGCCGGGCTTCGGCATAGTCGATCTGCACATCTGCACCCTGGACCAACACCCGCCCCGAGCTGGCACGCGCCAAGCCCGCCAGAATGCTGATCAAGGTCGTCTTGCCCGCGCCGTTGGGGCCGAGCAGGCCGAAGAATTCCCCTTCTTCGATATCGAAGCTGACATCGTTCAAGGCCTTGAAAGGCCCGCGGGGGGTGGAGAAGGTCTTGGAGACCGATTGGAATGAGACTGCAGGCATGGAGACTCGGGATTTTAAGCCCTGGGCCCAGCGTGCCTCTTGGAGAGACCTGCGACCCCGACAGGGCGCAGGGTCATGCCAAGCTGGAATCAGGCTGCCGGCAGCAACTCGCTGACGCCGTAAAGCTGGGCCAGCGTGGCCAGCCGGGGGTGCAATCCCTGCACCGCGAAGGTCTTGCCCAGGGTCAGCGCCTCGCGCCGGCAACCCAGCAGAACCGCCAGCGCCGATGAATCGAACACGGTGGTGGCCGAGGCATCAGCCACCACCTGAGGCTCCGCATGTCGGCGCAGGGTCTGCACCAGCATGCCCAGGCAAGCCCCGGCCTGGGCGTGGGTCAATTCGGCAGGCAGGACCAGCACGATCAGCCCTTCTTGGCGTTGTTGGCCTTGTTGCGCTCGGTCAGCGTGGCGATCAGGCCATCAATGCCCTTGGCATTGATTTCCTGGGCAAACTGACTGCGGTAGGTCTCGACCAGCCACACCCCCATGACGTTGAGGTTGTAGATCTTCCAACCTGCGCCCACGCCGGGGGTCTTTTCCAGGCGGTAATCAAGCTGGATCGGATCGCCCTTGCCACGCACCTCACTGCGCACGACCACATCGTTGTCGTCAGCGGCAGCGCGCAGCGGCTTGATGGAGATGGTCTGGTCCGACACCTGGGCCAGCGCACCAGAATAGGTACGCACCAGCAGGGTCTTGAATTCTTCCTGCAGACGGGCCTTCTGATCGGCCGTCGCCTGGCGCCAAGCCGGCCCCACCGCAGCGGCCGTCATGCGCGGGAAGTTCACATTGGGCATGATCTTGGTGTCGACCAGCGCGATCAACTTGCCCGTGTCACCACCCTGGATGGCCTTGTCGGTCTTGATGGTGTCGAGCACGTCGGTGGACAGCTGCTTGATCAGTGCATCGGGCGCTTCATCGGCGGCCAAGACCGACAGGGGAAGCGCCAGAGACAAGGCACTGGCCGTGGCCATCAGCCAAGCGCCAAGAGTACGTCGTTGCATAGAAATCCTTTCAAAGCGGCATCAGCCACGGAGTGATAACGGTTCAAACCCGGCGGCGGACGACAAGGCGACCGCGCGCACCGGGTCAACCTCACGGAAGCGGTTCGGGCGGCAGCGCGCCATCGTCCTCGTCGGGACGGCCCCGGCCATGCAGGCGCTCGTTGTCGCGCAGTTGCAGGTAGACGTCACGGGTGAAGGAATACTTGTCCAGGGCGGCTTCGTCGAGCACGCGGCTGGCCCCCAGCAGGTTGGAGCGGATCGACACCACACGCATGGCGTACAGCGAGTTGCGGGTCGGCACGTGGTCGATGTGGGTCACGACGTCGCCCTTCCAGATGATGGGCAGGGCCAGGGTGTCACGCAGCGTGGAAGGCCCCAGGATGGGCAGCACGATGTAGGGGCCGGTGGGCACGCCGTAGCGCGCCAGCGTCTGTCCGAAATCCTGCTTGTGCTGTTCGATCTGCATCTCGCTGGCAATGTCCAGCGTGCCACCCAGGCCGAAAATCGTATTGAAGCCGAATCGCAACGCCGTGTCGGCCGAGCCCTTCAGGTCGAGCTGCAACACGTTGTTGACAAAGGACCAGACCTCGCCGAGGTTGGAGAAGAAGTTGTTCACCCCGGTGCGCACCAGCGAGGGCGTGACCTCCCGGTAGGCGGTGGCCACGGGTTTGAACACCGCACCATCCACCGCTTCGTTGAGGCGCGACATGTCGCGGTTGAAAGGCTCCAGCGGGTCGCGCGGGTTCTTACCCGGGCCAGCGGCACAGCCGGCCAGCACAGCCAGGACCACCGCGGCCATGGCCAGGCGCAGCCATCCTCCGGCGCGGCTCAGATTTGTTTTATTTTGATCGTCACTCATTTTTACTTTTTAGCTCCGTTGGCTGGCGTCGAGGGACCGTCTGCAGCCTTGCTGTACAGGAACTGGCTGATCAGGTTCTCCAGGACCACCGCCGATTGCGTTGTTCCGATCTTGTCGCCTGGCGCCAGGTTCTTCTCGTCGGCGCCGGCTTCGATACCGATGTACTGCTCACCCAGCAGGCCAGCCGTCAGGATCTTCAGCGAGCTGTCCTTGGGGAAGGCATAGCGGTTTTCCAGGGCCAGGGCGACCTGGGCCTGGAAGGACTTGTCGTCGAAAACAATCGACTCGACACGCCCGACCACCACCCCCGCGCTCTTGACCGCAGCCTTGGGCTTGAGCCCGCCGATATTGTCGAACTTCGCAGTGACCCTGTAGGTGGACTGGAAATTCAGGCTCAGCAGATTGGCCGACTGCAGGGCGAGAAACACCACGGCACCCAGGCCCAGAAGCACAAACAGACCTACCCAGATATCATTTTTGGAGCGTTGCACAACACTCTCCTTTGCTACATCGAGGGACGGCCTGTCGGCCATCCCGGTTGAATCTCAAACACTGAACATCAGCGCGGTCAGGATGAAGTCCAGACCCAGCACGGCCAGCGACGCCACGACCACGGTGCGGGTGGTGGCACGCGACACACCCTCGGGTGTGGGCATGGCTTCAAAGCCCTGCAGCAGGGCCGTGAAGGTCACGGTGAAGCCGAACACCACGCTCTTGATCACGCCATTGCCCACATCGGACCACACATCGACCCCGCCCTGCATCTGACTCCAGAACGAACCCGAATCGACACCGATCAGGGGCACGGCAATCACCCAGCCACCGATCACGCCCACTGCGCTGAACACGGCCGTGAGCAAGGGCAAGGTGATGACGCCCGCCCAGAAACGGGGCGCCAGAATGCGGCGCACCGGATCGACCGCCATCATCTCCATCGCACTGAGCTGTTCACCGGCCTTCATCAGGCCGATCTCTGCCGTGAGCGAGGTACCCGCCCGTCCGGCAAACAGCAAAGCGGTGACCACCGGGCCCAACTCGCGCACCAGGGAGAGCGTGACCAGCTGGCCCAGGGCTTCCGAAGATCCATAGCGCTGCAGGATGTTGAAGCCCTGCAGGCCCAGCACAAAGCCGATGAACAGGCCCGACACCGCGATGATGGCCAGAGAGTAGTTGCCCAGAAAATGAATCTGGTCACGCACCAGGCTGAAGCGGCGCATGCAGGCGCCGAAATCGAGCACCAGGCGGCCAAACAGGCGGGCGCCATGACCGATCCCGGCCAGTTGTCGGCGCGTGGCCAGCCCGACATCGGAAGGATTGAACCAGCTCATGCCCTGCCCTCCTGGCCTGGGCCAAAGTCATCCGCCACACTGGGGCCTGGGTAATGGAAGCGCACCGGGCCCTCGGGCAGGGCGTTGACGAACTGGTGCACCAGCGGATCCTCGCTGTGCCGCACCTCGTCGGGCGTGCCCTGGGCCACGATGTGGCCGTTGGCCAGCACGATCACCTTGTCGGCGATGTGGAAGGTTTCGTCGAGGTCGTGCGAGACGATGATGCTGGTCAGGCCCATGGCGTCATTGAGCTCGCGGATCAGGCGCGCCGCCGTGCCCAGCGAGATCGGGTCCAGCCCCGCAAAGGGCTCGTCGTACATGACCAGCTCGGGGTCGAGCACAATGGCACGCGCCAGCGCCACGCGCCGGGCCATGCCACCCGAGACTTCGCTGGGCATCAGGTCGCGGGCACCGCGCAGGCCCACGGCATTGAGCTTCATCAGCACGATGTCGCGGATCAGGGCTTCGGGCATGTCGGTGTGCTCACGCAGCGGAAAGGCCACGTTGTCGAACACGCTGGAGTCGGTGAACAGCGCCCCGAACTGGAACAGCATGCCCATGCGACGACGCACCTTGTACAGGCCTGCCAGATCCAGCTGGGCCACGTTCTGGCCGTCAAAGCTCACCTCGCCCGCCTGTGGGCGGACTTGGCCGCCGATCAGGCGCAGCACGGTGGTCTTGCCGCCACCGGAGGCACCCATCAAGGCTGTGACCTTGCCGCGCGGAATGGTCAGCGAAACGCCGTCCAGAATGACCCGCTCCCCATACCCGAAGGTCAGGTCGCGCAATTCGACTAAAGAAGGGGTAGGTGTGGAAGACATGAAGCAAAAACGCCGGACGGTGCCCGGCTGTTCTGAATCATAAAGGATCCGGGTGAACACTTGGTCAAGCCCAGATTGACCCTCAGATACAACAACGCTCCCACAAGGGGAGCGTTGTTGGGTTACCCCGACGAGATGGGGTCAGGCCAGGCCTGGGCTCAGCGCGGCAGGTCGCTGAAGCCCATCAGGAACTCGTCGACAGCGCGGGCGGCCTGACGGCCTTCGCGGATGGCCCAGACCACCAGCGACTGGCCACGGCGGATGTCACCCGCCGCAAAGACCTTGGCCACATTGGTGGCGTAGCCGCCGGTGAACTCGGTGCTGGCCTTGGCGTTGCCCCGGGCGTCCTTGTCGACACCGAAACCGTCCAGGATGGTGGCCACCGGGTTCACAAAACCCATGGCGAGCAGCACCAGATCGGCCTTGTACTCTTTTTCGGTGCCCGGGATCTCGACCAGCTTGCCGTCCTTGAACTCGACATGCACGGTCTTCAGGCCGGTGACCTTGCCCTTTTCGCCGATGAACTCCTTGGTGGAGATGGCGAACTCGCGGGTGCAACCTTCGTCGTGGCTGGAGCTGGTGCGCAGCTTCAGCGGCCAGTAAGGCCAGGTCAGCGGACGGTTTTCCACTTCGGGCGGCTGGGGCATGACCTCGAATTGGGTCACGCTGGCCGCGCCGTGGCGGTTGCTGGTGCCCACGCAGTCGCTGCCGGTGTCGCCGCCACCGATCACGATGACATGCTTGCCGTCGGCGCGCAGCTGGCCCTTGAGCTTGTCGCCGGCATTGACCTTGTTTTGCTGGGGCAGGAATTCCATTGCGAAATGGATGCCGTCCAGATCACGGCCCGGCACCGGCAAATCACGCGACTGCTCGGAGCCACCCGTCAGCAGCACGGCGTCGAAGTCTTTCTTGAGCTGCTCGGGGCTGATGGTTTCCTTGGCCCAGTTGGTGACCTTGGAGCCTTCGGGCAACTTGCCCACCAGCACGCTGGTGCGGATGGTCACGCCTTCGGCCTCCAACTGCTTGGCGCGGCGGTCGATGTGCGACTTTTCCATCTTGAAGTCAGGAATGCCGTAGCGCAGCAGGCCGCCGATGCGGTCGTTCTTTTCGAACAGAGTCACATCGTGACCGGCGCGGGCCAGCTGCTGGGCCGCGGCCATGCCGGCCGGGCCGGAGCCCACGACCGCCACTTTCTTGCCGGTCTTGTGCTTGGCCGGACGCGGCTGCACCCAACCCTCGGCCCAGGCCCGGTCGATGATCGCGTGTTCGATCGACTTGATGCCCACGGCGTCGTCGTTCACATTCAGCGTGCAGGCGGCCTCGCAGGGGGCGGGGCAGATGCGGCCGGTGAACTCGGGGAAGTTGTTGGTGCTGTGCAGCACTTCGATGGCGTTTTGCCAATCGCCGCGGTACACGAGGTCGTTGAAGTCCGGAATGATGTTGTTGACCGGACAGCCGTTGTTGCAGAAGGGCGTGCCGCAATCCATGCAGCGCGCACCTTGCACCTTGGCTTGCGACTCGTCCAGGCCGACGACGAATTCCTTGTAATGCTTCAGGCGCTCGGCAACGGGCTTGTAGCCCTCTTCGATGCGCTCAAATTCCATGAAGCCAGTGACTTTTCCCATGATGTCTGAGTCCTTGATTCGTGTGGTCGGTCGGATTACTTGGCTGCAGCGGCTTCTTTGGCCGATGCTTTGGCCTTGGCCGTCGTGGCAACCGCCTGTTTCTTGGCGTTGATTTCGCCCAGGGCGCGCTTGTATTCGGTCGGGAACACCTTCACGAACTTGGCGCGTGCTTCAGCCCAGTTGTCCAGCAGTTCGCGGGCGCGCTTGCTGCCGGTCCAACGGTGGTGGTCTTCGAGCAGCTTCTTGAGCTGGGCTTCGTCGGTCTGGTCACGGTGCCAGATGGCGCGGTCGATGCTGGCCTCCTGCTCGGCCGCCGGCAACACCTTCTCCAGGGTCACCATGGCGGTGTTGCAACGGCTGGCAAAGCTGGCGTCGTCGTCGTAGACATAGGCGATGCCGCCGCTCATGCCGGCAGCGAAGTTGCGCCCCGTCTTGCCCAGCACGGCCACAGTGCCGCCGGTCATGTATTCGCAACCGTGGTCACCCGTGCCTTCGACCACGGCCGTGGCGCCCGACAGACGCACGGCAAAACGCTCGCCGCCCACGCCGCTGAAGAAGGCCTCACCGCTGGTGGCACCGTACATGACGGTGTTGCCGACGATGATGTTGCGCGACGATTCACCGCGGAAGTCGATGCTCGGGCGCACCACCACGCGGCCGCCCGACAGGCCCTTGCCGGTGTAGTCGTTGGCGTCACCGATCAGGTACATGGTGATGCCGCGGGCCAGGAAGGCACCGAAGGACTGACCACCCGTGCCTTCGAGCTGGATGCGGATGGTGTCGTCCGGCAGACCTTCGGGGTGCACCTTGGTCAGGGCACCGGACAACATGGCGCCGACCGAGCGGTTCACGTTGCGGGCCACTTCGATGAACTGGACCTTCTCGCCCTTGTCGATGGCAGCGCGCGACTTGGCGATCAGCACGTTGTCGAGCGCCTTGTCCAGGCCGTGGTCCTGGTTTTCGATGTGGAAGCGCGACACGTCCGGGCCGACCTGGGGCACGGCGAACAGGCGGCTGAAATCCAGGCCCTGGGCCTTCCAGTGCTCAACGCCCTTCTTCATGTCGAGCAGGTCGACGCGACCGATCATGTCGTCGAACTTGCGGATGCCCAGCTGGGCCATGATCTGGCGCACTTCTTCGGCAATGAAGAAGAAGTAGTTCACCACGTGCTCGGGCTTGCCCGAGAACTTGGCACGCAGCACCGGGTCTTGCGTGGCCACGCCCACCGGGCAGGTGTTCAGGTGGCACTTGCGCATCATGATGCAGCCCTCGACCACCAGCGGTGCGGTGGCGAAGCCGAACTCGTCTGCCCCCAGCAGCGCGCCGATGGCGACGTCGCGGCCGGTCTTCATCTGGCCGTCGGCCTGCACGCGGATGCGGCTGCGCAGGCGGTTCAGCACCAGGGTCTGCTGGGTTTCGGCCAGGCCGATTTCCCACGGACCGCCGGCATGCTTGATCGACGACCAGGGCGAGGCACCGGTGCCGCCGTCATGGCCGGCGATCACCACGTGATCGCTCTTGCACTTGGCCACGCCTGCGGCGATGGTGCCCACACCCACTTCAGACACCAGCTTGACGCTGATGCTGGAGTGCGGCGCCACGTTCTTCAGGTCGTGGATCAGCTGAGCCAGATCTTCGATCGAGTAGATGTCGTGGTGCGGCGGGGGCGAAATCAGGCCCACACCGGGCACCGAGTAGCGCAGCTTGCCGATGTACTCGGACACCTTGCCACCAGGCAGCTGGCCGCCTTCACCGGGCTTGGCACCCTGGGCCATCTTGATCTGGATCTGGTCGGCCGACGACAGGTACTCGGCGGTGACACCGAAGCGGCCCGAGGCCACCTGCTTGATCTTGGAACGCAGCGAGTCGCCCGGCTGCAGCGGCAGGTCGACTTCAACCTGCGATTCGCCGATCACGCTCTTGAGCGTGGCACCCTGGGCAATCGGGATGCCTTTGAGTTCCTGGCGGTAACGTGCCGGGTCCTCACCACCTTCACCGGTGTTGCTCTTGCCGCCGATGCGGTTCATGGCCACGGCCAGGGTGGCGTGGGCTTCGGTGGAGATCGAACCCAGCGACATGGCGCCGGTGGCGAAACGCTTGACGATCTCCTTGGCCGGCTCGACTTCTTCCAGCGGGATGGCCTTGCTCGGATCGACCTTGAACTCGAACAGGCCGCGCAGGGTCATGTGGCGACGCGACTGGTCGTTGATGAGCTGGGCGTATTCCTTGTAGGTGTTCCAGTTGTTGGCGCGGGTGCTGTGCTGCAGCTTGGCAATCGCGTCGGGCGTCCACATGTGCTCTTCACCGCGGGCGCGCCAGGCGTACTCGCCGCCGGCGTCCAGCATGGTGGCCAGCACCGGGTCGTCACCGAAGGCAGCCTTGTGCATGCGGATGGCTTCTTCGGCGATTTCGAACACGCCGATGCCCTCGACACGGGTGGCGGTGCCGGTGAAGTACTTGTTGATGGTCTCGGTGTTCAGGCCGATGGCTTCGAACAGCTGGGCACCGCAGTAGCTCATGTACGTGCTCACGCCCATCTTGGACATGATCTTGGACAGGCCCTTGCCGATCGCCTTGATGTAGTTGTAGATCGCCTTGTCGGCCGACAGGTCGCCCGGCAGATCCTTGTGGATGGCCTGCAGGGTTTCCATGGCCAGGTAGGGGTGCACGGCTTCGGCGCCGTAGCCTGCCAGCACGGCGAAGTGGTGCACTTCGCGGGCAGTGCCGGTCTCCACCACCAGGCCGGCGGTGGTGCGCAGGCCCTCGCGCACCAGGTGCTGGTGGATGGCCGACAGGGCCAGCAGCGCAGGGATGGCCACCTGGGTGGCGCTGATGGCGCGGTCGCTGATGATCAGGATGTTGTGGCCGCTCTTGATGGCGTCCACCGCTTCGGCGCACAGCGAAGCCAGCTTGGCTTCCACGCCTTCACGGCCCCACACCACGGGGTAGGTGATGTCGAGGGTGTAGCTGCGGAACTTGCCCTGGGTGGTCTTCTCGATGCTGCGCAGCTTGGCCATGTCGGCAAAGTCGAGCACCGGCTGGCTCACTTCGAGGCGCATCGGCGGGTTGACCTGGTTGATGTCCAGCAGGTTGGGCTTGGGGCCGATGAAGGACACCAGCGACATCACGATGGCTTCGCGGATCGGGTCGATCGGCGGGTTGGTCACCTGCGCGAACAACTGCTTGAAGTAGTTGTACAGCGGCTTGTTCTTGCTCGACAGCACGGCCAGCGGGCTGTCGTTGCCCATCGAGCCGATGCCCTCTTCGCCGTTGGTGGCCATCGGGCTCATCAGGAACTTGATGTCTTCCTGGGTGGTGCCGAAGGCTTGCTGGCGGTCCAGCAGGTCGGCGCTGAAGGTTTCAACGCCTGCGGCCTGAGGCTCGGTCGATTCGGCCGAGCCCTGGGTGGCGGATTCGCCAGCCACGGGCGCGGCCACGTCGTCGAGGCGGATGCGCAGGTTCTCGATCCACTGCTTGTACGGCTTGCTGTTGGCCAGGCCGGCCTTGAGCTCTTCGTCGTCGATCATGCGGCCTTGTTCCAGATCGATCAGGAACATCTTGCCGGGCTGCAGACGCCACTTGCGCACGATCTTGTTCTCGGGCACGGGCAGCACGCCCGATTCGGAGCCCATGATCACGAAGTCGTCATCGGTGATGCAGTAGCGCGAGGGGCGCAGGCCGTTGCGGTCCAGGGTGGCGCCGATCTGGCGGCCATCGGTGAACACGATCGAGGCCGGGCCGTCCCAGGGCTCGAGCATGGCGGCGTGGTACTCATAGAAGGCCTTGCGGCGCTCGTCCATGGTGGTGTGCTGCTCCCAGGGTTCGGGGATCATCATCATCACGGCCTGGCTGATCGGGTAGCCCGACATGGTCAGGAGTTCCAGGCAGTTGTCGAAGGTGGCGGTGTCGGACTGGCTGGCAAAGCTGATGGGGTACAGCTTTTGCAGGTCAGCGCCCAGCACCGGCGAGGACATCACGCCTTCGCGGGCCTTCATCCAGTTGTAGTTGCCCTTGACGGTGTTGATTTCACCGTTGTGCGCCACATAGCGGTACGGGTGGGCCAGCGGCCACTCGGGGAAGGTGTTGGTGGAGAAGCGCTGGTGCACCAGGCCCAGGGCCGAGACGCAACGCTCGTCCTGCAGGTCCATGTAGTAGGTGCCGACCTGGTCGGCCAGCAGCAGGCCCTTGTAGACCACGGTGCGGCTGGACATGCTGGGAACGTAGTATTCCTTGCTGTGCTTGAGACCCAGGGCCTGGATGTTGGCGCTGGCGGTCTTGCGGATCACGTACAGCTTGCGCTCCAGGGCGTCCTGCACGATCACATCGTTGCCGCGGCCGATGAAGACCTGGCGCAGCACGGGTTCTTTTTCGCGCACGGCGGGCGACATCGGCATGTCGCGGTTCACCGGCACATCGCGCCAGCCCAGCAGCACCTGGCCTTCGGCCTTGATGGCGCGTTCCATCTCCTGCTCGCAGGCCAGGCGGGAAGCGTGTTCCTTGGGCAGGAAGATCATGCCCACGCCGTATTCGCCGGGCGGAGGCAGGGCCACGCCTTGCTTGGCCATTTCTTCGCGGTACAGGGCGTCAGGCAGCTGAATCAGGATGCCGGCGCCGTCGCCCATCAGCTTGTCGGCCCCCACGGCACCCCGGTGATCGAGGTTCTCGAGGATTTTCAGACCCTGCTGAACGATGGCGTGGCTCTTGACGCCTTTGATGTGGGCCACGAAGCCGACGCCACAAGCGTCATGCTCGTTGGTCGCCGAATAGAGACCGTGTTGTTGGAGATGCTGAATCTCTGCAGCCTTCGTCATGGCATGTCCTGATCTGTGGGGCCAGTCGCTGGGCCTGCCTGCAAAGGCAGGGCCGGCTTGACCCGGGTTACACGATATTTCGCGGGGAAGCGAAGGATAGTGCAGTGCAATAAAAATGCCAAGAAAATTAAATTGGGGTCAGATACCAATTTAAAAATCAGACAATTTTCAGCCCATTAATTGGGGACAGATCAAATACCTCAGGGTGCCGTCTTGCGCGGCCCCGGTGGGCGGCCGGCGGGCACCCGGGTCAGGCGCCGCTCCGCCTGGGGCTGCAGCTTCTGTACAAAAGTGGCATCGCCCAACACCCAACCGTGCTGGGTGGCCTGGCCCAAAGCCTGCAGATCGGCCGCCGATACCCCTTCGGCCACCTTGCTGGCATAGGCCGCCTCACGTGCAAAAGGCGTGTTGCCCAATTGCCAGTAGACCGGGTGGGCCACCAGACGGCGATCCGACTGCCGCCCAATATGGTGCTGGTGGCTGGACCAGTCGTAGGCCTGGGGTTCGGCGACCAGGCCTTCACGCACCGGCATGGTGTCCATGCTCACCATGCAGGGGATCAGGTAACGCTCGGGCTGCAGCACGGTGGAGCGGTAGCGCCCTTCCCACAAGGTGCCGCTTCGGCCATGGCGCAGGTTGAACTGGCGCGTGTATTTGCGGCCCACCGCCTGCATGAAGCGCGACAGGCTGTCGGCCGAAGCCGGGGTGAGCAGCAACTGCACGCCCTGCGGCAGCAACACCCAGGCATGCAAGGCCACGCCACACTCGACGGCATAGGTGCTGAGCGCATCCAGCCATTCCCGTCGATCCACGTCGTCGACAAACACCGCCTGGCCATTGTTGCCGCGCAGCAGCACGTGGTGCGGCAGGCCCGGGATGGACAGGCGAGGCAGGCGGGCCATGCGAGGGCTGGCCCACTCAGGCGGGCAAGGGGTAGCGACTGGCCTGCAAGGCCTCCAGGCCGAACTCGGCCAGCAAGGCCTGCAGGCGCTCGGCCGCGCTGCGCTTTTTCTGGCCGGTGTAGCGGGCCAGGATCAACTCGTTTTTCATGCTGTGCTCCCAGCCCACCAGTTCGGTGACCGTGACCTGGTAGCCGCAGGCTTCCAGGTACAGGCAGCGCAGCACATTGGTGATCTGGCTGCCCATTTCCCGGGTGTGCAGCGGGTGACGCCACAGTTCGGCCAATGGGGTGCGCGACAGCGACAAGGCCTTGCTCTCGCGCAGGCAACTGGCCACTTCGGCCTGGCAGCAGGGCACCAACACCATGAAGCGGGCCTTCTTCTGCAGGCCGAAGGCGATGGCGTCGTCGGTGGCCGTGTCGCAGGCGTGCAAGGCGGTGACCACATCGATCTGCTCCGGCAGGCGCTGGTCGGTGGTGGCCTCGGCCACCGTGGTGTTGACAAAGGCCATGCGGTCAAAACCCAGGCGCTGCGCCAGGGCCTGCGAGCGCTGCACCAGTTCGGCCCGGGTTTCCACGCCATAGATGTGACCGCGCCCCAGCGCCTTGAAAAACAGGTCGTAGATGATGAAGCCCAGGTAGGACTTGCCAGCACCATGGTCCGCCAGCGTGGGCCCTTGCTCGGAGGCAGGCAGTTCTTCGAGCAGCTTCTCGATGAACTGGAACAGGTGGTAGACCTGCTTGAGCTTGCGACGCGAGTCCTGGTTCAGACGCCCCTCGCGGGTGAGGATGTGGAGCTCCTTGAGCAACTCGATCGACTGACCGGGCTTGAGTTCGGCCGCCAGTGCAGCGTCAGCATCCACCGACTTGCCCCCCTTTTTCGGGCGGGAGGCGTCGGTGCGTGAGGATTTCTGGGTCATGGGGTTTCCGGGCTGGCGCCCACGTTCAGGGCGGCCCAGCCGTCATGGCCGAGTTTTTCCAGGGTTTCGATGTTGCGTTCGTAGATCATTTCCGCCTCGGGGAAGACGGCCACCGCGCGGTCAATGCTGGCTTCGCGCAACAGGTGCAGGGTGGGGTACGGCCCGCGGTTGGTGCAGTTGCTGATGTCGTCGGCCTGGGTGCCGGCAAACTGGAACTGCGGGTGAAAACTGGCCACCTGCAAGATGCCATCGAGGTCCAGCGATTCCAGCACCTCGTCGGCCAGGGCGCAGAAGTCGTTGAAATCGAGAAAATCGGCCAGCGCATCGGGCATCACCAGCAAGGTGGTGTCGCGCTGCTCGGGCTCGGCATCGGCCAAAGCCTGCAGCTCGGCGGCCACCGTGGCCAGCAGGGCTTCAGCATCGGTGCTGAAGTCGACCACATAGTGCACCTGGTTCTTCACATGCACCGACTTGGCAAAAGGGCACAGGTTCAGGCCGATGACGGCCCGCTCCAGCCAGCGCCGGGTGTCGGCCACCACCTGTTCACGGCGGGCTTCAAGGGAATTCATAAAAAGGCTCCGGCCTGGCCGACGATGAGGCGGGCCAGTTCGTCCAGCAGGACGCTGTTGATGCGCTGCACCGGGTGGCGCACCTGCGCCACCTCGAAGCCGCGCAGATTGGCGGCGCGAAAATGGATCTCGCCCGCCTCATGATCGGCCGTGGCGCGCACGCTGCCAAAGGCCTGGGTCTGGTAATCGAAACGCAGCGCCAGCAGGCTGCTCTTCTCGGGGTGGCGCACTTCGTGCCGCTCATGCCGGATCTGGCCCAGCGAGAGCCGGCTGGTGACCCGCTCCAGATCGGGCGGAAAGTTGACGCTGACCGAGGTGGCCTGGGGCTTGCCCTCACGCGGGTTGATGATCCAGCCCAGCGACACGTGATCGTACACCTCGCGGTTCATCCAGAACTTCTTGCGCGCATCGGAGCGGAAATCCACCAGACACATCTCGGGCCAGGCCTGGCGGTTGTCCAACGAGAGCGTCGGGCCCGGCGGCACGATCACATTGAGCTGCCGTGCCAATTCATTGAAGTAGCGCCAGATGGTCTCGCAGGCCTGCTCGGTCTGCGCGATGCGGCCAGCCAGATCCTGCTGCTGGGTGCTGCGCTGGCTTTGCAGGGCATGGGCCTGGGATTTGAGTTGGTCGAGAAAACTCACCGGTTCACCGTGATGGAGCAGAGCTGTCCATTTTAGGGTGCTGGCTTGCGCACAGGCGGCAAACCCGAGTTCAGCGCCGAGGCCGCAAGCGGCTCAGGCCCTGGGCCAGTGCGATGCCCGCCAATGAGCACAGGCCGGTGATCACCCAGGTCCACTGCCAACCGCCCACCCGCGCCGCCAGCAGCCCCACCAACGGAGGCGACAGGAACTGCCCCATTGAAGAGCACTGCTGCATCCAGCCGACGGTGGTGGAGATCGTGTCTTCGTCGGGTGCATGGCGCACAGCCTGCGCAAACAGAGTGCCCGGAATGATGCCGCCAACCATCGAAAAGCACAGCACAGCCCCCATGCGCGCTGGCAAGCCCAGGTCCCAGACATCCTGGAACGCGAGCCAGGCACCCAGGGCCATCACCACGTAACCGCCGCTGAGCAGGCGCGCCGGCGCCACGCCCCGCGCCTGCAATGGCCCCGAGGCCAGGTTGCCCAGCATGTTGACCGCGGCCAGGCCCGCCGTGACCCAGGCCACCGCCGCGGTGGACCACCCGGCCTGCTGCACGATGGACGGCAGAAAGCCGATCACGGCCAGCCATTGCCCCGAATACACCGCAAACGCCCCTGCCACCAGCCAGGGCCCAGTCGCCGTCCAGGTGCGGCGCAGGCGCGCGGCCAGCGCGGGCCATTGAAGACCAGCGCCACCCACGGGGTCTCGCGGAACCGCGGCAAACACCCAAGCGGCCATCGCGCCGGTACAAGCTGCCGCCAGCCACCACCAGGCGGCCCAACCCCAGGCAGGAATCAGCGCCGGCCCGAGCAGCAAGGCCATGGCCGTGGCCCAGGGCATGTAAGTGCCCCACACCCCCAGCATCAAAGGCATGTGGGCCGGCAACACCAGACGCCGCACCAGAGCGGCCGCAGGCATGGTGGCCATCAGAAAACCCAAGCCCTCCAGGGCCCGCAAGGCCAACATCGCCTCGAAACCCGGGCCCAACGGCCCCAGGGCACTGGCCAGCGTGAGCAGCACCAGCCCGGTCAGCATGCAGCGCCGCAGGCCCCAGCCATCGGCCAGCACGCCCATCACGGCGCCCAGTAGCATGCCAGCCCCCTGAACGGTGGACAGCAACCAGCCGGCCTGGGCCAGGGACAGGCCCAGCGATTCGCGCAGCGTGGGCAATGCCGGGGCCAGCTTGGCGATGTGCAGCGCCGCCGCCACGCCAGCCAGGATCACCACACCCGCAGGCCCGGGCAGCCAAAGCCGAGGCGAACTCATGAGAGCAGGCGCTGGCCGGTCAGGCGCTCGTGCTCACGCAAGGCAAAGCGGTCCGTCATGCCGGCGATGAAGTCGGCCACGGCCCGCGGCACGTCGGAGCGCCGCGCAAAGCGTTCGCGCATCTCGGCCGGTCGGGCCAGGTAGATGTCAAAGAGCTCACGCACCACCTGCCGTGCCCGGCCTGTGGTCTCCATCACGCTGGGGTGTCGGTACAGGTTCTTGAACAGAAACTGCTTGAGCTGGGTGGACTCGGCCCGCATCGCCGGTGAAAAGCCCAGCAATGGCGGCAGGTGCCGAACCTCGTCGACGCTGCTCGGAGCACTGTGGGCCAGGGCCGCGCGGGTGGCGTCGATCACGTCATACACCTGCTGGCTGAGCATGCGGCGGATGGCCTCGTACAACAGGCGACGCCCCGCTCCGGGCTCGGCCAGGGCCGGGAACTCGGCCAGCGTCTGCTGGCGGAAACGCTCGAACAGCGGCACCGCCTGCAATTGCGCCAGCGTGATCAGGCCCGAGCGCACACCGTCATCGATGTCGTGGGCGTTGTAGGCGATCTCGTCGGCCAGATTGCACAACTGGGCTTCGAGGCTGGGCTGGGTGCGCTCGAGAAAACGCTGCCCCACCCCACCGGGCTCACGTTGCTCCAGCTTGCGCGCATTGGCGGCCGAGCAGTGCTTGAGTATGCCCTCGCGGGTTTCGAAGCTCAGGTTCAGGCCGTTGTAGCGTGGGTAACGCTCTTCCAGCTCATCGACCACGCGCAGGCTCTGCAGGTTGTGCTCGAAGCCGGCGTCGGCGTCTGGGCCCTCCTGGGCGCGTACGCACTCATCGAGCGCATCCTGCCCGGCGTGGCCGAACGGGGTGTGGCCCAGGTCATGGGCCAGGGCAATCGCCTCCACCAGGTCTTCGTTCAGGCCCAGTGAGCGTGCCACCGAACGCCCCAGCTGCGCCACCTCCAGCGAGTGCGTCATGCGGGTGCGGAACAAATCACCCTCGTGGTTCAGAAACACCTGCGTCTTGTAGACCAGGCGCCGAAAGGCGGTGGAGTGGACGATGCGGTCCCGGTCGCGCTGGAACTCCGATCGCGTGGGTGCCGGTATCTCGGGGTGCAGTCGGCCCCGACTCTGACTGGGGTGGCAGGCAAATGGAGCCAGGGCCTGCTCCCCAGGCGCTGGCAGGCTCAGGGGCAGCGCCGACATGGCTCAGGCCACCACGCAGCTGGCATCAATCACTTCGCGCACCAGGGCGTCGGGGGCTCCACGCACCGTGGCCTGGCCCGGGCCGTCGATCAGCACGAACTTGATCTCGCCGGCCTCGGCCTTCTTGTCGACCCGCATCAGCGCCAGGTAACGCCCGGCGTTGTCGGCCGCGTCCAGCACCGGCGCCACCACGGGCAAGCCAGCAGCGGCGATCAGGGTGGTCAGGCGGGCCACCCAGGCGGCATCCACCAGGCCCAGGCGCTGCGACAGGCGCGCCGCCATGACCATCCCGCAGCCCACGGCCTCACCGTGCAGCCATTCGCCATAGCCCAGGCCGGCCTCGATCGCATGGCCAAAGGTGTGACCGAAATTGAGGATGGCGCGCAGGCCCGACTCACGTTCGTCCACGCCCACCACATGGGCCTTGATCTCGCAGCTGCGGCGCACGGCATGGGCCAGCAGATCGACCTCGCGGCGGCGCAGGCCTGGCATGTGGGCCTCGATCCAGTCCAGGAACACGGTGTCGGCAATCGGGCCGTACTTGATGATCTCGGCCAGGCCGGCACTGAGCTCACGCTCGGGCAGGGTGGCCAGGGTGCCCAGGTCGCAGATCACACGCTGGGGCTGGTAGAACGCACCGATCATGTTCTTGCCCAGCGGGTGGTTGATGGCGGTCTTGCCGCCCACCGAGGAGTCGACCTGCGCGAGCAAGGTGGTCGGCACCTGCACAAAGGGCACGCCGCGCATGTAGGCCGCCGCAGCAAAACCGGTCATGTCGCCCACCACGCCGCCGCCCAGGGCGTAGACCACCGTCTTGCGGTCGCAGCCGTGGCCCAACAGGGCGTCGAAGATCAGGTTCAGGGTTTCCCAGGTCTTGAAGGCCTCACCGTCAGGCAGCACCACCTCATGCAGTTGGGCATGGCGCCCGGCCAGGGCCTGCTTCAGTTGGGACAGGTACAGCGGCGCCACCGTGGTGTTGGTGACGATCAGGGCCGAGCTGCTGGCCGGCAGCCCTTCATAGGCGGCGGCCTGGCCCAGCAGGCCGGAGCCGATCAGGATGTCGTAGCTGCGATCGCCCAACTCAATCGAAACATTGGCGGCAGGTGCGGGCTGAGACGTCATCGGAATCCATCCAGGAAAAGTCGGGGAGAAGGCGGTCAAAAAGGTCGTGAAGCAAGGCCGGGGCAGGCTGCGACAAGCACTTTGAGCACCGCGCAGGGGGTTGAACCACGACCACCCAAGCTCAGAGTTTAGGCGCTGAGGCGGAAACCCCGGGGGATGCGAGGTCGAGCTGCATCGAAATCATGTTGACCAGGGCCGCCACGCTGGGTCGCCCGGTCTCCACCACAAAGCCGGCTGCCTCGCGGTAGAGCGGGTCGCGCTCGGCGTAGAGCTCTTTGAGCTTGCGCAGCGGATCGGCCACCTGCAGCAGGGGGCGGGTGGTGTCGTGGCGCAGGCGCCGATAGATGTCTTCCGGGCTGGCGCGCAGGTAGATCACACAGGGCGCAGCACGCAGCAGTTCACGGTTGGCCGGGCGCAGCACGATGCCGCCACCCGTCGAGACCACGCCGTGCTCATTTGAAACGCATTCGGCCAGGGCCTGCTGCTCGCGCTCACGAAAGGCCGCTTCGCCCTGGGCTTCGAAATACTCGCGGATCGAACAGCCCAGCCGCGATTCCAGCAGGTGATCCGTGTCGAAAAAGGACACCCCCAGCCGCCGCGCCAGTTGGCGCCCGACAGTTGATTTGCCGGAGCCCGGCATGCCGATCAGGACACAAAGCATGAGTTTCGAAGTTGGCCCAGGCCCGCACCAGCGCAGGCCACAAAAATGAAAACGCCTGGCAACCGAAGTTGCCAGGCGGTTGGAGGCCCTGAGTTTAGTGGTTCGAGGCAGTCATCAGAACTTGTAAGTCCCAGTTGTGACCGACCCGGCAGGCGTGGTCACCGTGAAGGACAAGGTGCAAGAAGCGGCGGAATCAGAAAAAGACACCACCACGGTGACCGGGGAAATTGAATCAGGCGTCTTGCTTCTGGACAGGGTGACCTTCGGTGCCGTGGCCACCGTCGCAGGGCAGGACAAGGTACCAGACAGTACGCTGTTGCTCGGCATGGCATTGCCCAAGTCATCTGCAACCAGGATCGTGATGCCCGACGAAGAGGCATTGGACGATGTCAGGGTCGCGTAGGAGGTGGACCAGTTCATGGTCACCCCAAGGCGGACTCTGATCGAACTTGTCCAGGCGTTGTCGCAGGTGTTCGGAATCATGTAGGGAATGACGGTGGAATTGGTCACCGCACAGGCAGCCGTACCAATGGTTCCGCCCGCAATGGGTTGATCTGTCGCAGCGCTGTAGGCAGAGGCCTTGGCATCCTTGGGCAGGTAGGCTTGGCCTTCATCATAGAACGGCTCGCCAAGGTCGTATTGATTGTTGCCATTCACATCGACGAAGTCTTCCTCGCCATCAAGGTAGGCGAGTACCGTGAACCAGCCATTGGCGGGGCGGGCCGCGGCAGACGTCCAGACGGCCGTGCATTGCGACGCACTGTTGACAATCGCCACGGTACAGGCGCCAGAGATTTGACCATGTGAGGCAATCAGATTCACCACCGTGCCGGCGGGAATCGGGTT